>Ga0181526_10004730_pt1 | contig 10469 bp, 13 predicted proteins | sample PEATcosm2014_Bin_35_FD_119750 | JGI IMG/M metagenome (GOLD analysis project Ga0181526, IMG submission 119750) | Peatland microbial communities from MTU Mesocosm Facility, Houghton, MI, USA - PEATcosm2014_Bin06_30_metaG | ecosystem: Environmental > Terrestrial > Soil > Wetlands > Peat | place...
AACCGTTGGAGTTTGACCGCCAGCAGATCATGGTTCTATGGCGGTTTGCGGTCACCTCGTATCTTTGGAAAGCGAATCGGGATGGGCTGCTGCGGAGATCTTCCTTGCCCGAGGGGTTCAACGAAGTCATCCATGAAGAGGTGCAGCGGGATTATTGGCACATCCACCTCACACCTAGAATGTCCAAGGCACACTTCCTGGGTTAAGCTGGGCGCTATATCCGCCGGCTTCCCATTGCCCAGAACCGCATTCTCAAGGTGACCAAAGATGAAGTGGTCTACCTCGCTAAAGACACGAAGAAGAAAACGTTGCAGGAGACCCGCTGCACGCCGGACGAATTTGTCGTCCTGCTCTCTCCCCACGTTCTGGACCGATACCAGCACTCGATGCGTTATTTCGGCTTGCTCGCACCACGGAAGAAGAGATTAACTTCCGGTGCCGTGTTTGTTCTTCTCGATCAGCACCCACGCCCCAAGCCCCCACGTCAGCGCTGGCGTGATTCGCTCAAGCAACACTTTGGGATTGATCCGCTCATTGATGAGTTTGGCAATCCTATGCATTGGGTAGGACGCCGACAACCTGTACCCATCAGGGCTCTTCCGATGCATGGAGCCTATGCCACAGAGAGGAAACGCTCATGACATTAGATGAAAGACGTGTGCTTGTACGCGACCGAGCGGAACGGGCTGTCCGCTTGGTAAGAGAGAGCTGGGATGAGATTACCGCGCTCGAGTCGATTGTCCCGCAAGACTTGCCATTCGACGTCCATACCTACGTCACGACGCTGGCGACTGAACCCGATGACTGTCGAATTCCAGAAGAGGCCATAGACGACCTGCTGGGCGTTCTTGCTGGGGATGGATCCAAAACAACTAAGCCGGACGCTGCTCCTTAGCGGGAATTCGTGGTAGGCCCAACGACGCCGGTGCGGAAACTCTTTCGCGCCGGCGCGCGCGCGCAGTCCAAACTTCCAAGTTACCGACCGTTTACTTCTGCCTGTATATCCCTGGGTTCCACGAACCAGCTACTCACGACAGCCACTAAGTGAAACCAAGATCGCAGAGCGCGATGCGGCTTAATATTCCTCCGACGCTCTGTCTCGTCTGTACGTTTTGTTTTCTGAAATGGATTTTTTGTTTTTCTTATAGATCGAGAAACTTCTCAGCCTTCCGCATGCAATCAGCGCAACCGCACCTTGATACAGGCCCATGTGGTGCAAAGGCGAGTATCTCAGTAGTAACACTATCACCATCCTTTTTGTTCTCGGCTTGGGAAGTGCCATCGATTTTCTCGCCGCCACAGAAAGACGCTATCCCCTCCCCTGCCGGCCCATGGTTATTCATCATCGCTAGGTAACTCATGCGTGGGATCACCTCTCGCACGCTGCATTCGCCGCACATCCAGAGAACCTGCATCACCTGGGTTTCGAGCGGCCCGAGGATCAAACCGGAGACCGGCAGTGCTCGGGTTGGACGCAGGTGACATGTTCATGCCTCAAGACGATTCCAGAATTTCGCTCGCTCGAGTTGTTAGGGAGAAAACAGGGGCGGTGGAGTTTAGTGCGCCCCATGGCGGGAATACCGCAATCGTTGGTTCTTGGTTGGTCGAACGAAAGCGGCCAAGCTCGGCCGCGTGTCATCCGCCCAGGAGGTACGCGCTCAGGTCATAGAGCACCAGCTCTCCGCCATCGGGGATCTGGAAGACAAGCTCCGTGATGCTTCCCCATGAAGACGGGAAGTCCAGTATCTGCATTTGGGTATTCAGCAGGTAGAAGGAAGAGCCCACGTAGGCGCCATTGTTATAGGCGGTCACGGTTATGTTGGTGGGACCGAAGCCTCCAGACACGACCGTGCTGACGGCCTGGAAACTGGTCGGGCCGCCCAATGAGCTGATAGTGCCGAAGCAGGCTTCCTGATAGAGCCGGCAAACTTTCGCGCCGATGAAGGTCACGTCCTTGCCGACGGGGCCGAGTTGGTAGCCAGGTCCAGCGCCGGACCATTCGTATGGGTCTACGTAAAAGATGTTGGTCCAGTTGAGCTGACCATAGCCGTTGGGCATGGGAGCAGGTGAGCCTACCAAAGGGAGGTCAACGAAGTTGAGATTTTCCTGGGCAGTGGTGCCAAGCGCCAGAGCCAGAATGCAAGCGAGCAATATAGAGTCTTTTTCATGGTCGTTTCCTTTTCTTCTCGAATTTGAATTTTTGGGGCTCAAGAGCCGTTATGAACGACGAGGCCCGTACTACCCACACCGTGCAAGAACGCGGCGAGTGTGCGCTAACCGTTCTAGGCAAGCAATGCAGTCGAGGTGATTTAGTTGTCATTTGGCCGTTACGTCAGGTAAGTCATTCAATCCAATGCTTCGCGGAAATGAAACGCATTGTGAATTTCCAGCCGGAATAGAAGACGGCGCTAGCAACTAACAGCAGCGGGGAGTAGACTCTCTGGAATTGCTCCCTCCAAGTCTCTTAATATGAGAGACATGTTGCCAGTTCGCATGCGCCTCGGAGTCTTTGAAGTCGACCTTCGAATCGGAGAACTGCGCGAAGGCGAGCGAACAGTACTCTTGCAGGAGCAGCCCTTTCGAATCCTGCAGATGTTGATCGAGCGCGGCGGCGAGATGGTAACGCGGGAGGAAATCAAGAAGAAGTTCTGGCCGAACGATACCGTAGTGGAGTTTGACCACAGTATTAACGCAGCGATCGGAAAGCTGCGGCGAGCGCTCGACGATTCGGCCGATGACCCCAGGTACATCGAAACCATAGCCCGCCGCGGTTATAGGTTGATCGTGCCGGTGGAGTGGGTAGTTGGCGCCAAAGGTTCTCCTGCTCACCAAGCTGCTCAAGTTGCCGACGCCGCCGGCCTTGCATCGGTTAACCAGCCCGATTCTGGCACGCCAAGTGGCAGGACGGTCTCCCACTACCGCGTTCTGGACATCATCGGCGGCGGCGGCATGGGTGTGGTCTATCGTGCCGAGGACCTCAAGCTGGGCCGCGCTGTCGCGTTGAAGTTTCTGCCCGAGGAGCTAGGCAGTGATCCGCAGGCGCTGGAGCGCTTCAGCCACGAGGCGCGGGCCGCGTCGTTGCTGGATCACGCCAATATCTGTCCGATTTTTGAGTTCGGGGAACATGAAGGTCGTCCCTTCTTGGTAATGCAGTTGTTGGAAGGACAGACCTTGCGCGATCACCTGGCGGCAAGCGACGTATCGCTGCCCCTAGCGGAAATGCTGGACATTGGCATTCAGATTAGCGACGGCCTGCAGGCTGCACACGAGCGGGGCGTCATCCACCGCGACATCAAGCCGGCCAATATCTTTATTACTGACAAAGGCGTCTGCAAAATTCTTGACTTCGGCGTGGCGAAGCTGCTGGAAATCGGCGATGAAGGTGAACTGGCGGTGCAACCTGCCACTCCAGCGGCCCCTTCGCCAACACCTGCGGTGGGTTCGGTCCTCACTAGGACGGACATTGCATTGGGCACGGCGGGCTACATGTCCCCGGAGCAAGTGCGCGGCGAAAGGTTGGACGCAGGCACCGACCTGTTTTCCTTTGGCCTGGTGCTTTACGAGATGGCAACTGGCCAGCGAGCCTTCACTGGAGAAACTGCGCAGATCGTAAGGGACGCGATTGTTCACCAACCACGGATCCCAGTTCACGACCTCAATTCCAAGATCCCGCCCGAGCTGGAAGCAATCATCAACAAGGCGCTGGAAAAAGACCGTCAGGCCCGCTACCAGACCGCAGCGGAGATGGCCGCTGACCTGAAAGGATTGCGGCGCGGTGCTGAGCCGTTGACTCAAAAGCCCGCACCATATCGGCTGGCAGTGCTATTGGCTCTGGTACCGTTGATTGTTCTGATTGGGCTCGGCTGGTGGCTCAACTGGTTCCGAGGGCAGCAGGTCATTCCCGGCAAAGTGCTAACCGAACGACAGTTGACGCATAACCCGTCGGAAATTCGAGTCACCGGTGCCGCGATCTCACCGGATGGCAAATACCTTGCGTACGTAGATCCCAAAGGGCTTCACTTAAGTGTGATCGAAACCGCGGAGACTCATGATGTCCCGCTTCCGGAAAACCTACGAAACCATCTCTTGGAGGTTACCTGGTTCCCGGACGGCGACAAATTACTGTTTACGGCGGGCACCGATGCAGACGGGCACACCATGTGGTCGATCTCGGTTTTTGGTGGCCCCCCGCGTAAGTTGGGAAATGGTAGCGATTCGGCCGGGGCGGTGATTTCTCCCCGCAGTTCAGGAATTGCGTTTGTCGGCGGAAACGAAGACGAAATATGGCTGATGGGGCCCGATGGAGAAAATCCCCATAAAATCCTGACCGGCAAGAACGAACGATACGCGGCCGTGACATGGTCTCCTACCGGGGAGCGCCTCGCCTATATAAGAGGGGGTGTCCGGGCGGGTGGCAGCATTGGAACCATTTCTTTGGAGGGAGCACCACCGAGCGAAGTTATCTCGGACATCCAGATCGCAAACACCTCGGGTCCCTATCTATTTTGGGCGCGGGATGGGCGCTTAATCTTTGTCTCCTACGAGGTAGGACCCTTGCAAGGCCAGAATCTTTGGGAAATTGTGACGGCCCCCGTCACCGGAAAACCCTCTGGGAGAGCAGCGAAAATAACCAATTGGGACGGACTGGCCATCTATTCGCCGACAGCCAGTAAAGATGCGAATCGGCTTGCTGTGGTCAAACTGCATGTTCGGACTGACATATACGTTGGCGAACTCGAGGATGGGGGTAGGCGCTTGGCTACTCCCACGCGTCTTACTGTTAGCGACAGCGTGAACCAAGGTAGTGGGTGGATGCGCGACGGCAAAACTATCCTCTTCTCGTCCGATCGCGCGGGAAGAAGGCAGATACTCAGACAAGGGATGGAGCAAGACACCGCCGAACCACTGATAACCGGGCCAGGCTATGACAGGGATGCCGAGTTGAGTCCGGACGGTCGCTGGATTCTTTACTGGTCCATTTCAACCCCTGTGGGCTCCTCGAGGATTATCAGACGGCTCATGCGATTTCCAGCGTCGGGTGGAGCTCCTGAACAGGTTCTGGAAGCCAAAATAGGTGACTACGACTACTTCGATTGCCCTATTCGACCTGACAGTTCCTGTGTATTCATACATTGGGAGGGAGGGCAGTCCATCTTTTACGCCCTGGACCCCATCCAAGGTCGAGGTAACGAACTCGGGAGAACCAAGTTCGGATCGACAGCCGGTTTGAACTGGAGCGTTTCCCCCGAGGGATCTCGTATTGCGGTTGGAGGCCGCGGAAAGAATGGAGAAGGGCAGGTCCGAATTCTTAATTTCCGGAATGGCGCCGAACACAACTTGAAACTTCCGCACGGGTGGCGCCTCTTGTCCCTGAGCTGGACAGCTGATGGCAACGCTCTCTTGGCAACTGCGCTCTCGACAGGATATTTAATCGCGCGCATCGAGTTTGATGGGCAGACCCGCGTTCTCCTCAATCGAGAGCCGAACCAGGGGCTCGGTTATATTTGCCCCTCCCCCGATGGTATTCATCTGGCATTTAGCCAAGAGACCCGAGAGAGCAATGCGTGGCTGCTAGAAAACTTCTGATCTCTACGCCGATAGTCCCGGCGCGCTCGTATCCGTTATCGGCAATTCCTAGAAGTCTGGAAAGACGCAGATCCCGACCATCCTCATCCACAAGCAAGCCAAAGCCGAGTACGCCAAGCTGGAGTAGCTCTGCGATCAGTCTCGGAAAGCTCGCTGATACGTGTGCGCTTTTGCGATTCTCAGGATGGTTGTCGAGTGATGGGCGGCTCGGATGACGTTCAGCGGGTGGAAACATGTGATTTTGAACCGCCTGAAAACCGCTGGACTGCCACAATCAAGTCGGCGGCTTGGCGTCTGCGTTCAAGGATTGTTTTCGGCACAGTGCGGAGGGACCCGAGCAACTGGCTCTTAATCTCATCCGCTAGGGGCGCAACTCCGGACTGTGGCTCCGATCCTTGCGCATGCACCAATCCGCACGCAGAAGCATCGTGTAGCAGAGTCAACGGCTTACACGCTGGCTTGAAGCACTATGCCGCACGGAAGCGCAGGGAATCCCAAAACGAACTGACACCAGTTTTCAGGGGTGCACACATCCTGGCGATCTGGCGCTTGGGGGTAGCTTCCGAATTGCCGACGATTCGTCCGGAATCGGACGACTCCGATCAAGATTAGTCGGCTGCCTGCCGACCAGATTGGTTCCCCAAAGTGGGGCTTATAAACGCGTGCATGAACCGATCTAAGAGCCCAACCCGTTTTTTCCAAACCTGTTTAGGCGTTTTTCAAGGGGGTGGCTGCCGAGGTGCTGCCTTTGCCGGGGCCTTTGCAGCGGCGTGCGCCCGCAACGTTGGTTTTGCTGGGGTGGCCGGCACGTCGGCGGGGTCGATTGCCGCCGCGCTGGTGGGGGCGGGTGCTTCCAGCGAGTCGCTGATGAAATCACTCAAGGAGCTGGATTTCTTAAAACTGCTGAGAGAGCCCATTCCGGTTGCGGAGCCTCCGGCAGGGTGGGCGGCGAGAGCAGGGCTGAAGCTGGCGGGCATGGTTAAATCTGATCTGAACAAGGCAGCAACAATCCTTAAGTATCGGGGGATGCATTCTTCAGAGGGAATCGAACAGTGGCTGAACGACGAGCTCAAGAAGTTGTTGCCAGCCGCAGGCAACAGAGTGAAGTTCAAACACCTTCGCATACCCACGTACGTTGTGGCGGCCGATATCATCACCAATGACGTGAAGATCTGGAGTTCATCCGACAGCCGGGATGAGATGTGGCGTTCGCGGTCAGCTGCTCCTGTTCCATTCCGGGCTTCTTTCAGCCGCCCAAGGGACGGTACATGGATGGCGGAATCCTGAGTAACCTACCCAGCTTCGTTTTTTCCGGCTCGGAGTTTGCTCAGAATCAGCCGCTGGCAAGGAGAATACTGGCATTCACGCTGGTTTCCGCCCGCGACAATAATACCGTGCCGTCCAGCAGCAAGGAGTTTTTCGGCGCGATGGTGAGCACCATCATTGATGGAGCCAGCCGACTGCAGGAAAGGCTAGTATCACCTGTGCACCAGATCCTAATTGACACAGGCAGCATTCAAGCGACCGATTTTGACAAGATGAATGAGCAGAGCGTGGACTGGCTAATTAGCAAGGGTGAAGAAGCAACCAATACTTTCTTTAATGACGAACTGGGCCGCGTGCAAGCGGCGCGGCAAAACGCCGGATTGCTCTACGATGAAGACGAGATTTACCCTGCGATTACCGAAGCCGCGGACGAAGTCCGCACAATCAGCGTGATCATCACCGATGAAAAAACCTGGTGGGTCTACAAGCTTTTCCCTACTCTGCTGGCATGGCGCACGGCGGGCGTCCCAATTCGAATATATTGCTCACCGCGTGCAATCCCAGCGACAAGCATGAGCTCTATTGCCGCCGGCTACTGCGCGCCCTGGGGGCGGAGTTGAATATTACCGACTCCATTCCGTTCCGGGGCTTCCTTTTGAATCCGGACCACCCAACCTTTGCACGCGCCGTTATACGGATACCGGCAACTCTGCAGAATCCCAATCTGGCGATGCGCTACAGAGCGCCAATCGACAGCCCGCCATCGGCGCCCTTGCTATGAGCATTTTACGGACGTGGCAGAACGATCCCCAGGGTAATGGCGGTCACCCCCAAGATTGTAGCTATCCCAGAACAAGTTGGGCTGGAAAAGCTCAAGAAGCACGTGGGCGCTTACGTGAACGATGATGTGCAGCTTTCCATGGAGACGGTTCCCCTTGAATCGATATTCCTGATGACGAAATACGTTCGCGGCTACAAGTACAAGCAGATCGCCCAGCTCTTTAATCTTTTTTCCAAAGCCGCCTTGCGCCGCTTTGAGTCTGCGGAGGTGCAGTATGGAGACGGGCTTGGCACGATCGTCACGCCTCCCGTGGTGGAATTCACGGGAGGGCGCTACTTCATTGTGCAGGGAAACACCCGCGCTCTCTATTGTCACAAGAACGATATTTCCGGGTTGCGCTGCGTGGCGGTGCGGAACGCAGGCATGCCGTTGCCTTCCAATCAACAAATTCCGTTAAAGGATGTAATCATTGGAGGGCGGAATATCTCAACCGAGGACAGGTTTGGGGGCAGTATCGACTCCGATTATCGTGGCATTGAGCAAGCGACCCACATTCCCGAGGACACGCTCAAGGATGTGCAGATTTGAAGCCCGGAACGCCTGCATTCCAAGTCATTCAAAATCTGATCGATTTGCACCCTGAAATCGGGGAGTTGAAGCTTTTTGAGCCGAGTCCCGTAGCAGAGTTGCACGCACGTGTTCAGGTGAGGGAACCGGAAGGTCAGCAGATCATAGAGCAGGGCTTGAGCATTCGAGAACGTCTAGGGCTTCCGTTCTGGGATTCCGTGTTGCTGGCTTGCTATGGCAGGGGCGGGGTGGCTGCAACTGTGCTTGAGCAGGCCTTATTTCACAATGGCCCGCCGCTCAGGGAATTCACAGTCACGCGGCAAGAGGGGGCGGAAGACCGTCTCCGTAGTTTACTGAACAATAGCGCACAGCGGCACGGCATACTGGTGGTCAGTTCGGATGTAAAGCTACTCGGCCGTGGACGGGCGCATATCCCCATGGTTGATTTCCACTGCCCGGCAACGGCCGAAAACCGGGAACTGGCGATCAGGGCCTGCAGCCTCATCGATCGGGCCGGCGGATATCTGTTGGAATCAGGACATTCCTATCATTTCTACGGGAAATCTCTGTTGAAACCGGACGAATTCCCGGCCTTTTTGGGGCGCATGCTTTTGCTGAGCCCTATTGTCGACCGGGCATGGATCGCTCATCAGCTTATTGAAGGGGCGTGCCCGTTGAGAATTTCGGCGACAGGGACAATCGCAGAGCCCTTTTTGAGTGCGGAGATATAAAATCACGGCGGCACAGCCCCGGCTGATTCCGATTATCCGTGCATGACAGCCCAATCTCTTGGTGTGGGTGTTTGACTTGCTAACCGGAAGTAGAGCATACCTTTCCCAAAACCCTCGCTGAACTGCCGGCGCAACCCCTGATTCCTCAACATGCTTCTTGGGCACGCTCCGTTTTCCAAAACCACTTGGTTTTGGAAAGATTCAGGTTCCACGAGTCTCAAGCAGAGTTACGCGTCATCTGCGCGAAAATATTCGTTTGATTGGTTGATTGTTGATAAACGTCGCGAGAGTCATCGGGTTTGCCCGGCACTATAGAGGCCAATACAATCGAGTTCATTGCTGTTTGAGATCGTCGTAAACGCCTCTTATCTAACGCGACCATAACCGGACTGTTACTCCACCGGCAGAAGCTTCATGCGACTACGAAGCGTGACATTCGATACCTGGCTCGGTAGTCATGGCCAGAAGGACGTGCACGAGAGATGGCGTCGCGAGCTCTACCCCTGGCCCGTGTTGGCCCAAGTGGAGTGCGACGCAATGCAAGTCAACCGGTCGCAGCGAATCGTCTACGACGGCGTTGAGTATGAAGTGACGCTGAAGAGCATTAGGTTCCAGCCCAATCACGGCACCTACAGGTATCGTTTGCTTGTGGAGTCAAATGGTCTTGGGTGGCACTCGCGTTCGTACGCGGACGAATTTGATATGTGCGGGGCACCCGACGGTTCCTTCGTTACTCTCTTCTACGCCAAGAAGGACGAGCCACTTGAAAAGGTCGCTAGGGCCTTCTTCAAGCGGAGATGGACCGACATAAAACCCGCTGCCTTCAAGACCCTTGCCGTTTCGCGATTTCTCGCTGCAAGCATCGCGGGAGAGGTGGCAGAAGCGGTGTTTCCAGCTTTTTCGTTGACGCACTACCCGCAGGCTAGGCTCATCGGCGGTGCAGCTCCCATGCTTGCTAGCGGCGCTGACCTCTGGGTGGGGTATAGATTCTTCTCGGAGGATGCGTACCAATGGGCTAGACGTGGCGCCGGCAATGCCGCGCGAGTAGCTGCTCTCTACTTCGCGGATACGAAGTATCAATTCAAGACTGACCTGCCGCCCGGCACCGCTGTCCAGTCGATTGCCCAGCTTGATGCGACTGAGCTCGGTGGGCGACACGAAGATTTCATTCGCATCCTCCTGCGAGGGCTCGAACTCCCGACCGAGACGCCGGGGCCCGAGCAACTGACACCGATCATTTTGGGGCACGCCCGGGCACCTCACTCCTTTGATCGAGGCAGACGTGCATGAAGCGCTTGCGGCGCTGAAGCGTCCCTGCGGCTCAAAATCAGAACTCCGTTATCAACTCGCCGCAGCAGTTGTTCTCAACACATGGATCGAAAATGAGCGCGGCCTGGGATTCCCTCAGCGGAAAAAGTTCTATGCCTTCAAGCAGAATGTGGACTCGCTCGCGAACTGGGCTATAACAGCGGAGCCTCCGGGGGTCTGGGGGTGGGCAGAAGCACTACCGGGCTCCAAGACGCCGAACCTCTATATCA
>Ga0181526_10004732_pt1 | contig 10465 bp, 7 predicted proteins | sample PEATcosm2014_Bin_35_FD_119750 | JGI IMG/M metagenome (GOLD analysis project Ga0181526, IMG submission 119750) | Peatland microbial communities from MTU Mesocosm Facility, Houghton, MI, USA - PEATcosm2014_Bin06_30_metaG | ecosystem: Environmental > Terrestrial > Soil > Wetlands > Peat | place...
ATCCTGACGCGGGGACGCCAGGCCGTCGGGGTGGACCTGAAGGACCCCCGGGGGATCGACGCCGTGCTCCGCATGGTCGGGCACGCCGACGTCCTGGTGGAGGGCTTCCGCCCCGGCGTCTGCGAGCGGCTCGGGCTCGGCCCCGACGTCTGCCTCGGGCGCAATCCCCGTCTGGTCTACGGCCGGGTCACCGGATACGGGCGCGATGGCCCGCTCGCCCATGAAGCCGGCCACGACATCAATTACATCGCCGTGGCCGGTGCTCTCGCCCCCATCGGGCGCCGGGGCGGGGCCCCGGTACCTCCGCTCAACCTGGTGGGCGACTTCGGGGGCGGGGGGATGCTCCTCACCCTGGGGATCCTGGCCGCGCTGCACGAGCGGACACGATCGAACCTCGGCCAGGTGGTGGACGCCGCCATGGTGGACGGCGCCGCCCTGCTCACCACCATGATCCACGAGGTCCGGGGCCTGTCGCTGTGGCACGACGAGCGCGGCACCAACTTCCTCGATACCGGATCGCACTACTACAACGTGTACGAAACGGCCGACGGCGAGTTCGTGGCCGTGGGGGCCATGGAGCCCCGCTTCTACCGGGCCTTCATGACCGGGCTCGGCTTCACCGACGACGACATGCCGCCTCAGGACGACCAGGCCCGGTGGGAGTCGCTCACCCGCCAGGTGGCCGACATCTTCCGGGGCCGGACGCGAGCCGAGTGGCTGGACAGGTTCGACGGCACGGAAGCCTGCGTGACCCCGGTGCTGTCGCTCGGCGACGCGCCGGCCCATCCCCACAACCGCCACCGCGCCACCTTCGTCGACGTCGGGGGGACCGTCGAACCGGCGCCCGCACCGCGGTTCAGCCGCACACCGGCGGCCATGCCGTCACCGGCACCGGACCCGGGGGTGCACGCCACCGAGTCGCTGTTGCGGTGGGGATTCACCGCCCCGGAGATCGAGCTCCTGGTGACGCACGGCGTCGTCGACTGAGACGACGTGGCCGGGCCGCAGCGGCCCGGCCAGCCGGGTGCTCAGCCGTTGATGACCCGGATGCTCAGCCCTTGATGACGTTGTGCACGTTCGCCACCATCGGCTCCTTCAACTGCACGCCGAGCTCGGCGAGGATCGGCAGCAGGGTCGGTCCGAACGTCTCGAAGTCCTGCTGGGATTCCCAGATGTCGAAGACCTGGACGGCACCATCTGATTCGAGGGCGACGTGGAGGGTACGGCCCTTCGGAGACCCCGCGCCCGCCGCCTCCAGCTTCTTGATCGCATCGGCGTACTTCTCGGGGGTGAATCCCTCGTGGACGAAATAGAAACCGAGAGCCATGGTGAACGGGGCCTTTCCAGCGAGGGGAACGGAGTATCGGGGAGATGCCCCGGCGACGGTACCGGAACCTCCACGCGATAGCAATCGTCGGGCGTGCGCTCGTGCCCGCCACTACGCTTCGCTCTCCACCGACCAACGAAGGGGACCCCCCATGTGGGCACAACTCATCAGCATGCGTCTCAAGCCGGGCCGGGAGAAGGACCTTCCGGGACTGTACGAGCAGCTGCGTGCAACCGAGCAACCCGGCTCGGGGTTGGTGCGCACGACGGCCTTCCACGACCAGAAGGACCCGAGCCGGATCTACCACATGGTGGTCTTCGAGAGCGAGGAGAAGGCGCGCCAGCGCGAACAGGATCCTCGACGCACCGAGGGCATGGCGGCGGCCCGGGCCACCATGGCGGAGATCTTCGAAGGACCACCGGAGTTCGTCGACCTGGCCGTCGTGGAAGAGACGGCGTACTAGACGTACGAGCCGCCCGTCAGGGGTGACAGCAGGAGAAGGGTCATCGCGAGCCATGGCCAGAACTGTGTTCGTCAATGCCAACCTTCTGGACGGGGACCATCCGGCCCGGCCGTCCACGACCGTGGTGGTGGACGGCGACCGCATCGCCTCGGTCGACCAGGCACCACCTCGAGGCGGCGCCGACCCCGGCGACCGGGTGCTCGACCTCGCCGGCCGCACGTTGATGCCGGGCATGGTCAGCTGCCACTTCCACGCCACGTACCACGAGCTCGGCACCAAGCAGGCTCCGTTCGGGCTCGAGGAGCCACCGGCACTCCAGGCGGTGCGCGCCGTCAGGAACCTCGAGCAGGTGCTCCGGGCCGGCTTCACCTCGGCGGTGAGCGCCGGCGCACCCTTCGGCATCGACCCCTCCATGCGCCGGGCCATCGCCGAGGGTGCCGTGGCCGGGCCGCGCTTCGTGCCCGGGAGCCGCGACGTCAGCACCACCGGGCACGTCAACGACAGCGCCCCGTGGTACTGGGAGGTCGGCGCACGCGGGGCGCTGCGGATCTGCGACGGTCCCGACGAGTTCCGGCGCGGTGTCCGGGCCGAGATCCGCGAAGGCGCCCGCATCATCAAGATGTTCGTCACCGGTGGTCACGGCACGGTGGGACCCGCCGAGCGCACCGAGATGACCCCGGCCGAGATGGCGGCGGGGATCGAGGCCGCCCACGAGCGGGGGGCCCTGGTGCGGGGGCACATCGCCAACCGCGATGCCATGGCCATGGCCCTCGACTGCGGCATCGACGTCATCGACCACGGCGACGGCATGGACGACGGGTGCATGGCCCGCATCGTGGAGTCCGGTACCGCCGTCGCCCCCTCGATGTTCTTCCCCTACCGGCTGTGGCAGTCGTTGTCGGGCAGCCGGCTCGGGTTCACCGACACGCTCCGGGCGGACCTCGACGCCGCCTTCGCCTGGCTGCCGAGAGCGAACGAGGCCGGCATGCGCCTCGTCGTCGGTGACGACTACGGCGCCGTCGGATTCCCCCACGGCATCTACGGCGAGGAGCTCGCCTTCTACGTCGACGTGGTCAAGATCCCCGCGCTCGACGTCCTGCGCTGGGCCACCCGACACGGCGCCGAGTTGATGGGCCGGGGTGACGACCTCGGCACCGTCGCCCCCGGCAAGCTCGCCGATCTCCTCGTGGTGGACGGAGACCCGTCCGTGGACATCGGGGTGTTGGCCGACCCGGGGCGGCTCGTGGGCGTGATGAAGGGCGGGCGCTTCGTCGCCGGGCTCGACGCCGGCGCACGGTGAGCGTCCGCTAGCCCGCAGCGGCGCCGTCCGGACGGAGCGTCTCGGTGAACCTGGGCCGGCGCAGACGGTAATGTCGGGATCATGCCCGAGGACCGTCCGACAGCACCTCCATCGCCGCGACGCGGAAAGACGGGCGGGGCCGGCGGGGCGACGGCCTACGACCCCGAGTCCGTCCGCGCCAAGTACCTCGCCGAGCGCGACAAGCGGCTCGTCCCCGGCCGCGCCGACATCCGCGACCTGCGCACCGACGAGTACTTCGCCCGCTACCGCGACGACCCGTTCACACCGGTGGTCGAGCGCGCCCCGGTCGTCGACGATGTCGACGTCGTGATCGTGGGCGGGGGGATCGCCGGGATCGTCGCCGGCGCCAACCTCCGCCAGGCCGGCGTCGAGCGGATCCGCATCATCGACCAGGCGGGCGGCATCGGCGGCACCTGGTACTGGAACCGCTACCCCGGCGTGATGTGCGACATCGAGTCGTACATCTACCTCCCCATGCTCGAGGAGCTCGGCTACGTGCCCACCCGGCGCTACGCCTACGGCGAGGAGATCCTGGGCCACCTCGAGGCGGTGGCGGCACGGTTCGACCTGGTGTCCGAGGCCATGTTCCACACCGGCGTGACCCGGGCCGAGTGGGACGAGGACGCGACCCGGTGGCGGATCCGCACCGACCGGGGCGACGAGGTCACCTGCCGCTGGTACGTGCTGGCCGTCGGGATCCTGAACCTTCTCAAGCTGCCCACCATCGAGGGCATGGAGGACTTCGCCGGTCACTCGTTCCACACGGCGCGGTGGGACTACGGCTACACCGGCGGCGGACCCCACGAGCCCCTGACCGGTCTGGAGGGCAAGGTCGTCGCCCTCATGGGCACCGGGGCCACCGGCATCCAGTGCGTGCCGCCGCTGGCCGAGTCGGCAGAACACCTCTACGTGTTCCAGCGCACGCCGTCGGCCATCGGCGAGCGGGGCAACCGGCCCACCGATCCCGCCTTTTCCCGCGGGCTCGAGCCGGGCTGGCAGCGCGACCGCATGGACAACTTCCAGGCGATCATGCTGGGCCGGCCCGTCGAGGTCGACCTGGTGGACGACGGCTGGACGCACGACTACGCCGCCGTCCACCACCCCCCGCGCGCCGAGGGCACGACGATGGCCGAGTACCTGCGCAGCGCCGAAGAGTTCGACTACGGGATCATGGAAGCCCACCGGCGCCGGGTCGAGGAGCTCGTGACCGACCCGGCCACGGTCGAGATCGTGAAGCCCTACTACCGGTACCTGTGCAAGCGGCCGTGCTTCCACGACGAGTACCTGCCCGCGCTCAACCGGCCCAACGTCACGCTGGTCGACTGCCCGGCCGGGATCGAGCGAATCACCGCGCAGGGCCCGGTCGTCGACGGCAAGCAGTACGAGGTCGACTGCATCATCTACGGGACCGGCTTCGAGGCCGAGCTCACCCCCCTGTACCGTCGCGTCGGCCACGAGATCGTCGGTCGCGGCGGTGTCAGCCTGGCCGAGAAGTGGGCCGGCGGTGCCGCCTCCCTGTTCGGGATGATGATCCGTGGACTGCCGAACATGTTCGTCATGCCGGCGCCGGGGCAGCAGGCGGTGGTGACCGTCAACTACACGCAGCTGGCCGTCCTCGGGGGACAGTTCGTCGGGGGCGCCATCGGTCTGCTCCGGGAGCGGGGGGTGGAGGTCTTCGACGTGAGCGCCGAGGCCGAAGAGGCGTGGACGGCCAAGATCGTCGAGTCCTTCGTCGACGGCAGCGCGGTGATGTCGCTGTGCACGCCGTCGCGCATCAACAACGAGGGCCATCCCGAGGCGATGAACCCCCGCAACGGCAACTACGGCCGTGGCATGGGCGACTGGTTCGGCTACCGCGAACGACTCGAGCAGTGGCTGGCGGCCGGCACGTTCGAAGGCCTCGAGCTCGAGGTCCCCTCGACGGCGTCGTGACGGCACGTCGGCAGGTCGCCGTGGTGACCGGCGGCGGCGGCGGGATCGGAGCGGCCATCGCCGAGGAGCTCGGCCGGGGCGGCTGGTTCGTGGTCACCCTCGACCCGCTCGTCACCCTCGACGGCGCCGAGCGGCTCCCCGAGCCCGAGGAGACCACCGCCGGCCGCATCGTGGCGGCAGGTGGCGCGGCGCGGGCCTCGTCGGCGTCGGTCACCGACGGCGACGCCGTGCGCGCCCTGTTCGGGGAGCTGGTCGACGAGCACGGCGGGCTCGACGCCGTCGTCAACGTCGCCGGTATCACCCGCCAGACGTCCTTCGCCGAGGGCACCGAGGAGGACTGGCTGGCGGTGCTGGCCGTGCACCTCGGGGGGTACCTGAACGTCCTCGACGCCGCCCTGCCGCTCATGTCCGCCGCCGGGCACGGCCACGTCCTCGGCGTCACCTCCGGCTCGGGGTGGCGGCCCGCCGACGCCGGCGCCTACAGCTGCGCCAAGCGGGCCGTGGCCGCCCTGACGTGGCAGCTGGGCCGCCGCACGCCGCCCGGCGTGACCGTCAACGCCGTGTCGCCCATCGCCGCCACCCGCATGGTCGCCGCCGCCGTCGAGCGCGCCCGCCAGATGGGCGGGGCGTCGCGCGGGGGCGGCATGTCGCTCCGGTCGATGCCGGGCCCCGAGGACCTCGGGCCGCTCGGCGCCTACCTCGTCGGTGACGGATTCGGGTGGTGCACGGGCCGGGTGCTCTTCGCCGGCGGCCCCGAAGTGGCGGTGGTGGACGAGCCCCACCTGCTCGAGGCGGTGCGCAGCGACGGGGTGGTCTCCCTCTCCCGGGTGCTCGAGGCCGTCGTCCCCCGCGCCCTGGCCACGGCCGAGACAGGCCAGGCGAGCGGCGGCGGCGGCAATCCCCGTTTCGGGCCCATCTTCGACGAGCCGGCCCCGACCGAGCTCGCATCGGCGCACGTGCGACGCTGCGCCGTCGTCACCGACCGCCCGATGCTGGCGGCATCGCTCACCGCCGCCCTGGAGGCTCGGTCCGTCACCTGTCACCGTGTCGAGCCCGCGCACGGCTTCGGCGCCAGCGCCGACGCGCTGCGCGCCGCCGTCGCGTCCGCCGGACCGGTCGACGCCGTGGTGGTGGCGTCCGCCGGCCGCCCCCCCGCGCCCGCGTCGGCGGGCGGTTGGGAGCGGGTGCTGGCCGAGCACGGCGGCATCGTCGAGCACATCCACGCCGACGCGGCATGGGCCCGGGCGGCCGCCGACTACGCCGCCGGCGCCGGCCGGCCGGTCCAGCTCGTCACCCTCACCGACGCCGCCACCACCGGCGGCCGCAGCCGGGCCCAGGCCTCGGCCCAGCTGGCCCGGGCCGCGGCGGGTGCGACCGAGGGACGCGTCACGGCCTTCGCCGCCGCCATCGAGGCGTCGGAGGCGGCCGCCGCCGGACCGGCCGGAGAGCTGGTGGCCCACCTGCTCGGTCACCCCGAGGCCGTCGCGCTGGCCGGTGCGGAACTGGTGGTCGGCGCCGGCTGGCTCGGACTGCGCAGTCACCCCCGGCCGGCCGGGGCCGTCACCTACGGCGGCCCCGCCGTTCCCGACTGGCTCGACGCCACCCTCCGGGAGATAGCCGGCGTCGCCGGCATCACCGGCGGTCCACCGAGCCCGGAGGCCCGGTGAGCACCCGGCCCACCCGCGTCGTCGACGCCCACGTGCACCTGTGGGACCCGGCCCGCACCGACTGGTACCCGTACCTGTCGCGGCCGCCCGAGGGCGGCGCCGGTGATGCGTCGAGGATGTTCCGCCGCTTCGACGCCGAGATCTACCAGGCCGAGGCGGCCCGGTGGAACGTCGAGAAGATCGTCAACGTCGCCGCCGCCACCGGGCGCCACTCCGTCGAGGAGACCATCGAGCTCGACCACGTCGCCGACGCCACCGGCCGCCCCGACGCCATCGTCGGCGGGCTGCCACCCACCGACACCGTGGCCGAGGCCGTCGAGCTCATCGACCGGCAGATGGTCGCGCCGCGCTTCCGGGGGGTCCGCCCCATGGGCGCCAACATGGGGCCGCTCCCCGACCCCGGTGTGCTCCGGGCGCTGGGGGAACGCGACCTGCTGTTCGAGCTGATGACCCATCCCGACCAGCTCGGGGTGGCAGCGGCGGGACTGAGCGGCGTCGACGACCTGACCGTCGTCGTCGAACACACCGGCTGGCCCCGCTCGAGTTCCGACGAGGAGCGCGCCCTGTGGCGGGCCGGCATCGACGCGCTGGCCGGCCTCGGCGACAACGTGGTGTGCAAGCTGTCGGGCCTGGCCATGCCGCTGGGGTCCATGGACGTCGACACCCTCGCACCGTGGCTCGAGTACGCCATCGAGGCCTTCGGCGTCGACCGCTGCCTGTTCGCCAGCAACTTCCCCGTCGACGCCATGTACGGCACCTTCGACGATCTCTACACCACGTTCAGCACCGTGACGGGCGGCCTCGACGACGAAGCGCGCCACAAGCTCTTCGCCGCCAACGCCGAGCGCGTCTACCGCTGCTAGGCGCTCCCCGTCCGGCCGACGGCGGCGGGCGTGGCCCCCGCACCCGACGTCCACGTCCTCACCCGACGTCCACGTCCTCGCCCACGGTGACGCTCAGGTGCACCGCCGCCGGGTCGGCGGCGTGGCGGGCGACGTCGATGCGGTAGGCACCCGCCCGGACCACCATGCGCCGGCGCTCCCCGTCGCGCACGGCCAGGGCCGCCAGCGGCACAGCCACGACGACGTCGGCGACGTCGCCGGGGGCGGCCTCGACCCGGGCGAAGCCGAGCAGCCGGCGGGACCGTCGACCGGTGCCGGCCCAGTGCTCGTGGCCGGCGTAGACCTGGACCACGGCGACCCCGGGGCGCGTCCCGGTGTTGCGCACCGTGCCGGTGACCACGAGCCCGCCGGGCTCCGACCGCACCGCGAACTCCCCCGAGGCGAACGACGTGTAGGACAGCCCGAACCCGAACGGATAGGCCGGGACATGGCCGGCCCGCTCGAGGAGCCACCAGCCGTGCCAGGCGTCGTAGGTGACGGCCGTGGCGTCGGCGTCGAAGGGCGGGAGCTGGCTGTCGTCGGCGGGCACGGTGAACGGGAGCCGACCCCCGGCGTCGACCGAGCCGAGCAGGACGTCGGCCAGCCCGGCGCCACCTTCCATCCCGGCGTACCAGGACTGGACCACGGCGGGGACGCGCCGCTGCCAGGGGGACACCACCACGGCACTGCCGGCCACCACGGCCACGACGGTGCGGGCGTTGACGGCGGCCACGGCCTCGATGAGGGCCTCGTCGTGGGGGTGGAGCCGCAGCGAGCGACGGTCCCCCCCGGGGGAGAACCCCAGTGCGTCGGCGGCCGGGCCGGGCGCCGGTCGGGGCCCCCGGGCCTCCTCGTCGGCGGCCACGGCGGCGCGGAACGCCTCGGCCAGGGCCGGGTCGTCGGGCCCGGGGAAGAGCGCGGCGAGGTGCTCGGTCCCCTCGCCCCCGATGTACTCGCCCTCGTCGTCGCGGGTGTAGCCGGCCACGACGAGGGCGACGTCGCAGCGGGCCGCCGCCGCGGCGGTGGCCTCGACGTCGACGCCGTCGAGGGCCGTCACCCGTTCGGACCCGAGGGCGGCGCGCAGCCCGTCGACCACGGTGACCACGCTCGGCGCCCACACGTCGCTCGAACCGCCGTCGCCCAGGTTGCGCAGTGCCGCCAGGGGTCCGATCACCGCCACCCGCCCGAGCGTCGCGGCGTCGAGGGGGAGGACCGGTCCGGCACCGACGGGCTCGTTGCGCAGGAGGACGACGGACTTGGCGGCGGCCTCCCGGGCGAGGGCCCGGTGCCCGGCGCAGGCCAGCACCTCGGGGCCGGGGGCGGGGCGGGCCAGCACCTCGGCGAAGCGCAGCAGCGTGGCCAGCACCCGGGTGACGGCGGTGTCGACGTCGTCCCACGTGGCGGCGCCCTCGGCGAGGGCGCCGGCCAGCCCGCCGGCCCGGCGCATGCGGTAGGGCATCTCCACGTCGAGGCCGGCCGCCAGCGACGCCCCGGCGTCGCGCACCCCGAAGATCCAGTCGCTGATGATGAAGCCCTCGAACCCCCACTCCCGACGCAGGACCTCGGTGAGCAGGGCACCGTTCTCGCCGCACCACCGGCCGTCCACCGAGTTGTAGGCGCTCATCACCGCCGCGACCCCCTCGTCGACCACCCGGCGGAAGTGGGGCAGGAACACCTCGTGCAGGCTCTCGTCGTCGACGGTGACATCGACGACGAAGCGGGCGTTCTCCATGGAGTTGCACGCCAGGTGCTTGACGCACGCCATGGCGTGGCGCTGCACCCCCCGGCTGAGCGCGGCCCCCATCTCGCCGACGTGGAGCGGGTCCTCGCCGTAGGTCTCCTGGGCGCGACCCCATGCCGGATGCCGCAGCACGTTCACGCACACCCCGCCGTAGAGCGTGGCCCCCACGGCACGCAGCTCCCGGCCGACGGCCTCGCCGATGCGCTCCTCGAGATCGACGTCCCACGACGCCCCCCGGGCCATGCTCACGGGGAAGCACGTGGCCGGCCCGATGACCACGCCCCGGGGCCCGTCGCTGAAGGCGAACCCGGGGACGCCGAGGCGCTCCACACGGGCGGCGGGGAACGGTCGGCGGTGGTACCCGCCGGCGCCGAGATCCTCCAGTCCGGCCCAGAACGGCAGATCGCCGTCGAGGCACCACAGGCGCTCGTCGGGGGTCATGGCCGCCACCACGGCCCGGGCCGCCTCGGCGGGGTCGGCGCCCGCGGCCACCGCGGCGCGGGCGTCGTCGAAGCTGGTACCCGGGTCCCGGTCCATCGGCAAACCGTAACGTGGCGCGAGGTGGCACACTTTCCCGGTTCGACGACCGACCGGAGAGCCGATGACCGCCGCAGAGAGTCCAGCACCCCATGGCGCCGGTGACCGCCCGGGGTCCGCACTGCGGATGGGGGTCTTCGTCCCCCAGGGATGGAAGCTCGAGTACTCGGGTTGGGGAGCACGCCCGGCGTGGGAGCGCACCGTGGAGCTCGCCCGCCTGGCCGAGGAGCTGGGCTACGACCACCTGTGGGTCTACGACCACGTCGAGACCGTTCCGCGCCGGGAACCCACCCACGTGTTCGAGGCCTTCACCACGCTGGCGGCCCTGTCCCAGCTGACGAGCCGGGTCGGCCTGGGCCAGCTCGTCACGTGCTCGTCCTACCGGAACGCGGGGCTGCTGGCCAAGGAGGCGGCCTGCATCGACGTGTTCTCCGGCGGGCGGCTGATCCTCGGCCTGGGGGCGGGGTGGTTCGACGACGAGTACCGGTCCTACGGCTACGAGTTCATGGCCCCGGGGGACCGGCTGACCGCCCTGGAGGAGACGGTCTCCGCCGTCCGCCGGCTGTGGAGCGAGGAGACGGTGACGCTCGAGGGAA
>Ga0181526_10004733_pt1 | contig 10464 bp, 9 predicted proteins | sample PEATcosm2014_Bin_35_FD_119750 | JGI IMG/M metagenome (GOLD analysis project Ga0181526, IMG submission 119750) | Peatland microbial communities from MTU Mesocosm Facility, Houghton, MI, USA - PEATcosm2014_Bin06_30_metaG | ecosystem: Environmental > Terrestrial > Soil > Wetlands > Peat | place...
ATGTCGTCGAGGGTGAAGCGGGTGCTCGACGACGGGCCCGAGGCGCGATGGTCGAAGAGCCACACGTCGTAGCCGGCATCGAGGAGCAACTCGACCAGATTGGTGTGGATCGTCGGCGTGAGCAGTGCCGTGGCCGAGACGGCGAAGCCCGATGCCAGCAGGACCGGGCCCTTGTCCCCGCCGCGGTAGCGCACCAGCCGGCACCACGCCTCGCCGTCTCCTGGCAACGTCTGCGCCGAGGGGTGCCACCGTCCCGACGGACCGCACTCGAGCGACATCTCGTCATGACCGGCACGGCGCCGCGGCCGTGGGCGGAGCGGGGTCGGGGCGCTCGAGGCGGGGAATCGCCCGAGCTCGTTCAGGGCACCGCCGTAGAACGGCCAGATGGACCGGGCGAACATGGCCACGAAGCGCACCAGGTAGCGCTCGCGCCCGGCACGGTCGACGTCGGACACCTCGGCGTTGGCGAGCAGATGATGGACGTCGGTCAGGCTGCTGTGCATGACACCGCGCGCCCGCAGGGCAGACGGGTCGGCCACGTCCCCCTCGTACACGGTGACGTACAGCGTGGCCGTGTACTTCCAGGCGGCCAGGATCGAGCCCACCCGCACGTCCTTGTGCCCCTCGAGGAGGAAGGTCCGTGACGGGTCGGTGCGCGACCGCAGCGACATGCGGTAACGCGTCCGGTCCCGTCCCACGCCGCCGGGGCCCGCATCGAGCAGCACGAAGCTCCCCGTCACCACATCGAGCGGGGTGGGGCACAGCACGGGGGCGAGCACGGTGCCGCTCAGGGTCCCCGGGGACGTCGGGTCCTCGAGGAGGGCGGGGAGATCGCCATGGACGACGGTCGTCTCGAACTGGATCGACGTGCCCTGCACCCGCCCCGCCTCGTAGGCGGCCTCGAACGCCCCGACCCCTTCGTCGGGGGGGGACCCGCCCGGATCGTCGGGGGGGGAGAGGTAGCCGGACATCCGCTCGCTGAAGCGGAGCGTCGGGGTGCTCGTCGGGATCACCGTTCGCCCATCTGTCGTGTAGTTGCAGTGTGGGTGCGGTACTGGCACCAGGCTCACATCCCACTCACGCGTGCCCCGGGGCCCTGCGCCGCCGGGGCCGCCACCGCCCCAGCCGGGCCCACCGGGCCGGTCCCACCCGGGACGGGCTCGACGTCCCCGCAGCTCGGAGGTCCCTAAGCCCGGAGGATCCCGGCCCGAAGGGCGCGGCCAGGCAATTGCCTGCTCCGGCACCCGGCCCCTACGTTGACGACGTCACGGCGTCCGGCCTCAGCGGGGGCCGGGCACCGGCTGAAGGGGGAGGTCGTGGCACAGGTGTCGTCGTCCACCGATGTGACCCATCCCCTGGCCCCGCTGTCGGCGGCCGAGATCGAAGCGGCCGTGGCCGTCGCCCGGGCCCACGAGTGCTTCACGGAATCGGCCCGCTTCGCCTACATCGGCCTGGCGCCGCCCACCAAGGACCAGGTCCGGGCATGGCGCCCGGGCGCGCCCACCGACCGCCGGGTGCGGATGATGGTGGTCACCGGGCCGGACGCCCACGTCATGGACATGGTGGCCTCACCCAGCAGCGGTGATCTCACCGTCGACGAAGTCCCGGGCATGCGGCCGGGCCTGCTGTTCGAGGAGTCGATCACGGCCATCGTGGCGCTCAAGGAGGATCCTGCCTGGCAGGCGGCCATGCGCCGGCGCGGCATCGAGGACCTCGACACGGTGCAGATCGACCCGTGGCCGGCGGGATCCTTCGGTGTGTCCCACGAGGAGGGCCGGCGCATCTGCCGCTGCCTGTCCTACGTGCGCGAGCGACCCGACGACAACGGATACGCCCGCCCCGTCGAGGGCGTCATCGCCTTCGTCGACATGGCCCGCGGCGACGTGCTGGAGGTCATCGACACCGGCGTCGTCCCCCTGCCGCCCGAGGGCGGCAGCTACTACCCCGAGGACGTGGCGCAACTCCGCCAGGACCTCCGGCCGCTCGAGATCACCCAACCCGAGGGACCGAGCTTCGAGGTGGACGGCAACCTCGTGCGCTGGCAGAAATGGTCGCTGCGTGTGTCCATGGACCCGGTCGAGGGCCTCATCCTGCACGAGGTGGGGTACGAGGACGGGGGCCGGGTCCGGCCCGTGCTGTTCCGCGCCTCGGTCAGCGAGATGGTGGTGCCCTACGGCGACCCCGGACCCATGCACGGGTGGAAGAACGCCTTCGACGCCGGCGAGTGGGGCCTCGGGCGCATGGCCAATTCGCTCACCCTGGGTTGTGACTGCCTCGGGGTCATCCACTACTTCGACACCGTCTGCGCCACCGAAGGCGGCGTGCCGTACGTGGCCAAGAACGTCATCTGCATGCACGAAGAGGATTACGGGATCCTGTGGAAGCACTACGACGCCCGCTCGGACCGTTCCGAGGTGCGCCGGTCGCGCCGGTTGGTGGTGAGCTCGATCGCCACGGTGGGGAACTACGACTACGGGTTCTTCTGGTACTTCTACCTGGACGGGACCATCCAGTTCGAGGCCAAGCTCACCGGGATCCTGTCGACCATGGCGGTCGCCCCGGGTGAGCAGCCGGCGTTCGCCTCCATGGTGGCGCCACAGTTGGCCGCCCCCTTCCACCAGCACCTGTTCAACGTCCGGCTGGACGTGGATGTCGACGGACCCACGAACTCGGTCTACGAGGTCGACACCCACCCGGTGGCCCCCGGTCCGGACAACCCGTGGTCGAATGCGTTCGCACCCACGGCGACCCTGCTGTCCACCGAACTGGACGCGGGCCGCGACGTGAACCCGTCGACCTCCCGCCACTGGAAGATCGTGAACCCCCGTTCACGGAACAGGCTGGGCAGTCCCGTCGCCTACAAGCTCGTCCCCGGCCCGACGCCCACGTTGCTGGCCGATCCCGGCTCGAGCGTGGCCCGGCGCGCCGGCTTCGCCACCCGCAACCTGTGGGTCACCCCGTACGTGCCCGAGGAGCGCCGGGCTGCCGGCGACTACCCCAACCAGCACGCCGGCGGCGACGGCCTGCCCCGGTGGACGGCCCAGGACCGGTCCATCGTGGAGCGCGACATCGTGGTGTGGTACACGTTCGGGCTCACACACGTGCCCCGTCCCGAGGACTGGCCGGTCATGCCGGTCGAGTACACCGGATTCATGCTCGTCCCCACGGGCTTCTTCGACCGCAACCCCGCCCTCGACGTCCCCCCGCCGCCCGGCGCGCCCTGTCACAGCGCGTAGGCGCCGCGCTGCACGCGCCGCATCTCACGCGCTGGCTCTCACCCACCGACGTCGCGGCGTCAGGCGCTGCTGCGCACCTCGGCCAGATGCCGGACCTCGATGCGGCTGTCGACCCACGTCGCCACGGCGGACACCACGGCGGTGGCGACGTGGCGCAGGGCGCCGAGGTCGAGGGGGAGCACGCGCACCTGGCCGCTGTCGGGCCACACCCCCACCACCCGGCACGGGGCGGCCGTGGCGTCGCGCACGAGGGCGGCCACCAGTCCGGGGTAGCCGAGCTCCATCCGCCAGTCCGACGGGCAGCGCCCGGTCTGCATGGCGAGGAGCGCCAGGCGCCGTCCCGACGGGACCCGCACGTCGGCCCGGCCCTGCAGCACGAGTTGGCGCCCACCGGGGCACTGCCACCAGTCGTCGCGCCCGCCGATGACGGGGAGGCGGGGGAACCGTCCCCAATCGAGCGCCGTGAGCAGCTGGGTGGCCCAGGCGACCGCCTCGGCCCGCACCACGGCCTGGGCCCCGCGGGGCAACCCGGCATACCACCCGGCCCACCACTGGGGCCGGGTGGCGTCGGCGCCGGGGACGTCCTCCACGTCGGCCACACCGGCGGCGAGCACGTCGGCCACAGCGGCCGCCGGCCCCGGCGCCAGGCCCCGCACGCACAGCCGCACCGCGGCCGTGCCCACGGCGCGCCGGCAGTGCCGCGGCGTGGGCGTGAAGGTGTCGCCGGCGTCCATGCACCGTTCGGGGTGACGCCGCGCCACGCGCATCTTGTAGGCGTCCATCTGGAGGCGCTCGCCGGCGGGCAGGTCGCCCACCACGGCGTGCAGCTCGCGTGCGAGGTCGTCGCGCAGGTGCGCGAGGTCATCGGCACCGAGGTCGGCGCCGGGAGCTTCGACGAGGGCGTCGGCCAGGATGAGAGCCCGGGGCGCGGCCAGCGACCCCTGACCACCGCGCCCGGCGCCGTTCGCCGGTGCGCCCTGCCCGGCGTCGGTGGCCGGTCCGACGGTGCCGTTCACGACGCCTCCGGGCCGCGCACCAGGGCCACGTCCGGGCGCCGGACCCCCGCTCCGGCCGGGCCCGGCTCGTGGCGTCCGCGGCGGGGGACGGCGGTGCCGGCCCGGGCCTGGCCGGGCGCGCACCGCGGCAGCCCGGCACACCAGGCGCACAGCGGGTTGGGGGTCCGGGCGGGCTCCGCCCCCGCCGCCAACCGGCACAGGCGGACGGTACCGGCCAGGACGCGCTGCACCGCCCCCACCAGTGCGTCGTCCCCCACGGGCTCCACGTCGAGCTCGCCGGTGGCGCTGTAGTACGTGGCGATCCGGAACGGCGGTGCACCACTGCGCAGCGTCTCCAACAGGGCGTAGAGGTGGAGGTCGCCGCGGTGCTCCACCCGCCGGCCACCGGACTTGAGCTCGACCACGCACACCGAGGCCGACCCGCGGGCCGGGCCCCCCACGATGAGGTCGACGACACCGGCGAGCACGACCCGGCCGCCGCACAGCGGGAACTCGAGACGCTCCTGGGTCCTGGCCATCCACGACGGGCTGAGCGCCGGCCACCGCCCGGCGATACCGGCGGCGTGCCCGGTCACCTCGTCGGCCAGCGCCCGGCGCCGGGTGGCGGGGAGCCCGGTCACGAAGGCCACCACGCCGTCGCGGTCGCCGTCGACCTCCACCGCGGCCAGGGCGTCGCCCCACGGGTCGTCGAAGCCGCCCACCGTGACCCACTGCCGGAACAGGGCGTCGACGAGGCTCCCCCGGGCCAGCTCCACCGTGACCACCCGGGGCGCCTCCCGGCAGGCGGCCAGATGGGCCTCGCACACGAGGACCTGGTTGAGCGTCTCCTTGTTCACCCGGATCGGCCCGGAATCGGCGGGCACGTGGGTCACGGCCTCGGCCAGGCCGTCCTCCAGCCAGTCGCGCAGTCCGCCGGCCAGGCCGGGGTCGACGGGGGGACGGGCCGCCCCGTCACCCCGGAGGCGGTGCAGCACGCCGGCCCCGTCCGGGGGGGCGACGGTCATGGGGGGACGGGCACCGGGCACGGGCCCCAGGATGCCCGACGGGTGTGTCGGGACCCCGCACCCCCAGGTCCCGGTCCCTCCCCCTGCCCGACGGCGGGGGGCGCCGGTATCCTGGAGTGGTCATGGACCACACCGGCAGGGAGCGGCCCAGCGGGCCCACGGTGGCGGAGCCACCGGCGTGAGCGCCGCCTTCGACGCCGTGTTCGGCGTCTTCGTGGTGCTCATGGTGGGGCTGGCCGTGGTGTCGGTGCGCTGGGCCGTGCGCCGTGACCGGGTCGCCCGGGCGGCCCGGTCGGACACGGCCGCGGCGGCGGCCCGGTCGGACACGGCCGCGGCGGCGGGCGGGGGGGACGGCGAGCGCCGGACGGGAGACCCGACCACCACGGGCCCGCCGCGGCCGGGGCACCCCACGTGACAGGTGATGACCAGGCGACCGGGGGGGCGGACATGGTCGGAGAACCGGGGAACGGAGCAGACCACGCCGACGGCGCGCCACGGGCCCGGCCGCGCCGGCGCCGACCCGATGTCGCCGGCGCGCTGCGGCCCACGGCGCCGGCGGCGGTGACGGCGGCGGGACCCACCCCACCCCCCGCCCCCGCCCCCGCCCACGCCCACGGGCACGGGCACGGGCACGGGCCGATCCTGCCCGGCGGGGTGTTCACCGCCGCGGGCTCCACCCGTCGCCCCCCGTTGCCGCCCGCCTCGAACCGGTGGATCGACCGGGCCCGGCGCATGCGCCCCCTGCGCCGCAAGGTCCAGACGGCCTTCGTGTTCGCCGGTGGCGGGGCGCGGGGCTCGGCCCAGATGGGCATGCTCCAGGCCCTGCTGGCCCGGGGCATCACCGCCGACGCCGTCTACGGCGCGTCGGTGGGGGCCATCAACGCGGCGGGATTCTGCGGGGAGCCCACCATCGACGGCGTGGACCGCATGGTCGAGCGGTGGCGGGCCATCACCCGCGAGGACGTCTTCCCCCAGGGCCGGTTCCCCACCCCGTGGCGCTTCTTCCAACAGCGCGAGTCGGTGTTCCCCAACGACGGGGTCCGGCGCATCATCGACAGCGGCCTCACCTTCGAGCGCCTCGAGCAGAGCCCCATCCGCCTCGAGGTGGTGGCGACGTCACTGACCGACGGGCGCACGCAGTGGTTCTCCGACGGCCCGGCGGCGGAGCGGATCCTGGCCTCGGCCGCGCTCCCCGCCCTCCTCCCCCCGGTGGAGATCGACGGCGAGGCGTTCATCGACGGCGGCGTCGTGGACAACGTCCCCATCGGCCGCGCCATCGCCCAGGGGGCCGAGCGCGTCTTCGTGCTGCTGTGCGGACCCATGCACTACACCCCGCACCGCTTCCGGCGACCCGCCGAGGCCGTCCTGTCGGCGTTCTTCATCGCCGTGCACGCCAAGTTCGCACGCGAGCTCGAGCGGTTGCCCGACGGGGTCGAGGTCGTGGTGTTCACCGTCGACACGGAGCCGGTGTCGCGCTACGACGACTTCTCGGCCACCGACACGCTGATCGCCGCCGGCCGCGCCAACGCCGACGCCGTCCTCGACTTCTGGGAGCGCGGCGGGCTCGGCGACTCCCTCGTGCCCGCGCCCGCCGTCGTGCCCCGGGTGCTGTCCTCGCAGGGCGAGGCGGTCTGAGCGGCTCAGGCGGTCGGTTCGGTCGGCGGTGGGCCCACGTGCCAGCCCGCCGACGACACGTTGCGCGGCTCGTAGAAGACACAGCCCTCGGGGCAGGCGAAGGGCAGCGCCTGGTTGGCCTCCACCCGACAGCGTTCGAGCTTGTCGCCGCGTGCCGTCGTCTGCATGATGTAGTGCCGACAATCGCTGTTCACGGCCATGTTCCATTGTGGCCCACCACCGGCCACCACGGGGCCCGCCCCGCCGGGGTCCTCGGCTAGCGTCGGGCGCGTGGACGATCCGGTCTCGGCCCGGCAGTTGCTCCGGTGGAGCGAGAGCCTGTCGGCCATCGCCCGGACGGGACTCGGCTTCACCGAGAGCCTCTACGAGCGCGAGCGCTTCGAGGAGGTCCTCCGGGTGGCGGCCGACATCGCGGTGGCGGCCAGCGAGGGATCCACGGGGGTGGAGGACGCCGGCCCGCTGGTCGAGGAGTGGCTCCGCGCCGTGGGCCAGGGCGTCCCCGGCTACGTCACGCCCAAGGTGGCGGTCGGTGCCGCCGTCGGCAACGACGCCGGCCAGCTGCTGCTCGTCAAACGGGCCGATTCGGGCGTGTGGCTCTATCCCACCGGGTGGGCCGACGTCGGGTACTCCGCCGCCGAGGTGGTGGTGAAGGAGGTCCTCGAGGAGACCGGCATCGAGGCCGAGGTGATCCGGCTCATCGCCGTGCTCGACGGGCTGCGCCTGGGCTTCACCCGGGTACCGCTGTACTCGCTCGTCTTCCACTGCCGGGCCGTGGGCGGGGAGCTGCGCCCCCATCCCCTCGAGTGCGCCGACGTCGGGTGGTTCTCGCTCGACGAGCTCCCCCAGCCCCTGGCCGGGGCGGAGCGGTGGGGACGCCACGTCTTCGCCGCCCTGCGCGGCGAGCACGTGGACGTGCTGTTCGACCGCCCGCGCCAACCGATGTGGCGGGGCGAAGCGTCGATCGGGTAGGCGGTCACGCCGGCCTGCGCCGGCCGGGGTGCGACGGTCGCGCCGTCGGGGCACGACCGCCCAGCGGGACCTGCCCGGACTACAGGCTGTGCAGGACCCCCACCACCGCACCGGCCAGGACCATCCAGGCCGTGTTCACCCGGAACCGGGCCAGCACCACCAGCGACACCACGGCCAGCACCGCCGTGAGGGGACTCACCACAGCGGCGCGTCCGAGCGGCACGGCCACGCCGGCCATGAGCCCCACCGCCGCCGCACCGGCACCGTCGATCGCCCCCGACGCCCACGGCGAGCGGCGCAGCCGGGGCAGCACCGGGACGAGCACGGCCACCATGACGAACGACGGCAGGAAGATGGCGAGCGTGGCGAGCAGCGCCCCCGACACGCCGTGCACGAGGTAGCCCACGAAGGTGGCGGTGGTGAACACCGGACCCGGCGTCACCTGCCCGGCGGCCACGGCGTCGAGGAGCTGGCGGGCACCGAGCCAGTGCAGCTGGTGGACGAGGTCGCGCTGGAGGAAGGCCAGCAGCACGTACCCGCTGCCGAACACGATGACCCCGAGCTTGGCGAATTCGCGCACGAGCGGCCACAACCCGACCGTGGTGGCCCGGGCGCCGGGCCGCACCCGCGCCACGGGCGCGGCGGCCGACCGGGCCAGCACGGCGAGCACCGGTGCGGCCGCGGCGGCGCCCGACGCGTGCAGACGCCGGCGGTTGGTGAAGACGGCCAGCGCCACGGCCCCCACCGCCAGCACCACCAGCGGGTCGACGCCGGCCAGGAAGGCGCCGGCGGCGGCGGCGGCGAGGACCACCGGCGCCGGACCGGTGCGGGCCGCGGCCCGCACGAGCCCCCACAGCGACACCACGATCACCGCCACCACCACCGGCTTGATGCCGTAGAGCACGCCCCCCACCGCCGGGACGTGGCCGTAGGTGACGTAGAGCCAGGCCAGCAGCACGACGATGGCGGTGGCCGGAGCGATGAAGCACGCCCCCGCCACCACCAGACCCGCCCACCCGGCCCGGCGCCGGCCCACGGCGATGACCATCTGGGTGGAGCCCGGACCGGGCAGGGCGCTCGTCGCCGCCAGCAGGTCGAGGAACTCGGTGTCGGTGATCCAGCCGCGGCGCTGCACCACCTCGGTGCGCAGGAGCGCGATGTGGGCGGCGGGACCGCCGAAACCGATCACGCCCAGCTTGGCCGCCACCGTGGCCACCTCGGCCAGGGGCCGGCGGCCGTCGGTCACTGCTCGTCGAGCTCGAGCTCTCCCCGACCCTCGGCGTCGAAGCGAAAGCCCACACCGCGCACGGTCACAAGGTACTGCGGGCGGGCCGGGTCCCGTTCGAGCTTGACCCGGAGCCGGCGGATGTGGGTGTCGAGGGTGCGGGTGTCGGCCAGGTCGCGCCCCGACCACAGGCGGTCGATCAGCTCCTCGCGCGTGCGCACCTGCCCGGGCGGCGACAGCAGCAGGGCCAACAGGTCGAACTCCCGGCGCGACAGGTGCACGGCATCGCCGCCCACCGACACCACCCGGCGGGCGAAGTCGACGCGCACCGGGCCGGCCACGACCACGTCGGACCGGGGGGCGGCATCGGTCCGGGGCGGGGCGGCCACGGTGGAGAACGGCGGCGGGGACACCCGGCGCAGCACGGCCTGGATGCGGGCCACGAGCTCGCGCAAATGGTAGGGCTTGGTGACGTAGTCGGCCGCGCCGAGCTCGAGCCCGAGGACGATGTCGACCTCGGTGTCGAGGGCGCTCACCATGATGACGGGCACGGGGGCGATGTCGCGCATGCGGCGGCACACCTCGGTCCCCGACATACCGGGCAGGAGCACGTCGAGCAGGACGACGTCGGGCGGCTTGGCCGCGAAGCTGCGCAGGCCGTCGAGGCCGTCGGCGCACAGCTCGACGTCGTAGCCCTCCTTGGAGAGCCCCGACGCCAGCGCCTCGCGGTAGGACTCCTCGTCCTCGACCACGAGGATGCGCACCCGGCCCGTAGCCTGGCCCTCCTCGGCGGGTGTCATGGTGTCTCCCGTCACTTCGGCCGCTTCCCCAGCCGCTGGGGCCGGTCCGGTGAGTGGCGTTGCGTCGTCATCACGACCACGCGGGCGACGACGATGAGGACCAGCACCAACGTGATGAGGAGCAGCGCGGCGTCGTCGGCACGTTGGTGGGCGAGGTTGCTGGGCTGGTTGTAGTCGGTCCACACGTTGTACGTCAGATAACCGATGGGCGAGTCGTGGAGGCCGAAGGTGGGGCCGCGCGAGCTGTACCCGGCGGTGTAGAGCAGCGGGGCGGTCTCCCCCACGCTGATGGCCAGGGCGATGATGAGGCCGGTGGCGATGCCGGGAAGGGCGGGGCGCAGCACGAGCTTGCGCAGCGCGTAGCCGCTGCGCATGCCGAGCGCCTCGCCGCCCTCGCGGTAGGCGGTGGGGACGTTGCGCAGCGCCACCTCCGTCGTCTTGGTGACGTACGGCAGGACCAGGACGGCCAGCACGATGATCCCGGCGTACACCGAGTACCCCCAGTGCAGGTCCACCACCAGGGCCAGGTAGCCCACCAGGCCGAGCACGATCGACGGCACGCCCGACAGCACCTCCGAG
>Ga0181526_10004735_pt1 | contig 10463 bp, 9 predicted proteins | sample PEATcosm2014_Bin_35_FD_119750 | JGI IMG/M metagenome (GOLD analysis project Ga0181526, IMG submission 119750) | Peatland microbial communities from MTU Mesocosm Facility, Houghton, MI, USA - PEATcosm2014_Bin06_30_metaG | ecosystem: Environmental > Terrestrial > Soil > Wetlands > Peat | place...
CGGGATTCAGAACTCGCAGCTGATGCAATCGGCCGGCACGGTGCACGTGCGGCAGAAGGTCGTAAAAGAATTCGAGATCGCCCTTGCCATCAAAGATCACCATTGGCAAACGGTGTGGATCGCCTGGAGGGCCGACCACGCGGGCCATGTCCTGCGTAATGATGTTTTTCAAAAGCGTGGTCTTGCCTGAACCGGTCATGCCTAGCACAATGCCCTGCATGACCCGAACTCTGTCCGGCCAATACCACGGCTTGCCATGGATGTCATAGCCAAGAACCACGGCGTCTTGTTTCCAGGCATCTGCCGTAAACTGTTCGTCCCGTTACCGATCAGCAAAAGGCGCAGCAGCACCTCGGGATCGATCGAGGGCCGACCGGTCGAACTGTAGAAAGGCTTCAGGCGCTCGCGCACGAAGCTCAGATCGACGTACTGATCGATAAGCCGGAGCAAGTGATCTTCGGGAATCTGATCTTCTAAGCGGAAGTAGTAAAACAGCGATTCGGTGCGCTCGTGCTGACCCATCATCGTGTCGTTCCTCCTTGAGTAAGGGCTTAGCACACCTGTTCTTGCCGACAAACAAAAAAACCCGGGAGGCACCGAGTTTTTCAACAGTCTCACTAGATTTTGGGCAGGTATCTTCTTCCCGCTGCCATTGCTGCCTCGGCTTGCTCTAGGTCGCCACCTCGCTCTGCCACTTGTCGCTGGGCGTCAAGCAAGTCAAAGGCATTTGCGGTCTCTTTGTAATACGGTGCGGCGGTGGGGTTTTGTCGCTGGTATCCTCGCCTTGCCTCCCAAGCGCCGCGCTGGATCTCAAGGAAAACTCCATACTGGGAATTGAAACTGTGTGTCCAACTGCGAAAGTCCTGCTCTAAGGCAAGAAAATCCTTTTCTAGCTGACAGCAAGCTCGTCGTCCGGGAACGGCAATTCCAACGTGTTGCCCCGCTTTGGTAGGACGCGATCCACCATCTTTACGTATCTGTTCCATCCAAACCCGCTGTTAATCGCCAGTCTTTGGAACATCATCAGCGAGTACAGGTGTTGTGCAAGCATCGGGTTGCCAACGTCCTCCGTCAGCCACTGGTGTAACTTATTCGGTCTGTGCCCTTTTTCGTTCGGAGGGCTTTTCTTCTCTAGTTCCTCCAATAACCCCGGAGCGATGCGCTCGTAAACAAGATCACGGGTATAGTGAGCCACGACGCTATATCTATTTTTCTGCATTCCCGGCCATCGCCAACCCTTCAATTTGTAAATATTCTCGTAGAACTCATCGGGAAATCGCTTAACCCATGCGGCCAGCTCCTTGCGTATGAGTTTTTGAAGATAAACCTGTAAAGTGTCCTGAGGCCGGACGCCCTGGTATCCGGTGACTTCATCAATAACCGCGATAATCCCGACCTTGGCGAAGGAACGTATTACTATCTCCGCTGCGGCTGCATATCTACCTTGGCTTGGCAGCAGAACATCTTCGTCGTTGGCTTCCAAGATGAGTTGGCATACATCAATTAGGGTGGTCGCCTCGTAGCCGTAGGCACTCAAGCCCCCCTTCGGAGGCATGAAGATAATCGGCTCTTTCATGCGCAACGACAACTCCTTGGAAACAGAGAGATTATCTTCAATCTTCTCGATAATTCTGGCGGTTCGATGCGCACCGCTAGACCCGCCAGAAGTGGACATTCCAATAGTGGTCTGCATTCCGCGCTGGGTAATCAAACGAGTGCCATCCTCTAACACGAAAACCGGAATTTTTACGCCTCCGATGTCTAAGAATCCCGCATGAGTGGCTTTCGGCATAGCCTTATCACTCCACCGCGCCAGTGCCGCTTTCTTGGCGATCTGTGCCCGCTTTGCAGGGCTGAGAACCTCCGCCCTTGCAAATCCGCCTTTGGCTTTGCTGGAAACTTCGGATTCCATGCTTGCTCCTTTATTGAAACTAATGCTTGCATTGTTTTTTACATCCTGCAAGCATATATTGTCAACATGCTTGCAGGGAGAAAGTGACATGAATTGCCTTTCCAGCTACAAACGCGATTGAAACTTGCACGATTTCTGGTCAGCTACAACAAAGTAACGCTTCGGCGTACACAGCTTCACCTAGTGATAAGTCCCGGCGCGGAAACTGTTGTTGCCAACTCGTAGGAGACGTGTGGGGGACAGCTTGTCTAGTGGCGGAGGTCTCAGGTTCACTTAGTGCTGGACGGGAAACCCATTCCAGCGTAAAAAGGCGGCATACCCGTTGCCTTCGATAGCATTGCTCAACGGCATCACGTGTGATGGTTGATGTGTGTATGCGTGGGGAGGAGGCAAAACGAACATTTATGGCGAGATCGAGATTGGGCTGCACCGGGTTCAGCCGGAAGCGTATGAGGTTGAGCTGCGCATTACCGATCCGGGTACCGAGGGCGAGATTGCACCAGCCCGCGGACAAGTCTCCATTTCCCGCGACGAACTGCAGGCGCTCCACTACAGTCCTCTCGATTACGGCCAGAAGCTAGCTGATCAACTCTTTCAGGATCCTGGACTCCGCGACTTCTACGTGAGAAACAAGGCGGCATTCGACAGCAGGGGAATCATGATCCGGGTTCGGCTGCTGATCGGTCCGAGCGCCCCGGAGTTACATAGCCTGCGCTGGGAATTACTGCTCGATCCGGATACCAAGCAGCCATTGGCCACCTCAGAGAGGATTCTGTTCTCGCGCTTCATGCTGAGCCGGGACTGGCGCGTGATTAAGCTACGCCCGAAGGCGGAGTTGAAAGCGATTATCGCGGTCTCGGCCCCGATTGATCTTGCCCAGTACAGTCTGGCGGATGTCGACAAAGCGGGCGAGATCACGCGTGCCCGAGACGCGTTGGCAGGAATCCGGGCGACCACTGTTGGAGATGATCTTCCGTTGACGCTCGCGACCTTGATAGAGGCGATCAGGCAAGGGAGCGATGTCGTTTACCTGGTTTGCCACGGTGCAATGCCGAAGGGCGAGTCACCTTGCCTGTTCTTGCAAGATGAGCAGGGTAAGACCGCTCGGGTGATGGCGAACGACCTGGCACAACGAATCAGCGAGCTGCAGGAAGCACCACGCTTAATCGTGATGGCTTCGTGCGAAAGCGCTGGCCGAGAGGAGGGTGTACTCGTCGATGGAACCTCCGCCGCTCAATCGGCTCTGGCTCCGCGCCTGGCCGAAGCCGGAGTTCCCGCGGTAGTAGCAATGCAAGGCAAGATCACCATGGAAACGGTGAAGCAGGCGATGCCGGTGTTCTTCCGCGAATTGCTGAAGGACGGACAGATCGACCGGGCCATGGCAGCGGCGCGAGGCACGGTTCGGGAGCGGCCCGACAATTGGATGCCCGCTCTCTTTTTACGGCTGAAGAGCGGGCGTATCTGGTACGAACCGGGATTCGGTGGAGAAGAGAAGAACGATTTTGAGAAGTGGAAGGCAATCTGCAATTCGATCCGCAAAGGACAATTTATCCCCGTCGTTGGCCCGGAGCTGGGGGAGGATGTGTTCGGAGGGACACGTGAACTCGCCAGCCGCCTTGCGGAGGAGCACGCCTTCCCTATGGCGAGCTACGAGCGCACCGATCTCGCGAAAGTTACTCAGTACATCAGTACGAACCAGGACCGCAGCTATGCCTCAGAAGCCGTGCAAAACCAGTTCCTGCGGCAGATATCGGAGCGGCTTGACGGCGGCGCCAGCAGCAATACCCAGAGGACCCTTTCCGAGTTCCTCGAACTCGCCACCCAGCGCTGCCTGTCCGAAGGAGAGCACCCTTACCGGATACTCGCTGATCTGCCAGCGGCTATTTACCTCAACGCCAGCTATGAGCCTTTATTGTTCCGGTCGCTGAAAGCAGCGAGCAAAAGCCCTGAGGCGATCGTGACCTCCTGGCGGGGAGTGGAGGTTCCTAAACAACCGCAACCTAAGAATGCCATACCGACGGCTGATGCCCCATGGGTTTACCACGTTTTTGGTCTTTTCGGAAAGCCTGACACGATGGTGCTCACCGAAGACGATTTTTTCGACTACTTGATCGCGACCTCGCGCTTAGATCTCTTGCTGCCGACCCTGATTCCTCCTCTGCGACCCAAATTAGCTCACATCACCGCGAGACTGCCGGCTCAACAACACGCAATGCGTCCGCCGCAAAGCGGCTTCGTTCAAGTCGGCATCTGGGAAGTTGCACTACCGTTTGCGGCGGGGCTAGTCTGCTAGGCGGAAGACACGGAGACAGCCGATGCCTCTCAACCTGATATCGCTGGCCTAGAGACGCGTCTAACTGTGCCACTTTTTGTGCCCCCTCACGGTGAGAATCGGTAGCAAATCATCGTTGACGGGCTGCCTTGAAAAGTTCTGTAAGCATCTGCCACAACTAGTACTTAGTACTATTCTTTGCTACTGCGTGATATGTGCGCGCCGCAACTGTTAACCGGAGGGTTGTAGGTTCGAGTCCTACCTGAGGAGCCATTCTTTCTTTTCTGGCAATCAAATTAATTCCAGGCTGTGCTCGCAATCGTGGCTGTCCACTTTGCGGAGAACTTCGGGCGCTCAGACTCTCTCTAACCCAGTGTGGAAGAATCAGACTTGAGAAATCGCAGATCGAGCCGAGGATCCACAGCCACATTTTTCCAAGATACTGCCAAAGGCGAAACGCGTTCGGCGATTTTACGCGGTCTGTTCGACGCGCTGCTTGCTCGCCCACGCCTCCGCCGCTGCCACCCGTTTGCCGATCGAGGGATGGGAATGGAAGAGCCACTCGATGAACTTGTTCGGCTCGCGCTCGGCGAGATTCTGGTCGGCCAGCTTCTGCATGGAGCTGATGAACGGAGCGATGGCGGGCGTATTCTCCCAGGCGTATTGGTCGGCCTGGCGCTCATGGTGACGCGAAATTGCATTTAATGCTGGCATCAGAACGAAGCCCAGGATGGTTGCGACAAGAACGATAAGCGGAAGGTTGGCGAAGTCGTAGAGTCGCGGATCCAGCGCCGGGAACCAGTTTTTCGCAATCACAAAGCGCAGCACTACGTTGATCAGCCAGAAGCCGAAGAAGGTGATAGCGACCTGGGTGAAGATGGCCTTCAGGATGTGCTTGTGCACGTGGTGCCCGAGTTCGTGGGCCAGGATGGCCTCGATCTCGTCATCGCTGTAATTTTGCAGCAAGGTGTCGGAAAGGATGATGCGACGGGTGGATCCCATGCCCGTGAGTGCGGCATTTGCCTTGTTCGATTTCTCCGACAGCTTCCACTCGTAGACGCCGCGGACGCGCGTTCCGGCACGCTCGCCCAGCCTGGTCAGCCGATCGCGCAAGCCTTCATTGGCCAGCGGCTCAAACTTATAAAAGATCGGCATCAGTACGACCGGCGCGAGTTGCGCCATCAGAAGGAACAGGCCCACAAAGACGGCCCACGCGATAATCCACCAGCGCTGCGGAGCGACGCGGATGATGGCATACACCAGCTCGACCATGATGGTGCCCAGGACCAGCGAAACCAGCCAGCCTTTGCACTCGTCCCAAAGCCAGCCGAGCAGTTTCTGGTTGGAGAGGTGATACTGATGCTCAAGCCGGAAGCCAATGAAGTCGAATGGCGCATTCAGCACCTTGGCGATCACCGAAAACATCAATACATAGAAAAAGACGGCGAGGAAATAGTGCTGCTTCGAGCCCAAGTAGGACCAGTCGCGCAGCTTGCCTGTCCAGCCGGTCACCAGCAACACGACCAGCAGGGCAAAGCCGATTACCGCGTCAGCCATGCTTAGCCAGCGCTGGACACGGTTATAGCGGCGTACCTCCGGCGAGTCCGCCGGTTGCGGATTTGCAGTTGTTGCCATCCTGGAATCGAAGGAGCGAACGGCCCAGGACCGTTCGCTGCGTGCTTCCAGTATAAAGCAGAGGGCGCTTTGCAGACGACCGCCGAGCGGCTTGTCCGGCTGTTGAATCTCTGGCGCGAGATCGTTGTTGCACTCGGCGTTGTGAGCGCCTTCCGCTTCATTTCTGTGCGACAATCAGCATTCAGATTTCATAAGGGAGGACGCATGCGCGAAGTGATCGCAACCGACGAGGCGCCTAAGGCCATTGGGCCGTACTCACAGGCCATCAAGGCCAACGGATTCGTATTCGTTTCCGGGCAGATCCCCTTGGATCCAGCGACGCAACAACTGGTCGAAGGTGACGTGGCCGCCCAGACCGAACGCGTGCTGGAGAACTTGAGTGGCATTTTGAAAGCCGCGGGCAGTTCTTTAGATCAGGTGGTGAAGGCCGGCGTCTTCCTGAAGAATATGTCTGATTTTGCCGCGATGAATGAGGTGTATGGCCGTTACTTCACGCAAAGCCCTCCCGCGCGCGCGACTGTCGAAGTGACACGTCTTCCCAAGGATGTGCTGGTAGAGATTGACGTGATTGCAGTGGCATAGATCTTTGGAAGTCGCGAGGCCGGTGGTTTTCGCCAGAGCAGAAGGTGTTAAACTTATGCGTTTGCCCACTGTTTCTTGTTCCTATTGGGCGACATGCGCTGAGCATTTGCTGAGAAAGAGACTGCCGCTCGACGCGAAAGAGCCATCCTCATGTCGAATACTATGCTTGCTGTCGTAAAGCCGGAGCCCGCGCCGGGCACGGAGATCCGCGAAGTTCCCAAACCGCAATTTGGATTAACAGACGTTCTGGTGAAGGTCGAGGTCGCTTCCATCTGCGGTACCGACCTGCATATTTACCAGTGGGACCAATGGGCGCAACGCCGCATTCATCCGCCGCTGATTCCCGGGCACGAGTTCTGCGGCACGGTGGAAGCTGTGGGCGACGAAGTCACAAGCGTGAAAGAAGGCGACTTCGTCTCCGCTGAAATGCATGTAGCCTGCGGCAAGTGCTTGCAGTGCCGCATCGGTGAAGCGCACATCTGCCAGCACGTGAAGATCATCGGCGTCGACGCCAACGGTGCCTTCGCCGAATACGTCGTCATCCCCGAGTCCAATATCTGGAAGCTCGATGCCTCCATCCCGCGGGAGTACGCCTCGATCCTCGACCCGTTGGGCAATGCGGTGCATACTGTGTTGGCCGGCGACATCGCCGCCAAAAGCGTGGCCATCACCGGCTGCGGGCCCATCGGACTGTTTTCCATTGCCGTGGCGCGCGCTTGCGGCGCAACGCAAATCTTCGCACTCGAAGTCAACGAGCATCGGCGCAAGATCGCGAAGCAGATGGGGCCGGACTTCGTGCTCGACCCGACGAAGGATGACGTCTATCAAATCGTGATGGACAACACCGGCGGCACGGGCGTCGATGTGGTGCTGGAGATGGCAGGGCGAACAGAGGCGATCCGAACAGGATTCAAAATCCTGCGACTCGGCGGCCGCATGTCCCTCCTCGGAATTCCTTCCAAACCAGTCGAAATCAACCTTGCTGAAGAAGTCATCTTCAAGGGCGCCACGGTGCAGGGTATCAACGGCCGCCGCATGTATCAAACGTGGTATCAGATGACCGCGCTGCTCAAGGCTGGCAAACTCGACCTACATCCGGTGATAACGAATCGCATCGCCATGAAGGACTTTGCGTCGGGCATGGAACTGCTGAAGACCGGCGAGGCCAGCAAGATTCTGGTGTACCCCAACGGGACGCGCTAGGAGTCGACTTTGCTGCCGCGCATTTGTACCTCTCCGCGCTAGAATAATCAGTCGCACTCGGAGAGCTCTCTTCATGACTACTACTCCCACTCGCACCGATCCACTTTCCTTCCTTACCGATCAACTCAACGAACTGAAGCAGAAGGGCACCTACTTCAAGCTGCGCGTGCTCGACGACGAGCAGGCGCCAGTGTGCACCTTCGACGGCAAGAAGGTCATCAACCTCGCCTCCAATAATTATCTGGGGCTAACGACTCATCCCAAGCTGCGCGAAGCCGCGCTCGAAGCCACAAAAAAATATGGCGTGGGGTCGGGCGCGGTGCGCACCATCGCCGGCACCATGAAGATCCACATAGAGCTGGAGGAAAAGATCGCCCGTTTCAAGAACGTCGAGGCCTGCGTGGTCTTCCAGTCGGGCTTCACGGCGAATGCGGGAACGGTTTCGGCGATTCTTGGCAAGGAAGATTTCATCGTCTCCGACGAGCTGAACCATGCGAGCATTATCGACGGCGCGCGGCTGTCGCGTGCGAAAATCAAGGTCTTCCGCCACAAAGACGCCGCGCACGCCGAAGAGCTGCTGAACGAGATCAAGGACGAGCCGGGGCATAAACTGCTGATCACTGATGGCGTTTTCTCCATGGACGGCGACATTGGGGCGCTGCCGCAACTGACCGCGCTCGCGGAAAAGTATGGCGCCATCATGATGGTCGACGATGCGCATGCGTCCGGCGTGCTGGGCCGCAACGGCCGCGGCACGGTGGATCACTTCAAGCTGCATGGACGCGTGGATATTCAGGTCGGCACGCTGTCGAAGGCAATTGGCGCGCTCGGCGGGTACGTCTGCGGCACGCGCGATCTCATCGAGCTCCTCTACCATCGCGGGCGTCCGTTTCTGTTTTCCACCTCGCATCCGCCGTCGGTCGCGGCCACGTGCATCGCGGCGTTCGATGTGCTGGAGCAGGAGCCGGAGCGCATCGAGAAGCTGTGGGAGAACACGCGCTACTGGAAACAGGAACTGGGAGCGCTGGGGTTCAACATCGGTGGAGTGAACACGCCGGCCAGCGAGACGCCGATCACGCCGATCATCGTGGGCGATGGCCGGCTGACCATGGACTTCTCGCGCGAACTGTTCAAGGAAGGCGTGATGGGGACTGGCATTGCATTCCCCACAGTGCCGGAAGGCAAGGCGCGCATCCGCACCATCATGACCGCGACACACACAAAGGATGAGATGGATCAGGCGCTGGAGACGCTGAAGCGAGTGGGGAAGAGAATGGAGATTTTGGCCTGATGGCGATCGTGCTCCAGTTGGTCAGCCGGCGGGGAACCGTGCCATTTGCTGTTCGTTGGAATTCGTGGACATTGGGTGCGATCTCCCTCATCTGCCTTGTTCTTGCGGTTCCGTATTTCCTTACTCACGATTTCGCGGTGCTCGGATTTGCCCTCCAGCGCGGCTTCGCGCTCGTCTGCCATCAGCGGCCAGAACGGTGCTTCTGGATATTCGGCGCGCCAGTCGCGGTGTGCGCGAGATGTCTGGGGATTTACGTTGGCGCAGCAATTGGGCTGGTAATGAGGACGTCGCGTTCAGTCGCGATGCGCCTCTTAATCGTGGCGACGCTGATCAATGCCCTCGACGCGGTGACGGAGCTCGCCGGACTGCACGGCAACTGGATGGATGTTCGATTCGCGCTAGGGTTGATGTTAGGGGCAGCGGGGGCGCTGCTCATTTCGTCAGCTGGCTACCGAACCGCCAACGCAGCTAAGGTGACTATTTCAGGACCAAATAAGTTAAATTGCGCTATCCAGCGCGAAGATTCGTCGGGGGCAGGTTTGGAGAAGCCCAATGGCGCGTTGCTTTCAAAGCTATAATCGGGCCCATGTACTCAGCGGAAGACCCCAAATGGCTGGACGAGAGACTGAAAGAACGTGCTGAAGAGCGTAGACTCAGACGCCTAAGCTCGAGAAAAACTGGGATTATTGTCATCGATGCGAGTAAGTTCTCTACCCAGCTCGCGGAACTTGCTACGACGCTGACCTACAAAGTTGAACGGGAGGGCACCCGGACCTTCGCCAATTCTTCAATTCCACCGGACACAGGCATAGTCCTTCGGCAACTGACACAAACATTTAACCTATTGAGATTCATCGACGGCGACGAAACAAGGTTCGGGAACTCAGCGTACCGCCCGTCCTATAGTTTTGTCGCCCTGCCCCTTGTACGCACGATGATCGATGGGTTTTACAATTGCACTGCCATGTTAGACGACCCCTCCCGCTCTCGGGCTTTTCGTGTCAGCGGATACTATAGGGTACGGGAAAGCTTACAGGACGACGAGGCTAGGTATTCGCATGACGCGCTTTGGAAACAGTATTTGGCGGAGCGTCGGCAAGTCTTTGAACGCGGAATGCGCGCCGAGAGCCTGTCAGACGCCGATCTAAACGATAGGTCGAACCGATGGCCTTTATTAGCCGAATATCTCCGCCTCGAGCCCGACACTCTCCACAAGCAGATGCTTCGGAAACTGACATTGGGATTTTGGAAGGAATACTCGTCGATATCGCATTCGAGTTTTGACGGCCTTGCTAGCCTATTTCCTTTCATTGCAGAGGATCAGATTCCGTACGATAACCGTGCTGGTTTGGAGGACGCGACCGACCGACATATCACCATGCATTTCGGTCGCGCAGCCGGCATTCTACTTTGTTTACTAACGGAGATTCAGCACTTCTTCAAATTTAGAGCATTTTCAATTTAAGTGTATACATATCCGGAAGAGGCGAAATAGTTGGCGCACTCCTTAGGCGAGAAGCTGGCTAGGAATTGGCCGAACTGATCCCAGAGCGCGTCACGGGTGCGGA
>Ga0181526_10004740_pt1 | contig 10454 bp, 9 predicted proteins | sample PEATcosm2014_Bin_35_FD_119750 | JGI IMG/M metagenome (GOLD analysis project Ga0181526, IMG submission 119750) | Peatland microbial communities from MTU Mesocosm Facility, Houghton, MI, USA - PEATcosm2014_Bin06_30_metaG | ecosystem: Environmental > Terrestrial > Soil > Wetlands > Peat | place...
CGGTCACGCGCAAGTTGACGGCGCGGGAAATCGCCTCGGCCTACGAGTGGGAAACCGGCAACGTCATCGTCGAGCGGTTCGGCGAGCTCGATCCGGCGGATTACCCCGGCGTGCTGGTCAATCGCCACGCGCCGTTCGCCTGGGGGCCGACCGCCGCCAAGGCGGTCGAGATAGCGGTCGCCATCGAATGCGTCGCGCACATGGCGCTGATGTCGCTGCAACTCGCGCCCGACCTCGGCGCGATCGAGAGCGAGCTGCTGGACAAGCATTTCCGGCGCAAGCACGGCCCGGCCGCCTATTACGGCCAGACGACGCCGTCGCAGCCGACCACCCGCCTGATCCACTACTGAGGCGGTCGGAGCGCCGCGCCGCGGCCGTCGTCCTTCGCGACGGCCCCCTATCCGCGCGCGGTCTCGCGCTCCAGAAAGCCGAGCGCCTGGCCTTCCGAAACGTCCTTGGCGATGAAGCAGGCGCCGATTCCCCTCGCGAGGATGAACGTCAGCCGTCCGCGCTCGACCTTCTTGTCCTGGCGCATCGCCGCCAGGATCGCCGGCGCGTCGGCGTCGAGGCCGGGGATTTCGCCGATGCGGGTCGGCAGGCCGATCGCCTCGAGGTGACGCTCCACCCGCACCGCGTCCTGCCCCGAGCACAATCCGAGGTCGCGCGAGAAGCGGAACGCCGAGGCCATGCCGATCGCCACGCCCTCGCCGTGGACGAGGCGCGCGCCGTCGTAGCGCGTCAGCCGCTCGAGGGCGTGGCCGAAGGTGTGGCCGAGATTGAGCAGCGCGCGCTCGCCCTGCTCGGTCTCGTCGGCGGCGACGATCCGCGCCTTGGCGGCGCAGCACGCGGCGATCGCCTCCAGGCGCGCCGGACCGCCGGCGAACACCTCGCGCCAGCGCGCTTCCAGCCGCTCGAACAATTCGCGGTCGCCGATCAAGCCGTACTTGACGACCTCGGCGTAGCCGGCGCGAAATTCGCGCGCGCTCAAGGTGTCGAGCGCGCCGGTGTCGGCGAGCACCAGGGAAGGCTGATGAAACGCCCCGACCAGGTTCTTGCCCGCGGGCGAATTGATCGCGGTCTTGCCGCCGACGCTGGAATCGACCTGCGCCAGCAGGGTCGTCGGCGCCTGCACCAGGCGGACGCCGCGCCGCAGGCAGGCCGCGCAAAAGCCCGCGAGATCGCCGATGACGCCGCCGCCGAGGGCGACGACGACGTCGCGCCGCTCGATATGGGCGGCGAGCAGCGCGTCGCTGACGCGCGCGAATTCGGCGTAGGATTTCGTCGCCTCGCCCGGCGCGCAAACGATGACGCTGCACTTCAGCCCGGCGCGCGCGAGGCTTCCGGTCAACCGCTCCAGGTGCAGCGCCGCGACGGTCGAGTCGGTGACGACGGCGCAATGCGCGCCGGGCGCGAGACGCGCGATATGCTCCCCGGCGGCCTCGACGAGCCCTTCGCCGATGAGGATCTTGTAGGCGCGGGCGCCGAGCGCGACCTCGACCTCGCGCAACGTCGCGCCATCGGGCGCCGGCCAATCCTCGCGCGGCGCGGCGACGCGCCGGCGCAGGCGCTCCAGAATCTCCTCGACCACCGCGTCGTGCGGCCCCTCGTGCGATTCGATCGTCATGTCGGCGAGCGCGTAGATCGGGCTGCGCTCGTCGAGCAGACGGCGCAGCGTCGCCTCCGGATCGCCGGTGCGCAGCAGCGGCCGGTTCGTGCGCTTGCGCACCCGGCGCAGCAGCACCGCGAAATCCGGCTTCAGCCATATCGACAGGCCGGATTGGCCGACCCGCTGGCGCGTCGCCTCGCTGAGGAAGGCGCCGCCGCCGGTGGCCAGGACCTTGGGCCCGTCGGCGAGCAGCCGCGCGATCACCCGGCGCTCGCCGTCGCGAAAATAGGGCTCGCCGAAGCGCTCGAAAATCTCCGGGACGGTCATTTGCGCGCCCGCCTCGATTTCGGCGTCGGCGTCGACGAAGGGCAGGCCGAGGCGCTGGGCGAGCCGCTTGCCGACCGAGGTCTTTCCCGCGCCCATCATGCCGACGAGCACGATCGAACGCCCGTTGAGGGCGGCGACGAGTCCGGCGGCGTCGGCGGTCGCGGTTTCCTTCATGCCATCCTTCCCAGCGCCGAAGCGCGCCGGCCGCGCTCCCGCGCGTTTCGCGCCGCCGTTCCTATCGCAACCGCCCGCCGATGGCCACAGGCCCCGATTCCCAACCTCATCGGACGGCTTGCGCCGCGCGCCAAGACTTGCGAGCATAGATCAAAGGCTTAGCGTGCAGGGCGACAGGAGGAGGCGATGGCGGCTGCCGGTCGGAATGGCGAACACAGGATTGCCGGGCCGCGTTTGATCGCGATCGTCGGCCCTTTCCAGAGCGGCAAGACCAGCCTTCTCGAGGGCCTGCTGGTGCGCGGCGGCGGCGCGGCGCGGCAAGGTTCGGTGCGCGAGGGCAGCAGCGTCGGCGACTCCAGCCCCGAGGCGCGCGCCCACGCGATGAGCGTCGAACCGAACATCGCCAGCGTCGATTACATGGGCGACCGCTTCACCTTCTTCGACTGCCCCGGCTCGGTCGAATTCGCCCACGACATGCGCCTGGCGCTGCCGGTCTGCGACGCGGCGGTGGTGGTGTGCGAGGCCGATCCGCGCAAGGCGCCGGCGCTGCAGGTGATATTGCGCGAACTCGAGGAGCTGCGCATTCCCCGCATCCTGTTCCTCAACAAGATCGACCTCGCCGGCGCGGGCGTGCGCGAGGCGCTGGAGATGCTGCAGCCGGCTTCCGGCGCGCCGCTGCTGCTGCGCCAGATCCCGATCTGGGAGAACGGCGCCGCGATCGGCTTCATCGATCTGGCGCTGGAGCGCGCCTTCGTCTACCGCGAGTCGCAGCCCTCGGTGGTGGCGGCGATGCCGGCCGGCGCGGCGAGCGACGAAAAGCAGGCGCGCTATTCCATGCTCGAACGCCTCGCCGACTACGACGACGCGCTGATGGAGCAGCTCATCAGCGACATCGAACCGCCGCGCGACCGCGTGTTCGACGATCTCGCCAACGAATTGCGCGAGGGCCATGTCGTGCCGCTGTTGATGGGATCGGCGACCGCCGGCCACGGCGTGACCCGGCTTCTCAAGGCGCTGCGCCACGAGGCGCCCGGCGTGGGCCAGACGCGCAAGCGCCTCGGCGTCGCGCCGGAAGGCCCGGCGCTCGCCCAGATCATCCGCACCATCCACACCGCCCATGGCGGCAAATTGTCGCTGGCGCGGGTGCTGCGCGGCGCCTTCCTCGACGGCGCCAGCGTCACCGGATCGCGCGGCGCCGAGGAGCGCATCGCCGGCATCGCGCGGCTGATCGGCGCGGTCTCCTCCAAGCTGCCGCGCGCCGAGGAGGGCGACACCGTCGCCTTCGCCCGCCTGGAGAGCCTCACCACCGGCGACCGCTTCGCCGACGGCAAGAAGGCGCCCGAGCCCGCCCGCATCGCCCCGCCGCCGGCGCCGACCCAGGCCATCGCCATTCACGTCAAGGACCGCAAGGACGAAGTGCGGCTCGCCGCGGCGCTGACCAAGCTGTGCGAGGAGGACCCCTCGCTCGCCTATGTCCAGGACCAGGAGTCGGGCGAACTGAAGCTGATGGGCCAGGGCGAAATGCACCTCAGGGTGATCGCCGAGCGCCTCGCCGAACGCTTCGGCGTCGCGGTCGACGCGACCAAGCCCTCGGTCGCCTATCGCGAGACGATTCGCGACGGCGTGTCGGTGCGCGGGCGCCACAAGAAGCAGTCGGGCGGCCACGGCCAGTTCGGCGACGTGCTGGTCGAGGTCGGCCCGCGCGAGCGCGGCGAGGGCTTCGCCTTCAGCGAGCGCGTGCACGGCGGCACGGTGCCGCGCCAGTATTTCTCCTCCGTCGAGATCGGCGCCCGCGACGCCTTGACGCGCGGGCCGCTCGGCTTCCCCGTGGTCGACGTCGCCGTCACCCTCGTCGACGGCTCCTATCACACCGTCGATTCCTCGGACATGGCGTTTCGCGCCGCCGCCAAGGCCGCGCTCGCCGAGGCGCTGCCCAAGGCCCGGCCGGTGCTGCTCGAACCGATTCTGGCGGTGACGATCTACGTGCCCTCCGACGCGCTGGCGCGCGCCAGCGCCCTGGTCAGCGCCCGGCGCGGGCAAATCCTCGGCTTCGAGGCGCGCCAGGGCTGGCAGGGCTGGGAGGCGTTGCGGGCGCTGATCCCCGAGGCGGAAATCGGCGACCTGATCGTCGAACTGCGCTCCGCCACCTCCGGCGTCGGCGCCTTCGAGACCAGGTTCGACCACCTCGCGGAATTGTCGGGCCGCACCGCCGACGCGGTGATCGCGGCGCGGAAGAAGAGCCTGGGGTGAGGGGAGCGGCGGGGCGCACCGTCTCTAAGTCGATCCAATGCGGCCGTCATCGCGAGCGAAGCGTGGCGATCAAGTATCGAGCCGATTGCCGATAGGGTGCGCGCGCCGACGCCATCCGCAACAGAGCCCGGCGGGCCGATGAGCAAGCGTCGCGATCTCTGGATCGCCACGCTTCGCTCGCGATGACGGCAGGGGTCTGGAGCGCGCCCCTTCGCCGAGACACGGCCAATTCGGCGACATCGGCGAGACACGGCCGATTCCGTGTTCAGCGACCGCGCCCGCCGGGCCGCGCGAGACAACGGGGGAAATGAGCGCCCGTCGCCGTGATCCGAAGTATCGCGTCGGCGAATCGACTGTCCGATGCTATAATACCCAACCTCAGTGAGCTCGAGCCATTCGAAAATGCTCTCGCGCCGTCATGGCCGGGACAAGCCCGGCCATGACGCTGAGGGAGCGATTTTCTATGAGTCACGCTCACTGAGATTTGGTATAATTCGTCGATGGATCCAAAGAATCTCAAGGCGCTCGCCGATCGGGTCGTCAAGGCCGCGGAGGCCGCGCTCGCCAGTCGCGGCGCCGTGAGCGCGATCGACGTGTTTTTGGGCGTCGGTTGGCTCGACCCCGGAGCGGAAAAACGCTGGCGACAGGGGCAGATCGACTTTCTCGAGGCGGCCGTGCAGGCCAATCTGTCGCGCGTATCCGAGGCGATGAAACTGTTTCGATCCTGGGCGAGGGAAAAGGGATTGTCCGCCAGCGAGACGCACTATGTGGCGCGCACGCCGCGGCGGCAGACGCTGCGCTTCAGCCGCAGCGGCAGCCCCGCGATCGAACAGGCGTACCGAACCCATTGGGTCTCGCAAGAGCTTTCGGAAAAAAAGCGGGAGCGCTTGGCGGAGAAAGCGAGCCGCGAGCCGGAGCTGGTGGCGATCCTGCCGCTGAAAGCCGACTGGAAGTGCCATAAGTGCGGCGGCGGCGGCGATTTTCTCATGATGGAGAACCCCGGCCCGGTGTGCCTCGCCTGCGCCGGCCTCGACGATCTCGTGTTCGTGCCCGCCGGGGACGCGCTGCTCACGCGCCGAGCCAAGGCGAAGAGCGCGCGACACGCCGTCGTTGTTCGCTTCAGCAAGACCCGCGGCCGCTACGAACGACAAGGCCTGCTGGCCGAGCCGCAGGCGGTGGAGAGCGCGCAACGCGAGGTTGACGAGCGGAGGGGCGACTAGACCTTACGCGGCCGGGGCTGGAGTGGACCGCGAAGTCGAGACACGGCCTTGCCGGGACATGATACGCGTCGCGAAATATCGCCGCGCCCGATCCATGCGTGGCGCCGCCGACGACGCGACGCGCATCGCGTCCTCGTAAATCCCGTAAATCCGCGTCGGCGAACGCCGGCCCCCGACGCCGCCGCGATCGGAACCAAGAAAACCGTCGCGTTCGATCTTTGCGCCGCTACGGCGACGGAATTTCGAACGGGGTGCGGCGGCCGGCGATCCCCGGCCGCCGCCTCGGCCGCCGTGATCTCACTTCCAGCCGGATTCCTTGTCGCAGGCCGCCATCTCCGCGGGATGGGTCTTTTCCCAGGCCGTCACCGACAGGGTCTCGTCCGACGACATCTTGCCGTTCATGCACGCGCAATAGGCGGCGACCACCTCCGGCGTCGCGCCTTCCCGCTTGTTGTCGTTGACGCATTTCTTGATCCAGGCGGCGTCGTCCGCGTCGGCGCGCGCCGGCGTGACGCCGGAGGCGAAGCCCACGCCGCCGAGGACGACGGCCACCGCTAAGATTGCTTTCATTGGATTTCCCCCTTGGAAAGTCGGCGCGGCCATATGGCGCGTCCGGCCGAACGCCGCGGGCGCCGGCGGGTCGTCTAGTAACCCATCGGCAGGTCGATTGCATCCCCCTCCGCGCGAAACGAGGCGGGAGGCGAGACGCCGACATGGCGACGATGGGCGTTTGCCGCTGCTGAGGCCGGCGCCGATGCGCGGCGGGTGGGCGGAGCTCAATCCCTGGCGGATCCCCAGACTGCGGCGCCTGTACAGCCGCGCGGCGTTCGCCTATGGAGGGGGCGCCTCATCAGCTTGGGAGTCGAGCGGCGATGGCCGAAGCCCCCTATGACAGCGATCGTCTTGTTACGGTTTTCGGCGGATCGGGTTTTGTCGGGCGCCATATCGTGCGCGCGCTGGCGCGCCAGGGCTGGCGCGTGCGGGTGGCGGTGCGGCGGCCGGACCTCGCCGGATTCCTTTCGCCGCTCGGCGCGGTCGGGCAGATCGAGGCGGTGCAGGCCAATCTGCGCTATCCCGAATCGGTCGAGGCGGCGGTCGAGGGCGCGAACGCGGTGGTCAACGCCGCCGGCGTCAAGCGCCAGAGCGGACCGCAGAGCTACGAGGCGGTCCACGTCCTCGGCGCCGGCGCGATTGCGCGGGCGGCGGCGGCGCAAGGCGTCGGCGCGCTGGCGCTGGTCTCCGGCATCGGCGCCGACGCCGCGTCGTCCAATCCCTATATCGCCAGCAAGGGGCGCGGCGAGGCGGCGACGCGCGAAGCCTTCGCCGGCGCGACCGTGCTGCGCCCGTCCGTGGTGTTCGGCCCGGAGGACGAGTTCTTCAATCGCTTCGCCGCGCTGGCGCGCGTTCTCCCGGTCCTGCCGCTGTTCGGCGGCGGGGCGACGCGATTGCAGCCGGTGTTCGCGGGCGACGTCGCGCTCGCCGCCGCGCGCGCGCTCGACGGCGGGGCCGCGGCGGGACGAATTTACGAGCTCGGCGGCCCGGAAATCATGACGCTGCGCGAGGCGGTCGAGCGCACGCTGCGCATCGTCGAGCGCCGCTGCGCCCTCGTCGCGCTTCCCTTCGGCGTCTCGCGCCTCATCGCCCACACCACCGAGATCGCCAGCGTCGTCTCGCTCGGTCGCTTCCCCAAGACGCTGACCACGACGCGCGACGAAATCGAGCTGCTGCGCCACGACAACGTGGTCGGCGCCGCGGCGATCGCCGAGGGGCGCGCGTTGAGCGATCTCGGCGTCGCCCCGCAGGGCGTCGAGGCGATCGCCCCCACCTATCTCTACCGCTTCCGCAAGACCGGCCAATACGCCAGCAGCCGCGCCGTCTGAAGAGGCTGCGGCATTGCCGTCCCGGGAACCCCTCCAAGAGAGGCGCCGCCAAACCGATTACGGTCGCTTGAATATCGGATGCCATTTTTCGAGCATCGGGTGTTCAAAGTTGCGCATCGATCGTTGGGCGCCCGGCGCGCGGCGCACTTGCGCGGGCGCGGCGCTGAGACTAGCATTCGATGTTTGCCGCGCACGCGAGCAGCGGCGAAACGATAAGCCATTTCAAGAGGTCGCGTGTCCGCATCCGCCGCCGATTATCTCGTCGACCGCCGCCGCCTGCGCCGCCAGGTGGGGTTTTGGCGGATCGCCGCGTTCCTTGTCGCGGCGCTCGCCGTGGTCGCGCTGGGATGGCGCTGGTTCGGCGCGGCCGGGACCGGCCAGGAGCATATCGCGCGGCTGACGATTTCCGGCCTCATCACCGGCGACGAGGCGACGCTGAAGCTGATCCGCGAGGTCGCGGATTCGAAGGCCGCCGCGGCGGTGGTCGCCATCGACAGTCCCGGCGGCACGACCGAAGGCTCGGAAGTGCTCTACGAGGAAATTCGCCGCCTCGCCGAGAAGAAACCGGTCGTCGCCGTCGTCGGCGCAATGGCGGCTTCGGGCGCCTATATCGCCGCGCTCGGCGCCGACCGCATTTTCGTCCGCGGCAATTCGATCGTCGGGTCGATCGGCGTGCTGGTCGAATTTCCCAACGTGTCGGGATTGCTCGACAAGGTCGGCGTCAAGCTCGAGGCGATCAAGTCTTCGCCGCTCAAGGCGGCGCCCAACGGCATGGAGCCGACGAGCGAGGAAGCGCGCGCGGCGATCGCCGCCCTCGTCGCCGATTCCTTCGCCTGGTTCAAGAATCTGGTGAAGGAGCGGCGCCATCTGAGCGACGACGAACTGGCGCGCGTCGACGACGGGCGGGTGTTCACCGGGCGGCAGGGCCTGCCGCTGAAGCTCGCCGACGCGATCGGCGGCGAGCGCGAGGCGATCCAATGGCTGGAGGCCGAAAGGGGCGTCGCCAAGAATCTGCCGGTGCGGGACTGGCGCGCCAGCGGCGGGCTCGTCGGCTGGAAATTGACCAGCCTGGCCGCTGCGGCGGCGGACGCCGTCGGCCTCGGGTCGATCGCGGGCGCGCTGCGGCGCGGCGAATGGATGGGCGGGAGCGGTTCGGTTGACGGACTGGTGTCGATTTGGCAACTGTCAGCCGGGAATTGACGCGCGGCGCGGCGTTTCTCATCGTGCGTTGTCGTTTCGAGGGGCATTTCCATTGATCAAGTCCGAACTCGTGCAGCGCATGGCGGCGCGCAATCCGCACCTCTATCAACGCGACATCGAACACATCGTCGACGCCATTCTCGGCGAGATCGCCCAGGCGCTGGCGCGCGGCGAGCGCGTCGAGCTGCGCGGCTTCGGCGCGTTCTCGACCAAGCAGCGCCTGGCGCGCACCGGGCGAAATCCGCGCACCGGCGACAAGGTGCCGGTAACGGAAAAACTCGTGCCGTTCTTCAAGACCGGCAAGGAAATGCGCGAACGCCTCAATCACAAGCCCGACGCCTGACCCGCCGCGCCCGCCGGTTTGCGTAGCGAACGCTTTCGCGCCATTCTCGCGCCGCCCCTCCGCGAGAAAGACGCCGGTTCCGCCCATGGTTCGCATTCTCAAGCTCGTCGTCATCATCCCCGTCGCGATCCTCTTTCTGATCTTCGCTTTCGCCAACCGCCATTTCGTCACGGTCTCGTTCGATCCCTTCGCGTCGGGCGACATCCCCGCCTTCGCCGTCGAGGCGCCGCTGTTCGTCGTGCTGATCCTGGCGATCATGATCGGCGTCCTCGCCGGCGGCGCGGCGACCTGGCTGGCGCAGGGAAAACATCGCCGCGCCGCGCGGCAGAACCGCGCCGAGGCCGACAAGTGGCGCGCCGAAGCCGAGACGCTGCGGTCGCAAGCCCCGGCGCCGCGCTGAACGGGGCGCGGCCCGCATGCGCCATTTCACCGCCGCCGACGTCGACGCCGCGCTGGATTTTCCCTCGCTGATCGACGCGCTCGCCGAGGGTTTTCGCGGCGGCCTTCATGCGCCGCGGCGCCATCACCACGAAATCGAGCGCGCCGGCGAACCCGCGGCGACCGCGCTGCTGATGCCGGCGTGGACGAAGCCGGGCGCCGGCGCCGGCGAATATCTGGGCGTGAAAATCGTCAACGTCTTTCCCGGCAATTTCGCACGGGGCCTGCCGGCGGTCAGCGGCCTCTACGTCCTGCAATCCGGGGTCACCGGCGCGCCGCTGGCGACGATCGACGGAACGCGGCTGACGCTGTGGCGCACCGCCGCGGCGTCGGCGCTGGCGGCGCGCTATCTCGCGCGCGGCGACGCGAAGCGCCTGCTCCTCGTCGGCGCCGGCGCGCTGGCGCCGTTCCTCGCCCGCGCCCACGCGAGCCAGCGCGGCATCGACAACATCGCGGTGTGGAACCATCGCCCGGAGGGCGCGCAACGGCTCGCGGCGGATCTGCTGGCGCAGGGGTTCCGCGCCGAGGCGACCGAGCATCTGCGAGATGCGGTCGGCGAGGCCGACGTGATCGCCTGCGCCACCTTGTCGCCGACGCCGCTGATATCGGGCGCCTGGTTGAAGCCCGGCCAGCACCTCGACCTCGTCGGCGCCTTCACCATGCGGATGCGCGAGGCCGACGACGCGGCGCTGAAGCGCGCGCGCGTCTTCGTCGACACCGACGCGGCCCTGAGCGAAGGCGGCGACGTCGCGCAGGCGCTCGCCGACGGCGCCCTCGCCCGCGCGGACGTCGTCGCCGACCTCGCCGCGCTGGTTCGCGGCGCGCCGGGCCGCCGGGGGCCTGAGGAGATCACGCTGTTCAAGTCGGTCGGCGCGGCGATCGAGGATCTGGCGGCGGCGATGCTGGTGTGGCGGCGCGCGGGGGGCGAACCGGGACATGTTCGCGTCGATTGACGGCGGCGCCGGCGCGTCCTGATCACGTCGAGAGTTGTTGTATTTGCCGCTTCGCGCGCCCAC
>Ga0181526_10004741_pt1 | contig 10453 bp, 6 predicted proteins | sample PEATcosm2014_Bin_35_FD_119750 | JGI IMG/M metagenome (GOLD analysis project Ga0181526, IMG submission 119750) | Peatland microbial communities from MTU Mesocosm Facility, Houghton, MI, USA - PEATcosm2014_Bin06_30_metaG | ecosystem: Environmental > Terrestrial > Soil > Wetlands > Peat | place...
GCCATCCAGGAATTCCATTACCATGAAGGCGTAACCGTCTTCTTCGCCGATGTCGTAAATGGTGCAGATGTTGGGATGGTTCAAGGCAGACGCTGCCTGGGCTTCGCGCTGGAAACGAGACAAGGCCTGCGGGTCGCGCGCCACCGCGTCAGGCAGGAACTTCAGCGCGACAAAACGGTGCAGGCGGGTGTCCTCGGCCTTGTAGACCACACCCATCCCGCCGCCGCCGATCTTGCTGACGATACGGTAGTGCGAGATCGTCGTGTCGATCATGGCTTACGTGCAGAAATGAATGCCTGATGATAGGGCGCTTGCTGCTAGCAGTCAATTTGTTCTGAACTGGTCCTTGCCGCCGGATCAACCGTGCTCCCGACGCTCACGAGTGCAGGCTGCAAACGGAGACCCTCTCGAAGTTTAGCCCGCCCGCTGGACAATGCACGTGTATAATCCGGCGTGCCTGTGGGGTTAGTGCTGATCAAAAACTCTACCAGCGCGAGGGGATTTGCCTTTCGCCTTAGCGGTCCCGCCGGGTAAGTCTTCCCCTGGCGACTACAGAGAAAAATCGAAATCTCGATCTGGAGGCTTGAAAGATGAGTAGCCGTCGAGTGAGCCAGTCTCATTGGGTGTTGATGTGCTGTGCCTGGATTGTGCTGGGGTCAGTGTGCGCGGTTTCTCAAACGCCCTCGGAGAGTTCGCAGAAGGCAAGCCCCAGCTTATATAGCGCAAGCCAGGCGGAGGCCGGCAAAAAGCTCTACGCATCGAATTGTGCCGCCTGTCATGGCGAAGACATGAGAGCTTCGACCGCGCCACCGCTGGCCGGGCCGAAGTTCGTGGAGAGTTGGTCGCCTCTGAAACCCGGTGCCGCATCGGGGGCGTGGAATTCCTCGCTCGATGATGTTTTGTTCATCATCCAAACCACGATGCCGCTGGGCAATCCCAAATCGCTATCGTCGGATGAGCACGTGGCCATCTTTGCCTACATCCTGCAACAGAATGGCTATCCGGCGGGCAATACGCCGCTGCGGGCGGATTCGCCGCAGTTGAAGACCACCCAAGTCCAAAGTATGGGTTTGGACGCGAGCGCCGCCGCCCAACCGGCCCCAGCCTTAATACCCGGAGATGCAAAAAGCGTTCCGGTTGGCCAGGGACCTACGCAAGCGGAACTCAACGGGGCGCAGCAATCCAGCAAGGATTGGCTGTATCACACCCACGACTATTCCGGCTCAAGGTTTGTCCCTCTGGCTCAGATCGACTCCTCCAACGCCAAACAATTGCAGGCGGTTTGTGCGTTTCAGGTCGGAGAGGTCAGCAACTTCCAAACCGGGCCCATTGTCTACGAAGGCACGATGTATGTAACCACGGCCCACAGCACGATGGCGCTGGACGCTTCGAATTGCCGTGAGAAATGGCGTTATAAGTGGGAACCCAAAGACCGGGAACCCTGGGGAGCGTGGAACAACCGCGGCGTTGCGCTCAAAGAGGGCCGGGTGGTTCGAGGAACGCTGGATGGATATCTGCTCGAGCTGAATGCGGAAACCGGGGCATTGATCTGGGCGCGTAAAGTGGCCGATCCGGCGGCGGGCGAGACGTTCACGATGGCGCCCATGATCTACGACGACCTCATTCTGATTGGCCCGGCCGGGAGCGAGAACGCCATCTCCGGTTGGGTAGGTGCATTTCGCTTGACGGATGGAAGTGAGGTCTGGCGGTTCAAGACCGTTCCGGGAGTAGATGATGCCAACTCAGACACCTGGAAAAATCCCACTGGAATTAAGCTCGGCGGCGGCGCGGTGTGGACGCCAATGTCCCTCGATATGGCGAAGGGAGAACTTTACGTTGCCGTGACGAATCCGGCGCCAGACTTGCCGGCCGGGCTTCGCCCCGGCGACAACCGTTATTCGAACTCGATCATCGCTCTGGACGTTCGGACTGGCAAGCTCAACTGGTACAAACAGACGGTCCCCAATGACTCACATGACTGGGACCTGACTCAGGTCAGTCCGGTTTTCAACACTGAGGTGAATGGGCGCAAGCGGGATTTGGTTGCCACGGTCGGCAAGGACGGAATCTTGCGAACCATCGACCGGAGCAATCACGAGACCCTGTACGAGACTCCAATCACCACTCTCAAGAACGTCGAGAAGCCGGTCACTGCGGAAGGAGTTCTGGTGTGCCCCGGCGTCCTGGGAGGTGTGGAATGGAATGGACCTGCCTTCAATCCCGGCACCAACCTTATTTATGTGGGCGCGGTGGACTGGTGCTGGACCTTCTACTCGGCAGAGACGGCACGCTATATACCTGGGAAGGATTATATGGGCGGTTCTCTCCAGGAAAGCGACGCCTTGCAGGGTTGGATCACAGCTGTGGACGCGGCCAGCGGAAAAGTTCGCTGGCGGTATCAGTCGTCCCGTCCAATCGTCGCTGCGGTTACGACCACGGCGGGCAACGTAGTTTTGGCCGGAGAACTGACCGGAGATTTTGTCGTATTCGATGCGCGATCAGGAGACGTTTTATACCGCTTCAATACGGGTGGTCCAATCGGTGGAGGCATTGTCAGCTACGAGCTGAAAGGAAAACAATATGTTGCCGTAACCTCCGGGCGGCCTTCACCGTTCTGGGTTGACAAGAACTCCGGATCGCCGACTGTCTTTCTGTTTGCTCTGCCATGACGCCGCGCGCAGGTCAAAGTGCAACAACGGCCGGATAAGCGCGGTCGACCACGCGCCCAGGCACCATGGCACGTCTTGGGTCACAAGCCGGCGTGAGACGAATCACTGCGGCGTTCTGCGTTTGAGAATAATTTGTCGTTGATAACTTCGTAAAAACCATCATCGCAACTTGCTGGAGATCCTTTTGACAACTAAGGGTCGGAGAACGATCTCAGAAGAAATGCGGAGAACGGTTCGCCTTCTGGTGGTTTGTCTCCTAACGCTCGCACCGGGGATTTTGCTGGCAGGGGATCAATTTGACGGCAATTGGCTGACCACGGTCACCTGCCCTCCAAAAGGGAATACCGAGGGCTACACTTTGCATTTGCCCAGTGTGGTCAAAGACAGCAACTTTCGCGGAGAGCACGGAACCGCGGGAGAACCCGGCTACCTGCTGATCGAAGGCAAGATATCGGACGACGGCGCGGCCAAGCTGTCGGCCACAGGCAAGGTCAGTTCAAGAAAATACGCCCGTGGAGTCTTCGCCCACGAGGGCGAGGATTATAGCTACGACATCAAGGCGCAATTCAAAGAGACAGATGGCACAGGCACCCGGAACCAAGGCCTCGGCATCGTAGGCCGCCCTTGCACGTTCGAGTTCGTGAAGCAGTAAGCTATTCCTCCAGAGCCTCATACCGGTCAACACGTCTCCACGACGATGGAGGAAACTGGTCTCTAGTTGGCATCTGCAAATCGGCTCCACCCAAGCGTTGGCTGTGTAGCCCTGGAATTTCAGTTAAAGCGTGACATGACCGCGCGCGCCAACAGATTCTCGAAAGCCAAATATTCAGGTACTTAAATTGACTTCATAGGACTAAGATTAGGAGCCGCACGGAGGAAACTAAATGGATCTACTGGGCTTGATTGCGTTGGTAGTTGTGGCTTTCGTCGTGCTCTACCTGGTTCTGGCCAGCTTCTTCACGGTGAGCACGGCCGAGGTTGCCGTGATCACGCGATTCGGGAAGTTCCTTCGGGTCGCCGAGCCGGGTTTGAACTGGAAGCGACCGTTCTTCGATTCCGTCGCCGGCGTAGTAAGTCTTCGTGTGAATCAGATCACTCTGACCATGGAGACAAAGACCAAGGACAACGTGTTCGTCACCATTCCGATTTCGGTGCAGAACCGGGTGTGTCCGGAAAAAGTCTACGATGCTTTCTATAAATTGTCCGACCCGGTGGCGCAGATCAAATCCTATGTCGAGCAGGTGATCCTGGGGCATGTTCCGGGAATGACGCTGGACGAAGTGTTCGCCTCGCAGTCCAGTATCGCAGCGGCGGTCAAGCTGGAGCTGGATGCGGATATGGCGTTATTCGGGTACGAAATTGTCAACGTGCTGGTGACCGATATTGTTCCCGATGCAAAGGTGAAGTCGGCGATGAACGACATCAACGCGGCCCAGCGCGAACAGGTGGCGGCCAACGCCAGAGGCGAGGCAGAGAAGATCCTGGTGGTCAAAAAAGCCGAGGCCGAAGCGGAGAGCAAAGCCCTCCAGGGACAGGGGATCGCGAATCAAAGGAAGGCCATCATCGAAGGGCTGCAGAACTCCATCGAACAGTTCCAGAAGGTGGTGGAGGGGGCGTCCGCTAAAGAAGTCATGCAGTTGGTGCTGGTCACACAGTATTTCGATACGCTGAAGTCCATTGGCGAGAATGACAAAACCAGCACGTTATTTCTGGCTCACTCACCCGCCGCGGTCAAGGATGTTTCCGATCAGATCCTCCAGTCCATGCTAGTGGCGGAAAGAGCGAACGGCTAGCAACGCCGGGACTGTAGAGGAGAAAAGACATGCGATGCGCCACATTGTGTCTGTCATAGCTTTACTGCTCTTGTTGTTTCCGCAGACTCTCTTGGGACAACACGGAGGTCGGCACTCCACCTCAGGCACGAACGGCGGGACAACCGCACAACCGGAAGATCCGGACGCGGCAACCTTCAAGCGTGCGGTCGCTGAACAGGCCACAGACGAACAGGTCGCGCAGTTTCGCCTGATGACCAAGAGCACGGAAGCCGCCCGGCAGCAGGCGCAGGAGCTTCAACACCTAAACTCGACCGCCAGTAATTCAGAGAATTTGTTCGGCAAAGCCAACAACTTGGAAGATTCAGTTGAAAGAGCTCTGACCGATACTCGAATCTTTCTGCAATCGTTTTCGGATTTACAGGAAGCCAATCTGAAGAAATTTGCCAAGAAGCTGACGAAATCGGGCGCCGCTGTCAATAAAAGCGACAAAAGCATCTCGCAGCAGTTGGAGCAGCAAACGCTAAACGCGGGCCGGCTCATCAGGACCGCGGAGAATCTGGAAAAAGTCCTTGTTGAGTTTCAGGCCGACCAGCACAGCCTGGGCAAGGAAATGGGCGTCCCGTCTCCCTGAATCTCACTTCGGCACACTCACGCCGGGCTCAGCGACATTCTTCGTTTCCCCTGCAGTTTTCGGATCTCAGAGCGCTCGGGCGACCCGTCGAATCGGGCATCATGAGAAATGTTTTGCGTTCGGCGATGATCGGTATAATGCTCGCTAGCAAGAGGACGATCGATGTGTTTTTCAGCAACAGCGAACTTCGTTGGAAGCGGAGTTCTGGGCGCCGTCGGCGCCGTCACATTGACGAAGGTGAAGCACAGGCGCGAGCTGCTGTTCGCGGCACTGCCCATGTTATTCGCCCTTCATCAGTTCATCGAAGGATTTGTTTGGCTCGGGTTGGACGGGATTCTCTCTCCTGTGGTGACGCATGACATGGGGGCGGCGTTTATGTTGTACGCGCAGGGGCTTTTGCCTTTCCTGCTGCCGCTAAGCGTGTGGCTGTTCGAGGCTGACAGGAAGAGCCGCAGTCGCATGCTACCTTTTCTGGTGCTGGGCGGAGCAACGACGCTTTATATATTGTGGGCTTTGACGGCGTATCCAACGGAGGTCTACGTCAGGGGAAATAGTATCGTGTACATGAATCAAGCGACGAACAATACAGCGGTTGCCGTGCTGTATGTGATCGCAACGTGCGGTTCGCTGTTCTTCTCGAAGGTAAGCGCCATGGTACTCTTCGGGGCCGCAAACCTGGCGATTCTCCTGGTTGTGATGGAGTTCAAGCGTTACGCGTTCACTTCTCTGTGGTGTGCCTACGCGGCAGTTGCAAGTGTTATCATCCTCGCCTACTTCTGGAGAAGCAGCGGAGACCGGCCATTCCGCTACGCGTAGCAAGGCCGTTTCGGAATCTCCCGGCACTTTACACTCTCCGCCGCTTCAGAACCGAAAGCTATCCAGATTGAAGCATTTACCGCACTAGCATCGAGGATTACCCGGCCGAATTCACGAAATCTGTTAGCAGGGGCTTCTTGCAGAGAGGGGTCGCGCGGGATTGTGTCCTCCGGGAACCGCTTCACATCAAGGATTGCGTCGTCCGGCAGGTCGGGTACTTCCTTGTTTTCTTGCGGAACTACTTAGCGGGCTTTGATGAATCCATATTTGACAGAAAAGTAGATCTTGACGTGGGGCTTCGACTGCGGAACAGGCCGTGACCTGATGCGGACGAATTCCGTATAAGGAAATGTAGAACGCTCATGCCGCTCACTGTCATTTTGCTCACGGCTCTGGAGACGTCTGTCCTGAATCGGAAGACCGCTCTTCTCACGGTTGCGGCATTCGTTTTGCTCTGTCGTTGTTTTTCCTGGAGCCAGGCCCCGTCTCCAACAGCGCAACTTCGAACCCTCGCAGGCGTGGTTAGGTCCGGCAAAACACCTGTCCCTGGTGTCACTGTGACCGCAAGCAATCACAGCACCGGGCAAAAAGTCATTGGCTGGACTCGGGCAGATGGCAGCTACAGACTCACCCTGCCCAGCGACGGCGAATATGTTGTGCGAGCCCAGATGGCCGCATTTGAAACGGCCACGTCGCGCGTGAACGTCGGTCCTTCCAACCAGAATCCTCACCTCGACCTCGAGATCGTCCTGCTCTCACGCTCCGAGTCCACCCAAGGCAACATGCAAGGAAAAACGGGCGGTGCAGCAGGGAATCGCGGGTTCCAGGCGCTCTCGGTAATGCAAAGTGACGCTGGCGCGGACCAGGGTGTGAATGGCGGCGACTCGGTCGCGCCTTCCGGAATGCCGGTTCCAGGCGTGCCGCCGAGTATTGCGACGGAGTCGGTTGCCGTTTCGGGTTCGAATTCGCCGAGTCTGGCCGGGATGGGTTCCGACGAGTTGCGCTCCGGCTTTCAGAATAACCAGATAGGAGGCATTCCCGGCGCGGCTGGTGGAGCGATGCGCGGCGGTGGAGGGTTTGGCGGCCGCGGTAGTGGTGGCGGGGGAGGGCCAAGGCTGGGTGGGCGCGGATCCAACAACAATCAGATGCACGGAACCGTCTACTACTCCGCCAATGACGCTGCTCTGAATGCGGCACCATTTTCGCTGACCGGCGCGCCATCACCCAATCCTGGGTACTTGCAGCAGCGCTTTGGAGGCAACGTCGGCGGTCCGCTGATCATTCCCCATGTTTATAACGGCGCGAAAACGTTTTTCTTTCTGCATTACAACGGCACCCTCGGAGACACTCCATACAGCTACTTCTCAACCGTGCCCACGTTGGCAGAGCGCAGTGGCAACTTCTCGCAGACCACGGTGAACGGTCAGCCGGTGCAAATATACAATCCCGCAACTGGGCAGCCTTTCGCCAATGACATGATTCCGCAGATCATGATCAATCCCGCGGCTAAAGGCCTGCTGGCATACTTTCCCCTGCCCAATCTGCCCGGTCAGGTTCAGAACTTCCAGTCCATTACCGCGGCCAAGAGCGACAGCAACGATCTCAACTTTCGCTTGAATCAGGCGCTGGGCGCTGCCAGTCAACGCGGCCCCGGACGTTTTCGCGGACTGCAGAACAATCTGACCTTCGGATTCCACTATCACGAGTCCGACCAGACGCTGACCAACGCTTATCCCAGCGTTGGCGGACAAACCATTACCCACGGTTACGATGTTCCGATCGGCTACGTGCGCAGCTTCGGTCGGCTCATTAACACCTTTCGCGTCGAATACAACCTCAGCACCATCGACACGCAGAACCTCTACGCGTACAACACCAACGTCACCGGTCTGCTAGGCATTAACGGAGTTTCGCAGAACCCGGCCAACTGGGGCTTGCCCAATCTTTCCTTCACCAACTTCGGAAGTCTTCAGGACACAGTGCCGGTCTCTGATCGCAATCAGACCGTCTCCTTTACGGATCAGATGGTCTACACCCACAAGAAGCACACGCTGCGCTGGGGAGGGGATTTCCGGCGACTGGAAATCAATAGCAGAACTGCGAGCAATCCGCGTGGCAGCTTTGTCTTTACTGGATTGAATACATCCCAGGTTGTCAATGGCACGCCCGTCGCGGGCACCGGCTTCGACTTTGCCGACTTTCTGCTGGGTCTGCCGCAGCAGACTTCGGTGCAATACGGGACCAATCCTTCCGGTTATCACTTCCGCGGTAATTCCTGGGACCTCTACGCACAGGATGAATGGCGCGTCCGCAGCAATCTGAGCTTCAACATCGGGCTGCGATATGAGTATGTGTCGCCCTTTAGCGAGACCGCCAATCAAATGGTCAACTTGAATATTGCGCCAGGTCTCACCGCGGTGGCCCCGGTTTTCCCTGGCCAGGTCGGTCCGCTGACGGGAACGGTTTACCCGATCACGCTGGTCAATCCCGACCACTTTGACTTTGCCCCGCGCGTGGGGGTCGCCTGGAAAGTGCATAATGACACCGTAGTGCGGGCCGGTTACGGTATCAACTACAACACCACGGCCTACGCGAACATTGCTCAGGATCTGGCGTTCCAGCCGCCATTTTCCGTCACGCAAACGAATGTCGAGTCGTTAACAAACCATTTGACCCTGCAAAATGGGTTTCCAGTACAGCCGGTAAATACCGTCACCAACAACTATGCGGTCAATGTGAATTATCCGTTGGGTTATGTGCAGGTATGGAACCTCGACCTCCAGCAGACCATCACTCCAACGTTAGTGTTGAACCTGGACTACACCGGGACGAAAGGCACGCATCTCGATCTGCTGGATGCGCCCAATCGAACTCCGCTGGGGCTGCTCAATCCTGCCGTGCCCGCTTTCTACTACGAGGACTCCGTTGCGGATTCCAATGCGAACGCAGGAACGGTGCGCCTGCGCAAGCGTCTGGCGCACGCTATCTCGATAGGTGGGACATATACGTGGTCTAAGTCGCTCGACGACGCCTCGACAATCGGCGCAGGAGCGGCGTTGGTCAGCCCAACCGGTGCCGTTACCGGCCAAACCCTGGTGGCACAAAACCCGTTCAATCTCAAAGCTGAATACGGCCTTTCCAGTTTCGATCAGCGCAATAAGTTCACCGCCGATTACTTGTGGGAGCTGCCCTTCGGTCACGAGAAGCGTTGGCTCTCGGGATCAGGTATAGGACGCGATGTTTTGGGTGATTGGCAGTGGAGCGGCGACTGGACCATCGCCTCGGGATTTCCATTCACGCCTCGGATACTGGGCTCGTTCGGCAATGTGAACAGCGGCGTCAACGGAACTTTGCGGCCGGACCTAACCGGCGAGCCCGTCAGCCTGTCTAATCCTGGTATTGCGGAGTGGTTCAACATTGGGGCATTTGTCGCTCCGCCGGTTGGGCAATATGGCAACGCTGGCCGCAACAGCATCGAAGGACCGGGCGAGGTGGATTTCGACATGGCCATGACCAAGGTCTTCCCGCTAAAGGAAAACCGCTTCTTCGAAGTGCGCATGTCAGCAACGAATGTTTTCAATCGTCCGCAGTTCACTGCCATCGATACGGTTGTGAACTCGCCAACATTCGGGCGAGTCATTTCCGTAGGCGCGATGCGCGCTGTGCTGATGACGGCCAGGTTCAGGTTTTAGAAGCTGTATGACACAAATTGCAAAGCCTGCGCTCCACAAGCTGATAGCCATCGCTGTCGCGTGTGCCTTGCTTTGTCCTGATCTGGGGCTTGCCCAGCAGGCGGGCTACACCTTCAAAGCGGAAGCAGAGCTGGTATTGGTGAATGTCTCGGTTCGCGACCGCGATGGAAATCTGGTTCGCGACCTGAAGCCGGAAGACTTCACGATTCTTGAAGATAACAAGCCGCAGAAGGTGTCGAGTTTCGACATTGAGAACATGCAGAACATGCCCGCCGTTGCAGACCAGCAGGTCGCGCTGTTGAGTACTGCGCCGAAAAAGGCGACTGCAATGCCTGCCAATCCTCTGCTCTCCGCCCAGACGCAGGCCATTAAGGACCGGCGGCTTATCATCCTGTTCTTCGATTTGTCGGCCATGGAGCCGGATGAGATTGAGCACTCTGCCCAGGCGGCGCAGAACTATGTCGATAAACAAATGCAACCAGCCGATCTCGTAGCAGTGGTATCGCTCGGAAATAGCATCACGCTGAACCAGGATTTCACTTCCGATCGCGCGCAGCTCAAGAAGGTTTTGGAGAGCTTCAATCTCGGAGCGGGAGCCGGCTTCGAAGAAGGCAGCGTCGGTACGACCGAAGGCACGCCCGACAGCGCGAATTCCTTCACCGTTGACGACACCGAATACAACATCTTCAACACCGACCGGCGGCTGGAGGCGATCCGCACCATCGCGTTGCAAGTGGCCAGCGTTCCGCAAGAGAAAGCCCTCATTTACTTTTCCAGCGGCATGGATCGAACTGGCATCGAGAATGAGTCGGAGCTGCGCTCGGCCACCAATGCAGCCGTGCTGGCAAACATGGCCATTTACACCATGGA
>Ga0181526_10004742_pt1 | contig 10453 bp, 11 predicted proteins | sample PEATcosm2014_Bin_35_FD_119750 | JGI IMG/M metagenome (GOLD analysis project Ga0181526, IMG submission 119750) | Peatland microbial communities from MTU Mesocosm Facility, Houghton, MI, USA - PEATcosm2014_Bin06_30_metaG | ecosystem: Environmental > Terrestrial > Soil > Wetlands > Peat | place...
CGATCCCAAAACTTCCGCGAAAACCGCCATGCTTGCCGAATCCGGGGCCACCGACATGGATTTCTCGCTGGATGGACAGTGGGTGGTCTATGCGGCGCGGGAAAACGGCACGTTGTGGAAGAGCAGGATTGACGGCAGCGGGAAAGTGCAGCTAACCGCAGGCGCAACGGGAGCCTTTGCCCCCCACTGGTCACCTGATCAAAAACAGATTCTGTTTACCGGATTTTTGCTCGATAGCCAGCCCCGGTTGTACGTGGTCTCCGCAGAAGGGGGATCGCCAAAGAGCGTTCTGCCCTCAAACAACAAGTGGGCTTCCGTCTCGGGTGATTGGCGAACCGACGGCCGCCAAATTGTCCTGGACGTCGAGGAGATGGAATCCGGCAGAGAGCCAGACATTCGTATTCTGGATCTCGAAAGCGGCAAGCTTACCAAATTGCTCGACTCCGACGGACTTATCGAACCAAGGTGGTCTGCCGATGGGCGTTACATTGCCGCACTCAATCCCAAGAAAAAACAGGTACTGCTCTACGACTGCAAGCTGGAAAAGTGGTCGGTTCTGGCGGAAGCAAATTTTCCAGCGGCCCTGCGGTGGTCACCCGGCGGTGATGCTCTGTATTACCAAGACGTGGACGAAGTTGAAGAGAGTATATTCCGCGTCCCGATGGCCACGAGAGAAGCCGAACGAGTTTTGGGACTGGGGGATCTTCTCAGTACGGGGGCTGCCCGCGGCATTTTCACCGGACTGAGCCCAGATGGCTCCGTTTACGTTACCGTCGATCATGGCGACGTGGACGTGTATGCCGTGGATCTGCAGCTTCCCTGAACCACCGCATCGCGCTCCTCTCGTGCCTGTCCTGGATGACAGGTTGGTTACCAAACACACAGTATTACCCGAGCGTTCTTTCCTCTTCTTGACGGGTCTAAACTGGATGAGTCGCAACAGGAGCGTCGTGCAGATGCATCGCAAACTTATTCCATCGCTATTCTTGGTGGCCCTCATGCTCACTGCTGCAGGCCTCCGTGCACAAACGTCCTCTAGCAAATCCGCAACCACAATAAAGGGGATGGTTTTGGGTGCAGACGGTAAGCCCGTTCCGGCGGCGGCTGTAACCTGTCAATCTTCAGCCGGCGTGCGCCCGCGCATCGTTCACGCCGATGCCAAGGGGCACTACCTTATTTCGGGCCTGAAACAGGATTCTTACGATCTTCGCGCGACCGCCAATGGAGCTTATTCCGATTGGGAGAAAAATATTCCATTGCGTTCGGGACAAACCAAGGAAGTTACTTTGCATCTGTTGAATGGGAATACGGCGATTAGCGGCATGTTGCCAACAAAACAGAAGAACTAAACGAGCTCTTTTAGCGAGCTGTTGGGCCAATCCTCAGCATTTCGATTTCATGTAGTTGACGCGGACTGAGCGGCCGGCAAGTGCAGAATCTCGCGCAAGATCATAGTTGCAGCACTGGGAACCACTTCCGCCACTTCCGGTGACAATTCCGTTCCGGGGGAGAAATCAAGTCCTTCGATACCATACACCACCAAGTACGGCGGCAAATCTCCCATCATGCGCGCCAACTCAATTGCCTCTGCCACCCCAAACGAATGCGTCGACGAATGAGAAAACCACAACGGGAGTTGTTCCGCCCGCGCATCCAGCCGGTGGATGGTACCGGGGGGAGCGCCGGACTGCACGGCGTCCACAAGAATCACGCACTCCGCCCCCTTCCAGGCTTCCAACAATTCAACTCCGTCGCCGGTCTCTTCAAGAACTGTCAGTTCGGGTGGAATTTCACCGCGCAGGCGGCGAAGGATCGCTCTACCTGCACCGTCATCGCTGCGGAAGGGATTTCCCACGCCAATGAAGATTGTCTTCTGCCTTTGCGCCGTCATTCGCGTTCCACCCACACTCCCAAGGAATCAGTCACACGCGCAGGAACCTTGGGAGTCATTACCGCTCCCGCTGCTCCGGGTTGGAGCGCGCCCGGCTTTTGTCTCTACCCCGACTTCCTGACCCGTATACTCTTCTGCAGACAGCAAGGCAACATCACCAATCACGAACGAGGGTGATGCTTCGCCGACGGATTTAATCCTTGCCGAGGGGTGCGAACAAACCATGCATTTGCAACTGCAGCGAGGAGGAGGCGAAAGTCGTTCCGGTTCGTGAGGGACCAAGAGTTGCCTACGCCTCAAGATTTGGTAATGCTAGGTAAACTTCAGGATTTAGTCTCTCTAGTGCGCCGGTACCACGACCTGCGTACCGCCATCTTTGGGGCTCTCGGACCATTGAGATTGTGGGATTGTGCCTCCATTCTAGAGTCCGACGGGTTGGGGGCCGCGCGGGGACAACGGTCCCGCGAGGGGCCGTGTGCGAGCCACCCAACCCGCCAGTACTTCCCGCCTTTGCCCTGCCCGCATATCCAGGACGCACCTTTTGGAATGTTTCGTGCATCCACTTCCTAGAGAGGCCCGGATCGTATTGTATTTTCAGCAGTTACGGATCTCCGGATACGACGCTCTGATTGGGAGGGGCGACGGATGACAGCTTTTGGCTCCAAATGGATGTGGGTCTCCACGATCTGGCTCGCGCTCGCAATGGTATTTGCGCTGGTAGCCGAAGCGCGGCCCGAAGCTCATTTCTCCCTTCGGGGAGCCACTCTAGAAGCATTCGGCAGGTACGTGGTTAAGACGGATGCGCAAAACGCTGAGAGCCTCCGCCAAGGCCCCTTCCTATGGGTGGACGGCTTGCCCCAGAAGGATCGAACTACCGCGATAGACAAGTTAAAAGGCGGAGAAGTGGAGATGCGACGCCTTAGCGTTAACGCCGCTGGTGAAAACCTGGATGTTTCCGGTGGGATGATTCACGATTGGGAAGGAATCATCTTCATACCCGGAGTGAAGATCGACGACGTGTTGAATGTCCTGCAGGACTACGATCACCAAACGACGTACTATGCGCCAGATGTGGAGAGAGCCCGGATCGAATCACGCAACGGTAACGAATTTCGTGTGTTCCTTCGCTTTCGCCGCCAGAAGGTCGTGACCGTGGTTCTGGATACTGAGCACATGGTGACCTACTATCGGGATTCGCCGCTGAAGGCACACAGCCGAAGTTCCGCGACTCGCATTGCACAAGTGGATGATCCTGGCGGAGCAGAGGAGAAAGAAAAATCGCCAGGCGAAGACGACGGGTATCTATGGCGGATGGAGACGTGGTGGCGATTGGAGGAGCGTGACGGCGGGGTTTATGTCCAGAATCAAGTGGTGACGTTGACGAGGGACATTCCCACGGGGCTCGCGTGGCTCATTGGACCGTTCATTACAAAGATCCCTAGGGAAACGCTGGAATTCACGCTACAGGCGACACGCAAGGCGGTACTGAACAAGGCCAGAAGCTAGGTTGCATTCTTGCTTTCCCGGGGGGGGGCTCACGGATCGCAATAAGAATCACTGCGGCCTGCGGCCGTTGGCCGAACCCCCATCCAGGGTGCCCGCACACAAACCGCACAAATTCGGCAAAAAGGGCACTCCGCCAAAAGGCAGCGGTTCCGCATCCGTGATTTTTCTGTGAGCTAAGTTCCTCTTCCGCTTAGAATTACGCTTCTTGGATTTCCGATAGCAGATTCGCATTCTCGTTTTGGCTCTTGACAACGATCCATTCTTATATACTATGGTGTATAAGTGAGGGAGGCCCCGTGCAGCGCACGCAACTTTCCGATCGCGAACGGCGACGCCGCTCCCGCTTGGCGCAGATCATTCACGAGGCTCATTTTCTCCGCGGCACCCTCTCCCTGCGAAACGTCCAGTGCGGCAAACCCGGTTGTCACTGCGCTCGGGGAGAGCCCCATGCCTGCCTGTATTTGGTTCGACGACAAGGGGGAAAGTTGCGCCAGTTGTTTGTGCCTCGGGAATGGGAAAGGCGCACCCGGGAAGCGGTTAAGAACCACCAAGAGATGGAACAGTTGATCGAGGAACTCTCTGATTTGGAATGGAAGCGCTTGAAGGAGAGAAAGGAGTAAGACCGTTCGGGAGCCGATTGCAGAATCTCTGGCCAAAAGTATACAGGGTTTCCGGAAGCCGCTAAGTGTGCTAGAATCCTTGGGTTCCAGTGAGTACCCTGTGTAGGTATGCGCCGGGTTCTTCCGTGGGACAACCGTAGGTCTCCGCACAGGTAACCCCGCAATGCGGGTAGAATGAGCCACAAGTCCATTCCTCGGCAGTGTTGGGGTACCATTTAATCCAAACTCAGATGGCCGAAGAGGCCACTAGCCACAAAAGAGGAATTGTCATGTCTGGGCATTCAAAATGGGCCACCATCAAGCATAAGAAGGCTGCGACCGACGCGAAGCGCGGCCGCGTTTTCACGCGCATCATCCGTGAAATCACGATCGCTGCGCGCATTGGCGGAGGCGATCCTAATTCCAATCCTCGGCTTCGAACCGCTATTCTTGCGGCCAAGAACGAGAACATGCCGAATGAAAATATCGAGCGAGCCATCCTTCGCGGTACGGGCCAGCTTGAAGGCGAGCAATATGAAGAGGCGATGTTTGAAGGATACGGGCCTGGCGGTGTCGGCATGCTCATCCAGGTAGTCACAACCAACCGAAACCGTATCGTCGGTGAGTTCCGCCATCTGATCAGCAAGAACGGGGGAAACATGGCCGAGGCAGGAGCGGTGGGCTGGATGTTCCATCGCAAGGGCGAAATCACCGTGCCGAAGGAAGCGGCCTCAGAAGATAAGTTGCTGGAGTTGGCGCTGGAGGCCGGCGCGGAAGATATGAAGGACGACGGTTCTGCCTGGTACATCGTCACGCCACCGGAATCGCTGGAGGCGGTGAAAGAGGCTTTGACCAAGGCTGGGATCGCTCCAGCGTCCGCGGAGTTGGGAATGGTCCCGCAGAACTACATCAAGTTGACCGGGCAGCAGGCCGCACAAATGGTGCGACTTGTTGAGGCGCTGGAGGAACACGACGACGTGCAGCATGTCTATGCGAACTTCGACATAGACGAATCAGAAATTCAGGCAGCTGTCAGCGCAAATTAAAATTCGAATCGTTCGGAAACGGCCATTTTTTGTTCGCAAAGAGTGGCCGTTTTGTATTTGTCCCACCGTACGACATTTGATTGGAACGCACACGCAGTTCGCCTTAGACTAACAAGCATGAATGAGAATCCTTCGAAGAAGAACACCTCTGCCTGTCTCCGCGTGCTGGGCTTAGACCCCGCGGCGGCGGGGCCGACTGGGTACGCGATTATCGAACGTGAACGGGAGAGATGCCGGGTGCTGCACTATGGTGCTTTTCGGGTTGCTGCCAAGCGCCAAAAATCTTCCGAAGGAGCGGCGCTTCAAGATGTACATTCGCTGTTATGTAACCTGATTACAAAATTCAAGCCAAATGTCATGGCAGTGGAATCGGTGTTTGCTGCGCTGAATTTGAGAACAGCCCTACGACTCGCAGAGGTGCGCGGTGTGGTGCTTCTCGCAGGTGAGCAATTTGGAGTGGAAGTTTGCAGTTATTCCCCGCGCGAAGTCAAAGCATGCGTAGCCGGTTATGGCCATGCGGACAAAAGACAGATGCAGGCGATGGTGAAGGCACAACTCGGAATGAAGGAGTTGCCCGAACCTTTCGATGCGGCGGACGCACTGGCGGTGGCAATCTGTCACCTGCAGGCCGATCAACTCGGGCGGCGCTTTGGAGTAAGAAAAGCGGACATGGCCAGAAGTCGGAAGTCAAGAACCCGAAAATTGCCATCGCCAGACTTCCCCTCCGCAATCGAACGTACCTTCCGCATCCAACCATACCGATGAGAGCCATGTCCCGCCCCATTCTAGCCATTGCACTACTTTTTTGTATCGCACCGGCAATCAGCGTCTACTCTTCCCCCGCGGGCTCTGCGGTCTTCACCTACCGCCGGATATTCAAATCCAGCACGCCAGAATTCATTGAAATCAAAATCAATGAAGATTCGGATACTGGTTTCTATGAGATCAGGCAACTCGACGAGGATCCGGGTGCCACTCCATTTGAGATCAATTCCTCCTTGCGAGCAAAAATGTTCGAATTGACGGCAAAGCTGAATTACTTCAGGGGACTTGATCTGGACGTGCATAGAAAGATCGCCAATCTGGGGGAAAAGACGTTTCGCTGGGAACGTGGCTCGGAAGCCCACCAGGTGAAATTCAATTACACAGTGAATCCTGAGGCGACACAGCTGCTGCAAATATGCGAAGGCCTGGCGCGTCAGCAGGAGCTGATCGACTTGTTACAACGAAGAATGAAGTACGATCGATTAGGAGTCAATGACGCACTCCTCGAACTGGAGGCTGACCTTTCAAAGGGCGTGCTGCCCGAACCGCAAAGAGTCCTACCCCTTTTGGAGCAAATCGCGGGGGATTCCCGTTTTGTCGAAATTGCCCGCCAAAGAGCAAGGGCACTGGCGGAACGCGTGCGGCATCCAAATTGACCATGAGAACGACTTTGGGCCTGGCAGACTAAGCGAAAAGGAGCGTCCTTGTGACCGCTTCCTACTCCTGCATAATTCCATAGTGGAAACGCGGGCTTAGATTGGCGCCATATTGTTCGATCATGCTGAAAGTGAGGGCTTGAGGCACGAGAACCGATGTTATGGCTTCCCAGGGCTCGGGCACAGCGTTCAGCTTTATGGGCAGTAACTTCTCAGCAGGTTGATGGTCTTCCGTGCTGACGAGAATTACTTTGCCACTGCGTGCGTTGCAATCCTTGGCTAGTTTCACCCCAAGCTCAGCCGTTCGTCCGAGTGCAAAGATAATCGCGACGTGTGATCCGTTGACGTCAAGCAACGGTCCATGTCGGAAGCCAGCTCCCGAGTGACCAACAGCACGATTCCCTGCCATTTCGCGCATGCACAGCGCACCCATAATCGCGGCACCATAGGCCGCCCCTCTTCCGATGAGTTCGATGGTTGCGGCTCCCCGGCAGAATTTCTCCAAGTCGCTGCGAAGACTAAATATTTGATTGAGACTGTCAGAATAGACTTCCTGCACTCGTGCCGCATCACTCTGCCAGGCATGCCCGGCCATATGCGCCGCGAGCAAGATGCAGGCCGCAGTGGCGTTTGTATACGTTTTCGTGGCGTTGCCATACTCTGGCCCGGCGAGAATCGGCAACTTGTATTGTGTCAGCGACCAGCAGGGACTTTTTTCATTATTGCAAACCAGGGCCAGCGGCTTTTTTCTATCCCTGTGGCACAATTGCACAAGTTCGGCACTCTCCCCCGAGGCAGATGTCAGAATCGAGGCAGCAACCTGGCCCCAGACCTGCGATGAATAATGGAGCCATTCGCCTGCATCGGCAAAAAAGGACGATCTTCCGCAAGACTGCATCCAAACAGAACCGGCGATCGAAGAGCAGTAAGAAGCTCCCATTCCAATAAACAGAATCGGTCCAGGGGTAAGGGCTATTTGTCGAAGCCTTTTCAACTCTTCGAAAATCGATTTGTCCTCGGCATAGGCTCGAAAAAGTTCAGCGAGACGTTCCGGCTGTTCACGGCACTCTTTTTCGTAGATCTCCGCCATGTCCATGGCCAGCATTTCACTAGGCGGTTTGACCCCGGCAATCCAGTTTGGTTCCTTGTTTGGCGTGTCTTCCATGGTAGCCCCCGAAACGAAACATGCCCTCAACTTAAGGTATCCCCAGGTGGAATCAACAGCCTGGGCAGCCTTTTTCATGAATCATAACAAAGATTACGGTATCATGTTGCCCAGGTGAACATATGCCGGATTGGCTTCCCCCTCCCAAACCACGCGTAAATCAAGGATTTCTCGCCCGGATTTCTTTCATCGCCGCACTCGGCGGAGTTTTGTACGGCTACGATATGGGCATTATCGCTGCCGCCGTCATTTTTGTAAAAAACAGCTTTGCACTCTCTACAGGAATGGAAGAGTTAGTTGTGAGTATTGTGCTGGTAGGGGCCATGATCGGGGCCATGGTGGGAGGGGCCGTTGCCGATCGGATCGGCCGGCGAGCAACGCTTGTATGGGCGGGCGGAATCTTCATCGCCGGGTCGGTGCTTGCGCCGCTTTCACCGAATGTTGCGACACTGATTGTGGCGCGTGCAATTATCGGCGTCGGAATTGGTTTCACCTCAGTTACGGCGCCGGTTTATGTTTCCGAGTTGGCTCCTCCACAGTCGCGCGGCATGCTCATTGGCCTTTACCAGTTTGCCCTGACAATGGGGATCGCCCTCGCCGATCTTGTAGGCTACTGGCTTGCCACACGCGAAGCTTGGCGGCTCATGTTCGGCATTGCTGCTGTGCCTACCTTGTTCTTTCTCGGCGTGATCCTTACTGTCCCCGAAAGCCCTCGGTGGCTGTTCGCTCATTCCCGTGAGAAGGATGCAGAGTCCGTGCTTCTAAGCTATACGGACGCTAACGGTGCTCGACAATTTCTCGCGGATATTCGGGAAGGTTTAAAGACGCAAATGGAACAGAGTTGGAGGGCACTGTTGACTCCGGCGGTAAGAGCTTCGGTGTTTATTGCCGTAGGACTTACCGTACTTCAGCAGGTCACAGGGATCAACACCATCATCTATTATGGACCACAAATTTTCGAGCTTGCGGGAATCGCCTCCCACTCTCACTCGATCCTTGCAACGCTGCTTGTTGCAGTGGTGAACGTGATCGCCACAGTCGTTGGGATCATGCTCGTCGACCGGGTCGGACGCAAGCCGCTGCTTTATGTCGGTGTTGGCGGGATGACCATTGCGCTGTTCGCGCTCGGGTTCGCATTCAGCCATCAGACGGAGCTGGGCGCATCTCTCGGTGTGATCGCGATTGGTTGTCTTGTACTGTATATCGCTTGCTTCGCCTTCAGTCTTGGAGCGATCGCCTGGATTCTGGTTTCCGAAGTGTTTCCGCTTCGTGTGCGCGGACGCGGCGTGGCGGTGGCAACGTTATTTTCGGGGCTCTCCAATTTCGCCGTCTCGCTGACATTTTTGTCCCTGATTAAGGCAGTGGGCAGCGCTTACACTTTTGCAATTTATGGGGTACTGAGCATTGTGACGCTGGTCTTTGTTCGTTTTGTGGTTCCGGAGACGTGCGGACGCGAACTCGAGAGCATTAGTGCTCGAAGAGCGAGTTGAAGTGCACCTCAAGCAAAGAGTCACAGATAGCCGGCGATCGGACGTAGGCCGGAATGGAAGCGTTATTGATAGCAATCTAAAACCTGGTTGTCTCTGAACCTACAGGTGAATTTGGGATTCCACTTTGTCCAGCGCCAGCCGGATAGCTCCGATCAGTTGCGCATCCTGGCCCAAAGCGCTGGTAACCAATTTCGGGCGGGACGGCTGAGTGTAGGACTCTAAAATCCGCTGGGTTGCGGCAAGCAACGCCCCGCTCATCCCCACGCCACCGCCCAGAACAAACAGTGAGGAGTTCAGGACGGCAGAAATGTTGTACACGGCATAAGCCAGGATTCGCGCGGACTGCTCAAGGACGCTCTTGGCACGCTGATTTCCAGCCAGCGCATGATAGAAGATTCCGGTTGCGGTCAGGTCCCTCGCTGAATTGGCACGCTTCCCTTCGCAAGCGCGCAGCCAATCCTGCCTGATTCCATTGCCCCCGATCGTGCTCTCCAGCGAACCCGGGGCACCCCGTTTGGCCGGCGCCTCTGAGGTGCCCGGAACAATCATGTAGCCGACTTCCCCTGCAACCCAATCTGGGCCGTGAACCAGCTCGCCGTTGACAAAGATGCCGGCGGCAATACCTGTGCCAATAGCAAGGAACACGAAATCGCGCACGTCCCGAGCAGATCCTATCCAGTTCTCACCAATCGCAGCCAGCTTAACATCATTTTCCACTACGGCAGGAATGTGCAGAGCGGATTCCAACAAACGGACCAGAGGAACATTTTTCCAACCCTTTAAGTAAGACGTTGCAAACACCACCCCGGCGTCCCGATCGGTGATGCCAGGAGCACCAGCGGCCACGGCCAGCAGAGAGCTTCGTGGCACTGCCGATTGCTTTAGCAATTGGCTTACACCCCTTTGAATTTGTTTGATTACGACTTCAGGTGACGAAGTTCTTTTAGTGGAGGCATCCCATCTGCCGAGAATTGTTCCCTTACGATTCGCTAACACAACTCGCAGGTTGCTTCCACCGATGTCCACGCCGATGACGTGACCGAAGCTTGCCTTGATGCGGGTGCGACTGGGCCGGGTTCTGGGGCGCTGTGCCATAGATGGAATCGACCGGATATGGCACTAAGTTAACTCTATTTAGAAAGTCAGTCAATGCGCTCTCACGGCCAGAAGACAACAACAATTTTCGTGCTGTGAGACCTCTTAGCCTGAATTATTCGCGAATATAGGGACACGAAAAGCCTCCCTCATGGTAAAAAGCTGTTGTTCAGGCAGTCTTTACACCAATCCGGAGGCTTTCGTGCCCGAGCATACCACGACACAGTGTGTTCTCTTCCC
>Ga0181526_10004744_pt1 | contig 10452 bp, 7 predicted proteins | sample PEATcosm2014_Bin_35_FD_119750 | JGI IMG/M metagenome (GOLD analysis project Ga0181526, IMG submission 119750) | Peatland microbial communities from MTU Mesocosm Facility, Houghton, MI, USA - PEATcosm2014_Bin06_30_metaG | ecosystem: Environmental > Terrestrial > Soil > Wetlands > Peat | place...
AAGGCGTATTGAAACAGGATGACACTCCCTGTATTTATTTTTATAAACAAGATTATAAATATCAGGGCCAAAAATATACGCGTACCGGATTTTTGGGATTGTTGAAAATGGGGGAAGACACAGGTGTGCGCATTTTACCGCATGAGAACACCCATGACGCGGCCAAAACAGACCGGCAGACCCTCTGGACCGCATTAAAAAGCAATTTGAGCCCTATCTTTGTCGGATACGCGGACAAGGCGGGGAAGATCGAACGGATCTTTTTCAAAGAATTGGCCACCCAAAAGCCTTATCTGGAAGCAGTGGACCATGACAAGGTCAGGCATACGATCTGGCGCCTTGAGAACCCGGACAGCATCCAGGCCATTGCCAACGTCATCAGCGGACAGAATTTGTTCATTTGCGACGGGCATCACCGTTTTGAGGTGGCCAATCAAATGCGCCGTGAGGCTTTAAAGACCGCCAGGAAGGTAACGGGTGAAGAGCCTTATAATTATGTGATGACATATTTTACCAACATGGACTCCAAAGACCTGCAGATATTTCCGATACACCGCATCGTCAAGAAATTTCCCATCAGCGTTAATCTTTTAGAACAGTATTTCCGCATAGATAAAGTTAAAACAAAGGTAGATTGGCTGGTCTTGCTCGCCCGTGCCGGACAGAACGAACATGCCTTTGGTTTTTACAATAAACAGGGCATGTTTTTGCTGCGCCTGAAGAATAAAATGCTCATTGATAAAATGGTCAAGGAAGGCTCCAGGGACTACCGAAGCCTGGATGCGGCCATATTAAAGGCCTTTATTTTGGACCAGGTGGGCGTGACTCCGGAGGACATTGTGTATTCCAAAGACCCGGATGAAGTGCTGCAGTCTGTCAATGAGGGCTTTGCCGAAGCCGGGTTCATCCTTAATCCCGTTCAGGTGGCGCAATTGCGTTCCATCGCCCTTAACGACGAGCGCATGCCGCCCAAGACAACGTATTTTTACCCAAAAGTGCTATCCGGGTTGACAATTTATAAGATGGACTAACGAAAAGATATGTCACTATTCGGTAAATCAAATTACACCTTCATCAAAGTCAAGCGCAAGGAGATCCCCGCCGGCGTTTGGACCAAATGCCCGGGCTGCGAGACCCCTGCCTATTCCAAAGAGTTAAAGAATAACCTGAACGTATGCCCCAAGTGCGGGTTTCATTTAGGTTTGAACGCCCATGAGCGTATTGAGCATTTGATCGATGAAGGGACCTTTGTCGAGCATGATGAAGAGATGGTTTCCGGGGACCCGTTAAAATTCCAGGGCCCAAAATCCTACAAAGAAAAATTAAAGACCGACCAGGAATTGACTGAACTTAAGGATGCCGTGATCACCGGGCATGGCGCGATCGAAGGCAAAAAAGTAGTGATAGCGGTGACAGATTCACGTTTTATCATGGGTTCGATGGGTTCGGTTGTCGGTGAAAAGATCACACGATTGGTGGAGTATGCCACCAAAGAAAAAATACCGGTGATCATTATCTCAGGGTCAGGCGGAGGTGCCCGTATGTATGAAGGCGCCATTTCCCTGATGCAGATGGCCAAGACCTGCGCGGCCTTACAGCGTCATCACGAAGCCGGATTGTTGTATATTTCCGTTTTGACAAATCCCACCATGGGCGGGATCATGGCTTCTTTCGCGGGTGTAGGGGATGTGATCATTGCCGAGCCCAAGGCCTTGATAGGTTTTGCGGGCCCGCGCGTCGTGGAGCAGACCATTCGGCAAAAATTGCCCACAGGCTTCCAGCGTTCTGAATTTTTACTAGCGCACGGCATGATCGACATGATCGTTGAACGCCAGGACCTTAAAGGCGTCTTGGCGAGCACGATCGGTTATTGTGAGGACTAATGGCGAATATCAGGATAAAAAATCTTTGCAAGAATTACAAGAGCGGCACCCGTGCCGTTGATAATGTCAATTTGGAGATCAATGACAGGGAATTCCTGGTCCTTGTCGGCCCTTCCGGATGCGGCAAATCAACGACCCTGCGCATGATCGCGGGGCTGGAGGGAATAACTTCCGGCGAGATCTGGATCAACGACCGCCTTGTCAACGATATTCCCGCCAAAGACCGCAATATAGCCATGGTATTCCAGAATTACGCGCTTTATCCGCATATGAGCGTGTATGAGAACATGGCATTTGGCTTGAAATTACGCAATTACCCCAAAGCGGAAGTCCAGAAACGCGTCAATGAAGCGGCTGAGATCTTGGGGATCAAGCAATATTTGGAACGCCGCCCCCGTGAATTGTCCGGCGGGGAGCGCCAGCGCGTGGCCCTGGGGCGCGCCATTGTCCGCAAGCCTTTGGTGTTCCTCTTTGATGAGCCGCTTTCAAATCTCGACGCCAAGATGAGGGTACAGATGCGCACGGAGATCCATAAATTGCGCATGCGCCTGCAGACGACCTTTATTTATGTCACGCACGACCAGACTGAAGCCATGACCATGGGCGACCGCATTGTGGTCATGAATAAAGGCATCATCCAGCAATGCTCGGACCCCATGACGGTGTACGACCAGCCGGGCAATAAATTCGTAGCTTCCTTTATCGGTTCGCCGCCGATCAATTTTATGGCCGGCCGGATCATCAAGAAGGACAGCAAATATTTCTTTGATGAGGGGAAATTTAAGGTTAAACTATTGGACGCGATGTATCCCAAGATCGCCGGGTATGACGGCCATGAGATCGTCATGGGTATCCGTTCAGAGGACATTTATGATAAGCTTTTTGCCTCTGAAGCCTCGCTTGAGAATACCGTGCGGGCAACCTGTGAGGTGGTGGAACCCCTGGGCAGCGAGGTTTTTCTGTATTTGAGCTCCGGCAAGCATAATTTTATTGCCCGCGTCGGCGCTCATGACCGCCCGGAAGTCAACCGCGATATGGACCTGGTATTTGACATGAGCAAGGTGCACTTCTTTGATTCAAAAACCGAAGAAACCATTATCTAAGCTGTACTTCCTTGTCCTCTTTTCCTTCTTTGTCCCTTTGGCGGGCTTTTTTGTTTACGCCACTCAAAATTCCCTGGCCTATTTATTCCTGGCCGTTGCCCTTTTGGCGGATATTTTATTATTGATCGCTTTCCATGCCCGCCTGCAAAAAAAACAGTCCCAGATCGCCCTTTTGAAAGAAGAGTATTTCGAAAAAGCCAATCTGCTTAAAGCCGACCTTCAGCATGAGTGGGAGACCATCGCGTCCCTGCGCCTGAAGATCACCAACTACGCGCAGTTAAAGGAATTGACCGAGAAATTAAGCCTTTGCCTGAGCCTGGATGAGACTTCCAGCACATTATCCGTCGAGGTCTCCAAGCTTTTCGGCCACAAAGACGTGACCGTGATCTTGTATCTGTTCCATTCGACAACCGGAGAGCTTGGCATTTCTTCATCGCAAAAAGGACAGATGCAGGTCAATCTCAAAGCCAAAAAGGGCGATATCTTTGACCAGTTTGTCGTCAAGACCCTGCATCCCTTGATCGTCGATGATGTCCAGACGGATTTCCGTTTTGACCTTGACAAGATCGGCGCGGAGGACAAACGGCAGCTGCGTTCATTGATATCAACGCCGTTGATCGTCGGTGAAAAAACACTGGGGATCCTGCGCCTTGACAGCGGCGCGGCGCACCAGTTTTCCACGGATGACCTCCGGTTTTTGCGGACCATCGCGGATTTGACCTCGATCGCCATTGAGAACGCGCAGCTGTATGAGAGGCTGGGGACGATGGCCATTAAAGACGGTTTGACGGGCCTTTACCTGCGCCGTCATATGCTAGAGAGGCTTGGCGATGAGATTTCCCGGGAAATGAGGCGCGGGCGTGACCTCAGTTTTTTAATGATCGACCTGGACCGTTTTAAACAATACAACGATACCTTCGGCCACATGGCCGGGGACATCGTCCTTAAGACCATCGCGCAGATATTGGAAGAGCATTTCAGCCGCCCCGGAGAATTGGTGTGCCGTTACGGCGGGGAAGAATTTTGTGTTGTATTGCCCGACTGCCCGAAGTCAAAAGCGGTGGTGTCAGCCAATGACCTAAGAAAGAAGATCGAGGCCAGGGAAATTATCCTCCGGCGCCAAAAAACCTATGTGACGGTCTCCGTCGGAGTGGCGGTTTTCCCCAAGGACGCGCCGGGAAGGGATGAATTGATCTTTAAAGCGGATGAAGCGTTGTATCAGGCCAAGGAAACCGGGCGCAATAAGGTGTGTGTCGCATGATCTATGTATTGATCATTTCAACGGTGGTTTTTGTGGCTTTGGTCTTTTATTTGGCCCAGCTGGTGGTTTTAGGCCTTGAACAGCGGGCTGACGAAGATGTGCTGGGGGCCAAGGATGTATTCGGCAAGATCATCGACCAGAAGGCCAAGGCCAACGCGGAGAAAGCAAAGCTTGAGCGTGAGGCAATGCAGATTTTCACGCTTTATGACATGACCAAGGAGATCACCCGGCACTCGAATGAACAGGACGCTTTTAATATATTTTTCAGGAAATTGAAAGAAAATTTGATCATCGAAGATTGCCAATTGGTGCATGATGTGGGGGAGGCTTTCAAGGGGGGGGTCTTGCCCAGTGAATACGCGGTATTTATCCTTAAGAGCAAGGAAAGGAAGCTGGGTGTATTGCTGTATAAAGGTTTGGAGGCCAAGGACAAAGAGAAATTCGCGATTTTGGCACATCAGTTCGCGCTGGCCCTGCGGCGCTTGAAATTATATAAAGATATTGAAACTTTAGCTATCACCGACGGATTGACCGGCGTGTATACCCGCCGTTATTTTATCGAGCGTTTTGACGAGGAAATACAGCGCTCCTCCCTTCGCAAGAGCAGCCTTTCATTTTTGATGATCGATGCCGATAATTTTAAATCGGTCAATGACCAGCATGGGCATTTGGCCGGGGACCAGGTCCTTAAAGAGATCGCTAATATTATCCAGGAAAATGTGCGTGAGATCGATATTGTGGGACGTTTCGGCGGTGAAGAGTTTTGCGTGGTCTTGCCGGATACGGACCTGGAAGGGTCGCGTCTGGTGGCTGAACGTATCCGTAAGTCAGCCGAAAAACGGGTGATCAAGGCGTATGACAGCACTTTACGCATGACCTTAAGCATTGGGCTGGCAATTTACCCCTCTGATGGTAAACTTTTAGAGGAATTGATGGACAAGGCGGATTGGGCGCTATACAGAGCCAAATCGCAAGGCCGCAACTGTGTGGTTACGTTCGGGCTGTACAAGGAATAAGGAATTTTGGGATGAAAACCCCGTCTGGAATTTTTATTTTGTTCATTTTGTTGTTGGCCATCCTGGCCGGTTTGACCCTGCACGGCGTACGGCAAATATCCGATATTCTTCACGAATTTGACCATGTGGCGCAGGTGGACCTGGTATTGATGGAAACGGCCACCAATATCAATGACCTGCAGTTGGAAAAAGAAATTATCTTTGGGAAACTTTCATCATCTGCCGAAGAATTGGCATTCGGCCAGGTCAATGCCGCCCGGGGGCAATATCTGGCGGATTATGTGAAAGGCCTGGGGGAACAATTTGATAAGTATATTCAATTGGATGACCAGCAAATGCAAAAGATCGATGATCTTTCAGAGGTCCCTATGGGATTGAGGTCATCTTTTGAGCAGATGCGCGGGCAAACCCAACTCTACGACACTACAGTACAGGGAATATTCAAGTTAGTGGAAAAAGGCGGTTATCAATTGTCCCTCGAAGATCTGGAGAATACGGACAACCGTCAGAGGATCCTGTCTGAAAGCGTCCAAAATATCGTTTCACAGGTATGGGGGCTTGTGCATGAATCCATGAACAGGAGCCAGCGTTGGCACCGTCAGTCTAAAGTCATATTATTGTTCAGTTTATCGCTTACGTTGACTTTGGGATTATTGCTTTTTGCTTTTAAAAGGATCTTGGACGAGATCAGCAAGCAAAAGAAAGACCTGGAAAAATTAAATCAGGAACTAGACAGGTTTGTGCATACCGTCAGCCATGATATTGTGGGCCCCTTGACGACCATTGTCGGATACGCCGCCTATCTGGAGACCCGCTACGCGCAGCAACTGGACGAACAGGGCCGCAATTGCATCAGCGGCGTGCGCAAGGGGGCCGGCAGGCTTAACGGGCTCATCAAGGACATGTTGGAATTGACAAGGATGAGCCGGATCAAAAGCCCTTATTCGAGGATTTCGGTCCAGGAGGTCATTGACGCGGCCTTGGCTAATTGCGATTTTATCATCCGTCAGTCAAATGCCAAAATTGAGATCAAAGGCAGGATGCCTGAGATCGTGGGGGACCGTATCAAGCTCACAGCGGTATTTTCCAATCTTATCAGCAACGCGGTCAAATTTGCCAAACCCAATGTGCCGCCCGTGATCAAGATAGGATGGATTGACACCCGTGAAAGGCATGAGTTTTATATTGAGGACAACGGGATCGGCATTGACCCGCAGCACCATCAGGAAATTTTTGGTATTTTTAAACGTTTGCATACGATCGACCAATATGACGGGTCAGGGGTTGGGCTGGCCATTGTCAAAGCCGCCGTGGAAGACCAGGGCGGCCGCATACGCGTGGAATCAAGCCTGGACCACGGGGCCAAATTTATATTTTCCATCCCCAAGAACCTCATTGCTGCCAAGCCTCTATATTAAAATCTTTTAATTCAAGTGTTGAAGCCTTTAATATTTTAGGATAAAATAAAATCCATAATAAAGAATTAAATATGTTCCCCCAAAATTCCCGTAAATAGCAAGGATTTTCATGAAGAAGTATGTCGTTGGAGTGGATGTCGGCGGCACCAATATCAAATTGGGGGTCGTAGGCCCTTTGGGCCAAGTAATTGTCAGAAACAGTTTTGCCACAAAGCCTTTCGCCTCAAGCCGAATCAAATTAATTTCCGCATTGGCTAAAGAGATCGAAGCCAGCATTATAACAGCCGGTTTAAAAAGGTCACAAATTGCCGGCGTGGGAATCGGTTTGCCGGGGCTTGTTGATTATGAAAACGGGGTTGTCCGTTTCCTGCCTAATATCCCCGGCTGGCGGGAGGTCCATTTAAAATCCATCCTTCAAAAAAGGGTCAAACTTCCTGTCTTTGTCGATAATGACGTAAAAATAATTACTTTAGCAGAGTCTAAATTCGGCGCAGGCAAAGGAGTTAAGAATTTGGTATGCCTGACCTTGGGCACAGGGGTAGGTGCCGCCTTGATCTTAAACGGACAGCTTTACCGCGGAGAGGATAACGCCGCCGGTGAGTTGGGGCATATGCCGCTTAACGAGCATGGGCCTAAATGCAATTGCGGCGGCTTTGGATGTTTTGAGAAATATGTGGGTAACCGCGCCTTGTTCGCCCTGGCTTCCCGCGTGATGGGAAAAACAGGGATGGACACAGAAATAATGTTCAAATTGGCCCAAAAAGGGAATAAAAAGGCATTGATTTTCTGGAAGAAAGCCGCGGAACATATCGGCAATGGATTGGTCGGGATCGTCAATTTATTGAATCCGCATGTGATCATTATCGGCGGAGGTATTTCCAATAATGAAAAATATCTGTTCAAAACCATCGCGGACACCATCCGGCATCGGGCCATGAGTTTGCAGGGTTCAGCGTTTAAGATCAAACGCGCGGAATTTAAAGATGATGCCGGGATCATCGGTGCGTATGTATTGGTGACGAATGCTCAAAAGTAGAGTTCATTTTTTTGGGACCGTGGTAGGCCTTTTGGCATGCGTTTCCTTTTTGTTGTTGACCAGCGAATCCATGGCCAATTTGCTCCCGATGCCCGACCTTAAAGGCCAGTTTAATAAACAGGAAATGAAAAAAAGCTCTTCGCAGGTGACATTGCAGGCTGACCAGGTCAGCTTTTCTACCGTGGATAATAAAGCCCACGCCCAGGGCAATGTGGTGGTCAACAGCCGCGACCAGCATTTATTTTGTGATCAATTGCAATTGGACCGTGTTATCCAGGAAGTCGTGGCCGAAGGAAACGTGTATTTGGACACGCCCAAGGAACAGGTGCTGGCCCAGGGGCTGACCTACAATTTCAATGACGGCACCGGCGAGTTTCGCGATGCGAGGGTGTATCTTGATCCCTATCAGATCAAGGGCCAAAAGATCGATAAGATCTCTGAAAATTATATGACCATGGATGAAGGGTATTTGACCACCTGCGATCTGGATGAGCCCCATTACCGCGTCGGTGCTCACCGTATGGATATTTATCAGCATGACAGGGCTGTCATTCACGGCATGAAGATCTATTTAGGCAAGGTCCCGGTCATGTATTTGCCCTATTATGTGCAGAACCTTAAAAACCGTCCGATATTTACGTTTGTTCCCGGTGACAAAAAGAATTTCGGTTTATTTTTACTGACCTCCACGATGTTGCAGGTTGGTCCCCACGTGCAGTTGACCTTGCACGCGGATGTGCGGGAACGTACCGGTTTTGGCGAAGGGTTTGATGTCAAATACAATACGCCTAATTTTGGCAGCGGCCTCGTTACTGCTTATTACACGGATGAAAATCAAATTGCCAGCCATCATTTATGGGATCTTTATAAAAACGGGGTTAAAGTAGGCCCCACGACCCATCATGAACTTTACCGGATCCTTTGGCGCCATAAATGGCAGGTTGATAAAGACACCGACATCGTCATGCAATATTATAAGATCCATGATTATGACCTTCTGAATAATTATTTCCTGAAGAATTATTTTCCGCGGGAATACCAGCAGAGCGCCCAGAATTCAAATTTGGACACGTATTTCCTGCTGACGCACATCATGCCGCACGGGACCCTGACTTTTAACGTGGACACGAGCCGTGAAAACCGCCCCATCCGCGGCATTGAGCGTATCCCGGAAGTCCAATATGTCTTTAATAATCAACAGATCGGCAACAGCGGGTTTTATGTTAAAAGTGCCAATGAGTTTTCCGACCTAAGCTATCAGAACTACCCCAAGACCTTTAATGAAAAGACCCTGCGTTTTGATTCGAACAATGACATCAACCACCCTTTTAAGATCGGGTTTATTCAATTTAACCCTCATCTGGGAGGCGAGGAGACGTACTACAGCCGTACCGCCGATATCAATGATACCAATATCATCCGCGGCGTTCTGCGCGACAGCCTGGATATGAGCACGAAATTCTACAAGATCTGGAATGATTACCATTCAAATTTCGCCGGGATAGATATCAATGGCCTGCGCCATGTCATCACTCCGACGATAACGTATCTGTACCAGGCCAGGCCCACCTTCCCTGAATCAAGCCTTAATCAATTCGACCCGGCGATCGATGACCTGTACAGGATCCATCAGTTTGAATTCGGATTGGAAAACAAACTGCAGACCAAGCGCAACGGCGAGATCGTGGACCTGTTAAGGTTCTTGGTCAATGTCAATTATGGCCTTAAAGGAACGACCGTCGGCAGCCCGGCCCAGACAAGCGGCCTGGGAGCGACCGGCCGCAGAGGGTTTAACCCTTATGATTCCCAACTTGATTTTAATCCCACCGATTGGCTGAGCTTCCATAACGACAATGAATATGATTTCCATTACGGCCATTGGAATTCCGAGAATTTTGACGGTACAATCCATAGCGGCCCCTGGGCTTTTTCGTTGGGTAACCGGTATACGCGTTCTGAAAGCGATATGCTGACGACCGAATTTGATTACACGATCAACCCCAAGTGGAAATTCAAGATCTATGATTCCTTCCCGGTTGTTAACGCAACGGACGGGAACATCACCAGCGCCAGGGAGAATGATTTTGTCATCACACGTGATCTGCATGAATGGGAAATGGATCTTGGTATCGACAGGCAAGAGGGGCAGGGCACTGAATTTTATGTTCTTTTCCGGCTAAAGGCGTCACCTGGCATGAAGTTTAACTTGCTGCAATCTTCTTTCCAGGGATCTAAGCCGGGATCTCAAACTTAATATATTATAAGAGGGGGAATAATGAAAATTGCTATGATCGGTTCAGGGTATGTAGGTTTGGTGTCAGGTGTTTGCCTGGCTGATATCGGGCATCATGTGATCTGCGTGGATAACAATCCCGATAAGATCAAAACATTGAAAAACGGGCGTTTACCGATCTACGAGCCCGGTTTGCTTGAATTGATGAAGGCGAATGTCCAGAAAAAACGGCTTTCTTTTACAGGGTCCATCGGGGAAGCGACTAAAAGGTCCCAGGTGATCTTTTTAGCCGTCCCGACGCCTCCCAAGCCCAATGGCGACGCGGATCTGACCTATGTGGAGAATGTGGCGCGCCAGATCGCCCAGCACATGGACTCATATAAACTTATCGTCGAGAAATCAACCGTCCCCGCGGAGACAGGCAAGCAGATCAGGCGGACCATTCATTTGAACCTGGCCAAAAAATATAAAAAAGGCAATAAGATCCTGCTGGATTTCGACG
>Ga0181526_10004745_pt1 | contig 10450 bp, 9 predicted proteins | sample PEATcosm2014_Bin_35_FD_119750 | JGI IMG/M metagenome (GOLD analysis project Ga0181526, IMG submission 119750) | Peatland microbial communities from MTU Mesocosm Facility, Houghton, MI, USA - PEATcosm2014_Bin06_30_metaG | ecosystem: Environmental > Terrestrial > Soil > Wetlands > Peat | place...
TCATGTTCATTTCATCCTACGAATTTGTAACCAATTCCATGTACCGTCAAAAAATAACGAGGCTCTTCCGGAATAGGTTCGAGTTTTTGGCGGATGCGCACGATGTGTGCATCCACCGTGCGCGTGGTCGGAAAATTTTCGTAGCCCCACACCTCGTCGAGAAGCCGGTCGCGGCTCAAAGTTTCTCCCGAATGACACAGAAAATGCTTAAGCAGCTCGAATTCCTTGCCGGAGAACTCCACCCGCTGCCCCGCGCGCAACACCTGATAACTGCGCAGGTTGACCTCAACATCGCCGAAGGCATAGCGGTCTTGGTCTTGCGGAAGGGTGTGCGCCCGGCGAAGCACGGCCTTGACCCGTGCGAGCAGTTCACGAATGGAAAACGGTTTGGTCACATAGTCGTCGGCACCGAGCTCGAGACCCACAACCTTATCGACTTCCTGGCCCCTCGCCGTCAGCATGATGATAGGAATCGAGGGCCGCTTGGCCTTCAGCTGTTTGCAGACGTCTAATCCGCTCATCCGCGGCATCATCACGTCCAGCACGACCAAGTCCGGCGAGTCCTTGAGCGCTCGCTCCAATCCCTCCACCCCATCGAGCGCTGTAATCACTTGAAAGCCCTCGTATTCGAAGTTGTCGCGCAACCCGGAAACCATGTTCGGTTCATCCTCGACAATCAGAATCTTGCTCGTGCTCATGACCTCTCCCTTATGGCTTTCCCGGAACATGGCACCACCCCACGCTCCGTGCCCTCATGCCAGCGCGGCTCCTGTCTGTAAAGACGCGTCCAGCGGTAATGCGATCGTGAACGTACTTCCCTTCTCCGGAGAACTTTCGACCTTCACGTCCCCGCCATGCGCCCGCACGATGTGACGAACAAGCGACAAGCCTAAACCCGAGCCCTTGGTGTTGTGCACCAGCGGATCGCCGCAGCGGTAAAACTTCTCGAAGATTTTCTCCTGCTCGCCCGCCGGAATCCCGATTCCATGGTCGCGGACTTCCAGCTTCACGCTCCCGTTGGCGCGGTACAAGTTCACTCCAATGTACTTGCGGTCCTTCGAGTACTTCAAAGCGTTGTTCACCAGATTGAGCAGCGAGCGCGCAATGGCCTCGCGGTCCACATTCACGGGCGGAATATCGGAAGAGATATTCTCCTCCAGCGCGAAACCGTTCTGCTCGATCTGGAAGCGGTAAGAATCGAGCGTGGACCGAACGAGTTCAGAAAGATTGGTCTCTTTAAAATCGTATTCTTTACGGCCCGCCTCAATTCGTGAAAAGTCCAAAATATTATTGATCAGCGCGCTCAGCCGCTCGCTCTCTTCGCGGATGATCCGGAAATACTCGTGCTGCTTTTCCGCGGAGTTCAGCCTGCCAAGCTCCAACGTTTCCGCATAGAGGCGAATTAATGCCAGGGGGGTGCGCAATTCGTGCGATACATTGGCTACGAAATCAGATTTCAGCCTCGCCAGGTTCATTTCCCTGGAAATATTCCGATAGGTCAAAAAGATTCCGCCGAGCATGAGCACCGAGAGAGCTCCAAGAATGGAGTAGTTATACCGCACAAGCCTTGCAGTGATATCCGCGACCGTAGTGCCCTGGTACTTGATGCCCCAAACCAAATGCTGAAAAATCATGTCAAAGGTACGTTCCACCTCCGGGGTTCCCTCATCCCAATTCGCGGAGGCAACGATTGGAGTGGTATCTTTCGGTGGATGAATCATGATCGCTGGAGGATTTGCGTCATTCTTCAGCCCGTTGCTCTTGCTGTTCAATACGTCCTTAATCACAGTGGGGAAGAAGGTGTTGTGCAAATAATCGTCATCGAACGAGACTACGGCGAGCGTAACCTCGTCCTTCGCAACTCCTGCCGGGATAAAGTACGCCCCGTTCACGTACACATGGCGGTTTCGTTTGACCATCCAATCCCCATAAAATGCTATGGCCTGTCCGCTCGACTCGTTCATCATCCGCAGATGTTCAACCATCGAAGTCGCATCGACCGGCATCCAGGACGCTACGCTATCCATCGCCTCCTGCGTGCGTTCACAGTAATCTGGATCGTGTCCACCACCTTCTTGCATTCGACTTATCAGCATGTTCGTTTGCTTATCGTAGAGAACCGCATAGGCAAATTCGGGATGTTCAAGAAGGAGTCGATCGAACTCTGCCTTGACGTTCATCGCGCCATCTTTCGGTTTCGGATATTGTCTACGGACGGGCTCAATTAGATCGGTAGCTTTGCTGAAGCTCTTTTTTTCAGCAATTTTCAGGGTGTAATTGAAGTCCCGCTGGAAGGCGGCTTCAATGGCTTGATCGCGCTGGATGTGCTTCAGGTTCCAAATGTTGAAGGCCATCAGGGCCACCGCGGGGAGAGTAATGGCCAGTTCCAGCTTTAGCAGCATCTTCGTGCGGTCTGTGAGGTGCCACTTTTTCGACATTCCAAAACTCTCCTATTGCTCCAGTCCCCTCGTAGCTTAGCGAGACTATAAAGACCTCTCAGCCCCAATGTGTCAAGACGCCGCAAACGTTTGTAAAAAGTTGTAAATCGAACAGACTTCTATGCTGCGTGCCTCCTCAGGTCTAACCACTTGAGAGCTAAGGAGTTGCCTCAGCCCAAGGTGATCGAGATGAGGGCCGCAGAGGCAGCCGGGACATATCCACCAAACGTGTCCGAAGCGACCGCAAGGCCGTAGGGAGACAACGGCGCAAAGGACCCACCCGCATTGACGGGACTTCCTTGAATGGTGACGCCAGAAGTGGCGGAGAGAGAAGGTCCCGTGAGCAGTTGAAGAGAGGCCGACTGTACCCCGCTGGGACACGTAACCGTGAACTGCAGGTTCTGTGTGTCGTCCTTGTTGCTGAGGATGAGGCTGAGTTGCGACGGCGAATTCTGCACGGTGTACGCGCTCGTGTTCAGTGAGCCCGCGTTTATAGTGGTGGCAAGTAAAGACCCTTGCCCTGCCAACGCGCAGAGAAGAACTCCGTAAAACTCCGGCCGAGCTTCGACGATGAATCCATTATTGTCGGCAATCGGAGTGTAGCCTTCACCATCGCCCCCGCCGTGAAGATTGACCCCGACGCTCCCTCCCTGGGCGATGGTAAACAAATGATCAATAACCCAGAGAGCTGAAGCGTAGGAATCGCTGATGTTGGGAGCGCCACCATTGTAAAAAGAATTGGTTTCCGCCATGCGAAAAGGGACGCCTGCGGCTTGCGCTGCGGCCTTGAGCGGAACCAGGTCCTTTTCCATGTTTGTGTCCGGATAGCTCAGCAGCAACGGAATTGTCGAGGACGGGGACTGGCCGTTCGCACGGTAGTAGTGCATCGAGAGCAGGACAATATCGTTGCCCTCGGCCTGCGCGAAGGATGTGAACCACGTGCTGTTAAACGCGGTGACCGGCCCGGTGAGTGGAACTCCAGGTGTTTGCGCCAGGATGGCGGAAGCGAAGGACTGCCACAACGCAAAGTAATCGGAGTAGGTCCACGTGGAGGGAAAATAGTGCCCGGCGTAGAGATCAGGTTCATTGCCGATTTCGATCCCGAGCAGGTTGGAGCCGAGAGTTTTGGCGGTATAAGCAACCTCAGCTGCGGCCACTGCAGGCGTGGATTGAGCGAGATTAACGCCATAGAGGACAGGCCAACCGGTGGCGGGGAGAAATGCGGCGAGCGAATTGATATCGGAAGGAGCGGTTTGCCCGCTGGTCAGGCCGGCGCCGTTGGGACTCCAGTTGGTTTCGTCCACGCTGTTCCCGCCGATGCGCAGGACGCCGTTGCCCAGACGCTTGAACAGAGAGATGAGATTGGCATTCTCGCCGGTGAACAGCGGCTGAGAAAGTTTGGACTTTTCGTAGCTGAGGCCCACAAAACGCTGCGGCATATTTCCTGCTTGCGCGCCGGACACGGAGACGCTGGCCGCAGTCATGGGGCCTGTAGGAACCGGTTGCGCCGGAAGTGTAAAGGGCTGCGGACCGGTGGAACCAGTGGATGATGTGCCAGAGCTCGAGCAGCCTACGAAAAATGAGCCTGCAGCAAGGCTGCCGAGTGTGCCAAGAAGTTCCCTGCGCGACATCAGTGAGTCCCGCCCAGCATTGGGTGAGTCGTGCTTGGCGAAGCGCGTCATCAACATGACCCTTTCAAAGCTGGGGAAAATGCGAACGTTCTGTTCACCCCAGGGGGGTTGGAGGAAGAAATTCCTTCACACCAGCATTGTGTCAGATGTCTCGGAAATAAACCCGGAGCCGAAGGAAAAGTTGTCAGGGTTGAGCTTCACGCGCTTTCGCTGCACGAGAGCCAGCGGCATTCTCCTCAACGGCAGCGTCAGCTTTTAGCCCCGGGAGATGTTCGCGCATGGCAGAATAGGGGCATGTTTCGCAGAGAATTCCTGGAGCTGATGCGCACTGGGGCGGGTCTGACTCTACTGCCCTCTTTCGCTCGCCACCTTCTTCCGGATAGTTCTGAGCCCGACGCAACGCTGCATATCTCCCCGGTCGAACTTGAAATCGCCCCGCGCAAAACTATCAAGACAATCGGGTACAACGGCTCCGCTCCTGGCCCTGTCCTGCGATTTCGCGAAGGCCAGCGCATCACCATCGACGTCTTCAATGACACAAAAGAGCCCGAAATTGTGCATTGGCATGGCCTGTTTATCGCGCCGGAGGTCGATGGATCAACGGAGGAAGGCACGCCTCTCATTCCACCGCACAGTTCGCAGCGATATTCCTTTGTGGTTCGTCCTTCCGGCATGCGCTGGTACCACACCCACGTTTCCGCCGGCCGCAATCTGAACCGAGCCACTTTTACCGGCCAATTCGGCATGTTTTACATCGAGCCCAAGAGCGATCCAGGAAGGTACGACGCGGAAATCCCACTGTGCCTGCATGGTTGGAAGCCTTACCTGGGCACCTTGGGTGGAGAAGGGACCCTCGAAGCGGTTTACGAGCTTTTTTCTGTAAATACTCACGCGCTTGGCTACGGGGAACCAATCCGGGTGCGCGAAGGCCAAAGGGTACTGTTTCGATTCTTGAACGCCAGCGCCACACTGCAGCATCAGATCGCTCTCGCCGGTCACAAGTTTGAGGTCATCAGCCTCGATGGCAATCCGGTGCCCACACCCCGCAGCGTGGAGATTCTCTCGCTCGGGCCAGCCGAGCGAGTGGATGCCGTTGTCACCATGAATGCTCCGGGAATCTGGATTTTGGGCGAACTGAACGATCAGATCAGGAGTCGAGGCTTGGGAATCATCGTCGAGTACGAAAACCGCAGCGATACGCCGCGCTGGGTTGCGCCCGGTACTGTCGACTGGGATTACACACTCTTCGGATCTTCTCCCGATGCCTCTTCCGCCAAACAGACAACAGCCGGGGAACAACCTGAAATTGTTCCTCTCGTCTTTCGCCGCAAATTTGCCGGCAACAACTGGGTGGACCATTGGACCATCAACGGCCAGGAATACCCAAAAACCGACCCCATCCTCGTGCGCGAAAACCACCGCTACCTCCTGCGATTCGACAATCAGAGCGATGACGATCACCCGGTCCATCTCCACCGTCATTCCTTCGAGTTGAAGAATATCGCTGGCAAGAGCACGGCGGGCGTCATCAAGGACGTGGTCGTCGTCCCGCGCCGGAAAACGGTCGAAGTGGAATTCGTGGCGAATAACCCGGGCACAACACTGTTTCACTGCCACCAACAACTGCACATGGATTTCGGTTTCATGGCGCTGATCCGGTATGCCGGTTAGAACCTGGCCGCAGTCATCACCGTAGCTGGCGGCTGCGGAACAGACGTTTGCCGGCGTGTGAGGGAGCATGAAAAGGGCGGTTGGCCTTGGGGGAGTTTTTGTACTGCTACCCTTCTTCCTGGCAGTGAGCATTCTGCCGGAGGCTACGCGCGCGCAGGACATTGTTGTTACGGAGATGCGCCTCCCCACGCATGGATCCGGCAAAAAGGGGCTGGAAGCCGTGATGGTGCGGCCGAATGACTCAGCACCTCATCCGCTGGCGTTGCTGACGCATGGAACTCCACGGGTTTCGCAGGAGCGCGAGGAGATGACTCCTCTTCGCTGGATTCCCCAAGCACGCGAGTTTGCCAGGCGCGGGTGGACCGCCGTAATTGTAATGCGCCGGGGATTCGGGGATTCCGGCGGCGGCTATGCCGAAGACGCCCGCGGATGTAGCCGATCCCCAGACTACGTCGGAGCAACGAAAGAGTCGGTGAAGGATCTTCGCGAGTCCGCCGCGTATCTTGCCGCTCGCCCCGAGGTGGATCCCACGCGGATGATCGGCGTTGGCGTCTCCACCGGCGGTCTTGCCATGGTGGGACTTTCGGCCGACCCACCGCCGGGAATGTTGGCAGCGATCAGCTTTGCGGGCGGCCGCGGATCAGATGCCCCTGATCATGTTTGTAATCCGGGAATTTTGGTAAACGCGTTCGGCGAGTTCGGCAAACACTCGAAGGTTCCCATGTTGTGGATTTACGAAGCCAACGATCATTATTTCGGGCCGCAGTTGGCGAAAGGTTTCTATGCGGCATTTAAGCAGAGTGGAGGAAAGGCCAGGTTCATCGCCGCGGAACCGTTCGGAGAAGATGGCCACGGGCTTTTTTCCTTCGAGGAATATCGATATGGGCGCCGATGGTGGACGACTTCCTGAAGAACGAGAATCTTGTGCTGCGCGATTCGCTGTTGCCGCTTCCGATTCCCCCCGTACAACCACCGGCGGATCTTTCGAACAGCGGCCGCGAAGAGTTTCCGATGTATTTGCAGGGTGCCCCGCACAAAGCGCTTGCGGTTTCCACGGGAGGACACTTCGGGATGATTTTCGGACAGCGATCGGCTCCAGAGGCGGAAAAACATGCCTTGGAAAATTGCAAAAGGCACGCGTCGAAAGATGATCCGTGCACGATCGTAATGATCGACGACGAAAAAACGCAAAATTGATTTTTCGCAAAGCCTGTTGCACTGCCAGGCGATCAGGTCTAGCTGCGAGTTGCCGCCAGGGATTACTGTGGCTGGACAATCACGTAATGAGTAGTTCCGCCTCGGTTCACCAACAAGAGCACGGATTTATTGTTGGTTCCGGCGAGCGCTTGCTGGTATTGCCCGACATTATGGATGGGCTTGCGGTCGACTTCCTGAATCACATCCCCCCGCTGCAGGCCGGACTCGGCTGCGGCGCTGGACTGGTCCACATCCGAAACGACCACACCCTGGGTTGACGGTGGCAGCTGCAACTGCCTCGCGATGTCAGCCGTCAGATTCTGAACCTGTATGCCTTTCAGGCCCGCAGGTGCTGCCTCGCCTGGTTGAGTATTCGCCGCACTGCCTTTTTCCGGAAATTCACCAAGTGTCACATCCACATTTTTTTCCTGGCCGTCGCGGAAGATTTTCAGGTGCGCCACTGTGCCCGGCGCCGATTGGGAAACGCGAACGCTCAGGTCTTGCGAACTGCTGATGGCTTGGCCATTCAGCTCCAGCACAACATCGCCCCTCTGCAAGCCAGCTTTTGAAGCAGGACTATCCGGGCTGACATCTCCGATCAACGCGCCGCCGCCGCGGCTTAGCCCGAAGGCCTTCGCCATGTCCGGATCCACGCTCTGTATCGTCACGCCCAGGAAGCCGCGAATCACTTTACCGTGCTCAACAATCTGGTCCATGACGTTCCGTGCCATGTTAATGGGAATGGCGAAGCCGATGCCTTGATTGCCGCCTTCACCACCGCTGCCCGAAAGTATCGCCGTATTGATCCCCACCAGGTTTCCACGCAGATCAATCAGAGCCCCCCCGGAATTACCCGGATTAATGGCGGCATCGGTCTGGATGAAATCCTCGTAGCGTTCGATGGCACCCCCCAGGCCACGGCCTGTGGCGCTGACGATTCCCATCGTGGCGGTTTCACCAATACCGAAGGGCTGGCCGATGGCAAACACGATGTCACCCACTTTCAATGTGGAAGAATCAGCAAACGTGAGTGTTGGAAGGCCGGTCGCGTCGATTTTCACAACTGCCACATCCGTGAGGGGGTCGGTGCCAATGACCTTCGCTTTGAATTTCTTCTGATCCTGCGTGAAGACTTCCACGTCCGACGCCCCTGACACCACGTGATTGTTTGTCAGAATGTAGCCATTCGCATTAACGATGACTCCCGATCCCAAGCCGTACTCACGTTCCGACTGCGGGCCTGACGACTGAGGCGGAGGCTGATTCCCGAAAAATTGCCGGAACATCGGATCGTTAAAAAAATCCGGCACATTGTTCTGCGATTTGACGATTTTGGTCGAAGAGATGCTAACCACCGCAGGTAAGGCAGGCGTCAGGACGGTAGCAAAGCCATTCTTAAACTCCGCAAGGCTAACCGGGGACGCATTTTTCGCGACCTGCACGGATACCTTTTCCGCGCCCAGCACCGAATGTTCGGGCATCCGCACAATTCCCGCGCGTGCGACGACTAGCACCAACACCGCCAACAGCAGCCCCAAGAACGGAGCCTTTTTCATTACGAAGCTCATGTGAAACCTCCGAGAATTCCCGATCTACGCCCAACCAAGCTCCAATTATAGAATTCGGCGGAATACTAGTCGACTGCCCGCATCCACTCAAGTGGAGCACCGGATGGAATAAGGCAGTGTTTTGGTTCACGGAGATCCGCCCGTTCGGAATGAGGTCAGGGAATTACACTTGGCTGAAGACTTGGCTGAGATAGTCCCCGCGCCTTTCACATCAGTCCATACAGAGTATCCCCTAGACGAAGATATAGGTGGCTTACGCCGCTACATTTTCTTTCTCAAAGCATTACCAGTTTTCCTTGATGCCATAAATCGTGATGAGGATGCTCTACTCGGCTGGAGACTGAACGCCTGAGGGGGGTAGAAAATGAAAGCACGAATCGCAGTTTTGTTGTTGTTTTTCGTGGGCGCGACCGGAGTCGTGCGCGCCGACCAAACCAAGACGGACGTTGTCGATCGTTTGCAGAGTTCCACCACTACGATTCAGCAAATTATCGACGCGCCTGATAAAGGGGTTCCGGACGAGGTCCTGAAGGGCGCGAAGTGCATCGCCATCGTGCCCAGCATGATCAAAGGAGCATTTATCTTTGGTGGCAAGCACGGTCGAGGCTTATCCACTTGCCGGTTGCCTGACGGCACATGGAGTGCTCCCGCGTTCTTTACCATCAGCGGTGGAAGCTGGGGCGCGCAAATCGGCGTTGAAGATATTCAACTCGTGATGATGATCATGAACGACGACGGCATGCGCGAACTTCTGCAAAACAAGTTCCAGATCGGCGCTTCTGCCTCCGCAGCCGCTGGTCCTGTCGGACGCCACGCCTCCGCCGGAACGGACTGGAAGGCCAGCACGGAAATCCTCACCTATTCCCGCTCTCACGGTTTGTTTGCGGGTATTGACTTAGAAGGATCGTGGATCGAACATGACAAGGATTCCACGATGGCCATGTACGGGAAGGACTCCACGAACACCGAGGTTTTGACTGGAAAAGTGGCCGTACCTGAGGACGCACGTGAGTTCCTGACGGAAGTTCGCAAGGCCGAGGATCGTGCAAAAGTAGCTAGCACAAAATAACGCCTCTACAAATGTCCGCACATCCGCTGACTCGCAGCGGCCAAAGGAGCTTGCGTCTGTTCCCTTTTCAATGGCGGCGCCTTACTGAATTACCGGAAATGATCCGGGAGGCGCCGCACATGTTCTGCGGAATCACCCCGAAGTACATCTCGTCTGGGCCTCCCCTTCCAGGAGGGAACGTCGCCCAGGCGCATTCGCTCCCTAAACACACTCCCTCACTTGCCACGCTGCGTCGAACTGCAGGAGAATGAGCCCACGCAGTCTCTATGATTTATACGGAGTCATACCCATGATCGAGCGCAGTGTCCGTGACGTCCTGAATTTGTACAATCCGGCCGATTCCCTGGAAAAAGCCTTCACCATTCCTGCGCCTTGGTATTTCGATACTCGCATTGCGCAACTCGAACGCGAAAGCGTGTTCGCCGCAAATTGGCAAGTGGTAGGCCGGGTCGACCAGGTGCGGCAACCCGGGCAATTTTTCACCATCGACGTGAACCAGGAGCCGTTGCTCATCGTTCGCAGCGACGACGGCAAGTTGCGCGGCCTTTATAACGTTTGCCGCCACCACGCCGCCGCCGTCGAACCCCAAGCCGCTGGCTGCGCGAGGCAGTTTCGCTGCCCATATCACGGTTGGACGTACGGAAACGACGGTGCGCTCAAAGGCATGGTGGAGTTCGAAGGTGTGTGCAATTTCGAGCGTAAGGACAATGGTCTCGTACCGGTACGCGTGGATACCTGGGAAAACTTTGTACTCGTGAATCTGGACGGCAAGGCCGCTCCGCTCAACGAATTTCTCGGCAAAGTTCCTTCGATTGTTTCGCCCCTCAATCTTAAGGACAAACTGCACTACTTCGATCGCCGCATTTATACCCTGAA
>Ga0181526_10004750_pt1 | contig 10433 bp, 11 predicted proteins | sample PEATcosm2014_Bin_35_FD_119750 | JGI IMG/M metagenome (GOLD analysis project Ga0181526, IMG submission 119750) | Peatland microbial communities from MTU Mesocosm Facility, Houghton, MI, USA - PEATcosm2014_Bin06_30_metaG | ecosystem: Environmental > Terrestrial > Soil > Wetlands > Peat | place...
GCGAACACGAAAACAGCGGCTCCCAGATAAAGGTCGGCGCGGTGAAAACGCAGCTTCACGCGCACGTTCGCCAGACGCTGATGCAAAGAACTGGGGGCCGAGTCGCTGGCGCCGGTGATTGCTTCTGCCGGCGAAGAATCTTCGTCTGCGGATAACTGGGAGGGATGGACGGTTCGCTCCGAATCGTCGGGCGCGAATGGGGCTGGGGGAAAGTCTTCGGATTCTTGGTCAGCGGGGAATTCGTCTTTGAGCGATTCAGGAATCCAATCGCTTTCCGCGGCTCGGTCGACGATGCAATCGCCGAGCGCTGACTTGCCAAGCGCTGACCCACGACGTACGGTTTTGCCGCGTGCAGATTCGCCGCGTGCTTGGTGGATGGTCTCGGGCTTTTCCGGAGCGATCGCTTCCCGTGCTGCATCTTCTCTTGCAATTGGCAAAGCGAGAATGCCGGAGGCGGCAAGATCCCGCGTCGGCAGGTCACGTTTTTGCGCAGCTTCGTGTTGTGCGGCTATTGGAAGCTCGGCAGAACGCTCGGGCCATAAGCCCTGCTCCTGGCTCATCAACCACATCGAGGCCCAATTGTGCTGCAGGCGTTCGCCGGGACGAAATTCCTCGAGGCCGCAACTCTCGCAACGCGATCGGTCCGCGGGCTTCAGAGCGCCGCAGTGCGGGCAAACGCCATGGGCTTCCGGTTCAGGGTGGAGTTCAGGTTCGGCTTGGGTTTGTCGAGCCTGCTTCAGCCGGTCGTTATGTTCCTGAATAGTGAAAGCGGCGGACAGCAAGCCCTGAAAGGATTGTTCGTCCAGTGTCAAATTGGGCCGGTCCGAAGGCATGGCATCGGGGGGAGAAAGAAAGTCCAGACTCAGGGTATTGTAGTGCAAGTCGGGCCACTCGGAAACGGGGAATAACGGAGGCTTTTTGGGATTGATTCCTGTTTGGGGATGCCAATCTGGAAGCGCTTCATGAAAACGGTCTAAGAGAGGGCGTGGGGAACTGGGGTATGGGAGTGTAACTGCATGGTTTTAAAGGCCCGTCTTCCGAGGCGAAGATTTGGCGAATAACTTGCTTTGGGTTGTCGTGGGTCGCGACCCCAAGACTGAACTGAAGGAGCCGACGAAACGCCAATGATTAACCTCAATGAAATTAAGATCACGCCCCGTGACCAGCAGGTTCTACGTTTGCTGGTACAGGGATGCAGCAACAAAGAAATCGCGAGCCAATTGAACATTAGTCCGCGGACGGTGAAACAGCACCTGCGCACGCTGTTTCTGCGCGCAGGTATCAAAGAAGGCCGGAAGCGGGTGAAACTCGCGACCGCGATGTTCATCAAGGAGCAGGTGCAACCATGCAACCCCGTGATCGGCTAACCGCCAAAGAGATTCAGGTCGCGACCCTGGTCTGGCAGGGTCTTACTAACAAAGACATTGCCAAGGTGCTCATCACCAGCGAGCAGGTAGTGAAGAACTACCTGCGCACCGCCTTCGACAAGTTGGGAGTCTGGACCCGCCTCGAACTTGCGTTGTACGTCGCCAGCCACGGCGGAGCCAACTGGCATGTGCAACTGGGGAACGGGCTGTTGCCGGCGGGGGCGGGTTGGCCCGTCGCCGTTGGCGAGGAAGGCGCGGCCTACGCAGAGACGGAAAGAAAGGCGGCAGCCGGAGGGTCGCGCTAAGAAACTGCAACCACGGAAACGGCGCTGCTGCCGGGCCGCTGCAAACTCTGCGGAGCCCTCGGGCGCGTACCACGCTGTAGAGACGGAGCCCCGTCTCCGCAGACGCGCCCAGCCCCGGCTCTAGGCGACTTGTTTTGACGGGGCGTGGCTCCAGCCACGCCGTATGTTGGAGCGGAATTGTCTACGTCCGATGTTTTGGGGACGGCAACAGATTTCACATTGGTCGCCGTACTCAACGCCTCCCGCGAGCCGTTGGTCTCCCGGGACTGCTAGCCTAAGTGACATGTTTTCAGAGAAATGGCCCGCCATCTTTTCCCACAAGAAGCCGCCGGTAGAGGCGCGCCGCACCCCGCAATCCCGGTAGTCAAATTGCTCAGTCATCTGGTGGACCCGTTCGTTCTGATTCATCAGTTCAGAGCTTCATTGTTCCGGCACTTCATTCGTTCAGAACTGGATCGGCCCCGAGCTTCATTATTCAGACCCAGACCGAGGTAGGTATGACTTACAAGGACATTTTCTGGATGGCCTGCGATTCGACCGAGCAACTGCGGGCCGAATACGGGCCGTTCCACACCCGGGAAGAAGCCGAAGTCGAAGCTCGCAAACTCGGCTTTGGATACCTGCTGCGCTACGAACACATTCTGGGTCCCGACGAAGAAATCGAAGAAGTACGCTGCGTCTTTCTCGAACTGCAGGACATGCAGACTGCTCCGATGCCCGGCGTCACCTTTCACACCCGCTGCGCCACCTGCGGCGAGGCCGCGGCGCATGAGCGGTCCTGGCAAGCGGAAGTGTGGGCCGACATCCACGAATTCGAACACACTCGCCACAAAGTCAGACTTTTCGAGCACGCCCTGGGAGAAGGTCTGAAGGAGATCGCCGACTGGCGCGGCCACGCTGCCTGAGCGATTCGCGGCGGGTGCGTAGACTCATCCCTCTTTTACCGTCTCGTCTCTCTCACCCCAAAAGAAAAGAGCCGGAGAAAATTCTCTCCGGCTCGTTAAAGTGCACTCGTTGCTGCGACCGCCTACTTCGTATTGCCGGTTACCGCATCGATAAAGGCAAGGCCATAGGGAGTGCCAAACCCGGTAGCGTTGTCCCACCCCTTCTTGACCGTGAGTGAAGTGTCAATCCCGAACCCGAGCACATACGATGAATCGGGACTCGGGTTATACCAGATCGCGCTGGTGAAGCCCTTGTTGCCATAGAGCAATCCGTTAAACAGTTCGGACGCCGAGTAGTCGGTGGTGCCATTCTGGTCCGTAATTACCCCTGTCGCATTGTTAGGTGTGAGGTCGTTCGTGGGAAGCACGTCCTGAACGCCACCATAGGGCAGAGCGGCGATAGCGGGCGCCGCCTGACCCAGGGCCCAGCCCGCCTTCTCATTGGCGAGCGCCCAGAAGCCGGTGAAGATCGGGCTGGCCAGGCTGGTGCCGCCAACGCCGATGAAGAGATACTGATACTTGCCAAAGCTGATGACGATGGGAACGCCGGTGTAGGGGTCAGCCAGCGCGGAGACATCAGGCGTTTGCCGGCCTTTGCCGGGAAGCGACTGCTGCCACGACGGCTTGGCCCAGAAGATACTCTCGCCGCCTCCACCTCCTCCGCCGACGAGGCCCACCGCTAGGGGAGGATCAAACAGCACGTAGGCGGCGGAAGGCGGATTGCTAAGGAATATTTGGTAGCCCGTTAACGCGACCCACGAGTCGCCCCAGGAGGTAGTGATCGTGTATCCCGGGTTGTTGACGTCGTTCAGAATGGAGGTACCGCCCACGGCCGTCGCATGAGGAGCGTCCGAAGGCACGCCGGGCGCGCCTACCGGAGTCCCCAGCCCTTCGTCGCCAGAGTCGCCGGTGGAGAAATTGACGGAGATGCCTTTGGCGGTTGCGACCTCAAGCGTGTCGTCCCAGGAAGTCTGTTCCAGGGCTCCAGCAATGATGTCGACGTCCTCCTCATAGCTATTGGAGATTTGGTTGCCGAGCTGATTGTTAGCGACATAACTAATGGCGTCCTGAAAGTCCTCGCTGTCCTGGCCGTTTACGGCCACGACCAAGATCTTGGCCCCAGGAGCGATGGTGTGCGACCACTGCAAATCCAGAGCCATCTCGGTGTTCCATCCCGCGAGGATCCCTTCTTTAGGATTGGCAGGCTTGCCCTCGGGATAGACAATGCTGAAGTTGGACGAGTTGAGCAGCGGCAGGCCCGCCATCTTGAAGAATGCGTTAGCATCCTTCTCGAGGGTGGGATAGCCGTAGCCTTCCATGAGTACAATCGTCTGGCCCTTGCCCGTCAATCCCGCCGCGTAAACGTCGTTCAGGCCCAGGGCGCTCTGCAGCTCCGCGGGCAGATAGTCGCAGACCAAGTAATTAGGCGGGGCATCCGAGGTATATACGGTGCCGGAGAAGACGCCGGTCGGCGGAGCGGTCGTGCCCTCCAGGGTAATGGTTTGCGGCGCAGCCAGACACTGCGTGGTAGTTGCTGCCGGGAACCCGGAACCTGCCGTGAGCTTCCCAAGTTGCACCGGCGCGTACGGTTCCTGAGTGTGCGGGTCAAGAGCGCGCGAGTAAAGCGGCCGCACCTGGTGGCTTTCCAGGCCGGCGACGCTGGAGACATAGCTCCCCGCCTTACCGCTAAGCTGGGCGTTTCGGACATTGGCGCGGAAGGCTCTTCCGCTGTACTCGAACTGGTGAATCTCAGTATTGAAAGCGCTCTCGACACTGCCGATTGTGCCGTGGGCGCGGACCGTGAAGCCGATGGGGTCCGTGGAGAGAATCGTGAGCCCGTGGCTCTGGAGCTCCTGGCGCACGATCTGCTGCTGCGCTTGAGTCGGCGCATACTTCTTGAGATCGGCGTTGGTCATCCATTTGTGAAAGGTCGGAGAAGCGGGGTCGTAGAGCGCGTCGACGGCCTTGTCGAATGCCGCCTTGTCGCTGAGCTTGAGGTGGACGGTGATGTTGATCTCGGTCGATGGATCGGCAAGGCCGAGGTCTTTGGAAATTTGGATGCCAGCAGGCACGTTAGTAGCTGCCACCCGCGCCGAGGCTGAAAGGCCTCCAACGGCGAAAAGCGCGATCAGTAAGGTGACGGCCACCACTTTGAGGGATTGTTGAAGCGTCATGTCTGTCTCCTTTGGTTAACCTGGGTACACGAATGTGTGAAACAAATGGATTGAAAAGCCCGTGGAATACTTTCGTCCGAGGACCCACACGCCAGCGGAAGAAGAGTCCGGCCACACTGATGCAGTCGTTTGCATCGGGCCAGGTGCTTGGATTTATATACGAAAGTTCACGTGACTGTACAGAAAAAATCAGAGCCGCAAAAGCCTTCGTCTAAGGTGCAAGTCTTTTCACCGATGCTCGTGTGGAGACGGGCGCCTCGCCCGTCCATGCCGAGCAAAGCCCGGCAGCCGCCGCGAAGTGGGGGGGGCGCGACTCCAGCGGCAGAGGAAAGACCGGCGCCCCTTCATTTTGGCGGGTGGTGGGAGAGCAGATCGTTGCCGGCATAAATAAGGGCCGCGTTCAGAAATGAGCGTGGCCTTTTCCGTTAAGCCCGCGTAGGGACAGCTCGCCGCCACCTGGGTAGAGCGCCCGCAACCTAGGCTGACTGTGCGTGTTTTGCCGGTTGCCCCACGTCTCGCTCTTTCGAGAAAGTTAGCTTTTTCTCTCCTCCGCCATCACCTTCCGGAGCGCCCGGTTGATCCTCGTCTGGTAGCCCCGGCCCTGTTTTTTGAACCAGGCCAGAACGTCGGCGTCCAGACGCAGCGTGACCGGCTGCTTGAGGGGCTTGTAGTATTTCGCCCACTTCGGGGCCAGATCCGGCGGCAGGCTCTCCACGTCGGCGGAAGCCCGCAACCGGGCAATCTTCCGCCGCTTCTTCAATGCTTTTCGTTTCTTCATACGTACTTATACCTCTATACGTACAATAACACAAGTACAAAGTGTTTCGCGTGAAACATTTGTACTTACAAAGACTGTACGTGCATTGGTCGAGCCTTGATCCCTGAGCCTCCAACCCGATGATTCCAATAGACCAGCTATCTGTGGATTTCAGCGAGTGAGTCTCGCCCCGGCGGCTTCGTCAAGCATCCACAACAGTTTCCCGTCCGACGGCTCGACTCTTTGTGAAGGGAGGGAAGGCGTGTTCTTACCCTCAAGAACCTGGCGCACCATATCGGCCTTGTCCGCTCCGCTGGCCAGGAACATGACTTCAGCGGCGCGATTGAGCACCGGGAAAGTGAAGGTGATGCGGTGGGTGTTGAACTTCCCGACCCAGTTGGCGACCACCAAGCGCGACTGTTCGTCGAGCGCCGCGGAGTCGGGGAAGAGTGAAGCAGTGTGGCCATCGGGGCCCAAGCCGAGGAGAATGAGGTCGAAGCGCGGAAACACACCGGGCCGATCTCCGGGCCGAAGCTCGAAGAAGCGGCGGAGCTGGGTTTCATAGTCGGCGGCAGCAGCGGCGGCATCGGGATTCTCGGCGGGAACGCGAAAGACGTTCCCGGCCGGAATCGCAACCTTTGCCAGCAACGATTCATTCACCATCCGATAATTGCTGTCGGGGTCGGTGGGTGGGACGTGGCGCTCGTCGCCGAAGAACAGAAAGACGCGGTTCCAGGCGAAGGCGGAGTAATTGGCGGCGAGCAAGGAATAAAGAGCTTTGGGAGTCGAGCCGCCGGAGAGCGCTACGGCACATCGCCCCTGGGCGCCGATGGCGGCTCGGGCTACGCGAATGAATTCTTCGGCGGCGGCGTGAAACAGATCGGCGGCGGTGGCCAGCACCTCGATGGATCGAGTCGACGGCATAGCGTTATCGAGTCGCCAAGAAAATCGGATTTCCCAGCCGCAGCCGGCTCACTCACGTCGCGCTGTTCGCGGTCAAGCGGGCGTGATGGACGCCGTAGCAGGCGGCTCCGAGCAGTCCGGTTTTTTCGTTGGTGATCACTCGTACCGGGATGGCCTCGAGCAGCGGCTGCAAGCGTCCTTTGCTGAGGAAAGCCTGCATGAACAGCGGCCCGGCCAGCTGCGGCAGAATCTTCGGGGCGATTCCTCCGGCCAGAAAAACGCCGCCGCACGCCAGCACCTTGAGCGCCAGGTTGCCAGCCTCGGCGCCGTAAACTGAAATCCAGAGATCGAGAGCCCGCTCGGCCAAAGGAACCTTGCCGGAAACAGCGGCTCGCGAGATGGCGGCTGCGGTATCGCCGGCTGCGACTTCCTCGCGCAGCCAGGGCGGCTCGTCGCCGCGATCGGTGTCCTTGAGAAACCGGTACACGTTTACCAGGCCGGGGCCGGAAACGATGCGTTCGTAGCTGACGCGTCCGAAGCGCGCGAGCAGGTAGCGCAGCAGTTCGATTTCCAGTTCGTTGCGAGCAGCGAAGTCGCAATGCCCGCCCTCGCAGGCGAAAATGTGCTGGCGTTCTCCGTCCCAGATGAGGCCGGCTTCGCCCAAGCCCGTTCCGGCAGCGATTACCGCCTGATTGCCGGCAGGCGCCGGCTGGTCCTCGTCGGGAGCGATGCGGTTGAGAGCGACCGTATCGGAAGGCCCGAGGCACTGGATTCCCCAGGCTTGCGCCTCGAGATCGTTGAGCAGACTCACCGTGTCGAGTTGCAGTCCCTCGGCGAGGCTTGACGACTCGACGATCCAAGGCAGGTTTGAAGTTTCGACGCGTCCATTGCGCACCGGACCGGCGATCCCGAAGCTGGCGATGGCGGGCCGGACGCCGGTTTCGGACACGAACTGGAGCACGATCTCATCCAGGCCGCGAAATTCCCCGCTCTTAAAAACGCTTTCGTGGACGGCGGTAAAATGGCCGCTGGCGTTATCCAACTGGTAATAGGTGAGGCGTGCGTGGGTTCCCCCGATGTCTCCTGCCAGAATCATTTCTCGAAATTCCTCCAACGCCGGCCATCGCGTTCCATCAGTTCTTCGGACTCTTTTGGACCCCACGTCCCGGAGGGATAGTTGGGAAAATTACGCGGCGGCAGCGCCTTCCACACATCGAGCACGGGATTGACAATGCTCCAACCGGCCTCGACCATGTCGGCGCGCTGGAAGAGCGTAGCGTCGCCGGTCATGCAGTCATGCAACAGGCGCTCGTAGCCGGTCGAAGAACTGATCCCGAAATAGTCGGAGTACTCGAAGTCCATATTCACTTCGCCCAATTGCATGGCGGGCCCGGGAGTCTTGGCGGCAAAACGCAGCGAGATGCCTTCTTCCGGCTGGATGTGCAGCACCAACTGGTTGGGCATCATGTTTTCGACCTGGGTTTCGCGGAAGAGCATAAAGGGCGCGCGCCGGAACTGAATGACGACGTGGGTATTGCGTCCGGGCAGGCGCTTGCCGGTACGCAGATAAAAGGGAACTCCGGCCCAGCGCCAATTGTCGATGAGGAGGCGCATGGCGACGAAGGTTTCGGTGCGCGAGTCACGGGGTACGCCTTCTTCGGAGCGGTAGGCGGGCACGCGCTGGTTGTCCATGATGCCTTCCCCATATTGGCCGCGAATAGTTTTGCTGAGCACGTCCTCGTTACTGAAGGGCTGAATGGCGTGCAGGATTTTGGCCTGCTCGTCGCGCACCGCGTTCGCATCGAACGAAATCGGGGGTTCCATCGCGGTCAGAGTGATGAGCTGCATGATGTGGTTGGGCACCATGTCGCGCAGGGCGCCCGCCCCATCGTAGTAGCCGCCGCGGGTCTCGACGCCGACGGTTTCGACGACTGAAATCTGCACGTGGTCGATGTACCGGCGATTCCAGATGGGCTCGAAGATTCCGTTGGCGAAACGAAGCGCCAAAATGTTCTGGACAGTTTCCTTACCCAGGTAGTGATCGATGCGGTAGATCTGGCATTCCGAAGCGACTTTTAAAAGCTGCTGGTTCAAAGCCTTGGCGGAATCGAGATCGTGGCCAAAGGGCTTTTCGATAATCACCCGCCGCCAATGGTTATTCTCTTCGGTCATGAGGCCGACTTTCGCCAACCGCTCGACGACGTCGCCGAAGAAGTTGGGCGCGGTGGCGAGGTAGAAAAAATAGTTGCCGTGGCAGTCGTGTTCCTGGTCAACGTTGGCGAGCGTTACTTTCAGCTTGTCGTAAGTGGCGGGATTGTCGAAATCCCCACTGACGTAACTTATGCGGCGGATAAACCACTCCCACAAATCGTTATCGACGGCGCCGGTAGCGAACTGTTTGAAATCCTCGGTGACCCTCTTTCGAGCATCGTCATCGTTCATGGGACTGCGGCCCACGCCAACCACAGCGAACTCGCGCGAAAGCAACTGCTGGCTGGCGAGGTTATAGAGCGCGGGAATCAGCTTGCGGCGCGTCAGGTCGCCGGTAAAGCCGAAGATTACCATGACACACGGATCTCCCGTGCGTCCCACTCGCGGTTTAGTCGGTGCTGGCCGAGCGTCTGTTAGAGCCATGGTTTCCTTGTGATCGTCAGCCACGAGCTTCGAGCCGTGAGCTTCGAGCTAACCCAAAATACGGTTACTCGCGGCCCGAAGCTCGTCGCTCGTAGCCACCCTACTTCGTCTTCGGCGGCGGTTTGAGTTCTATGTGACCGCCGAATTTCTGTCGCATGGCGGAGAGCATCTTCTCCGCGAAGGTATGAACCTGCCGCGAGCGGAAACGCGTGTACAGGGCCGCCGTCAGCACTTCGGCTGGAACCGCTTCTTCGAGCGCAGCCTGGATCGTCCAACGGCCTTCGCCGGAATCTTGCACGAACCCGCTGTATTCGGAGAGCGTGGGATTTTCGACGAGCGCCATCGCCGTCAGGTCCAGCAACCATGAACTTACCACGCTGCCGCGCCGCCAGACCTCGGCAATGTCGGGTAGGTTGAGATCGTAGCGGATATCTTCGGGAAGCTCTTTGCTGGTCGCGTTCTTGAAAATGTCGAAGCCTTCCGCGTAAGCCTGCATCATTCCGTACTCGATGCCGTTGTGGACCATCTTGACGAAGTGTCCGGCGCCGGAGGGGCCGCAGTGGATGTAGCCGTTTTCGGCTGTGCCAGCCATTTTTTCGCGGCCGGGAGTGCGCGGGATGTCGCCGCGTCCGGGCGCCAGCGTTTTGAAGATCGGGTCGAGGCGCTGGACGGCCTCTTTCGGGCCACCAATCATCATGCAGTAACCGCGTTCCAGTCCCCAGACGCCGCCGCTGGTGCCGACGTCGACGTAATGCACGCCCTTGATGGCACAGATTTTCGAGCGGCGAACGTCGTCTTTGAAATACGAATTACCGCCGTCGATGATGGTGTCGCCGGCCTGCATGCGTCCGAGCAGAGCTTGCACCGTTTTTTCCGTGGGATCGCCCGACGGCACCATGATCCACGCGGCGCGCGGAGGGGTCAGTTTGCCGACGAGATCATCGAGCGAAGTGGAGGCCACGGCACCTTCGCCGGCGAGACCCTTAACCGCATCGGCGCTGAGATCGGAAACCACCAGCGTATGGCCGCCGCGCATCAGGCGGCGCGTCATGTTGGCGCCCATGCGCCCTAGACCTACCATTCCAAGTTGCATCCGTGCTCCTTGATTTTCGTCTGGACTGGACGGGCCACAGGCCCGTCACCACACGATCTCGACTACACAATCTGTTTTACCAGTGCTGCCAGCTTCGTCAGTCCGGCTTTTACGTCGCTGCCCAGGTGCACACGCAGCGCGCGGCGCTTGCGGTCAGCGAGTACCTGGAAGTCGCCGCGGGCTTGGGCCGCTTTCACGATTCCGAAAGTGTAGTTCTGACCGGGGACCGGCAGGTCATGGGCATCGTCGCAGGTGA
>Ga0181526_10004753_pt1 | contig 10431 bp, 9 predicted proteins | sample PEATcosm2014_Bin_35_FD_119750 | JGI IMG/M metagenome (GOLD analysis project Ga0181526, IMG submission 119750) | Peatland microbial communities from MTU Mesocosm Facility, Houghton, MI, USA - PEATcosm2014_Bin06_30_metaG | ecosystem: Environmental > Terrestrial > Soil > Wetlands > Peat | place...
CAGGGTTGCCGGTGGGCGTGCCCAATCCGGTGGTGAAGAGGACAAGGTTCGCGCCCGCGCCGGCTTGCGCTGTGACGCACTCCACATCGTTGCCGGGAGTACAAAGCAGGTTGAGGCCCGGCGTGGTGGCGTACTGAGGGAAGTCGAGCACGTCGCGCACCGGAGCGACGCCGCCTTTGCGGGCTGCGCCTGCCGACTTGATTGCGTCGGTGGTGAGCCCGTCTTCGATGTTGCCGGGGGAAGGATTCATCTCAAAACCGGAGTGTACGGCCCTGGCGCGAGCCTGATAGGCGTGCATGAGGTCATAGAAGCGCTGGGCGAGCGCATCGGTGGCGCACCGATTGATGAGTTCCTGTTCCACACCATGCAACTCGGGGAACTCGGAGAGGAGTGTCTTGCCGCCGAGACCTCCGAGCAGGTCAGAGAGATAACCGAGTGTGGGGTTGGCGGAGATCCCGCTGAATCCATCGGAGCCGCCACACTTGAGGCCGATGGTGAGAGCAGAGAGCGGAGCGGGGGTGCGCGCGAGCTGGTCTGCTTTGACGAGTGCCTCGAAGGTTTCGTCGAGGGCGCGGGTCATGAGCGCGGATTCGCGGCCGGATTTCTGCTGATCGAAGACCAGGACCGGCTTGGTCATCTGCGGATCGCGTGCACGCAACTCGTCGAGCAGCATGCTGGCCTGCGCATTCTGGCAGCCGAGGCTGAGCACCGTGGCTCCGGCGACGTTGGGGTGGTGAATGTAGCCGGCGAGTAGGCCACAGAGGGCCTGCGCATCCTGGCGCGTTCCGCCACAACCGCCTTCGTGGGTAAGGAAGCGGATGCCATCGATGTGAGGGAAGACGCGTTCGGCACGTGTGTGCGCCAGGTCTTCTGTGCGATGGTCGTTGCCGCTGGCCTGATGCTGGACGAGGTGACGCACGTGGCTGCGATAGCTGTTGTGCGAGCCACCATAGCCGAGCTCCTCCACAAGAGCTTCGCGCATCCGGTCCACATTGCGGTTCTCGCAGAAGACGAGTGGGAGCACGATCCAGTAGTTGCGTGTGCCCACCTGGCCATCGGTGCGGCGATAGCCCATGAGGGTGCGCGCTGCCCACGGCGCTGGGTCCGGCAAAGGAAAGGAAACCGGGAGTCGCGTCGCGGTGTAGTCGCTGGCGCGATGGCGAATGGTGCGCGTGGAGATGAGACCGCCGCGCGGAATGGCTACAACTGCTTCACCGACGACCATGCCATAGAGAAAGACGAAGTCGCCGGGCGCGAGGTCAGAGATGGCCAGCTTGTGTTTCGCGGGGATGTCCTCTGCGACTGTGCAGGAATGATCGCCGTATCGCACGACAGTCCCTGCCTTCAGAGGCTTGAGGGCGACAATGACGTTATCGCATGGATCGAGTTGCAGGACAGATTCGGTCATGTGTTCCTTGGATGCCGGGAGGGTTGGGAAAATGAGCTCCTCGCCAGACCAAGAATACAGCGGTTGCATTGGAGTCGAATAGACGCGCGTTAGGCTATGATCGTAGCTTCGCGAAGGGTTTGAACGGGTGGAACGGAAAATGAAAGCGGTAGTGTTGGAAGGGCCGGGGCAAGCGGGGATCAAGGTTGTGGGGGAGCCACAGGCACTTGGCGAGGACGAGGTACTGCTCAAGGTGCGGATGGTTGGCCTTTGTGGGAGCGATCTGAATTCGTACCGCGGTCGCAATCCCATGGTGAGTTATCCGAGGATTCCTGGTCACGAGGTGTCGGCCACCGTCGTGGGGGCGGGTGCGAGCGCATCGCAGTGGACGGTCGGAACTGCCGTGACGCTATCGCCTTATTCCAGTTGCGGAAAGTGTCCTGCTTGTCTGCGCGGCCGCGGGAATGCCTGCCAATGCAATCAGACGCTCGGTGTGCAGCGCGATGGCGCGCTCACTGAATTGATCGCTGTGCCTGCGACGAGACTGTTCCGGGCCGCACTCACATTGAAGGAACTCTGCTTGGTTGAGCCGCTGACGGTTGGCTTTCATGCGGCGGCGCGGGGCAGGATTGCCGAGGGCGATACTGTCGCCGTGATTGGATGCGGTGGCGTGGGGTTGGGGGCGGTGGCCGGTGCGGCGTTTCGCGGGGCGATAGTGATCGGAGTGGATCTGGATGAGGCGAAGCTTGCGACGGCGCGCAAGGCTGGTGCCGCGTATTCGATCAACACGGCGCGTGAGGACTTGCACGCTCAACTTTCCGAATTGACTGGAGGGCGTGGGCCGGATGTCGTGATTGAGGCGATCGGGTTGCCTCAGACATTCCGCGCGGCTGTGGAAGAGGTGGCGTTTACGGGGCGCGTTGTCTATATCGGATACGCAAAAGAGCAGGTGGCTTACGAGACGCGGCTATTTGTGCAGAAAGAATTGGATATTCTGGGGTCGCGCAATGCACAGCGCGAGGATTTTTGCGACGTGATCAAGATGCTGGAGGCGCATCGGTTTCCTGTGGAAGAGGCCGTTACGCACATGGTGCCGATGGACGAAACGCCTGCGATTCTTGAAGAGTGGAGCCGCGAGCCGGCACGGTTCACGAAGATCATGGTCGAGGTTTCGTAGGGTTTCAGCAGGAGTGAGTCATGACGGAAAGTGGGGCAGCGAAGAAGGACGCCGGGAAGACGGTGGGGCCGCCGTTGAAGAGATATGCATTCATGCTGCGATTGCGGCCAGGGGCAGCGGCAGCTTATGAAGAGGCGCATCGCGTGGTATGGCCGGAGATGTTGGCGCTTCTGAAGCGGGCCGGGATCAGCGAGTATTCAATTTACCGAAGGGACGAGCTGCTGATTCTTGCGCTGCGTGCGGCGGACTTTGAATCAACGTGGCAGAAGATCGAGAGTGACCCGATCAATACACGCTGGCAACAGGCGATGGCGTCGTTCTTTGCTCCGAACGAGGGCCTACGTCCAGGTGAGCGGTTCCCGATGATGGAAGAAGTTTTTTATCTGCCTTGAGGATGCGCGTGCGAACTACAAGTGCGCGTAGTGGAGCAGTAGCCCTGCAAGCGCTCCGCCAAGCAGGTCGCCGACAATTGGAATGGGCGCATAGGCCCAGTTGGAACTGCCTTTGCCGGGAATCGGGAGCAGGGCATGCACGAGGCGGGGGCCAAGATCGCGCGCGGGGTTGATTGCGTATCCCGTAGTTCCGCCGAGCGAGAGGCCGATGCCCCAAACGAGACTGGCGACGAGCCACTGTCCGATTCCGGCTGCAGGGCCCGTTTCAGAGACGCCGTGAGACGAGATCGCCCCGACAACCACGACCAGAACCATGGTTCCGATCACTTCGCTGGCGATGTTGGCTAGCGGACTCTTGATTGCCGGACCGGTGCAGAAGATGCCGAGTTTGGCGGCGGGATCGGGTGTGGGTCTCCAATGCGGTGCAAAGTGGAGGACCATGAGCGCTGAGCCCGACATGGCTCCGAGCAATTGAGCAGACCAGAAATAGAGCAGGTGTGAGTAATCTCCGGTAATCACGGCGCTGGCAAGCGAGATGGCGGGGTTCAAGTGCGCGGCGGAACTGCCGAAGGCTTGCGCGACGAGCACGCCGCAGAGCACGGCAATGGCCCAACCGGTGGCGACGACCATCCATCCAGCATCGGCGGCGTAGGATTTGCGCAGAGTGACGTTTGCATTGACGCCGTTGCCGAGCAGGACAAGAACCAGGGTGCCCAGATACTCGCCGAACCAGACAGAATGCATTGCGGCTTCCTTGGTGGTCGCATTGCTGCTGACTGATGCGAGGACAGCAGAGTGCGATCGATGACACAATTTGCGGAACTCAAGCATTGTGCCTTGCCGGGCCAGCATTCGCCAAGGGGATGGCTTGGATCGGGCACGTAAAATCGTCGGCATGACCGGTGTAATGATTCGCGCGGCCAAGAGCGGGGACGAAGCCGAAGTGGCCGCGATGATGGCGTTGCTTTGGCCGGATGGAACGGTCGAGGAGCATCGCAGGGAAGCGACTGTGGTTGTTCGAAGCGGGATGAGCGGGACACTTCCGGGAGCAATCCTGTTGGCGCTGGATCCGGGCGGGACACCGGTTGGCTTTCTCCAGGTGGGACTGCGGTCGCATGCTGATGGGTGCGATACTTCGCGGCCCGTAGGATTCTTCGAGGGATGGTTTGTTCGCGATAGATTTCGAGGCCAGGGAATTGGGAGCGCATTAGTGCGAGCAGCCGAAGATTGGTCGCGTGAGCGTGGCTGTTTGGAGATGGCATCGGACGCGCTGATCGAAAATGAGGAGTCGCAGCGCGCCCATGAAGCGCTGGGATTCGATGTTGTCGATCGGTGCGTTCACTTCCGCAAGAGGCTCTGACCGTTTCCAGCTTACGGTCAATTGGCTCTGGGAGCGCCGGGAGAACCGCTATTCTTCAACTTCAAGTGATTCCTTCCCCAGGCACAGATCGTCTCCAGAACTGGCAAAAGCGTCAATCCATATTTCGAGATGGAGTAATGCACGCAAGGAGGTACGGTGTTCCGTTGGCGCCTCAGGAGAATTCCATCCTGCACCAGCTCCTGTAAATGGCGTATCAGCATCCGCTCGGTAATTCCGGGAATGCTGCGGCGCAGTTCGCTGGTGCGCATCGGGCCTTCCGACAGGCGCCACAGGATTGTTCCCTTCCAACGGCCGTCGATGATCGACAGCATGGCATCAATGGGGCAGGCGGAACACTCCTTCTTCGAAACCGGCATAAGTTGGAATCTCGACTCTCCGATTCGGTTGGCACTGACAAGTTTGTCAGTACAACTCCTTGAGTCAGTATACCTCCGATACGCGTCTTTAGACCCAGGAGTTGAACATGATTCACTTACTCACTGTCCTCACGATTGTTTCTCTCGGGTTGTTGATCGGAACCGAGTTTGCTGTATCGGTCTTTGTGAACCCGGTGTTGTGGAAACTTGATGACTCGGCGCAGGCTGCCGCCATTCGGATGTTTGCGCGTAAGTTGGGAACCGCGATGCCGTTCTGGTATGTGGGGAGCCTGGTTCTTCTCGCCTGCGGCTGGTTCCTGGGAAACCACGAGTCGCACGCCTGGCTGCTCCTAAGTGCAAATCTCATCTGGGTCGCAGTGATCGTTCTGACCCTGCTGTTCCTTGTGCCCATCAATAACCGGATGATGCAACTCGATCCGGGCTCATTCGCCTTGGAATCACGGCGCGAGCACCACAAGTGGGACGCAATGCACCGAGCACGCGTCGCAGCATTAACTGTCGCTTTTGTGTGCTTTCTCGCGGCGAGTGTCAGATGAGTGCCGGGCGCCAGGTCTGCGCACGCGCAATCACTTTGGTGCGACGGATACGTCCACATACTTCGGCCAGTGGGTGAGCAACTCGCTCACGACTGCGTGGCCCACTGTGTAGGCGGCTTCGAGCGAGGGAAGATACGCGCTGTACGAGCCTATGCGCTGGCGGGCGAGGCTATCGGCTGCACTCATGCCGTGGGGCTGCTGGTCGTAGTTGCTTACCGTGCGCAGCACCAGGATGCGCTGCCAATCGACGCGGCTGGCGTTGGCCAGATTTTTCAAAGAAAGTAAGGTCCCAGTGTCTTCCATGGCGGTGGTGACGAACTGGCCCTGTCCGCCGGTGAAGTAGGGAACCCATGCAGTGGCCCAGGCGTCGGAGAGTTTGCCGTGCCAGTAGGTCGATGACGAGATCTCATCGCCGAGCATGACGAAAGGGGGGCGTTGGGCGGCTGCCCCCTCGAATTCAGATCGGATCTGCTTGAGCTTGTCGGAATCAGCGAGAGGAATGGAGCGCGTGAGATTGAATGCCCATTGGGTGAGGGTTGGGTTGAGAGCGTACACCTGGCCTTCGAGTGGTGTGGAGGGCGGTTCATATGGGCGCGTCTTGCGCAGAGGGATATAGCCGGTGGGCCAGTCGGGTGGGATCTCGCGTGCATCGATCTCGTAGCCCAGGTCGCCATCGACGACCCATCGCGCCCAGGCTGCGGAGCCGAGGGAGATGCGATCCGGGCTGCCTCCGGCGATGCCGGCGATGAGCCAGTAGGCGTGGGTCAGGTCGAAGCGCGGATCGAGGCCGAGCGCCATGATGGTTGCCGCGGCGTGTGCTGTACCCTGGCCGGTAAGGACGGCCATTTCGCCGTCGGCGTTCATACGTACAGAGTGGTATCCGGCGGGGAGGGGGTAGACGCGATCGAGATGGTCGCGTTCGACCCAATATTGCAGCTCACCAGGCTGGTCGCCGGTGTCCTGGCCAACCTCAAACATAGCGACCACGACGACCTTGACCGGAATTGGTTTCGGCTTCGCTGCGCATGGAGCGGCGAACGCGGCGAGCAAGGCACAAATGAAAGAGATTTGAGAGCGGTTCATTCTTGATTTCGATCGTATCGGATGACAGCAGGGAACAAAAGACAGGGAATAACCACCCCAGCGACGAAGTCCTGTCGCCGGGAACCCCGGCCGGGATGGGGAGCAGAGAATCGGGAATCTTTGCGGTATACATGAGAGGAGGGGCGACGCGCATGAGAAAAATGGCAGGATGGCTTTTGGCGATCGCGATGGGGGCAGCAACGATGACTGCGGTGGCGCAACAAACGAATATGCAGGCAGGTCATCGATGGGCGATTGTGGTGCACGGCGGCGCGGGAGTGATTGAGCGCGCGAAGCTGGGCCCCGACGGCGACAGAGGCTATCGTGCCGGGCTTAAGGCGGCGATTGAAGCCGGAGCGAAGGTGCTGGATCAGGGAGGGTCTTCGCTCGACGCAGTAGAGGCCGCGATTCACGTTCTCGAAGACGACCCGTTGTTCAATGCGGGACGCGGAGCCGTCTTCACCTCCGAAGGAAAGAATGAAATGGATTCGGCCATCATGGACGGCGCCACGCTGAAAGCCGGCGCCGTCGCCGGTGTTACGCGCACGCGGCATCCCATCAGCCTGGCGCGCGCCGTGATGGAGAAGTCTCCTTACGTGATGATGGTTGGACAGGGCGCCGACGATTTTGGTACGCGCAGCGGACTTGAGCAGGAGCCTCCCAGTTTTTTCTTTACTGAGAGCCGCTGGCAGTCGCTGGTGAAGCAACTCACGAAGGAAGGGAAACCGATTCCGCCGCGGCCGGCCGGCGTGCCCGCGGAGGGCAAGGTTGTGTCGGTCGCGCAGCTGGAGGAGTCAGTTGACTCGCATTTGTACGGCACGGTGGGTGTTGTCGCTCTCGATCGCAGCGGCAATATCGCTGCGGGTACCTCCACGGGCGGCTTGCAAGGCAAGATGCCGGGCCGAGTGGGGGATTCGCCGATTATTGGTGCCGGGACCTACGCGTCGAATCAGTCGTGCGCCGTTTCGGCGACGGGGACGGGGGAGTACTTCATTCGGCTCGGCGTGGCGCGCGAGGTGTGCAATCTGGTGCTCTTTAAAGGGATGCGGGTGCAGCAGGCCGCCGATCAAGTGATTCACAAAGAACTGGACGCATTGCATGGCGATGGTGGCGTGATTGCCATCACGCCGGATGGACAGCTGGCGTGGAGTTTTAATACGCCAGGCATGTTTCGCGCGCGGCAGGCCGAGGGCGGCAAGCTTGAGGTGGGAGTCTACGCGGATGAGCCGTAGTGGTTTCGGGCGACGTGAAACTCGACTACACTGTGCGCATGGCGCTTCAATTCACCACATCGTATATCGAGGATGCACTGGCGGTCTTTCGCTACTACAAAAAGCTGGCCGAGCGCGCGATGGAGCAAGTGGGCGATGAACGGCTCTTCGAGGTGCTCGACAGCGAGGCCAACTCGATTGCGATCATCGTGAAGCATATGACGGGCAACATGCGCTCGCGCTGGACCGATTTCCTGACCTCGGATGGAGAAAAGCCGAATCGCGATCGCGACAGCGAATTTGTCGAACCGCCGGCTACGCGTGCGGCGTTGCTGGAGGAGTGGGAGGACGGTTGGAGCCGGCTGTTTGGAGCTCTGGAATCACTCTCGGAAGCCGATCTTGGGCGCACAATCACGATTCGCGGTGAAGCGCATTCGGTGATGCAGGCGATTAACCGGCAGTTAGCGCATTATCCGCACCACGTGGGTCAGATCGTGCTGCTGGCCAAGCATTTTGCCTGCGATCATTGGCAATCGCTGAGTGTACCTCGCAACAAGTCGGGGGAGTTCAATCGCAGAGTTGCAGCGGGCGAAGCGAGCCAGCGATAAAAACCTGACGCGAGCTTCTGACCTCGTTGTCATTGGCCTTGAGTTCGTGATATCCCACCCTTTCGTCAGAAAGAAGCCGAAAGGATGGGGCACGGAAGATGGTGTACCTAAACAAGCGGACGCTAGCGAAAAACTTCGAACTTATCCGAGGTCAAATTGCACACCGGGCATCGTTCGTGTTCATCCAGCGATGCAGAAGTGTAGCCGCATGCCGCGCAGACATAGAAATCGCGTGGGGCGCCGACCCACTCGGTGTTCCTTCCGGCCTCGACCAGAGCGATTGCCTCAGCATAGAGCTTTGCGTGGGTCTTCTCTGCCTCCAACGCCCAGGTGAAGGTGCGGGTCGCCGCGGTATTCCCATATGCCTCGGCCTCTTTCACGAATTCCGGATACATGGATTCGATCTCGACCTGTTCGCCTGCAAGGGCGGCTTTCAGATTTTCGAGCGTCGATTTCACGTGGACCGTATGAATCTCACAGCAGGCTTCACCACCCAATTGACGGATGACGCGGGCGTGGTTGGCGGCGTGAATCTGTTCGGCCTGAGCCGCCGCGCGAAAGAGGCTGGCGCCCCCCTGCCATCCGTCGGCATCGGCTTTTACGGCGAAGGCAACGTATTTGGCGTTGGCGTTTGATTCTCCTTCGAAAGCGGCGAGAAGGTTCTCGATGGTTGTGGCGTTTTCTGTCGGAATTTGAGGCAAGGTTTTCCTCCCAGACACCGTTTCAATCCTAGGATTCATGGGAGGAATCGCGATGTGATCGTGGGTACAAACAGAAAAGGCATCCATCACCGGATGCCTTTCTGTTCTTAGCTATTTCTAATCAATTCGCGCGATCGACTACGGCTGTGCGGCTGCAGTGCCCTGACCAGACCCTGTGCGCGCTTCGGCCTTTTGCGCAAGCACCTTGTGAGCGTTGTCTTCAAGCGCCTGTGCCTCGGGCAGGAATGTCAGCGCCTTCTGGATCATCGGGTCCCAATCGGCCATCGCGCGCAGTCCCTGCAACTGGCCGAACTGGCTGGTAATGATGTACTGCCGAATGCTGACCTTCAACCAGTCGGAGACGCCGTTGATGTCGTTGTCCGTCCAATTGATGTTTTGCGAAGTGAGGAATTGCTTGAAGTCGGCCAACACCGCGTCGTCGACCTGGAAGTTTTTGTCGACGGAACGGTTGGCGAGATAGTGAGCGGCGAAGTGGAAGAACGCTGCCTTGTAAATCAGCTCGTCCTGGAAGTCGTTGCTCTTCGGCGCTTCGATCTTTTCGTCGGGTGTGATGCCGCCGCCGCCGTAGACGGTGCGGCCGGAGTCGGTCATCTTGACTTCGCGATTGGTTGAATCGGCTGCCGAGGCGCCAGCGTGGTTGTAGTAGTAGTCGTAGAGCGAAACGCCGGTGTAGTTGCGCTGGATGAGGCGGCCCGACGGCGTGTAGTAGTGATAGGTAGTCAGGGCCAGGCCGGTGTTCTCACTCAGGTTGTACACGGTCTGGACGAGGCCTTTGCCGAAGGTGGTTTCGCCCACGATGAGAGCGCGATCGTGATCCTGCAACGCGCCGGAGACAATTTCCGCCGCCGAGGCAGTGTTGTGATTCACCAGAACAACGATGGGGAAGGTCTTGCCATCGTTGCCATGGCTGGCGGTATAGACCTGGTCAGGATAGGCGCGTCCGCGCTGCGAAACGATGGTTTGTCCCTTGGCCAACAGGTGGTCGCAGACCTCAACTGCCTGGCTCAACAAGCCACCAGGGTTGTTCCGCAGGTCGAGGACGAGGCCATGCAGGTTGCTGAACCCGTCAACGGCGTCCCCAACTTCCTGGGCAGTAGTCTCCTGGAACTGTGTGAGGTGAATGTACCCGACACCGGGCTTGATCTCGTAGGCGAGGTCGACAGAGGGATGCGGAATCTCATCGCGCACCAAATCGAAGACGAGCGGCTTGGGCTGGCCTTCGCGGATCATTGTGACCTGGACGTGCGTTCCTTTGGGGCCCTTCAAAGACTTGGCTACCAGATCGGAACTCATGCCGTCGGCCGATTTGCCATCGATGGCCGAGATCACGTCGCCGGGCCGAATGCCGGCGCGGAACGAAGGTGTGTTCTCGTAGGGCGTGATGACGTAGACCTTGTTGCCTTGCTGCTGGATGACCATGCCGACGCCGTAGTAGTGGCCGCGCTGGTCTTCGCGCATTTTGGCATAGGCCTTGGGGTCGTAGAAATTGGAGTGGGGATCCAGCACGCGCAGCATGCCAGGAATAGCGCCGTCGTAGATCGCCGCGTCGGCCTTGTC
>Ga0181526_10004754_pt1 | contig 10430 bp, 10 predicted proteins | sample PEATcosm2014_Bin_35_FD_119750 | JGI IMG/M metagenome (GOLD analysis project Ga0181526, IMG submission 119750) | Peatland microbial communities from MTU Mesocosm Facility, Houghton, MI, USA - PEATcosm2014_Bin06_30_metaG | ecosystem: Environmental > Terrestrial > Soil > Wetlands > Peat | place...
ACGAGGCCGGGAGCACCCGAGCTCCCGCAGCCGGCGAGCGCGACGGTGGCGAGCGCCGCCGCGAGGATGCGGATCGTGAGGGCGTGCATGGGGCGGCCTGGGATGATCCCGCAAGCGCGCGCCGCGCGCCCGACCCGACCTCGCCACACCCTGCTCAACCGCCTTCCACCCGAGTTTCGCCCCTACATGCGCCGCGTGATGATGCTGGTCGTGCTGGCGGCCGCGCTCGGCATCGCGCTCGCGCTGATCGTCCCCGGCGGGCATCACCGCTAGACCCGCCGGCGGCGCTCAGCCGCTCCTCTACTTCAACGCTGCGCGCCGGTACACGCGGACCGACAGCGGCACGAACACGACGATGATGCCGACGCACCAGACCGCGGCCAGCCAGCCGTTGGAGCCGACCGGCACGCCGAGGCTCCAGTCGCGGACCGCGTTGATGATGTGGGTGATCGGCTGGTTGTTCGCGAACGCCCGCAGGCCGGCCGGCATGCCGCTCGTCGGGACGAACGCGCTCGAGGCGAAGGTCAGCGGGAAGAGCCAGATGAAGCCCGCGGACTGCACCGCCTCGACGTTCCGGACCGCCAGCCCGACGGTCGCGCCGACCCACGAGAAGGCGAAGCTCATCAGCAGCAGCAGCGCGATCGCGCCGGCGATCTCGGCCGCGCCGCCCTGCGGGTTGAAGCCGACCAGCAGGCCCACGGCGAGCATCACGCCGACGGTGAAGGTGTTGCGCACGAGGTCGGAGAGGGTCCGCCCGAGCAGCACCGCGGCACGCGACATCGGCAGCGAGCGGAAGCGGTCGATCAGCCCGGTCTGGAGGTCCTGCGCCATGCCGACGCCGGTCGTGAAGGAGCCGAACGCGACGGTCTGGACGAACACGCCGGCCATCAGGTAGTTGACGTAGGAGACGCCGGGAGGCAGCTTGATCGCGCCGCCGAAGACGTAGCGGAACAGCAGCACGAACATCACCGGCTGGATCGTCGAGAAGATCAGGAGCTCCGGGTTGCGGGGGATGTGGCGAAGCGCGCGCTCGGTCAGCACGATCGCGTCGGAGAGCTGCCAGTAGAGCCAGCCGTGCCTCTGCACGTCCGTGTTCATGCCGCCTCCTCCGCCTCGCCGGTCTCCTCGGCGCCGTGGCCGGTCAAGGTCAGGAAGACGTCGTCGAGCGTCGGGCGGCGAACCGCCAGATCCTCGATCGAGATCCCCCCGGCGTCGAAGTCGCGCACCACATCGGCGAGTCGGCGCGCGCCGCCCTCGGCGGCCGCGGAGAGCCGGCGCGTTTCCGCCTCGATCCGCACCGAGCCGTCGACGTGCGGGACGAGCGCCGCCGCGGCGGCGTCGAGGTCCGAGCCGCGCGCGAGCGTCAGCTCGATCCGCTCGCCGCCGACCTGGCGCTTCAGCTCGTCCGCCGTGCCGACCGCGATCGTGCGCCCATGGTCGATCACGGCGATGCGGTCGGCGAGGAAGTCGGCCTCCTCGAGGTACTGCGTCGTCAGAAGCAGCGTCGTGCCGCCGTCGCGCAGCTTCTCGATCAGGTCCCACATCGACAGGCGGCTGCGGGGATCGAGACCGGTCGTGGGCTCGTCGAGGAAGAGGACGGGTGGTGTGACGATCAGCGACGCGGCGAGGTCGAGGCGGCGGCGCATCCCGCCCGAGTAGGTGCGGGCGGTGCGGTTGGCGGCGTCGGCGAGCCCGAACTGCTCGAGCAGCTCGATCGCCCGCTCCCGCGCGCGTGCGCGGGTCAACCGGTAGAGGCGCCCGACCATCTCGAGGTTCTCCCGGCCGGTCAGCAGCTCGTCGACCGCCGCGTACTGGCCGGCCAGGCCGATCTGCGTCCGCAGCCGGTGGGCGTCGCGCACGCAGTCGAGGCCGGCCACCTCGGCGTGGCCGCTGTCCGGCTCGAGCAGCGTCGTGAAGATCCGCACCGCCGTCGTCTTGCCGGCGCCGTTGGGGCCGAGCAGGCCGAGCACCGTGCCCGGCGCGACCTCGAGGTCGAAGCCGTCGAGCGCGCGCGTCTTGCCGAAGTTCTTGACGAGGGCGACCGCGGAGATCGCCGGGCGGTTTGGTTCGAGCGCCATCCGCGGGGGGACCTTACCCGGTCCGCCCCGCACTAACCCGAGCTCGCGCCGATCCCGATCGGGCAGCTGACGCCGGTGCCGCCGAGCCCGCAGTAGCCGGCGGGGTTCTTCGCCAGGTACTGCTGGTGGTACTCCTCGGCGTAGTAGAACGGGCCGGCGGGCGCGATCTCGGTCGTGATCTCGCCGAAGCCGCTCGCGCGCAGCATCGCCGCGTAAGCGTCGCGCGTGCGCCGCGCGATCGCCTCCTGCGCGTCGCCCTGGAAGTAGATCGCGGAGCGGTACTGCGTACCGACATCGTTGCCCTGGCGCATCCCCTGGGTCGGGTTGTGGTTCTCCCAGAAGAGCCGCAGGATCTCCTCGTACGAGGTGACCGCCGGGTCGAACACGACGAGCACGGCCTCGGTGTGACCGGTCGAGGCCGAGCAGACCTCCTCGTAGGTCGGGTTCGGCGTGTGGCCGCCGGCGTAGCCGACCGCGGTGGTGTACACGCCCGGGGCCTGCCAGAACACGCGCTCGGCCCCCCAGAAGCAGCCCATCCCGACGACGGCGGTCTCGAAACCGGCGGGAAACGGCGGCCGAAGCGGCGTTCCGAGCACGAAGTGGCGCTCCGGCACCGGCATCTCGCGCTCACGGCCGGGCAGCGCCGACTCGGCCGAGATCATCCGCGTCTTGTCCTTGAAGAGGTCGGCGAGAAAGCTCATCGGCTCAGCATACGGGGCGCGCGCCGCGGGCGAAACCGGGCGCCGCGCTCACGCCGACGGCGCGGGCTCCGCCACGCGCGTGCCGCGCAGCACTCGCGAGGGGCTGGAGCGCAGCCGCTCGAGGATGCGCAGCTCCTGCGCGGGGGTCAGCCGCTCGGCGTCGACCGCCTCGTCGAGGATCGGCTGGGCGATCGCGGGCGCGGCGCGGCGGATCGCGGTGAGCGCCTCGCGCAGCGTGCGTCTCGCGTCCTGGCTGACGGGCGCCGGCTGCTCGTCCGAGGCCTCCGGGTCGCTCAGCTCGACCAGCATCGCGTGGCGCTCGGCGCGGGTGATCGTCCCGGCGGCGACCGCGCGATCGAGGATCGGCGCGGCGATCGACTGCGCGTTTGACGCGATCGCCTCGACCACGAGCTCGAGCACGGCGCGCGCCGCGGGCGAGAACGTCTCATCGCGGTCCGCCGCCGGCGGTCGCTCCGCGGCAACCGACCCGAACACGGCGATGCGGCGGCTTGGCGGGTGCGCGGCGGTGACGGGCATCTTGCTCCTCTCGATGGCTCGTGGAGGAGTTTCTCGCGCCTGCGTCAGAGAACGCTGAAGGCTGCCGAAGAGTTGTCGAAACTTAAGGGGGCTCGGATCTGGCGATCCTGCGCCCGGTCGAAGCTTCGTCCGCGCCGCCGGCGCCGGCGGTTGGCGGCCCGCTACGCGGTCAGCGTGATCGCCGCGATCACGAGCGCGATGCCGGTGGCGTCGAGGAGCGACGGCAGCTGCCCGAGCACGACGACGCCCATCAGCGTCGCCGTCGCCGGCAGCAGCGCGAGCATCACGGCGAAGCGCGGGCGCGTCAGGCGCCTCATCGCGAGCTGCTCGAGCGAGTAGGGGACGAGCGTGGAGGCGATCGCGACCAGCAGCGCGCGGCCGAACAGATCGAGGCTGCTGAAGACCGGGCCGGCATGCCAGGCGAAGAACGGCGCCAGCACGATCGCGCCGATCGCCAGCCCGGCCGCGAGGCCGTCCTGGGGGCGCAGCTCCGTGGCGCGCGCGATGCGATGGCCGAACACGATGTAGCAGGCCCAGCCGACTCCGGCCGCGAGCGCCCAGGCGACGCCGACGGCGTTGCCTGACAGGTGGATGCCGCTGAGCAGGCCGACGCCCGCGATCAGCAGCGCCAGACCGACGAAATCGCGCCGCCGGCGCGAGCCGATCGCGGCGACCGAGACCGGTCCGACGAACTCCAGCGCGACGGCGGTTCCCAGGTCGATCCGCGCGATCGCCAGGTAGAACGCGACGTTGACCAGCGCGATCGTGATCCCGAACGCGGCGGCGCTGATCAGCCGCCGGCGCGTCCAGTGCGACTGCCACGGGCGTCGCCAGGCGCACAGCACGATCGCCGCGAGCAGCGAGCGTGTCCACCCGAGCGACGCGGGCTCGACGCTGTGAAAGAGGATCACCGCGACGCCGGCGCCCGCATACCCGGACAGCCCGCCGGCCACGATCAGGAGCTGCGGCGGCGGCAGCGGCACGCGCCCGCCCGTCCGGCTCACGGGTCTCCTCTCCGGCGGCGTCTCCTCAGTCCCCCGCAAGGCGGTAGGCGAGCGCCTCGAGCGCCAGCTCCTCGGTCACGTTCAGCGCGAGCCGCTCGCGCGTGTCGACGACCAGTTCGAGCGCCCGGTGCAGGGAGCGCGGCGTGCGGCCGGCCGCGCTCGCCTGCAGCTCCGCGATCCGGTCGGTGGTGTGCACCAGCTCCGGCGCCCCCTCGAGCACCATCGCGGCGTCGCGGTACCACAGCTCGACGAGGGCGAGGCCGATGTCGAGCGTGCTCGCCGAGGCGCGGCGCTGCGCGCGTTTGACGCGTTCGGCGTGCTCGCGCTCGTGGCGGGCCCGCTCCGAACGGGCGACGAACTCGAGCTCGTCGCGGTGGCGCGCCTCCAGTTCGCCGGTGCTGCGCTCGCCGGCGTGCTTGGCCAGCTCCAGCAGCGCCATCCACGGGCGCTCCGCGAGCTCGCCGCGCAGCGCCCCGACCGCGAAGCTCTCCGCGGCGGCGCGCAGCGCCGGGCCGTCGCCGAGCGCCAGCGCGACCGCCCGCTCGCCGTCGCCGAGCGCGAGGCGCCCGCAGGCCGCCGCGGTCGCCGGATCGACCCCCTCCGCCTCGAGGCGCTCCGCGAGCCGCGCCGCGCTCGGCGCCTCGAAGCGAACGAGCTGGCAGCGCGAGGCGACCGTCGGCAGCACCTCCCCCGGCCGCGAGGTCGTCAGGATCAGGTGCACGAACGCGGGCGGCTCCTCCAGCGTCTTCAGCAGCCGGTTCGCGGTCGCGTCGCGCATCGTCTCCGCGCGCTCGATCACGAACACCCGCCGGCGCGCCTCGAACGGGGTCCGCGCCGCGGCCGCGACGACCGGTTCGTCGATGTCGGCGACGAGCATCTCCGACGCACCGCTCGGCGTCACCCAGGTCAGGTCCGGGTGCGCTCCGCGAGCGACCCGCTCCGCCGCCTCGACCGGGTCCCCCGCGCCGTCGCAGAGCAGCGCCGCCGCGAACGACCGCGCGACCGCCCTCTTGCCGGCGCCAGCCGGCCCATGAAAAAGATAGGCGTGCGACGCCTCGCCCGGCGGCAGCGCCGGCAGCAGCACCGCCCGCGCGTGCGGGTGCTCGTCGATGCCCGGGAGGGTCGCCGGCGCGGCGGGGCTCATCCCCGCAGCGTATTGCGCCCACGCCCGCCGGCGTGCGGGGGCGCCGAAGCCTGCGTGGGGCTACGTTCCGGCCACGACGACGGGCCGCCACGTGCTGCCGCCGTCGGTCGTGCGCCAGAGCGACTCGCCCGCGGGCGCCTGGGTCACGATCCAGCCGATCTCGCCGGTCGCAAAGTCGACGCTGGGAGGCGCGGGCGACGCGAAGGAGAAGCCGAGGTTGCGCACGCGATGAACGTAGCGCGCCGGGAGGGCCGAGCGCGTCGAGCGCGTGCGCGTGCCGTCGCTCCAGCCACTTGCCCAACAAGCCCGGCCGTCTGATCGCGGGCGCCTCGCGAGTAGCATCCGGCGCGATGCGCTCGATCCGCCCAGCGGCCTGCGCCGCCGCTCTGGCGGTGCTCTGCCTGGGCGTGAGCGCGCAGGCGAGCCCGAGCGCGCCGATCCCCGTCGGCTTCTACGGCGCTCCGGAGACACTCGTGCTCGTCGGCCACTCCGCGGCGGTGAACGTGACCGTCGTGGGCGGCGGCACTCGCGTGAAGGGCGTCGGGCTCTCCTGCACCAGCGCGACGGCGCCGGACGCGACGATCGTCGTGATGGTTCCGGGCGCGCTGAGGATCAAGGGCCGCTCCTTCGACTACGCGGGGACGGTGACGCTGACCCCCGCGCAGACGCGCTCCGGCGCCGGCGCGACCAGCACCGTCTCGATCAGCGGCCGCTTCGCCGCCGGCAGGATCAGGCTCGGCACCGGGATCGCCGTGAGCGGGACCGTGTCGGCGTCGGCCTGCGCCTCGAGCACGCCGACGACCTTTTCGCTCGTCTGGAGCACGAAATCGACCGCCGGCTGATCGAGGCCGTTTAGGCTGAACCCGTGTCCGCACGGCTGATCACGATCGAGGGCATCGACGGCGCCGGCAAGACGACGCTGGTGGCCGCGCTGCGCCACGAGCTCGTGGCACGCGGGATCGACGCGGTGGCGCTGCGGGAGCCGGGCGGCGTCGCGCTCTCCGAGCGGATCCGCTCGCTGGTCAAGGATCCGCAGCTCGAGATCGCCGACCGGGCCGAGGCGCTGCTGTACGCGGCCTCGCGGGCGCAGCTGGTCGCCGAGCGGGTTCGGCCGGAGCTCGAGGCGGGGCGGTGGGTCCTGCTCGACCGCTATCTCGACTCGTCGCTCGCCTACCAGGGCGCTGGTCGCGGCCTGGGCGTCGATGCCGTTCGCGCGATCAACGAGTTCGCGACCGCCGGGCTGAGTGCCGATCGCACGCTGCTGCTCGCCATCGACCCGGCCGTGGGGCGGGCGCGCCGCGGCGACCGCGGTGAGGCCGATGACCGACTCGAACGCGAGGCCGACGAGTTCTTCGCGCGGATCGCCGCCGGCTACGCGGCGCTCGCCGCCGCCGACCCGGGACGGATCCGCACACTGGACGCGACGCGCACGACGGGCGAGCTGCTCGCGGACGCGCTGCGCGAGCTCGCCGATCTGTTCGAGTAGGCCGCGCCCGGACCTTCTACGATGCCGCCGTGGTGATCGCCTTCGCCGTCCTGCTTGCGCTGCTCGCGCTCGCCGCGCTGAGCGTCGTCGTGCTCAACCTGCTGGCGCTCGACCCGCCCTGGCTCGCGCAGACCCGTCACGCCCTCGCCGAGGCGCGCTACCGCGCCGGCGGGGTGCTGGCCGAGTTCGGCGACTGGCTGCGGCTGGGACGCTAGCCGGTGCCCGTTTGCGGGCTTTTCGCAGTGCGTTTTGCATAGCCGGTTGCAGCGTCCAAACGCCCGGCCCAGCACCCGCGGCCGGTAGAATTTGGGGTCCGTGCGCGCCAGGTGTTTCCGTCCGAGCCAAGGCGGAAGATCGTCGACCCCACCGAACACTTCGCCAGGGCGTCGACGCCGCGACGCAGAGAGGGAAAGACCATGGAAGCACGCACCGCCGAGAGCACGATCCGCAGCGACGCCCTGAAGCTCCGCCGCGTCTTCACGACGCCCGGGGTTCACCCCTTCGACACGGTCGAATGGGAGCTGCGCGACGCGCGGATAGGCCACGGCGACCACGTCGCGTTCGAGCAGCGCGACGTCGAGTTCCCGGCCTCGTGGTCCCAGAACGCGACCAACATCGTCGCCCAGAAGTACTTCCGCGGCCAGCTGGCCTCGCCCGAGCGCGAACGCTCCGTCAAGCAGATGATCGGACGCGTCGCCGGGACGATCGCGGACTGGGGACGCGCGCGCGCCTACTTCGCCTCCGACGAGGACGCCGACACCTTCGAGGCCGAGCTGACCCACATCCTGCTGCACCAGCTCGCCGCGTTCAACTCGCCGGTCTGGTTCAACGTCGGCTTCGAGGAGAGTCCGCAGTGCTCCGCCTGCTTCATCCTCTCCGTCAAGGACACGATGGAGTCGATCCTCGACTGGAACACGAAGGAGGGCAAGATCTTCCTCGGCGGCTCCGGCTCGGGCATCAACCTCTCCGCGATCCGCGGCTCGATGGAGCCGCTGTCGAAGGGCGGCACGGCGTCGGGACCGGTTTCCTTCATGCGCGGCGCCGACGCCTGGGCCGGCACGATCAAGTCCGGGGGCAAGACGCGGCGCGCGGCGAAGATGGTCGTGCTCGACATCGACCACCCCGACATCGTCGACTTCATCACCTGCAAGGCGAAGGAGGAGGAGAAGGCCGCGGCCCTGCGCGACGCCGGCTTCGACATGTCGATCGACGGCGACGGCTTCCTCTCGATCCAGTACCAGAACGCCAACAACTCGGTGCGCGTGACCGACGAGTTCATGCAGGCGGTCGAGGACGACGGCGAGTGGCGGCTGATCGCCCGCGCCACCGGCGAGCCGGTCGGCGACCCGATCCCGGCGCGAGAGCTGATGCGCGAGATCGCGCAGGCCGCCTGGCGCTGCGCCGACCCGGGCGTCCAGTACGACACGACGATCAACCGCTGGCACACCTGCCCGGTCAGCGGGCGGATCAACGCGTCGAACCCGTGCTCCGAGTACATGCACGTCGACGACTCCGCCTGCAACCTGGCGTCGCTGAACCTGATGAAGTTCCGCCGCGCCGACGGCAGCTTCGATGTCCACGCGTTCGCGCACGCGGTCGACATCGTCCTGCTCGCGCAGGAGATCGTCGTCGGCCCGTCCAGCTACCCGACGGAGGAGATCGGCGTCAACGCGCGCGCGTTCCGCCAGCTCGGCCTGGGCTACGCGAACCTCGGCGCGCTGCTGATGTCCAACGGCATGCCCTACGACTCCGATGAGGGTCGCGCGACCGCCGCCGCGATCACGGCGCTGATGACCGGCCGTGCCTACGCGCAGTCGGCGCGGATCGCCGCCGCGATCGGCCCCTACGAGCGCTACGCCCAGAACCGCGAGGCGCACAACGCGGTGATGCGGATGCACCGCGACGCGAGCTACGCGATCGCCGACGACGGACTGTGCGAGCCGCAGCTGCTCGGCGCCGCCCGCACCGCCTGGGACGAGGCGGTGGAACTGGGCGACCTGCACGGCTACCGCAACGCGCAGGCCAGTGTCCTCGCGCCGACCGGCACCATCTCGTTTTTGATGGACTGCGACACGACCGGCGTCGAGCCGGACTTCTCGCTCGTCAAGTTCAAGGAGCTGGTCGGCGGCGGCCAGATGACGATCGTCAACCGCACCGTGCCGCTCGCGCTGCAGACGCTGCACTACTCCGACGAGCAGATCGAGCAGATCGTCGCGCACATCAACGAGCACGGCACGATCGTCGGGGCACCCGGCCTGCGCGACGAGCACCTGCCGATCTTCGACGTCGCCGTCGGCGAACGCGCGATCTCGCACATGGGGCACATCCGCATGATGGGCGCCGTACAGCCGTTCATCTCAGGCGCGATCTCGAAGACCGTCAACCTGCCGGCCAGCGCAACCGTCGAGGACATCGCCGACGCCTACACGCAGGCGTGGCACCTCGGTGTCAAGGCGCTCGCGATCTACCGCGACGGCTCCAAGACCGCGCAGGCGCTGCGCACCGACGCGCAGGACGCCGGGAAGGCCGTCGATCCCGCGACGCTCGATGCGCTGATCGCCGAGGCGGTCGCCAAGGCCGGGCCGCAGCGCCACCGGATGCCGCGCGAACGCAGGTCGATCACGCACAAGTTCTCGCTCGGCGGTCACGAGGGCTACATCACCGCCGGCATGTACGACGACGGCACGGTCGGCGAGATCTTCCTCACCGACATCGGCAAGGAGGGCTCGACGCTGCGCGGCATGATGAACGCCTTCGCGACGGCGATCTCGATCGCGCTGCAGTACGGCGTGCCGCTCGAGAAGCTCGTGGAGAAGTTCAGCTACATGCGCTTCGAGCCGGAGGGCATCACATCGAACCCGGAGATCCCCTTCGCCAAGTCGATGCCCGACTACATCATGCGCTGGCTCGCCTCGCGCTTCCTCGACACCGACGCCCAGGAGGAGCTCGGCATCCTCACGCCCGCCGTCCGCGCGCGCCAGTCCGCCGAGCACGCCGTCGTCGCCGTGCACTCCTCCGACACCTCGGTGCCGGCGAGCGAGCTCGACGCCAGCGCCCCACCCGCCAACGGCGGCGCCGTCGTGAAACCGCCGAGCGCGGCGTTCACCGACTCCCCGCCGGTCGTTCCCGCCCGGCTCCTGGGACTCGACCTCGGCCCCGCGTGCACCCAGTGCGGCGGCATGATGCAGCGCACCGGCTCCTGCTACACCTGCCCCAGCTGCGGCAACAACACCGGCTGCGGGTAGGGCTAGAGCCTCGCCGAGCACCGAACGGTTCTGACGTTTCGCGCGTAGCGTCCTCGGACCGCGCGCGCAAAGCCGGCATCGCGCCGGCACCACCCGGGCCCCGCGCGAGCGTCACGATCCCCCCGTCGCCTCCACCCCATCCGCGTTCGCGACGATCGCGTCACGCACATACACCGCCAGGCCCGCGCGCCGGCGCTCGAAGCCGGCGGCGAAACGCGGGTCGGCGACGTAGAGC
>Ga0181526_10004756_pt1 | contig 10429 bp, 8 predicted proteins | sample PEATcosm2014_Bin_35_FD_119750 | JGI IMG/M metagenome (GOLD analysis project Ga0181526, IMG submission 119750) | Peatland microbial communities from MTU Mesocosm Facility, Houghton, MI, USA - PEATcosm2014_Bin06_30_metaG | ecosystem: Environmental > Terrestrial > Soil > Wetlands > Peat | place...
AGGACTACCATGGCCAAGAAAGATCGGATTACGGAAGTCTCCGAAAAGATCGGCAAGGCGCTGGGGAGAGCAGACAAGCAAGCTCATCAGCATGCGCGCAAATTGTCCGCAGCAAGCAAAGTCACGAAGGAAGAACTTCAGGCAATTTCGAAGCAGGTCGATGCCCTGAAGAAGCAACTCGCCAAAACCACCCAAAGACTCAAGAAGGTTCTCACCGCGTAACTACGGCGATCAAAATTTGGCCGTACGTCTCTTCCGCGAAGCACCCTGCCGCCCCTCCGTGCGAATCACCGCAACTCTTCTGCCTACTCCGGGTTTCATTCACTGTAGGATGATTATCCCGGCGGAAGAATTGAGCAGATTGTCCAGCCGATTCTTCGGAAACAAGCTTTCCGGGTGGAAACGAGGTCGGGTCATGCGTTATCTAAAATATGTCGCACTTTTGGGGGTTCTACTTTTCGCCGTAGCAGGCAGCGCTCATGCTCAGGTTGCCGTGGGCGTTCGAGTCGGCCCGGTGGTTGCAGGCGTTGGGCCTGCGCCGGCGTGTGCGTATGGTTATTACGGCTACTATCCGTATGCTTGCGTCCCGTATGGTTATTACGGGCCTAATTATTTCGTAGGCGGCGTCTTCATCGGCGCCGGGCCTTGGTATCACGGCTACTATGGTCGCGGCTTCTATGGTCCAGGCTACGGGCACGGTTACTATGGGCGTCCGGGATACGGTTACAGGCCAGGATATGGCGTTCGACCAGGTTATAGTTATCATGGCGCACCGGTGGCACGTGGCTTTGCCGGAGGCGGTCATGCTGTGGGCGGATTCCACGGTGGCGGTGGATTCCACGGAGGACATCGCTAAGTAGTTCGCAGGGTGCCGGAAACTAAATCTCCGGCATCCTGCACCGAGTTTCTTTGACCTTCAGCGCTCCTTCAGTTTCCTTCTTCAAACATCGATCAGGCTCTGAAATAGCGGCAAACCCTCACACAATTTCAGAAGTTTGGCTTCCACCTGCGGCGTCACTCCTTGAAACCAAAATCCGTACATGGCCCCCTTCTTTCGCCGCACAATTACCTCCGCACGCTTATTCGCCGCCGGTGACAAATTTGCCTTTTCGCCAAGCTGCAGTTCCGGGGTGGCTGGGATGCTGTTGGTGGGGTACCGGTACGTTCAAAACTTTTTTGCGTGCCCTCACAAAAAGGCTGTGCCCTCATCACAACACCTTTTTATTACTGCCTATACAGTGTTCTTAGTTTGGCAAATCGGCTTCCGGTCTCAGGGCACCTTCCGATTCACAGGCACGTTTACTCACCTGGGATTTTCCGAGCGGACGCTTCAGATAAGCCGCGCTTAGAGACTCAGGGGGGAAAGTTTATGTTGCTCACACTTTTGGTTATGATAGTTTTCGCCATCAGTCCGGTCGGTCTTGCTGGCTATTGTTGCCTCACTTTGCTCAAGACCGCCCGGTGTCGCGAAGACGCCGAAGACGAGAGATTGTGGCGCTATCTGCTTGATCCTTGCGGTAGGTAAGCAACGCGTGTAACCCGCATTTCCTGGTCCGTCATTGGGGGTGCAGTCTTCGGAGTTGAGAGACCCCTATTCGTTTGAGCTCTGCAAAATCCACAGGCTCATTGCCCGTCGCTCTTCCTGTAATCCTCCATGGTCAATGACAAATACTGCACATCATGTAGTTCTCCAAATCCGCACCGGAACGCCTTCCGATGCAACCCTTCCTCCTGAAATCTCAGTCTCTTTGCTAGGGCAAAACTCTCCCGGTTCGACGGCAAGATGCGCACAAAGATCCTCTGAAAGTCCAGTTCCTGAAATGCCACTCCCAAGATTCCTCTAATGCTCTCGCTGGCATAGCCCTTCCTCTGCCACGCGCTGCCGGTGAAATACCCCAGTTCGGCCGAAGGAATTTCCCACGCAATGTTCTTTACTTGAATTTGTCCGATCTGCTCCATCCCTGCCTTCCGCCAGACGCCATAGCAAAAGGTCTTCCGAGCATCCCACTGCTCGCATTTTTCTTGGGTAAACGATCTCGCCTGTTCCATATTCCGCAGTTCTTTCGCCATCTGAGAAAATTCCCGAATCAATTGTTCTCGATTTTGCGCCACTAATTGCAGAATCCCTGCCGCGTCTTCTGCGCCATACCGATGCAACACCAGCCGGTCTGTTTCGACCCTTTCAGGAAAATATGTTTCGCTTGGAATCCCCACATTCTTCCACATTTTCAACTCCTGCCTCGCCCCTTCGCAACACCGGTTATTTGCGGCCTTCTGTAGGGTGCATGTCCGTCATGCTGGCCCACGCCTTCGGACGCATCTGGGCACATCAGACGCAGTTGCGCACCCGAGGCGATGAACCTATCTTTCGCGTTATTTTCATCGTGGAACATTCCGCTTCCCTTTCTCGTCTATTATGCTGACTACCTATTCCCGACAGGAGAACTATGACCATTTCCATGCGATTTTGCTTTGGCAAGAAATTCCTCGGATTTCTCGTGCTGCTCTTTTCCTGCTGGGTCGTCAATGTTCGTCTCGCAGCCGCCACAGACCTGCCCACGGTTCTGCCTCAAAATGTAAAGATCGTGCAGTTTCCGAGTGCCTCGCTAGGGGATCAACGAACGATGCTCGTGATGCTGCCACTTGATTACGATGCTTCGGTCAGCCGCTATCCCACATTGTATCTTCTGCACGGCTACGACGCCGACATTACCGACTGGGCCCGTGGAACCGATCTTTCCGCCTATGCCGCGCGCCACCACCTCATCATCGTCACCCCCGACGCCTCCCGCGGTTGGTACGTGAACAGCGTCGCCAATCCCAAAGCCCGTTTCGACGACTACATCATGAAAGACGTCATTCCTTACGTGGATGCACATTTCCGCACGATCCCTGAGCCCTTTGCCCGCGCCATTGCCGGAGTTTCCATGGGCGGATTTGGCGCAATGTTTCTTGGCCTGGAGCACCACGATCAGTTTGCCGCTATTGGCAGTTTCAGCGGCGCGCTCGCAGTCGCACACAATGCACCGCCCCCATTGCCCGCTGACGCCTCCGACGCGGATCGAAAGGAGCGCAAAGAGAGCGAGGGGCTCGCAGGCCCCTTCGGCTCGCAAGAGCACAAGGACCGCGATCCCTTTGAACTGGCCGGGAAAATTCCAGTGGAGGAAGTACCTATGCTTTTTATCGTCTGCGGTGGCGAGGACGGCAACGCCGAGGACACGCACGCGTTCCTTTCCCTGCTCGCCAAACGCCACGTTCCTTACGAATACCGGGAAATCTCTCCCCGGGCCCACGATTGGCGAATCTGGAACGAGGAAATCCCAGTATTCCTCGACAAGCTGGATCGTCTTGATGGCTTTGGCTCCGCACTACCCAATGCCACTCGCGAGCACTCCATTCCTTGACTGGGAACTCTGCCTGATGGTCAGATACTGAGGCAACTGGCACATCTACACGTGAGAATTTCCTGCGCATTCCAGGAACGACCTTTCCGAATACATCTGTAAGATCTCCTTAAAGAAGCTCTCCGTCACGATCTCTACGCCGGGATGTGGCTTCGTTCGTTCGAGTTAGCTCTTCTCACGGTTATCACAACTCAGCTCTACGGTTGGCATCAAATATGCTACCCCATTCATTGCGGGCAACTCGGCTGGACGCCTCAATCCCCATGGTCCTTGATGCCAGCTGAGACCTGATATTTGATAGCCCCAGCCCGAGTGGCCCGCGCCAAATTCTCCTAGTTTTAGGCTTGTTCGAGGCAGAAATTCAGGTGTGATTATGTGGCAGAAAAACTGTCCGGTTTGTCGCAAGCCCTTAGAAAAGAAGAACCCCGCGGACACAGTGTCCTGCCCCTGCGGCAAGTACGTCTGGAAGGGATAACGTTTTCGGCGCCTACCTTCCGAGAAGATGTGTCTTCGGTTGGATTCTCCCCGCTTCACCGCTTGATGTCACGTTGCCAAGGTGCTCCTGGCGACCCCTGTGCTGGATTCCTCGACCGCCCCAGACCGTGAGGCATGCATCGACTTCCGCACTACAAGGGCGTAGGGTGAACCTAGGCTTGACGGTGAGCACCTCAGGGGAGTCCCGATGGCAGATGAGAAACAGGCCAGGTTGGAAGCGCGGGCAAGGCTCGATATCAAGAACCTCTATGACAGAGGGCAAATCTCCTCGAAAGACTCCGCAGCGGCATTTCGGCATGTAAAGTTTGTTTGGCTCGGCCACTTGACCGATACCCAGATTGACGAGTTTGTTCGCAACGAAGTCAGAAAGCTTGAACCGCCGGGAAGCAATCTGGCTGAGTAGTTATTTTCAGCAGCATCTTCAGCGGGTTTGGCTGGCAGGCTGAATGGACTTATCTCTGGGCCTTACTCGATACTTTGATTTTGATGATGAGAGACGAAGCATTTAGTAGCGGGCCACAGCGCAGATCCGCCGCCACGAATACATATGTAGCTTTGCGGCGATCTGCGCGGTGCTGACTTCTGGACTTGGAAGACGCTAGCGGGTCCAGTACGTTCCGTTATCCCAATCAATGCGGTCGCCGCTCGAGGAGATGGTTCCACCTATCGTCGTGCCGGACCAATTGGTGGTGACATGGCGCTTGCTGTCAAAGGACCCTTTAGCCTTGGCGCCGGCTTCGTTGGTGAGCCGGAGGTTCTTGCCGTGCTGCGTGACGTAACAGGCTAGCGAATGGTCACCGCCGCGGTACCAAGTGCCGTCGATGTTGGGCCGATGACCGCCGCCCCCTCCACCTGAGTTGCAGCGAGCCCAGAAGGTCCCATTCGACCAGTTGATGCGGTTTCCATCCTGGCTCAAGGTTCCTTGGACGAATTGCCAACCGTCCGCAACCATGACGTTTTGCTGCATCCCCTGCAGGTGACCGGGAGAAGTGTCGCCAGTTTCATTGGTGAGATTGAAAAAAACACCATTGCCGCTGATGGACGCCTGTTTGGTGGGGTCGCCTTGCGCGCACCATGTTCCGAGAAAGCCGGAACCTTGCGACATGCCTTGTGGCAGTGATGCAGGCATGGCCCAAGAAGATGCTGTCCGCTCAAGAACACCGAGAGCGAAACTCGCCGTTAAGAGCCAAGCGACGACGGGGGACACACGAGAGAATTTGAACATAACGGCTCCTTCAATCCGCAGGAAGTTCTTTCAGGGGCGGCAAAGATGGCGAACAGGATATATCAGGTGAGCGATAAAGGGCTACGGCTGGGCGGGATCTTCGTGAAGGATCTGGTCGAGCGTGGCAGTGAAGAGGTCGGCGTCGGAATCGGAAAAGAGCAACGGGGGCCGAAGCTTGAGGACATTGTGATGGGGACCGTCGGTGCCAGCAAGCATGCCGCGCTCGCGAAGGCGATTGACGACGTAAGAGGCTTGCTCTGCGGCCGGGGCGCGCGTGGAGCGTTCCTGGACCAAATCGATACCCAGGAAAAGGCCGGAGCCGCGAACGTCGCCGATGAGGGGGTGCGTGGATTGGAGCTCGCGAAGACGGGCGAGCCAGCGAGTACCAACCTGAAGCGCATTATGCTGAAGATTTTCGTCGCGTAAAACGTCGAGTACAGCCAGCCCTGCGGCGCAAGAGACAGGATTGCCTCCAAAGGTGCTGAAGAATTCCATGCTTTTGCTGAAGGAAGCAGCGATTTCAGGAGTAGTGACCACGGCTGCGAGCGGGAAGGCATTGCCGATAGGTTTACCAAAGACGATGATATCGGGGACTACTTGTTGCGTCTCAAAACCCCAGAAGTGCGTGCCCAGGCGGCCGAAACCCACCTGGACTTCATCGGCAATGCAGACACCGCCGGAGGCGCGCACATGTTTGTAAACTTCGGCGAGATAATTCGGCGGGAAAACAATCTGTCCGGCAACGCTCGGCAGTGTTTCCGCGATGTAAGCAGCAACTGAGTGCCCTTCCTTTTCCGACTTTTGCAGAATCTCCGCGACATACGCAGCGTACTTTTTGCCTAGATCCGCTTCACCGCGACGATGTGGACCACGGTAGTCATCGGCGATCGGGGCGACGTGTACCCAATGCTTTTGCCCACGGCCGCCCGGACCATTGAATTTGTATGGGCTGATGTCGATGAGCGTAGAGGTGTGGCCGTGATAGGCGTGCTCGAGAACGACGATGTCCTCGCGGCCTGTATGCGTGCGAGCCAGACGAAGCGCCAGTTCGTTCGCCTCGCTGCCGGAATTCAGGAAATAGCAGACCTTCAGAGATTGAGGGAGTAGAGCGGTGAGGCGTTCCGCATAGTGAAGAACGTTGTCGTGGAGATAGCGAGTGTTGGTGTTGAGAAGCGCGAGCTGTTGCTGCACCGCAACGACAACACGGGGGTGAGAGTGGCCGACCAGAGGAACATTGTTATAGACATCGAGGTAGGCCCTGCCCGATTCGTCGTAAAGGTATTGGCGCCAACCGCGGACGATTTTGAGGGGCTGTGCGTAGGAAATGCTGAGATTGCCACCAAGAAGCGACTTTCGAGCGGCGAGCGTGGCATCGAAAGAAGGTTGGGGGGAAGGAAAGCACTTTTGGGGGATGCCCAGGATGAGATTGGGATCAGGCGAAAGGCTTGTGAAAACGTCGCGTTGCGAAGGAAAGGCCACGCCGGGAAAATCCGTGGAGAGATCGAGAAGGTCGAGAATGATCTGGAAGTGAAGATGTGGACTCCAACCGCCGTTTTCCACCGAAGTTCCAATGTGGGCAAAGGATTGGCCGTGGGCGATGCGATCGCCGACGCGCAAGCGAGAGAGTGACTCGCGCGAGAGATGGCCAAAGAGAGTGAAAAAATGGAGATCATCAGCGGACTGGTGCCGGAGAATGACCACTGGACCATAGTCCAGAGCAGCGTGATTATCCGCAAACGCATGAACTGTCGCGTCGAAAGGCGCGGAAACGGGCGTGCCTGGGTCGGCGAACAGGTCGATGCCAAGATGGATCGTGCGATGTTCGTCGGTTGGATTGGGGCTGGCGGCAAAGAGAGGGGAGGTGTACACGGGCCGCGGCTCATTGTAGCGGCCAATGGCTACGGCAGCGTTGGCCGCGCGCGCGATGAATTGAATTTCAGGTGTCATGCGCTGCTCGACGGAATTGGCGGGATCGGCGCCGAGGAAAGTGCTGCCAACGCTGAGATCGAGGACTACGCAATTCCCTGCCCTGAGGTTTGCTGGGATGACCGGAGCCGACTTGTCGGAATTCTGAGAAATCCAGTGACGAATTTTGCCGGCTTGAGGAACGGCGGGGAGATCGCACGCTGCGCGAAAGGTGTAATGCGCGAAGCGAGGATGGATCTTGGCGAGGCGCTCGATAGCTTCCCATGCTGGAGCTTCGGAGGCGATGACGTAGGGATCGTCAGGGACGAGTGACTGACGGTGCGCAGAGTTAATGACGCTGACGGCGAGGCGTGCGCACAGTAAGGGAAAGAAGGCAGCGATTTCCTCGTCATTGAGAGGAAAAATCCTGTGGTACCCCGCAAGCACGGCAGACGCTGCAGGGAGTGGATTCTCTTGACCTAGGACTGCGTAGGCGGCAGCAACCGCAGGTTCGCCAACGATGCAACCCGTATGCATATCGCCGAAATCGATGACGCTGAGAACGCGGCGAGGTTGCGGCCGGGGAGGAGTGACGAGCACGTTGTGGTCGTTTGCATCACCGTAGATCACGCTGCGGCGGAGGTGAGGAAATTTGGGGAGAGCCTCGGCCTCGAAGAGTGCGAGGAATTGTTCGGCAAGAGTGCGGCGCTGCAGATTTTGGATGTCGGAAAGATATTCGCGTGCCCAGAGTGAGCGGGAAAGATCCCATTTCAGTTCGCGGAGAGTGGCTGGATGAGAAAAGTCGAGGAGAGCAGAATCGATTTCCGCGAGCAGCGTCCCGAAAGAAGCAAGGAGATCGTCAGAATGCGGTTTGGCTTCCACAAGGGTCGTGCCCGGAAGAAAAGTGAGAAGCCAGACCAAGCGCGTAATACCATCTTCCGTCTTAACGCGGGAAAAAAGTTGACCGTGCGCCGTGGGAATGACGCGGGGTAGAGCAAGATGTGGAACGCGCTCGGCAAGGTGGGCAAGCGCTCGGCACTGCATATCCACAAAAGACTCTTCCCGGGCTGGATGCATGATCTTAAGGACAAACTCGCGTAGATCAGAAGCAAGGAGATGGAAATTGTCATCGTACTCGCCTGGGAGAGAACGCACCTCGGCGGCGAGGCCGTAGAGGTCACGAGCGATGCGGGAGGCGTCGGCAGCGGCGAGGGGAGGAGCGACACGGGCTTCGGGCATCATGCGGGAAATTGTAATGGCGCGGAGAGCGATAGAGCAAACGCGAGAAAATAAAACTAAGGTCTTCGGCGACGCCGCTGATGGCGTTTGTGATGAAGCCTTCTTTGTGAGTTCGGCTTGCTCTTCGAGGGCAGCCACATAGCGGACATCCTGGGAAATAATGACAAAGCACAAAGAGAAAACGCCATGAAAGAACGCAGGCGGAGGAGCTACACAGGAAGGAATCGAAATGATAGTATGCGTCGAAGTGTAGGACTTCGACGCTCACGAAGTGTGCTGCACCCGAGTACGGCGCTAGAGGAAAGCTGGAAGGAGCCGACGGGTAGAGAGGCGAAGCGATCATGAAAACGAGGTGGATGATATTGGGAGCAGCGCTACTATTCATGGCAGGCTGCGAGAAATCGGGAAATAACGCGAACCAGACGGCAGCGAATTCGCCGAACGGAACTGCCGCGGGGAACCAGACAACCCCGGCACAAGTTCCAACGCAACAGCAAACGGATGCGGCAAATCCGGCGAATGCCCCGGCGGCAACGCCAGCGCCTCCGCCACAGCCACCACCGCCCTTCGAGATAGCCGCAGGCACCTCGATCCCGGTGATACTCTCGAGCCAGCTCGATTCACGTGTAAATAAAGTGGGAGACACCTTTCAGGGAAGCCTGGCGGCACCGATCACGGTGAACGGTGAGGAAGCGATCCCCAAGGGCGCAAGTGTGAATGGGGTGATCGTGGACGCAAAGAAACAGGGTGCCATTAAAGGCGAAGCCAATCTGGCCGTGAGAATTACGAGCATCACGGTGCGCGGAAATGATTACCCGATTGCGAGCAGCACGTACGCTGCGACAGAAAAGGGGAAAGGAAAGAGATCTGCCGTGGTAACCGGTGGAGGCGCGGCATTGGGAGCCCTGGTCGGCGGACTGGCGGGCGGTGGCAAAGGCGCGGCAATCGGAGCCGGAGTCGGGGGCGGAGGGGGTTTGGCCGCATCGGCAGGGACCGGCGGACAAAATGTGGTTTTTCCGGCGGAATCGAGGATCACCTTCAAGTTGAGTAAGGCAATCACCGTTCAACGATAACTGCCCCGGACGCGGACTGTTGCCTTCAGGCGGCAGGTAAGTCGTTCCGTTGACAAGGTGTGCCCGGTAGCTGGAAAGGGCTTCCCTACGGAGCTGAAGGCGGTATCCTCGCGGGACCATTCGTGTCGGAGCCGAAACTCCCGAGCCTCCGGGACTCATCCATGAGATAGCTGGGGAGAGTTGGCCGCTTGGGGGCTGGGGCGCGCGCGAAGAACCAGAAAGATCATGAGAAAAGTGACGGCCAGCGGGAGGAAAAGCCCAGCGCGAAGAGAGTGAGTGCTATAGGAAATGATGCCCACAAGCCACGGGAGAGCGCCGCCACCGATGCCTGCGGAACCAAAGAAAAGAGCGCCGATCCACGTGGAGTCCTGCCGGAAAATAGCGGCGAGCCAAGTTACAAAAATCGGGTATTGAGGAGCAAGACCGAAGCCAGCAACGGCGGCGCCGAGATACAGAATATGGGGAGAATTCGATATCGCAATGATGGACGCGCCGAGGGTGGCAACGAAGAGTCCGCCAACCGAAATAATGACCTGAGAAATATGCCGAAGAGCAAACGGGGCAACGCCCCGGCCGAAAAGCAGTGCACCGTAATACACCGACGGGGCGATGACCAGAGTCACCATGCTCATCCCCGGTAGCCGTTTTTCGAAACTGGCGACCCACCCACCGAGGGCGACCTCGACGCCGACGTAGAGAGTGAAAAGCAGAAGGAGAGGGACCGCCTGAGGCAGGCGAAGATGCGCAAGCCAGTCCCCCATAGGATGAGTGGCGCGCGCCGGGTGAACGGTCACGGGTGCGGCACGCAACGAAAGATGCAGGACCACCAGGCCAATGGAACAGACCGCAATGAGCACGGAAAATCCCCTCAGGTGAATCAAGGGAAGCAACGCACCGACCAAAAAGGGGCAAAGGACAGCGCCAATACTCCAGGAAAAATTGAGAAAAGTAACTGCAGCGGCGGTGTTTTTAGAAGGAAGCTGAGTGGCGCGCAGGTTTATGGAGGGATTGGTCAATCCGTAGCCGAAACCCATAATTCCGACCATGAAGGAAGAGATGAACCAGGGGCCAAGACCGAGGAAAGCAAA
>Ga0181526_10004759_pt1 | contig 10426 bp, 6 predicted proteins | sample PEATcosm2014_Bin_35_FD_119750 | JGI IMG/M metagenome (GOLD analysis project Ga0181526, IMG submission 119750) | Peatland microbial communities from MTU Mesocosm Facility, Houghton, MI, USA - PEATcosm2014_Bin06_30_metaG | ecosystem: Environmental > Terrestrial > Soil > Wetlands > Peat | place...
ATCATGCACTTCAATGACTGGCACACAGCCGCCGGCACCCTGCTCAAGCGCACGGTCTATGCGTGGGACCGGCTCTTCGCGCAAACACGCACGGTGCTGACCGTGCACAACATCGGCTATCAGGGTGTGATCCCGGCCAGCTCGCTCGCCGAGCTGGTGCCGGAAAGAGAGGCCCGCCTGCTCGATCAGCGCGCGTTGGCCGACGGATACATCAATCTGCTGGGCACCGGCCTGGCACACGCCGAGCTGATCACGACCGTGAGCCCGACCTATGCGCGCGAGATCCAGACCCCGGAGTTCGGCATGGGCCTGGACGGGGTACTGCGCGCACGCAGTGCCTCGGTGATCGGCATTCTCAATGGCGTCGACTACGACGAATGGGACCCGCGGCACGACCGCTACCTGCCGCAGCACTTCGATGCGGCCAGGATTGCCGTGAAGGCGCAGCTCAAGCACTCGTTACTGCAGCGGCTCGGGCTGCACGATGCGCCCGGCAACGCGCTGATCGGCATCATCAGCCGCCTGGCCGAGCAGAAGGGATTCGACCTGCTGTTCGAGGCGCTGCCGCGGCTCATGTCCGCGCGCGATTTCAATCTCGCCGTCCTGGGCAGCGGCGAGGCGCGCTATGAAACCTTCTTCGTGCGGCTGCAGCAACTGTTCCCTTCGCGCGTCCATTTTCATGCCGGCTACAGCGATGAGCTCGCGCACTGGATCGAGGGCGCGAGCGACATGTTCCTGATGCCCTCGCGCTACGAGCCCTGCGGACTGAACCAGATGTACAGCCTGCGCTACGGCACCGTGCCGATCGTGCGCCGTACGGGCGGTCTCGCCGACTCCGTGCATCATTTCGATCCGCGCAGCGGCGAGGGCACGGGCGTCGTGTTCAACGATTACGACACCGGCGCGGTGATCTGGGCCGTGGGAACCGCGCTCGATCTCTACCAGACCGGCGCCTCCTGGCAGCGACTGATCCGCAACTGCATGGCTCAGGATTTCTCCTGGAGCGGTCAGGTCCCGCGCTACGTCGAGGCGTACGAGCGGCTGCTGGCCGGCTAGGTGGTGCGGGCGCGCCGTAAGAACGCCGTTTAGAGAGAGACGCAATCGAACGGGAACCGATTCTCTCTCAACGCCGCCCTGTCACAGCCGCACGCGCCCGTGCTGGTCGAACGGAATGTTGCGCACCAGGCCGCCGCTCAGGTGCACCTCGCCGTAGAGCCGATAGTCGACCGTGTTGTGGCCGAGTCCGCCCAGGAGCGCCCCCAGGGCGTTGGCCAGATTGGCGCTGACGTTGAGCCCGAAATCGGTCTCGCCCGAGGCCGGCACCGTGAAGGACTCATCGGTGGCACCCGATGCAAACGTCTGCCCTTGCAGCTCCAGGTTGCAGTCGATGCCGCGCACCGCAATCGCGCGCGCATTGGGATTGACCACGTGCAGCGTCAGATGCAGCTGCTGCTGTTGCAGGTTGCCGCCGCCGATGGTGACGCGCGTGACTGTGAGCTGCGGGGGCTCGAGCTTCGGCAGCATCGCCGCGCAAGCAACCAGCAGCGAGCACGCGAGCCCCAGCGCCACACCTGTCACGCATCGCAACCGCGTCATCTCCTACGCCACCCGTGCCTCAATGACCGCCATCGCCCGCGGCATGCACGCGGCCGAACACCTGATTCAGCGCCGCGTAATGCGCGGCCAGCGGCTCCGTCAGGGAGCCCTGCGGCAAGCGCCAGCTCCAGTTGCCCTGCGCAGTGCCGGGCGTATTCAGGCGCGCCTCGGATCCGAGCTGCAGCAGATCCTGCGCCGTGAGCACACCCAAGCGGGCTACCGAGCCGAGGGTGGCGCGCAGCATCGCCTCGAGTACCTGGGAAGAGTCGCTGCGCAGATAAAAGTTCACGCGTGCCGCTTCCTGCTCGCTCAAGCTGCGATACCAGCCGAGCGTCGTGTCGTTGTCATGTGTGCCGGCGTAAGCGACCACGTCGTGGTGGTAGTTGTGCGGCAGATGCGGATTCTCGCCCGAGCCGTCGAAGCCGAACTGCAGCACCCGCATGCCCGGCAGACCGAAGGCGCGTCGCAGCTCTTCGACGTCGGCGGTGATGACGCCGAGATCCTCGGCCACGAGCGGCAGCTCGGGATGGTCGGCTGCGAGCGCGCGAAACAGCGCTTCGCCGGGCGCCGGCTCCCAATGCCCCTCGCGCGCCGTGCGTGCGCCCGCGGGCACGGCCCAGTAGGCCGCGAGGCCGCGAAAGTGATCGATGCGAACCAGATCGAAGCGGCGCAACTGCTGAGCCAGGCGCGCGCGCCAGAAGGCGAACTGATCGGCCTCCGCCTGCTTCCAGTCATACAGCGGATTGCCCCAGAGCTGTCCGTCGGCGGAGAAGTAGTCCGGCGGCACGCCCGCCAGCAGCGCCGGACGGCCGTCGGCCTCGAGCCTGAACTGCACGGGCTGCGACCAGGTGGACGCTGAGTCCGGCGCGACGTAGATCGGCAGATCGCCGAACAGAAGGATGCCGCGGGCGTGCGCATGACGGCGCAGCGCGCGCCACTGCCAGTCGAAGTACCACTGCTCGATGCGCCGCCGCTCGAGCTCGGGGGCCTGCTCGAGCTCAACGCGCGCCAGCGCCGCGCTCTCGCGTGCACGCAATTCCGGCGGCCATTCCCACCAGGGGCGCTGAAAGCGCTCGGCCAGGGTCTCGAACAGCACGTAATCGTTGAGCCAGTGCGCGGAGGCGGCCAGAAAGGCCTCGTAATCGGCGTGCTGCGTCCCAAGGTCGGGCAGCTCGCGACCATCAATCAGCGCGCCGTGGCCGGCAAAGTCCGAGCGTGCCCAGTAGGGCGAGCCCCCGCCGCCCGGCGGCCCGAGCGGCAGCATTTGCCAGATCGAGAACCCCGCCGGCTCGAGCCAGTCGATGAAGGTCCGTCCAGCGGCGCCGAGCGCACCGCGACCCGCACTGATCAGGCTGGTGGGGTGCAGCAGAACGCCGGAGCGGCGTTGATCCAGCACCCGCGCCGTCATGCGCGGCGTGCAGAGAGCTTCGCGAGCATGTCGGGCGTCACGAGCGCGACACCGCGATCGGTAACGTGAAAGCGCTCCGCATCGGCCGCGCGGTCGGCGCCGATCTGCATGCCGTCGGGAATTTCACAGCCCTCATCGAGAATGGCATGACTGATGTTGCAGCCGACTCCGATCTTGACGTTCGACAGCACCACCGAGCGAAAAATAGTTGAACGCTCCTCGACGCGGACGTTCGAGAACAGCAGCGATTGATTGACGAACGCGCCGGAGATGATCGAGCCGCCCGAGATCATCGAGTTGACCGCCGTGCCGCGCCGCCCCTCCTCGTCGAGCACGAATTTGGCCGGCGGCTGATGCAGCTGGTAGGTCCAGATGGGCCACTCCTCGTCGTAGAGGTTGAGCTCGGGCGCCACGTGCACGAGCTCGATGTTGGCCTCGTAGAAGGCGTCCACCGTGCCGACGTCGCGCCAGTAATTCTGTGCGCGCGTCTTCACGTCCGTGAATGGGTAGGCAACCACCTGCAGCACATCGATCGCGGCCGGGATCACGTTCTTGCCGAAGTCGTGCTGTGAGTTGTCGTCCGCGGCATCGGCAATCAGGAGCTTCTCGAGCAGGCGCGCGTTGAAGATGTAGATGCCCATCGATGCCAGCGCGACGTCCGGTCGCCCGGGAATGCTGTCCGGAGCGCGCGGCTTCTCCTTGAAATCGGTGACGCGGTTGTACTCGGTCACCGAGAGCACGCCGAAGTCGCGTGCATGATCGACCGGTACTTCGACCACGCCGACCGTGATATCGGCGCCCTTTTCGACGTGATAGGCGATCATGGGGCCGTAGTCCATCTTGTAGATGTGATCCCCGGCCAGGATCAGCACGTGTTTGGGCCTGAGCGCGCGGATCAGCTCGAGATTCTGATAGACGCAGTCCGCGGTGCCGCGATACCAGTGCATGCCGACCTGCTGCTGCGCCGGCACGACGTCGATGAACTCGCCGAACTCACCGCGCAGGTAGCTCCAGCCGCGCTGCACGTGCTGGATCAGCGACTGCCCCTTGTACTGCGTCATCAGATATATCTGGCGGATGCCGGAATTGACGCAGTTCGAGAGCACGAAGTCGATGATGCGGAACTTGCCGCCAAAGGGCGTCGCTGGCTTGCATCGATGCAGCGTCAGATCCTTCAGGCGCTCGCCACGGCCACCGGCCATGACCACGGCCAGCGCGCCGCTGGTCAGTCGGCTGACGTAACGCCCGGAGGAAGCGCGTGACTGGGGCTTAGCCATGCATTCGAGTCGATTCGGGACGCAAGGTCTAGTGTACCTTGCAATGCAAGCGATGCCACAGCCGCGCGGCCTCGATTCGCTCGCGCACGCGCCTACAGGCGCTTGAGCAATCCGAGCTCGAGCGGATGCGCGAGCAGCTCGTGCGCCGGATGAATGCGGATCTCGAAGGCGAACTGTCCGGAAGTCGGCGGCGCGGCCTTCAGCTCGTAGACGGTCGAGCCGTCGCTGTCGATTTCGCCGGTCGGGTGCAGCAGCGTGCGCCATTCATCATCCGGGACGCCACGAAACGATGAGAGTGCCGGTGGCTCGCTGCGCGACTGCGGCAACACGCGCCGCGCCGCGAACTCGACGCTCACATCCTTGGGCGTGAGGCCGTTGAGTGCCGCGGCGATCCGCAGCTGCAGCGCGCCTGCGCGTGGCAGCTCCCGTGGCGGCTCCGACAGCTGACGCAGGTGCACGCCCGCCCAACATTCCCGCACGCGCTGCTTCCAGGCCGTAAGGCCGATCGCAGCCGCAGGTCCGTACTGCGTGAGCCGGCGGTGATGCGAGGCTGCCGGGTAGTACAGGCCGCGCGCGTAATCCTGTACCACGCGGCCCATGTTGAAGAAGGGAATGACCGACATCATCGCCCGCTTGCAGCGTCGCACCCATTCGGGCGAGTACCCATCGGCATTGCGCGCATAGTAAAGCGGTACGACCTCCTCCTCGAGCGCATCGAGCATGGCGGCCGAATCCAGCTCGTCGCGCCGATTCGGATCCTGCACGTTGGCGCCGGGGATGCCCCAGCCGTTGTCCTCCGCGAAGCCCTCGGCCCACCAGCCATCGAGAATACTGAGGTTGAGACGGCCGTTGACGGCCGCCTTGATGCCGGAGGTTCCGCTGGCCTCCAGCGGCGCCACGGGATTGTTGAGCCACACATCGACGCCGGTCACGAGCCAGCGCGCGAGCTGCAGATCGTAGTCCTCCAGGAACACGACGCTGCCGGCGAACTCGGGCGCCAGCATGAGCTGCTTGATCTCGCGCAGCACCTGCTGGCCCGGGTGGTCGGCCGGGTGAGCCTTGCCTGCAAACAGGAACAGCACCGGACGGTCCGGATCGCCGAGCAGCCGCGCGAGGCGCGCACGGTCGCGCATCAGCAGCGCGGCGCGCTTGTAGGTCGCGAAGCGGCGCGCAAAGCCGAGCGTGAGGGTGCGCGGTCGATCAGGGTCGATCAGCCGCGTGACGTGCCGCAGCTGCGCCTGGCTCAACGCCTTGGAGGCGTACTCGCGCTGCAGTCGCGTACGCACTCCGGCAAGCATGCGCGCCTTGACGGCCTGCGCGGTCTGCCAGAACTCCTGGTCGGGAATCTGACCGAGCGCCTGCCAGAAAGCGGCATCGGACAGCCGCTCACGCCAGTGGCTGCCGAGCTTGTCGTCGAAGAACCGCGTCCACGTCTGCGCCAGAAAGGTGGGCACGTGGACGCCGTTGGTGACGTAGCCCACGGGGTTTTCCTCTGGTGCCAGCTCGGGCCAATGGTCTGCGCACAGCCGCGCGGACACCGCGCCGTGGATGCGGCTCACGCCGTTCACACGCCGCGCGCCATGCAGCGCCAGTTGCGTCATGTTGAAGGACTGCGGCGCATGCTGGCCGCGTCCCAGGGCCAACACCTGCTCCATCGTGACGCCCAGCTCGGCCACGACGTCCTGGAAGCAGTGCGCGAACAGCCCGGTGTCGAACGCATCGTGGCCGGCCGCGACGGGCGTGTGGGTCGTGAAGACGCACTGCGCGGCCGCTGATTCGAGCGCAGTCGCGAAGTCCAGGCCGCGCGCAACGCCCTCGCGCGCGAGCTCCAGGATCAGGAAGGCGGCGTGGCCTTCGTTCATGTGCCAGGTCGCGGGCGCAAGACCGAGCGCACGCAGCGCCCGCACCCCCCCGAGCCCCAGGATCATTTCCTGGCGGATCCGCACCGAACCGTCACCACCGTAGAGGCGATGCGTGATCTCACGATCCTCGCTGGCGTTTTCGGGACAATTGGTGTCGAGCAGGTACACCGCGACGCGTCCGACGCGCGCCATCCAGATGCGGGCGACGACACTGCGTCCCGCGATCGGCACTCGCACCCGCAGCCATTGCCCCTGCTCATCGCGCACCGCTTCCACCGGCAGATCGCGTGGATCGTGCTCGGTGTAGTGGGCGTGCTGCACGCCATCGGTATCGACGGACTGGGTGAAGTAGCCCTCGGTGTAGAGCAGCCCCACCGCGATGAAATTCAGTCGCTCGTCGCTTGCCGCCTTGCAGTGATCGCCTGCCAGGATGCCCAGCCCTCCCGAGTAGATCGGAAAGCTCTCGTGGAATCCGTACTCGGCGCAGAAGTAGGCGATCAGCGGCTCATCGGCGCGCGGAGCCGGCGCGGCCAGGTAGGCATCGAAGGTCGCCAGCACCTGCCGGTAGCGTTCGAGGTACTGCGGCTCGGCGGCCGCGCGGTCGAGGGTTTCCTGATTGATACAACGCAGGAGCAGGCGAGGATTGCCGCCGGTCTGCTTCCACAGCTCCGGGTCGAGGTCATCGAACAGCGCCCGCGTGGGGCGGTGCCAGCTGAAGAAAAGATTGTTCGAAAGCTCCGGCAACCTCGAAAGAGCGGGCGGAACATTGGGATAAATTTCAATCAGTTGCTTGGCCGAATGGGCCTTGCTGCGGAATTTTCTGCGATCCATAGGCAAAAAAGTCTAACAGCCCGGCGGGGTGCAGCCTGTGCGCAATGTCGCGACCGGCCATGGTCGACGAAACGGCCATCGATCCTCCACAATGCCTGCACTGACGATGCTGCGCACGATCTCAACCTCGCCGACTCGAGCCGCGCCGCACGCGCGACGCGCACTTGCCGCCTGCGCTGCGCTGTGCGCACTCGCGCTTGCGTTCCTCGCGGTACCCCGCGCGCATGCCATCGAGAGCCTGCAGCAATTCCCGACCACGGTGCTCAGCATCCGGACGCACAAGACCACGGAGTGGTTTACGGTCTGGATCGCGGACACACCCGAGCGCTCGGAGCAGGGACTCATGTTCCTGCAATGGCTGCCGCCCGATCAGGGGATGCTGTTCCCACAGGACAGCCCGCGCGTGATGCGAATGTGGATGAAGAACACATTGATCCCGCTGGATATGCTGTTCATCGACGCCAAGGGTCACATCATCGGGATCCACGAGCGCGCGACGCCGCGCTCGGAGGACATCATCGCCTCGCCCGCCGCGGTGAAGGCGGTGCTGGAGCTTGCCGGCGGACAGTGTGCGGCGCTCGGCATCCACGTGGGGGATCAGGTCCGGCACGCGCTGTTCGGCTCAAGTCCCGCCGGGCCGGTGCGAAAATAGCCGCGTCAGCTGTGGTGAATTAGAAACAATTACTGGTTAAGCGTACAGTAATTCGGGCCTCATGCAGGCGCGGAGGCCCCGGAAGCCTGATTTCGCCACCCAAAAAAGTGTTGCACCACGGCCACAGTGTATTGTGTCGCCTAAAATAATGTTTATGCTAGTACCACACTTAGGGGAGCAGCCGGGTTTCGTCGCCCACGTCTAATTTGATTCGAAGCTGAACTGGCTCGATCAGGCGCGAGCCCACTGGCTGCAATGTTACTAGACGCAATGACTGCGCGATTTCTCGCCCGCCAACGAGGAAAAGGGTGAGTGATGGCTCAGTCCTGTTTGAGGGGAGATCTGCATGGAAAGTTCCGATAAGCGGCACGTGCGAGGCCGCGGCTTTAGACAACTCGATATTCATCGCGCGGTTCGCCTCGCCTGCCTGGCCGGCAGCGTGGCTGCCGCGATGTTCGTCAGTCCCGCCATTTACGCTGCAGCCAGCGAAGACACCGGCGACGAGACGGCGCTGCAGGAAGTGATCGTCACGGGATCTCACCTGCGTCGCACCGAGTCCGAGACCGCAGAGCCGGTCCAGGTCCTGACGGCCGAGGAGATTCATCAGTCCGGCTATACCAGCACGCAGCAGGTGCTGAACGATCTGACCGCCAACGGCCAGGGCACCCTGTCACAGAGCTTCTCCGGAGCCTTCGCGGAGGGCGCATCGGGCATCGCACTGCGCGGCCTGAATGTCGGCGATACGCTGGTGCTCATCGATGGTCACCGCTCGGCCCCCTATCCGATCGGCGACGACGGCTATCGCTCCTTCGTCGACGTCGCGAACCTGCCCTTCGATGCCATCGAGCGCATCGATGTGCTGAAGGGTGGTGCCTCGGCCATCTACGGCTCGGACGCCATCGGTGGCGTGGTCAACATCATCATGAAGAAGAGCTTCGAGGGCGCGCAGGTCACCGCCGACGGCGGCATCTCGGGCCATGGCGATGGCGCGCAGTATCACGTGTCCGGCATCTGGGGTCTGGGCAATCTCGCGGACGACGGCCACAACTTCTACCTGTCGGCCGAGTTTCGTAAGCAGGATCCCATCTACTACGATCAGCGCGGCGGAGTCTTCGAGAACCGCGACTATTCGGGCCAGGGCGGCATCGATGCCACCTTCGGCGCCTCCAACATTTTGAACGGCGGATTTCCCGGCACCGCGACCGGCTACATCGTCAACCCGGCTACCGGCACCATCGCGGGCTTCATGAAGGGCTGCAATGCGACCACGTTTGCGGCCAATGCGTGCACCTACAAGGACACCTGGGATCAGATCCAGCCGCCGACTCAGAACATCAACCTGCTGGGGCGCTTCACGCAGAACCTCGCAAACGACTGGCAGTGGAATTTCGAGGGCGGCTACTTCGAAAGCAAGGCCGAGCAGTCCAATCGTCCGGACCTCAACGCGCAGATCAGCAACGGCTACCAGGGCATCAATTTCGGACCCGGCGTCGGGCCCACACTGCTGACGCCCTACCCGGCTCTGACGGTCCCGTCTACCAACCCGAGCTTTCCGACGGGCACGGGCCTGACCAGCGGTCTGCTGCATTACGACGGCTTCGGCCCGACCATCGCGGAGACCGATGCGAAGACCTATCGCGCGGTGTTTGAAGTCAGTGGCAAGGCGGTCGGCTGGAACCTGGAAGCCTCCGTAGGCTACACGGAAGTCACGCTGAACATCACCGACCTCGGTGCGGTGAGCTACCCTGCCCTGCAGGCAGCACTGAACAGCACCACCGATCCCTACCTGGTCGGTGTGGCCAACCCTGGCAGCCTCATCAGCGAGGTTCAGCCGCCCCAATACACGACCGACACTTCCAAGCTGGCGTTCGGACACGTCGGCGCGACGCGGGATCTGTTCCAGCTGCCCGGCGGACCATTCGGCATCGCCTTCGGCGGCGACTACTTCGTGCGCGATCAGTACGGCGTGGCCCCGCCGGCGGTGCAGGCCGGCACAATCGGACTGGGTGACATCAGCAACAACTTCACGGTCGGCACCCAGCAGGTCGAATCCGGCTACGCCGAATTCGATGCGCCGGTCGTCAAGATGCTGGATGTGGGCGCGGCGATCCGCTACGACCACTACAACCTCTCCGGTGGTCGCTCGAGCCCGCAGGTGACCTTCAAGTTCACGCCCATCGAGCAGGTCGCATTCCGCGGCTCGGCGAGCGAGGGCTTCGTGGCACCAGGACCGGGTGAGAACGGACGGGCCGGACAGTCCTTCTTCGCCGGCACGATTGCCGACCCGGTGCTCTGCCCCAATCCCGCGACCCCGAACGCAGCCGGCAACTTCGCTGGCCAGTGCGTGCTGAGCATCCCGGGCCTGCAGGGGTCCAATCCTGCTCTGAAGCCTGAGACCTCGAAGCAGTGGACCTTAGGCATCGTGCTCGAGCCGATCCGCGATCTCAGTGCCACCTTCGACTGGTACTCGATCGTCATCAACAACGAGATCGTCCCCGGCTCTGCTTCCGGCGTCGGCGCGGGGTCGCTCGTGCGTGGCACGAACTTCTCGCCGATTCCCGAGTATCAGGCCAATGGCACCGCGGTGAACGTAGTGCCGCCGGTGGCCCCGATCGCGTACTACGGCATCAGCTACATCAATGCCAATACGACGCGCACGAGCGGTTTCGACCTGGCGCTGCAAGCGCAGCACAAGTTCGACTTCGGCACCCTGTCATCAAAGGCCACGTTGACCTATATCAGCAAGTGGGACCTGGTACTCGATGGCGTGACCTACCACCTCGCCGGCACGCACGGTCCG
>Ga0181526_10004762_pt1 | contig 10420 bp, 10 predicted proteins | sample PEATcosm2014_Bin_35_FD_119750 | JGI IMG/M metagenome (GOLD analysis project Ga0181526, IMG submission 119750) | Peatland microbial communities from MTU Mesocosm Facility, Houghton, MI, USA - PEATcosm2014_Bin06_30_metaG | ecosystem: Environmental > Terrestrial > Soil > Wetlands > Peat | place...
CTAGGGCCGCCGCTCCAGCCCGGCGAAGGTCCCCGCCTCGCGCCAATCGGAGAGAAGCTGGAAGAATGGCATCGGGCCGCTCCCGTACGAGCTGGCCAGGAAGCCCCCCGCACCGGGTCGACCTTCGTTGTTGTAGTAGCCGGGCGTGCACTGCTCCTGGAAGGCGCGAATGTCCCGAGCCGACTCGGCCAGCGTGCGCAGCCACTCTTCTTCGGCTTGCTCGGTCGCCTCCACGGTCGAGAGATCGCCGTCGATGGCGTGGCGGAGGATGTGGGCGACGTGCCGGCACGCCTCGTCGAGCAGGTGCGGGTAGTTGACCGTGAAGCCGCCCTGGGTGTGACCGACCACGAACATGTTGGGAAAGCCGTGCACGTGCATCCCGTGCAGCGACTTCATGCCGTCGCCCCAATACTCCGAGAGGCTCAGCCCCCGCGAGCCGATCACGTCGTAGCCGGCCCGGCGCGTGTAGTCCGTTCCGACCTCGAACCCGGTGGCGTACACGAGGCAGTCCAACGGGTACTCCCGTTCGCCCACGACCACACCTCCCGGCGTGATCCGGTCGACCCCGCGGCCATCGGTGCTGACCAGGGTCACGTTGGGGCGGTTGAAGGCCTGTAGGTACTCGTCGTGGAAGCAGGGTCGCTTGCAGAACTGCCGGTACCAGGGCTTCAGCGCCTCCGCCGTCGCCGGATCCCCGACGAGGGCGTCCACCCGCGAGCGGATCTGCTCCATCTTCTCGAAGTCGGCCAACTCGAGGACGCTCGCCAGGTCTTCGCCCGGACCCGTGCCGCCGGTGTCGCGCAGTCGGGTCACCAGCCGCCCGATGATGTCGGTCCAGCCGTCCATGACGAGGTCCTCCGGCGCCATGCCGCCCGAGGTCAGCAGCGTGAAGTTCTCCATCCGCCTCTTCTGCCAACCCGGCTGGAGGGAGGATGCCCACGACGCATCGGTCGGACGGTTGGCTCTGACGTCAATGGACGACGGTGTGCGCTGGAAGACGAAGAGCTCGCCGGCCGAGGCGGCCACGTGGGGCACCACCTGAACTGCGGTGGCGCCGGTGCCGATGATGCCGACGGACTTGTCCGAGAGCCCGTCCAGGTTCCCGTTCGAGTCCCCGGCGGTGTACGCGTAGTCCCAGCGGCTGGTGTGGAAGGCATGCCCCCGGAACGATCCGATCCCGGGGATGCCGGGCAGTTTGGGCCGGTGCAACGGACCGTTCCCCATGAGCAGGAAGCGGGCGGACATGCGGTCGCCGCGGTCGGTGGTGATGGTCCAGCGGCACCGCGCAGGCTCCCACTCGATGCCGGTGACCTCGGTCGAGAGGCAGGAGCGCTCGTACAGGTCGAAGTGCCGCGCGATGCGCCGGCAGTGCTCGAGGATCTCCGGGGCCCGCACGTACTTCTCTGTCGGGATGTACGCGGTCTCTTCGAGCAGCGGTAGGTAGATGTAGGACTCGACGTCGCACTGCGCGCCCGGATACCGGTTCCAGTACCAGGTCCCGCCGAAGTCACCACCCTTCTCCACGATGCGAATGTCGTCGATGCCTGCCTGGCGGAGGCGCGCTCCGGCGATGAGGCCGGCGAACCCACCGCCGATGATCGCGACGGTGACGTCGTCTCGGAGAGGGGAGCGTGCAACCGCCTCCGTGTAGGGGTCGCGGAGGAGTTCGGCGAAGGGCCCGGCGATCTCGACGTACTGCGAGTTCCCGTCGACCCGGATGCGCTTGTCGCGCTCCGTCCGGTACTTCTCGCGGAGTGCGTCGGGGTCGAAGGGCGGGGGACGTTCCTCGATGCTCACACGCTGCAGCCCCTTCGGTGCGCACTCACGGCTCGGTCCTCCTCAATCGACGCCGCAGCGTACCAACCGGTCATCGCGGGTTCCGGCCGTTCCGGTGCAGCCCGTCCTAGCCGGTCCTTCCCGGTCCGCCTCCGTGGTCGTGGTGGTGGCCACCGAAGAGAAAGCCGAGGGGCGACGGGTCCGGGGCCGGCACCGTGGGCACGGTCGTCGACGGCACCGTCGTCGTCGGCACCGTCGCCCCGGTCGGCTGGAGGACGTTGACGACGGCCTGGTATTGCCCCGGCGTGATCCCGCCGCCCGAGAGGAGCACCTGGGCGAGCGACAGGGCCTGCTCGGCCGAGGCCTGCCGGTTCGGCCCCGGCCGCTGCGCGGCTGTCGCATCGAGTGCATGGGCCATCGCTCCGTCCCCGGGTAGGTCACCGCCGGCGAGCGATGCCGCGAAGGCGTTGATGGCGGCACCTTCGGTATCGCTCCGGTTCGACTGCGCCAGCGCGGCGTTGTGGGACGTCGCCGAGGCGGCCGGAGGAGAGGGCGGACCGTTGTCCTGAGCGGGCAGGACGATGGCGGCGACCAGGGCTGCCGCAGCCGCGCAGGCCGCGACGACGAGGGCTCGGTTGCGCCGGCGCCGTCGAGGTTCCCCCGGCGGGACGGGACCAGGCCGGCGCTGCACCGCAGTCACGGCAGGTGTCGGCGGGGGAGCGATGGGCGCGGTGGCCGTGGCCGGCGTGCCGGGCAGCGGGCGTGCGGGCCGTGGGGCGCTTTCGGAGTTGCGCAGCGCCTGCCACATGGCGTGTGCGGAGGGGAACCGGTCGTGTGGGTCGACCGCCAGCGCCCGGCAGGCCACGTCACGCAGCGGGGGCGGAAGATCCTCTGCACTGCGGTCGCCGGGCACGGCGCGCCTTCCCGTGACCGCCTCGACCATCATCGCACCGACCGCGAAGAGATCGGACTGCACCGTGGCCGGTCCGCCCGCCCTTCTCTCCGGGGCGAGATAGCCGGGCGTCCCCAGGACGACGCCGTTCAGCGTCAGGTCGTCGGTCACGGGGTGGGCGAGAGACCGGGTGTCGAAGCTCTTTGCGATGCCGAAGTCGGCGATCTTGGTGTGCCCGTCCCCCTGGACCAGGATGTTGCTGGGCTTGATGTCGCGATGGAGCACGCCGCGCGCGTGGGCCGCCGCCAGCGCGGCCAGAGCCTCGCCCATGACGAATCGGACTCTCGGCGGTGCCAGCGGTCCGTGCACGATCTCGTCGCGCAGCGTCGTGCCTGGCAGCCGCTCCATGACCAGATAGGACGTCGATCCGTCCTCGCCGTAGTCCAGCACGGCGACGATGTTGGGATGGACGAGGCGGGCGGCGATGCGCGCTTCCTGCTGGAACCGCGCGCGCATGCCGGGCAGGGACTCTGTCTCGGGACGCAGGATCTTGACGGCCACGCTGCGCTCGAGGTGCTCGTCGAAGGCATCGAAGACCCGCCCCATGCCCCCCTCGCCGAGGAGGCCGCAGATGCGGTAGCGACCTCCGACGATCCCCGCGGCCAGGCGCGCCTCCACCCCTGTTGTGTACCCCCGTTCCGGGGCGGGTAGTCGTGCTGCGGGATCACGATGCCCACGGGGGTTGCCCGGCCGGTGCGGCCGGCACGGCGAGGGGGGCCGGCGATGCCGGCTCAGAGGGCGAGGGCCGCCATCTCGCCCATCAGGGTCAGGGCGTCGTTCGGCACGTCGGCCCCGAAGTCGCGGTAGAGAGCATGGATGTTGGCGACGAGCCGTTCCGGCTCCCCCCACTGGTCATAGGGCCCGAGGTCGATGTCGCGTGCCGCTTCCATGGGCGACATTCCGCCGTCGAAGCGGTCCCGGGCCTCGGCGGTGAGGAATTCGAAGTACTGCTTGAGGTCGGCGACGGCCGCGACGGTCGCCAGCGGCCCGTGCCCCGGCACGACGACGGCCGGTTGCAGCGCCAGGATGCGGTCGCACGCCGCGATCCAATTGGCAACCGGTCCGGCCCACACGATGGGGTGGCCGCCGTGGAACAGGATGTCGCCCGTGAAGACGATGCCCTCGCCGGGGAGATGCACGACGGTGTCCCCCGCCGTGTGTGCAGGGCCGACTTCCACCAGCGAGACCGTGCGGTCACCGACCCGCAGGTCCAGCCGGCCCTCAAACGTCCTCGAGGGCAAGGTGAGCGGCACGCCGTCGAAGGAGAACGGGGCGAAGATGCGCGAGAGGAATTCGCCTGCGGGACCGAGCGACGGCGCGGCGCGCATCATGGCCGCCATCGTCTCGGGCGGGAGCTCTCCCATCTCCTCGGCGCAGCGCCGCGAGGAGATGATCTCCGAGCCGGACAGCAGGGAGTTGCCGTAGCAGTGGTCGCCGTTGGCGTGCGTGTTGACCACGGTGCCGATGCGCTCGGCAGCCGTCGTCCTTCGGCGCATCGCCTCCAGCATCTCGGCCGTCAGCCGCAGGTCGAAGAGCGTGTCGACGAGGAGCGATGATGCGTCGCCGCCCGTCACGAGGCCGGCGTTGGACCAGCCCCACCCGCCGTCGGGCTGCAGGTAGGCCCATATGCCGTCACCCACCTCGTGGAGGCCCTTTTCGTACGCCATCGGATCAGAGTGGCCCGTACGCCGAGTGCACGGCCGTCCAGCCTACGGAGTCTTCGCCCAAGGCGTACCCCGTGCACCCGCGAGGTCATTGTGAAGACTTGATGAACTGGGCCCTGGGGCGGCCATTTCCCAAAGTGACCTGTGGTATCAACCACTCAATCTCATTTGGCCTCGGGCACCGCCGACCGGAGTGGCTGCCCGACGAGATCCCGGAGGGAGACGTCACCATGAAAGAGCGCAGCCCAGCCGAGGTCGTGCGGCTCGTGAAGGACGAGGGGATCGAGGTGGTGGACCTCCGGTTCTGCGACCTCCCCGGACTGATGCAGCACTTCTCCATGCCGGCGCACACGCTGACAGAAGAGATGTTCACCGAGGGAAACGGCTTCGACGGCTCGTCCATCCGCGGCTTCCAGCAGATCCACGAGTCCGACATGATCCTGCTGCCCGACCCCTCGACCGCGGTGGTGGACCCCTTCCGCCAGCACAAGACCCTCAACCTGAACTGCTTCGTGCACGATCCGCTGACCCTCGAGCCCTACAGCCGGGACCCGCGCTATGTCGCCAAGAAGGCAGAGGCGTACGTGAAGACGACCGGGGTGGCCGACACGTCCTACTTCGGGCCCGAGGCGGAGTTCTTCATCTTCGACGACGTGCGCTTCTCCCAGGACCAGCACTCCGCCTGCTACCAGGTCGACTCGGTCGAGGGCATCTGGAACTCGGCGCGCGAGGAGGGTCCGAACCTCGGTTACAAGCCCCGCTACAAGGAGGGCTACTTCCCCGTCCCGCCCATGGACCACTTCCAGGACCTGCGCTCCGAGATGATCCTCACCATGGAGAGGCTCGGGATCGAGATAGAGGTGCAGCACCACGAAGTCGGAACGGCCGGGCAGGCCGAGATCGACATGCGCTTCGACACGCTGTTGAAGATGGCGGACAAGCTGATGCTCTACAAGTACGTCGTCAAGAGCGTCGCCAACGCGGCGGGCCACACGGCGACCTTCATGCCGAAGCCGTTGTTCGACGACAACGGGTCGGGCATGCACGTCCACTCGTCGCTGTGGAACGGCAAGGAGCCGCTCTTCCACCAGGAGGGTACGTACGCCGGGCTGTCGGACATCGGACGCTGGTACATCGGCGGCATCATCAAGCACGCCCGGTCGGTGCTGGCCTTCGCCGCACCCACCACGAACTCCTACAAGCGGCTCGTGCCGGGATTCGAGGCGCCGGTCAACCTCGTGTACTCCCAGCGGAACCGTTCGGCGGCGTGCCGCATCCCGGTCTACTCGCCCAGCCCCAAGGCGAAGCGGGTCGAGTTCCGCTGCCCGGACCCCAGCTGCAATCCGTATCTCGCCTTCTCGGCCATCCTCATGGCGGGCCTCGACGGCGTGGCGAACCACATCGAGCCGCCGCCGCCGGTCGACGAGGACCTGTTCGACATGCCCGCCGACGAGCTGGCCAAGATCGGCCAGGTGCCTTCTTCGTTGGAGGAGGCGCTGGACGCGCTCGAGGCCGACCAGGACTACCTGAAGGCGGGCGGGGTCTTCACCGACGACCTGATCGAGACGTGGGTCGGGTACAAGCGCTCCAACGAGGTCGACGCCGTGCGGTTGCGGCCCCACCCGTGGGAGTTCATGCTCTACTACGACATCTAGGCCCGAACCGGCCCTGACCTGGGCGCTTATCAGCCGGCAGCCTCGTTGTGACACACAGGTGACACACCGCCGCCAAAGAAGGCTTGTACGGCGTCCCGGGCCCGGTCGTCGTCCTGGGGCTACAGGTGGCTGTAGATGTCGAGCGTCATCGCAGCGCTCTTGTGTCCGAGGTGCGCCTGGACCACCTTGACAGAGCACCCCGAGGCGATCAGGGCGCTGGCGTAGGTGTGCCGTAGGTCGTGGAAACGGATCCCCGGTGGCAGGCCTACTCGGCGAACGGCCCGGGCCCACGTCTGGCTGAAGCGGTTCTGCGGGATGGGCGTGCCGTCCTTGTCGGCGACGAGGAGGGTATCTGCCGGCTCGTCCTTGCGATCCTCGAGGTGGCCGGCGAGCTCGGCCAGGACAGCGTTGGCCATCGGGATGGTCCGTACCGAAGTCTTCGTCTTCGGCTCGGCGATCGTCGTGACCCGCCTGACGGTCACGGCCTGCTGGGTGACCGACAGCTGGCGTCGCGGGAAGTCGATTCCGCCAACCGGCATCCCGAGAGCTTCGCCCACCCGAAGGCCGGCGCCGGCACCCAGGACCACAAGTGGCCGGTAGTGCGCACCCACAGCGTCCGCCAGGGTCTCCACCTGCTCGACCGTCAGGGGCTCGATTCGCCGCTGGGCAGCCTCGGGGAGCTTGATGGCGGTGCAGGGCGAGCTGGCCACGACCCGGTCGCGGATGGCGGTTCGGAAGATCGACGCCAGCACCGAGTAGATGCCCCGCACGCTGCCAGGCGCCATGGTGACGGAGGGGCCTTCACCAATGCCTGGACCCGACTCGAGGTGATCGACGCCATCGCTATGGTGCCGAAGTGCGGCTCAAGGTGGTTGGCGATGATGGCCTCGACACGCACCGTGGTCGACGCCCGCCAGACTTGCAGTGAGACCCACTCATTGGCGTAGGCGGCGAACGTCACCTTGCCGGCGGTCGGGTCGGTGTAGGCGCCGGAGAGCTTGCTGTGCTCGGTATGGGTGAGCCAGCGCTCGGCGTCGACCTTCCTGGCGAAGGTCTTCGAGCGGCTCTCACCTTCAGGGGTACGCCAGCGAGCGCGCCAGCCCGTCCCTACCTTGTCGATCGACGCCATGGTCAGACCTCCCTCTTGGACTTCTGAAACTTCTGGGCGAGTTCCTTCTGGAGACCCCGTACAACGTGCCCGCGCACGATGGACATAGAGCGCCGGGGCATACCATGGTCCAGCCGCGGGTCGAGCCGTGTTCTGTATTCGTCCAGCACCGAGCGGTCCCAGAGACTTTGGGCCGCCTTCTCGAGTGCGGCGGGCCTCACCCCCAGACGCTCGGCGATGTCGTTGGTCGGATTGTGCTGGAAGTGCGCTGCACGGAGGTGACCATCGGCGTTCTCTCGCATCCTCCGGTAGATCCCTTCAGAGTCATGCTGGTCTGTCAGGGGCGGCGAGAGGAATACCTCTCGGGTGTAGTCATCGATTGATCCATCGGCGTAAAGAAAGAACTCGATGATCCCCACCCCGAACAGTCCGGCCAGGGCGGCGAGCTCTTCGATGGTCACCGAGCGACGTCCGGCCTCGACGCTGGCCACCGTGTCGCGGCTCCATTTCTCGACCCCACCGATGGTCCACCACTCCTGCAGCAAGGCGGCCAGGTCGCCCTGGCCGAGATCCGAGGCGAGGCGTAGGCGCCGGAGGTTCTGACCCACCGCCTGGTCCGTGGTCGGGTGCTTCCTTCTGACGGCCGACATGCCGCAAAGCATGGCATATGGAATGTGTTGTCCACAACACCTTTCAGAGGCGGTACAATTGAGTTACGAGATCAACAACACAGTTCACGGAGTCCCCGAGATGGATCCGACCCCATTGATGACCACTGAGCAATCGGCCGACTTCTTACAGAAGCCCGTCGCCACGTTGTACGCCTGGAGACATCGAGGCGAGGGGCCGCCGGCCTACAAGGTCGGTCGTGACTTGCGCTACCGGCGTGAGGAAGTGGAGGGTTGGCTCGAGGCCGTCGGGCGGCCGGCTTGAGCGGCGAACTCGCCGCGGCCACCGCGGATCGCCGGGCGGACTGGCTGGCGTCAGCGGGTGCAAAAGGTTTGCCCGAGGCGGAGGCGGCATCGCTATGGGACGAGGCGTTTTGGGTGGGCAAGCTGATTGGCGCCAGGAATGCGGTCAACGCCATCGCTGACCATGGTCTAGCTGTGGGCGCCGACCTTCTGATGGCCTCGTTCGACGCCGACAGCGCGCTCCGCTGATGCCCATGACCGCCAGCTCCGAGAAGTCCGAACCGCCGTTCAAGTTCACATGGCAGCGCGCTCTCTGTAGTCAGGAATGTCCGCTGGCGCCCACGACGAAGTTCGTCGGACTGGCGCGGTCGATCTACATGGACGGCGACGGGACCAACTGCCGCCCGAGTGCCAAGCGGATCTCCGAAGACACGGGTCTGGGCGTGCGCACGGTCAAGCGGGCCGACAAGACGCTCGCAGATACCGGCTGGCTAGTCGTCACGCAGCGTGGAGGATCACCGCGCGGGGGTGTCCGAATGGCAACCGTGTGCCGAGCCCAGATCCCCACGACCGGTGTCACGGCGGCACCGGTCGCACAGGTACAGAACTCGTTGACCGGTGTCACAGGAGCAGCGGTAGCGCAGCCCCTCACGCGAACAGGCCCCCGATCAGAACCGAGGGCCTGTCGCACGTCGAAGGAGCCTTAGGACAGCAATCCGTCTCCTTGTTGTTCATTTGTTGTGATTCGCGTCTGAGGATCGTTCCATGACAGTCCACAACGAGCAGCGGAATACCCCAGTTCGCTCGGGGGCGTTCCATACTCTTTTCGGGACGACTTGGGCCTTGCCCTCGAAGAGGACATGAGCCAACATTGCGCCGGGCGTTGGAGGCGGGGGGGGCTTCGGGCTCGGACCAACTATGGAGGGAGCAAGGATGAAGTTTCGTATCTTGTTCGCCGCCGCCATGATGGTGGCCTCGTCGGGGGCGGTGGTTACTGGATTGGTGGGTACGACAGGTATCGCGAGCGCACACCCGTACAACGGGTGGCCGATGTCGTACACGTGCACCGGTGGTGATTTCCAGACGGGGACCTTCGTCCCCATCCCGTCGGGGACCTACGCCAACATCACGGTCGCGGGCGCGTGCCAGACAGCGCCGAATACCGTGATCACTGTGCTCGGCGACGTGAACGTTGCCGCAGGTGCTGTGCTCGACGCGCAAAGCTACCCGTCGACGATCACCGTCGGACACGACGTCACGGCCGGTCCGGGATCGCTTCTTGGCCTTGGCTGCCTGCCTGACCCATCGACGATAGGCCCGACAGGACAGCCAAGCACGACAGGACATCCGTGCACGGACCCCCTAACCGGCAAACCATCGGAGACAGCCGGACACTCCAACATCACCGTCAACGGGAACATCTTCGCCTGGAGCGCGAACGCGGTGTTGCTGAATGGAATCACGGTGAACGGGAACGTCACGCTGATCGGATCAGAAGGTACAGCCACCGCCACTGAACGGGCGACGGCTATACCCTGGGCGATCAAGACCAACACAATCGGCGGCAACCTCGTTATCGCCGACATGACACCTATCTGGCTCGGCCTGCTCGTCAACCACGTTGATGGCAACGTGTTCCTGTTCAACATCCACATCACCGACGGGCTCCCCACTAACCCCCCCACCCCCCCGCAGGACGTGGACACGACCCCGACGATCTTCGTCGCTAGCAACACGATCGGGCAGAACCTCGGCTGCTGGGGACTCGGCCCATACCTGTCCGGAGGTTTCGGTGGTGAGGTGAACACCGTCGGCGGCCAAGCGTTCGGTCAGTGCGCAAACCTCCCGGACGAATGACCGCCGCCCGACTGGCGGTGGGAATCCCTGATCTGACCTAGTTGCACTCCGCCCGTCCACCACCCGCTTGAGCCCAGGGGTGGCGGACGGGCGGCTCTCACGAGTGGGTTCGGTCAGGGGCGGGTCGATGCTCCGTTACCGATGCAGTAGCCCCGGTGCCAGTGATGGGAGCCTCAGTTCAAGGACCAGCAGACATCCAGTCCCAGGGCGCTGTTTTCCCAGGGCGCTGTTTGAAGAATGGTCGCTGAGACCCCGGGCTACGTTCGGAGTCAAGGACCGGCAGCATCGTGCGAAGGGGCTCACGGGCCCCTTCTGCGCGTCATGGACTGGATGCCTTGACCCGTCGATTCGGAGCGCACTTGACTGCCCCCGTTCGCCGGGTCCGTGACCCCGTCCCCGACGATGTCCGGCAATACTCTGCGGTCGTGGGAGTCGGGGATTGCGGTTTCACCAATGCCTACACGATCGAACTCGACCCCGAATACCCGGGCAATGGC
>Ga0181526_10004765_pt1 | contig 10416 bp, 19 predicted proteins | sample PEATcosm2014_Bin_35_FD_119750 | JGI IMG/M metagenome (GOLD analysis project Ga0181526, IMG submission 119750) | Peatland microbial communities from MTU Mesocosm Facility, Houghton, MI, USA - PEATcosm2014_Bin06_30_metaG | ecosystem: Environmental > Terrestrial > Soil > Wetlands > Peat | place...
CCGCGCAGCTTGCGCATCCGCATGTGGATCGGCATCTGGCCGCCCTCGAAGCGCGAGCGATCCTTGGCGCCCGAACGCGAGCCGTAGCCCTTCTGGCCGCGGCCCGAGGTCTTGCCGGTGCCCGACCCCTCGCCGCGACCGACGCGCTTGCGCGGACGGCGGCTGCCCGGGGCGGGGCGCAGCGAATGCAGCCCGATCCACTGCTCGGGGGCGGGGGCCGCCGGCGGCTCCTCCGGCTCGACCGGACGTTTGGCGGCGGGGCTCACTTGCCCTCCGGCTCGGCGACGGAAACGAGATGGCGCACCGCGTGCAGCATTCCGCGCGCCTGCGGCGTGTCCTGCACGTCGACGCTGTGGCCGATCCGGCGCAGGCCAAGCGAGCGCAGCGTGTCGAGCTGGCGCTTGTTGGAGCCGTTGCGCGAACGGTGCTGGGTGACGCGCAGGACGCTCACGCGCTCGCCGCCTCGGGCTCGGGCGCGGGCGCCGCGGTGGCGGCGGCGGGTTCGGTCGTCACGTCGGCGGGCTCGCCGGCGGCGGGGAGCGTCTCGACCACCGGGATGCGCTTGTCGACGAGGCCGAGCACCTGGGCGACGCTCAGCCCGCGCAGCTTGGCGACCTCGGCGGGGGTCGAGAGCCCCTGCAGCCCCTCGACCGTGGCCTTCACCAGGTTGATCGGGTTCTGCGAGCCGAGGCTCTTGGAAAGAATGTCGTGGATGCCTGCGAGCTCGAGCACGGCGCGCACGCCGCCGCCGGCGATCACGCCGGTACCCGGGGCGGCGGGCTTCAGGAAGACGCGGCCGGCGCCGAAGCACCCGGTCGTCTCGTGCGTGATCGTGGCGCCGTGCTTGGGCACCCGGAAGAGCGACTTCTTGGCCGCCTCGACGCCCTTCTGGATCGCGAGCGGGACCTCGTTGGCCTTGCCGTAGCCGACGCCCACGACGTCCTTCTCGTCGCCGACGACGACCAGCGCGGTGAACGAGAAACGACGCCCGCCCTTGACCACCTTGGCGACGCGGTTGATCTCGACGACACGCTCCTGGAGGTCCAGACCGGCGGCGCTGACTGTTCGATCGATTCGCATGGGGATCGGCAAGGGTAGCTCAGAACGACAGTCCGGCTTCCCGCGCTCCCTCCGCAAGCGCCTTGACCTGGCCGTGGTAGCGGTAGCCGCCGCGGTCGAAAACCGCGCTCGTGACGCCGGCTTCCTTGGCGCGCTCCGCCAGCAGCGCGCCGGCGCGCGTGGCGCGCTCGGCGGGCGCGAGCGCACGCAGCTGCGGCTCGGTCCAGTTGACCGCGACCAGCGTGTGCCCGGCGATGTCGTCGATCAGCTGTGCGGAGATGCCGCGGTTGGAGCGGAACACGGAGACGCGCGGGCGCTGCGCGGTGCCGGAGACCTTGGCGCGGACGCGCCGGCGGCGGCGCAGACGGCGGGCTTGCTTGGTGATCACGCTCATGCCCGCTTGCCCACCTTGCGCGCGACGACCTCGCCCTCGTAGCGGATGCCCTTGCCCTTGTAGGGCTCCGGCGGCCGCTGCTTGCGGATGTAGGCCGCCATCTCGCCGACCTGCTGCTTGGAGATGCCACGCACGACGACGCGGGTGGGTGCGGGGACCTCGAACTCGATGCCCTCGGGGGCGACGATGTTGACCGGGTGCGAGTAGCCGAGCGCCAGCTCGAGGTCGCGGCCCTTCAGCTGCGCGCGGTAGCCGACGCCCTGGATCTCCAGGCGCTTCTCGTAGCCGTCGGTGACGCCGATCACCATGTTCGCGACGAGCGTGCGAACGAGGCCGTGCAGCGCACGGTGCTCGCCGCGGTCGGTCGGGCGCGTGACGACCAGGTGGTCCTCGTCGCGGGCGACCGTGATGTCGCGCGGGATCCGTTCCGACAGCGCGCCCTTCGGGCCGTTGACGCTGACCAGCTCAGGCTCGATCGTGACCTCGACGCCGCCGGGAACCGGGATCGGCGCTCTACCGATGCGCGACATTCACCACACCTCCGCGACGACCTCGCCGCCGACGCCCGCGGCACGGGCCTCGTGGCCGGTCATCACGCCGCTGGAGGTCGAGACGATCGCGGTTCCCATCCCGCCCTGCACGCGCGGAATGTGCTTGGCGTCGACGTAGGTGCGCCGGCCCGGCCGCGAGACACGCCGCAGGCCGGTGATCGCCGAGCGCCGCGAGTCGTCGTAGCGCAGGCGGATCTCGAGCACGTCGCCGGGCGCGTCGGTGGCCGCGGCGACGCTGTAGGCGTCGATGTAGCCCTGCTCGGCCAGGATCCGCGCGAGCTCGGCCTTCTGGCGCGAGGCGGGCATCAGCACCGTCTCATGCGAGGCGTGGATCGCGTTGCGGATACGCGTCAGGAAGTCGGCTATCGGGTCGGTCATCGACATGCGTTGGCTCCGGCTACCACGAGGACTTCGTCATGCCTGGGATCTGCCCCTGATGCGCCATCTCGCGCAGGCAGATCCGGCAGAGGCCGAACTTGCGGTAGACCGAGCGCGAACGGCCACAGCGGTGGCAGCGGCTGTACGCGCGGGTCTTGAATTTTGCGGGGCGCGCCTGGCGGACGCGCTGTGAGGTCTTGGCCAAGTGCTACTCCTGATCTCTCTGTTCGTCGGGTTCGGGCTCCGCCGGCGGCGGCGCCTCGTCCTCGGGCAAGGATTCGGAGGAGCCGGCAGGCTCATCTGAAGCCGTGTCCTCGGCGCCCGGGGCAGCCTCGTCGCTCGCGGCAACCTCGCCGTCAGCCTCCTGCGCTGCAAGCTCCTCGAGCTCCTCCACGAGCTCCTCGGCCGCCTGCTCGACCAGCGCCTCGGCGACGAGCTCCTCGGCAAGCTCCTCGACGACGAGCTCCTCCACGAGCTCCTCGGCCGCCTGCTCGGTAAGTCCCTCGGCCACCAGCTCCTCGACCAGCTCCTCGGCGGCCTCCTCGACGAGCTCCTCGGCGACGAGCTCCTCGACCGCCTCCTCGATCAGCTCCTCGGCCACGGCCTCCTCGACCGCCTCCTCGATCAGCTCCTCGGCCGCCGCTTCGAGCAGCGCATCGGCCGCGAGCTCCTCGGCCTCGGCCTCGGTCGGCTCCTGGGCCGGCTCCTGCGGCGCAGCCGTGGGCGCGGCGGGCGCCTCGAGCTTCGCGAACGGGAAGCCGAACGCCTCGAGCAGCGCGAAGGCCTCGGCGTCGGTTCTGGCGCTCGTGGTGATCGTGATGTCGAGCCCGCGCGTCTGGTCGATCGTGTCGTAGTCGATCTCGGGAAAGATGATCTGCTCGCGCACGCCGAGCGAGTAGTTGCCGCGGCCGTCGAAGGAGCGCGGGTTCAGCCCGCGGAAGTCGCGGATGCGCGGAATCGCCACCGACATGAGGCGGTCGAGGAACTCGTAGCTGCGCTCACCGCGCAGCGTCACCGAGACGCCGACCGGCATTCCCTCACGAAGCTTGAACGCGGCGATCGACTTGCGCGCGCGGCGCACGCTCGGGCGCTGCCCGGCGATCGTCGCGAGCTGCTCCGTGGCCGCCTCGAGCACCTTCGAGTCCTGCTTGGCGTCGCCGACGCCCATGTTCAGGGTGATCTTGCGGATCACCGGCGCCTGCATCGGCGTCGTGTATTGGAAGCGCTCGATCAACGCCGGGCGGATCTCCTCCTCGTAGCGGCTCTTCAGCCGCGAGCGCTGTGCGGTCGGCGCCATCAGTCGATCCTCGCCTTGGAGCGGCGTGCGATGCGGAACGCCTTGCCGTCGACGCGCTCGACGCCGACACGCGTCGGACGCTTGTCCTTGGGGTCGATCAGCGCGACGTTGGAGACGTGGATCGGGCCTGGACGCTCGATCACGCCGCCGACCGTCTGCGCCCGCTGCGAGCCGGGCACCTGGCGCGGACGCTCGTGGCGCTTGATCATGTTCAGGCCCTCGATGTAGACGCGCTCCTTGACGGGGTCCACGCGTGTCACCTTGCCGGTCTTGCCGCGATCCTTGCCGCTGATCACGATCACCGTGTCGTCGCGACGGATCTTCATCAGAGCACCTCCGGGGCGAGCGAGACGATCTTCATGAAGTTGCGGTCGCGCAGCTCACGCGCGACGGGCCCGAAGATGCGGGTGCCGCGCGGGTTGTTCGCGTCGTCGATGATCACCGCGGCGTTCTCGTCGAAGGCGATGTAGGTGCCGTCGGCGCGGCCGAAGGACTTCTTCGTCCGCACGACGACCGCGGTCACGACCTCGCCCTTCTTGACGGTGCCCTGCGGGGTGGCCTGCTTGACCGTCGCGGTGATCACGTCCCCCACGCGGGCGTAGCGGCGGCGCGAGCCGCCCTTCACGCGGATGCAGAGGATCTCGCGCGCGCCGGTGTTGTCGGCGACCTTCAGACGTGTCTCGTTCTGGATCACTTCGCGCGCTCCAGGACCTCGAGCAGCCGCCAGCGCTTGGTCGCCGACAGCGGACGCGTCTCGACGACCCGCACCAGATCACCCTCATGGGCTTCGTTGTGCTCGTCGTGGGCGTGCAGCGTCTTGGAGCTGCGCACGATCTTCTTGTAGCGCCGGTGGCGACGCGAGGTGTCGACGCGCACCGTGATCGTCTTCGCCGCCTTGTCGGAGACGACGATCCCCTGGCGGTCGCGCGGGCGGCCGACCGCATGCTCGACGGCGACGGGCGGCGCGGCGGCGCTCGCGGGCTTGGCCGCGCGGGACTTCGCGCGCCCGTGGCGGCGGGCCGTTGCGTTCTTTGCCCGCAGCGCGTCGCGCTCGGCCTGGCGATCCTCGGGGCTGAGCGGACCGCGCGTGGCCGGCTCCTTCGCCGCGCGCTTGAGCCGCCGGCGCTCCTTCGGCGCGACCACGGCGACCGGCTCCGGCTTGGGCGGCGCGGCGGGCGCCTCGCCGGCGCCGTCGCCGGCGTCGCCCTCAGCGTCAGCCTCAGCGTCGGCGTCAGCGTCGGCCTCAAGCGTGGGCTCGGGCGCAGCCTCAGCCTCGGGCTCGGGCGCGGGCTCGGGCTCGACGGCCTCAGCCTCGGCCTCGGCCGCGACCTCGGCCTCGGGCTCGGGTGCGGGCTCGAGGGCCTCAGCCTCGGCGTCCGCCTCCGGCGCAGCCTCGGCCTCGCCGTCAGCCACAACCGCGTCCTCGGCAACGCTCGGCTCCGTGCCCACGTCGTCAACCGTCGTCGTGGCGGCGTCAGCCGCCACGACCTCCGGCTCCTCGGCGGGCTGCGCCGCCTTCGGCTCTTTCTTGTCCGCCATGTTCAGCTCTCCGCTTCGGCGCCGGCGGCGCGCGCAGCGCGCTGGCCGACGATTGTCAGTGCTCGTGCCAGCTCGCGCTTGCCGGCGCGCAGTCCGGCGGTGTTCTCCAGCTCGCCGGTCGCGTGCTGGAAGCGCAGGCCGAAGAGGTCGCGGCGGGTGCTGGCGATGTGCTCGGCGAGCTCGCGGTCGGACATGTCGCGCAGATCCTTGGCAGCCGTCATCGCCGTCAGTCCTCCCGCCGCACGAACTTGCTCTTGACCGGCAGCTTGTGACCGGCGAGGCGCATCGCGTCGCGTGCCAGCGTCTCCGAGACGCCGGCCAGCTCGAACATCACGCGTCCGGGCTTGACGACGGCGACCCAGCCCTCGGGCGAGCCCTTGCCGGAGCCCATGCGCGTCTCCGCCGGCTTCTTCGTCACCGGCTTGTCGGGGAAGACGTTGATCCAGACCTTGCCGCCGCGGCGGATCTTGCGCGTCATCGCGATACGGGCAGCCTCGATCTGGCGGTTGGTCAGCCAGCCGCACTCGAGCGCCTTCAGGCCGTACTCGCCGAACTGGACGCTGACCTGGCCGCGCGAGAGCCCGCCGCGGCGTCCGCGGTGCTGCTTGCGATGCTTGACGCGCTTGGGTGCGAGCATCAGCGACCACCGCCTCCGGGAGCACCGGAACCGCGCCCGCGCCCGCCACCGCGACCGCCCGGTCCGCCGCCGCCGCCCGGTCCGCCGCCGCGCCCGCGTCCCGGTCCACCGGGCCCACCCGGGCCGCCCGGACCGCCACTGCCACCGCGGCCGCGGCCGTTTCGCCCGCCGCGCTCGCCGCGCTCGGAGCGGTCGGCGCGATCGCCGCCGCCACCGGCGGGCGCCGGTGCGCTCATGTCGGTCAGGTCGCTGCCGGCGTAGCCCTCCGGCATGATCTCGCCCTTGTTGATCCAGCACTTCACGCCGATCCGCCCGAAGGTGGTGCGCGCCTCGTAGAAGCCGTAGTCGATGTCGGCGCGCATCGTGTGCAGCGGCACCCGCCCGTCCGAGTAGGCCTCGGTGCGGGCCATCTCGGCGCCGCCGAGACGTCCGGAGACCTGGACCTTGACGCCCTTGGCGCCGGAGCGCATGGCGCTCGTCAGCGCGCGCTTCATCGCGCGCCTGAAGGCGACGCGGTTCTGCAGCTGCTCGGCGATCGACTGCGCGACCAGCTTCGCGTCGAGCTCGGGGCGCTTGATCTCGAGGATGTTGACCTTGATCTGCTTGCCGGTGATGCGGTGGAGGTCCTTGCGCAGCGCGTCGACCTCGCTGCCGGACTTGCCGATCACGATGCCGGGGCGCGCGGTGCGGATGTTGATCTCAACCTCGTTGGCGTCCTTCTTGATCGTGATGTCGGAGAGCCCGGCGTGCGCGAGCCGCTTGGTGATGTGCGCGCGGATCTTCACGTCCTCGGCGAGGAACTCGGCGAAGTTGCGCTCGTTGAACCAGTTCGACTGCCAATCGTGGATGTAGCCCACGCGCATCGACTCGGGATGAACTTTCTGTCCCATCGCTACTCCTTCGGCGCGAGCGTGATCGAGAGGTGTGAGGTCCGCTTGTTGATCGGCGTCGCGCGGCCCATCGCGCGCGGGCGGAAGCGCTTGAGCGTCGGGCCGACGTCGGCGGTGACCGCCTTGACGTGCAGCTCGTCGCCGATCAGCTCGTGGTTGTGCTCGGCGTTGGCGACCGCGGAGTCCAGCAGCTTGGCCCAGTCCTTCGCGACGCCGCGCGGCGCGAAGGCGAGGATCGCGCGCGCCTCGGGCACCGACTTGCCGCGGATGTGGTTGCAGACGATGCGCGCCTTGCGCGCCGATGAGCGCACGTAGCGGGCGTGGGCGTGGACCAGCTGCGGCCCGCGGGCGGCGGCGTCCTTCGACGCGCGCGCGCGGCCGGGGACGAGCCTGCGCGTGGGCGCGGGCGGCTTCTTCGCGGCCGGGCCGGCCGGCGGCTTCGGCGCGGGCGTCGCCGCCGCGTCCGTGTCCTTCGCCGCGCGAGCACGGATCCGCCGCGGCTTCGGCGCGTCGGCGGGGGCCGGCTCGGCCGACTCCGCCGCGGGCGTCTGCGCCGTCACGGCCTTCGCGCGCACCGGCGCGCGCCGTGGCTTCGACGGCTCGGCGGCCGGCGCGCTCTCAGCCACCGGCTCCGCGGCGGCCTTGCGCGACGGGCGTCGAATCCTCTTCGGCTTCTCGGCGTCCTCGGCCGGCGCCTGCGCGGGCTTCGCCGCCACCGCGCGGCCGCGGCGGCGCGGCGGCTTCTGCGCCGACGATTCCTCGGCGTCAGCCGGAGAATCGTTCTTGGGCTGCTCGTCGGCCATCGCTAACGCACCTTCCCTGAGCCGGCGTGGCCGCGGTAGGTGCGTGTCGGTGCGAACTCGCCGAGCTTGTGCCCGACCATCGACTCGCTGACGAACACGGGCACGTGCTTGCGACCGTCGTGGACGGCGATCGTGTGGCCGACCATCTCGGGGAAGATCGTCGAGGTACGCGACCAGGTCTTGATCATCTGCTTCGTGGATGCCGCGTTCATCGCCTCGATGCGCGCCATCAGACGCTCCTGCACGAACGGGCCCTTCTTGCTCGAGCGGCTCATCGCTTGCCCTTCCCGCGACGGCGGCCGCGGACGATGTAGCGGTCGGAGAGCTTGCCGCGCTTGCGTGTGCGATAGCCGAGCGTCGGCACGCCCCACGGCGTGACCGGGTGACGGCCGGCGGTCGTCGAGCCCTCGCCACCGCCGTGCGGGTGGTCGACCGGGTTCATCGCCACGCCACGGGTCTGCGGGCGCACGCCCATGTGGCGCTTGCGTCCCGCCTTGCCCACCTTGACGTTCTGGTGCTCGGCGTTGCCGATCACGCCAACCGTCGCGCGGCACTCGGCGCGCACCAGGCGCATCTCGCCCGAGGGCAGGCGCAGCGTCGCCATGTCGCCGTCCTTGGCCATCAGCTGGATCGAGGTGCCGGCAGAGCGACCGAGCTGGCCGCCGCGTCCCGGCTGGAGCTCGACGTTGTGCACGACCGTGCCGGTCGGCATCTTCGCCAGCGGCAGGCAGTTGCCGACGGTGATGTCGGCGTCGTCCCCGGAGGAGACGGTCATCCCGACCGCCAGTCGCGCCGGCGCGAGGATGTAGCTCTTGACACCGTCGGCGTAGTGCAGCAGCGCGATGTAGGCCGTGCGGTTGGGGTCGTACTCGATCGCCGCGACACGCGCCGGCACCCCGTCCTTGCGGCGCTTGAAGTCGATCCGCCGGTAGAGGCGCTTGGCGCCGCCGCCGCGGTGGCGCGCGGTCTTGCGCCCGAACGAGTTGCGCCCGCCGCTCTTCTTCAGCCCTTCGACGAGCGAGCGCTCGGGCTCGGTCTTGGTGATCTCCTCGAAGTCCGGATAGGAGACGAAGCGCATCCCCGCGCTGGTCGGCTTGGGCTTGCGGATCGGCATCAGGAGCCCGCGCTTTCGAGCGCGGCGAAGATCGGGATGCTCTCGCCGGCGCGGATCTGCACGATCGCCTTCTTCCAGCTGCGCGTGCGCCCGCGGGAGATGCCGCGGCGCTTCGGCTTGGACTTCACCGACATCGTGCGGACCTCCTCGACATGGACGTCGAAGAGCGCCTCGACCGCCTGGCGGACCTGGGTCTTGTGGGCGTCGGGATGGATGCGGAAGGTGTATTTGCCGGCCGCCGCGAGCACGTAGCTCTTCTCGGACACGACCGGGCGGATGATCACGGCGGACGGTTGCATCAGTCGCCCGCCTCCTGCGTGTCGTCGGCCTTCGTGCCGAGCGCGCGCGCGGTCAGCTCGGCGAGCGCCGCGGCCGAGCAGAGCATCGAGGCGGCACCGACGATGTCGGCGACGCCCACGCTCGAGGGCGCGAGCACCGAGACGCGGTCGATGTTGCGAAACGACAGACCCGCGCCGCGCTCCTCGCCCGTCACGACGACGAGCGTGCCGCGCGGCTTGCCCCAGTCCGCGAGCAGCGCCGCGGCCGTCTTGGTCGAGGGCTCGTCGAACGCCGCGGCGTCGAGGATCGCGATCGTTCCGCGCCCGGCGTGCAGCGAAAGCGCGCTGCGCAGCGCCGCGCGGCGCTCCTTGCGGTTGACCTTGAAGGTGTATGAGCGCGGATGCGGCCCGAACACGACGCCGCCGCCGGAGAAGACCGGCGAGCGCGTCGAGCCGGCGCGGGCGCGACCGGTGCCCTTCTGGCGCCACGGCTTCGAGTTGCCGCCCGAGACCAGGCCGCGCGTCTTCGTCGCCGCGGTGCCGCGGCGGCGCGCCGCCAGCTCGGCGCGCACCGACTCGTGCAGCAGCGGGCCGTTGAAGCGCGCGCCGAAGGCGGTGTCGTCGAGCGCGAGCGGCTTCTTCGAGCCGGCGCCGAGCACGGGAGCCTCAGCCATCGCTGCGGACCTCCACGTAGCCGTTGCGCGGCCCGGGTACGGAGCCGCGCACGAACAGCAGGTTCTCGCTGGCGCGGACCTCGACGACCTCGAGGCCGCGCTGGGTGACGCGCTTGTTGCCCATCTGGCCGGGCCCGCGGATCCCCTTCATCACGCGGGCGGGCCACGCCGACGCGCCGATCGAGCCCGGCGCGCGCACGTTGTGGGAGCCGTGACCGGCAGGCCCGCGGCTGAAGCGGTGGCGCTTGATCGTGCCCTGGAAGCCCTTGCCCTTCGAGACGCCGGAGACCTTGACGCGCTGGCCGGCCTCGAACACCGACACCTCGACGGTCTCGCCGAGATGCAGGCCGTCGCCCTCGTCGCGGAACTCGACGAGGTGGCGCAGCGGCGGCGCGTCGGCCTTCGCCAGATGTCCCAGCTCCGGCTTCGTCAGCGCCTTCTCGCGCACGCTGCCGAAGGCGAGCTGCACGGCGTCGTAGCCGTCTCGCTCGCTGGTGCGGATCGCGGTCACGTGGCAGGGTCCGGCGGCCAGCACCGTGACGCGCGCCACCGCGCCGTCCTCGCCGAACAGCTGCGTCATGCCCAGCTTGCGCGCGAGGATCGCCGCCATCAGCTCGCCAGTCGGATCTCGATGTCGACGCCGGCGGGCAGGTGATCGAGTCGCTGCAGCGAGTCGACCGTCTTCGGCGTCGGGTGGTGGATGTCGATCAGCCGCTTGTGCGTGCGGATCTCGAAGTGCTCGCGCGAGTCCTTGTCCTTGAACGGCGAGCGGATCACGCAGTAGACGTTCTTCTCGGTCGGC
>Ga0181526_10004767_pt1 | contig 10415 bp, 9 predicted proteins | sample PEATcosm2014_Bin_35_FD_119750 | JGI IMG/M metagenome (GOLD analysis project Ga0181526, IMG submission 119750) | Peatland microbial communities from MTU Mesocosm Facility, Houghton, MI, USA - PEATcosm2014_Bin06_30_metaG | ecosystem: Environmental > Terrestrial > Soil > Wetlands > Peat | place...
CCACGGTCATCGGGCCGACGCCCCCGGGCACCGGGGATATCTTCGAGCAAAGGGGCGCCACCGACCCGAAATGGACGTCGCCCGCGAGCCGGTAGCCCGTCTTTTTCGAGGCATCGGGGACCCGGTTCACCCCGACGTCGATGACCACCGCCCCGGGCTTGACCATGGAGGCCGTGACGAACTCAGGTTTGCCGATCGCCGCGATCAGGACGTCGGCCTGGCGGGTGATCGATGGAAGGTCCGCCGTGCGCGAGTGGCAGATGGTGACGGTCGCGTTCGCCCCCGCCTTCTTGCGAAGCGCCAGGAGGGCGGCCGGCTTCCCCACGATCAGCGAGCGCCCGATGACGACCACGTGGCGGCCCTCGAGGTTGACGCCGCTCCTGGCAAGGAGCTCCATGATCCCGGAGGGGGTGCAGGCGGAGAACCCGCTCTCGTCGTCCTGGGCGAGCTTGCCCAGGTTCACCGGGTTGAAGCCGTCCACGTCCTTGCCGGGGGCGATGCGGCCGAAGACGGCCCTCTCGTCGAGCGGGGGCGGGAGCGGCGACTGCACGAGGATTCCGTCGACTCCGGGATCCGCGTTCAGGCTCTCGACAAGGCCCTCCAGCGCCGCCTGCCCGATCGAGGCGGGCGGCAGGAGGACGCGGCTCTCGATGCCGATCTCGGCGGCGGTCTGGCCCTTCTTGCGGACGTACGAGACCGAAGCCGGGTCGTCGCCGACACGGACGAGGGCGATGCAGGGCTTGCGGCCGTGGATTGCGGAGACCTCGGCCTTGAGCTCCGCAATCAGTTCTGCCGCGATCCGATTGCCATCGATGACCTCCATCTATTTCAGCCGGAGGGCCTCCACCAGGATGACGATGTCGGGCGAGCCCTTGACGGGCCCGAATGAGCCCAGGACGACGACGGCGTGGCCGGCGTAGTTCTCGATCTGGTCCGTGAGCAGGAGCTTGGTCAGGTCCAGGTAGGCGATGCGTGAACCCGAAGGGTCCACCAGCTGCCAGGGATAGGGCTGGTGCGGCGACAGGAGGGAGCGCGTTCCCGTGAGCGTGCCCTCGAAGAGCCGCGAAAGCCCGGCGCTGGAGCCCGCGGGCACGGACGGGGCGGCCGCCGCGGGCGCCGCCGAAGCCGCGGATGCGGCGGGGGCCGGGGGCGGGGCCATAGGCGCGGGCGCAGCCGCCGGGGCCGCCGCGGGCTCCGGCGGGCCCGCGCGGACGTAGCCAATCAGGGTCTTCTCAAGGCTCACCTGGGTCCATGCCCCGTGGAGGCCGGTGATCTCGGCCTTGTCGCCCGCCCCGAAGACGGCGAGGAGCCCCGCCCCGTCCGCCGGGGCCATGTAGATCGAGGCGCCGGGAATGACGTCGAGCTGCTTGCTGAGGTCCCTGTTGCGGACGTACCCCACGAACGGGCCCGGCACCTCGACCGCGTACCAGCCGTCCGGCACCGGGCCGGCCTTGTCGGAGCGAACGGGCTCCTCGGAGCCGGCGCTCAGGACCGTGATCACGGGGGAGGCGGGGTCCGGCTTGGACTGGACCGCCGTCGACGCGGTTAGGGGCGCCGCGCGGAGCGATGCGCTCCCTGCTAGGCACGCCGCCGTTAGGAGGAGTTTAATCTTCATGGAGAGTGGGTTCGCTTGCCGCGGTCGCCTGCAGCGCGGCGTTCGGCGTGCGCGGCGACCGGAAGAGTTGTTCGATCTCCTTTGAAGCAAGATGTCTCGCCCCGCGCAACGGGATTCCCTTCAGCCTGACGGACCCGATCTGGTAGCGGCGCAGCCGCTGGACCCGGTAGCCCAGGGCGGAGAAGAGCAGGCGGATCTCGCGCTTCTTCCCGTGGTGCATGTGGACGTCCAGGTCGCGCGAGGTGCCGTCCGCGGCGGGGTTGACGAGCGCGGCCCGCTCGACCTTGAGGCGCTCGCCCTCGAACGTGAGGCCCCTGACGAGCCGGGGGAGCCGGGAGGCGGGGTAGGGCTCGCGCACGGTCACAAAGTAGCGCTTCACCACCTCGCTCGAGGGGTGCATCAGGCGGTGGGCCAGGTCGCCGTCGGTCGTCAGGATGACAAGGCCCTCGCTGTCCTTGTCCAGGCGGCCGGCGCAGAAGAACCGGAAGCGGGAGTATTCCCGGGGGAGGAGCCCGAAGATCGTCTCGGGGTTGTGCGGGTCGTCGTTCGAGCAGACGAGACCCGCCGGCTTGTTGACGGCGAGCGTGATCCTCGGCTGCGGCAGCGTGCGCACGATCCGGCCGCCCACCGTCACCTTGTCGGCTCCCGGGGTCACCTTGAGGCCCGGGACCGCCTGGCGGCCGTTCACCCACACCTCCCCGCGGGCGATCAGCGCCTCCGCCGCCCGCCGCGAGCAGATCCCGGCGTCCGCTATGAATTTCTGGACGCGGACCGCGCCCTCATCCCCGGGCTCCCCATGTAAAGATGCGTCCTTCAATGTGACCGGCCAGCGTTGGTCGGGGCCCGGGGCATGGCAAACGCAAAGGCCCCCGGCGACGGGGGGCGGCGCGCTTGCGCAGGCCTGAAGCGGCTTGCAAGCGCGGCGCGCCGGCCGCTTCATGTCCGACCCCCATTTCCATGTCGGAAACCCCCGCAACCCCGGCGTACTCGAAGGACAACCCGTTCCCGGCCCTGGTGACAGAGAACCGCCTCCTCACCGGCCCCGGCTCCGCCAAGGAGACGCGCCACATCGTTGTCAGCCTCGCCGGCAGCGGCTTCTCCTACAAGCCGGGCGACTCCCTCGCGGTATTCCCGACGAACCGGCCGCAGGAGGTCGAGGCGCTGCTTTCGCAGCTGGGGGCCGACGGCTCCGAGAGCGTCACCCCGCCGAGGGCGGCGGCGCCCGTGGCCTTGCGCGCCGCCCTGGCCTCGGCGCTGGCCCTAGCGAAACCCACGCGGCGGATTCTGGAAACCCTGGCGGCGAAGGCATCCGCGCCGGCCGAGAAGGCGGCGCTCCAGGCGCTCCTGGCGCCCGAGAAGAAGGAGGCCCTCGAGGCCTGGCTCGCCGAGCGCGAATTCATCGACCTCCTCTGCGAGTTCCCGGGCGCGAGGCTGCGCCCCCAGGAGCTCGTCGACCACATGCGCCGGCTCGTGCCGAGGCTCTACTCGATCGCCTCGTCGCAGCTCGTGCACCCGCAGGAGGCCGAGCTCACGGTCGCCGTTATCCGGTACACGACGAACGGGCGCGACCGCGTGGGGGTCTGCAGCTCGTTCCTTGCGGACCGCACGGCCCCGCCGACTCCGACTCCCGTCTTCATCTCGCATTCCGAGTTCGCCCTGCCGGAGGACGGCTCCCGGGACACCATAATGGTGGGCCCCGGCACGGGCGTCGCCCCGTTCCGGGCGTTCCTCCAGGAGCGCGAGGCGAGGGGCGCCAAGGGCCGCAACTGGCTCTTCTTCGGCGACTGGAGGCGCGCGACAGACTTCCTCTACGACAGCGAGTGGGCGGCGTGGCAGAAGACGGGGATCCTCACCCGGCTCGACACGGCGTTCTCGCGGGACCAGGCGAACAAGGTCTACGTCCAGGACCGGATGCGGGAAAACGCGGCGGCCCTCTGGGATTGGATCCGTGGAGGGGCGGTCTTCTACGTCTGCGGCGACGCCACGCGGATGGCCAAGGACGTCGACCTTGCCCTGCGCGAAGTCCTGGCGGAGCAGGGGAGGATGACGCCGTCAGAGGTTGCCGAATACGTCAAAATCATGAAGAAGGAGAGGCGCTACCAGCGCGACGTCTACTAAAACCACCATGCCAACATTCACGAACAGGACGGCCCTCGTCACCGGCGCGGGCCGCGGGATCGGGCGGGCGATCGCCGAGACGCTCGGCCGGGCCGGGGTCAACGTGGTCTGCGTCTCCAAGTCGGCGGACTCCTGCGGCGCGGTGGCGGCGGCGATCACCCAGGCCGGGGGCCGGGCCCGCTCGCTCGCGGTCGATGTCGCCGACGGGGCGGCAATCGCCAAGGCGGCCGAGGCCCTGCTCTCCGAGATCCCGCTGATCGACATCCTGGTCAACAATGCCGGGATCACCCGCGACGGGCTCCTCTTCCGGATGAGCGACGCCGACTGGAACGACGTGATCGCCACCAACCTCACGAGCTGCTTCCACTGGACGAAGCACCTGGCGCGCCCGATGACCCGCGCGCGCTGGGGCCGGATCGTCAACATCACCTCCGTCAGCGGGATCATGGGCAACGCCGGCCAGGCCAACTACTCGGCCGCGAAGGCCGGCATGATCGGGCTCACCAAGTCCCTGGCCCGGGAATTCGCGTCAAGGGGGGTGACCGTGAACGCCGTGGCCCCCGGCTTCATCAAGACCGACATGACCACCGAGTTCGTCAACAAGCCGGAGATCGCCGCGAAGGTCCTGGAGCAGGTTCCCCTCAGGCGCTTCGGCGAGGCGGCCGACATCGCCAACATGTGCGCCTACCTGTGCTCGGAGGAGTCGGGGTACGTTACCGGCCAAGTTTTTACCGTTGACGGCGGCATGGCAATGTGAAGCCTGCGTTGACACGGAATAATCCCAAATGGCCGACCAAAAAACCATAGATCAGCGAGTTAAGGAAATCATTGTGAATCAGCTCAATGTCAACGAGGAGCAGATCACGCCAACCGCCTCTTTTCTTGACGATCTTGGAGCCGATTCGCTCGACACCGTCGAGCTGATCATGGCCTTTGAGGAGGAGTTCAAGGACGAGATAAAGGGCGAGATCCCCGAGTCGGACGCCGAGAAGCTCCAGACGGTCGGCCAGGTCATCGATTACATCAAAGGCAAAGCCGGCCAGGCTTGATCCGCCGGTGACGGCAAAAGGGAGTTCCGGGCATTTCCCGAGGCGGAAGATGGCCGAGGGCCGCCCCCAGCGCCCATGAAACCGGCGGCCCAGAGGCGCGTGGTTGTGACGGGTCTCGGCGTCGTAACCTCGATCGGCCACGACGTCGCCACATTCTGGTCGGGGCTCCTGGCCGGGAAGATCGGCGTCGACCGCGTGACGCTCTTCGACCCCTCGAGCTTCGCCTGCCAGATCGGGGCCGAGGTGCGCAACTGGGACGCCGCCCAGCTCATGGACCCGAAGGAGGCCAGGCGCAACGACCGGTACACCCACTTTGGCTACGTGGCGGCAAGGCAGGCCTTCGCCGATTCCGGGATCGACATGGCGGGGGAGGACGGCGACAGGGTGGGCGTCATCATCGGCTCCGGGATCGGGGGCATGTTCACCTACGAGACGCAGCTGCGCAATCTCTTCGAGAAGGGGCCGCGCAAGGTGTCGCCGTTCACGATCCCGTCGCTCATCGGCAACATGTGCTCGGGCCTCGTGGCGATCGACCTCGGGGCCCGCGGCCCGAACTTCGGGATCGTCTCCGCGTGCGCCACCGGCACCCACGCGCTCGGCGAGGCTGCCCACTCGATCCGGCGCGGCGACGCCGACGTCATGGTGGCGGGCGGCAGCGAGGCCGCCATCACGCCATTCGCCTACGCGTCGTTCTGCTCCATGAAGGCCATGAGCACGAGGAACGACGAGCCCTGGCGGGCGAGCCGGCCCTTCGACAAGGGAAGGGACGGGTTCATCATGGGGGAGGGCGCTGGCATCCTCGTCCTCGAGTCGCTCGAGCACGCGCGGGCCCGCGGCGCCCGGATCTACTGCGAGCTGGCGGGCTACGCCGCCACCTGCGACGCCTACCACATCACCCAGCCGGACCCCGAGGGGAAGGGGCTCTCTATGGCGATGCGGCGCGCCCTGGCGAGCGCGGGTACCGCGCCCGAGGGCATTGACTACATCAACGCCCACGGAACATCGACCCCCTACAACGACAAGTACGAGACCCTCGCGATCAAGCAGGTGTTCGGGGATCACGCGCGCAGGGTACCCATCAGCTCGACCAAGTCCATGACCGGCCACCTCCTGGGCGCCGCGGGGGGCATAGAGTCGGTCATCTGCGCGAAGTCGATCCAGGACGGGATGATCGCTCCCACGATGAACCTCGACGATCCGGACCCCGACTGCGACCTGGACTACGTCCCCAACGCCGCCCGCGCGGCGAAGGTCAGGACGGTCCTCAGCAACAACCTCGGGTTCGGCGGGCAGAACGCGTCGATCGTGTTCCGAGCGGTGTGAGGCGCGCGCCATTCCTCGCCGCCATGCTCCTCACCGCGTGCGCCCCGCGTCCGGGCGACACGCCGGTCAGCATGCCGGGGAGCCTGGAGGCGAGGCGCGAAATCTGGGCCGCGCTCCGACCGATGGCGCTCCAGAGGCGCATCGACCCGGGATTTGTCTACGCCATCATCCGAGTCGAGTCCCGCTTCGACCCGCACGCCAGCCGGGGCGACGCGCGCGGCCTGATGCAGATCAAGCCCAGGGCCTGGGCCGCCGTGTCGCAAACGCCGTACGAGCCCGGCGTCTGGGACTGGCGGACGAACCTGCGGGTGGGTGTCGACTGCCTTGCGTCGATCAAGCAGTCCCTCGACGCTAGGGGGGTGTTCTCCTATCCCCTCCTTTGGGCGGCCTACCACCACGGGCTCGACTATGTCGAGGCGCGCGGGTTCGACATGAGCCGCATCCCGCGGCCGTCGGACCCCGTGGCCCGGCGGCTCTGGCTGGGCGAGGTCCACCCGGTGCCCGCGCCCCGATGATGCCGCCGGAGACCAAATCCCCCGCGGGCCCGTCCCCGGCGCTCGGGCGCGGCGCGGCGGCCGTCACGGCGGCGCTCTGCCTGCTCGTCATAATCTGGATGGGGCTCGGCTGGGACGTGATCAGGCGGCCCAGCACCTACCGGGGAAAGAACAACGAGTACTACAGCCTGCTCGTCCACGGGTTCCTGAAGGGCCATCTCTACATGGACATCGTGGCCGACCCCGGCCTTGAAAGCCCGGACCCGGCGATCCGCAACAGTGCTCCCGCCCCCCTGGACTCCAGCTACTTCAAGGGGCACTTCTACCTCTACTTCGGGGTCACCCCCGCCGCCTTGGTCCTGCTCCCCTACGCGTGGATCACGGGCTCCGACCTTGACCCGAGGATGGTCGTCGACCTCAGCGTGGTGGTGGGGTTCCTCTTCGCCTTCGGGACCTGGAGAATGGCCGCAAGGGACCATTTCGCGGCGGCGGGCTGGGCCGTCCAGTCCGCCTCGGTCGCGGCGTTGGCGTTCGCGACCGCAACGCCGCTCCTTCTGACAAGGGCCATGTTCTACGAGATGGCCATCGCCTCCGGGTACACGTGCGTGATGGCCGGCTGCTTCTGGATCTACCGCGCCATCTTCGGCCGGGGCCGAACCTGGCTGCAGCTGGCGTTGGCGAGCCTCAGCCTGGGTTTGGCGGTCGGGTGCCGGCCGGACCTTTTTCTGGACCTCCTACCGCTGGCGGCGGCGGCGTTGGTTGCGGCTGCGTGGGGCCGGAAGGGCGGGGAGAGGACCCGGGAGATGCTGCGCAATGGCGCCGCGGCCATCGTACCTGCGGCCTGCGTCGGGGCCGGCCTGGCGGTTTATAACTTCGAGCGGTTTGGGAACCCGACTGATTTCGGGTTCAAGTACGGGATGAACGGCTTCATCGCGAACCACTTTCGCCTGGCGAGCCCGACGTACGTCTGGCCCAACCTGCACTGGTACTATCTCACGCTCCCGGGGCTCAGCCCGTTCTTTCCCTACGTGTTCCCGAGCCGGGCGGAGTTCGGGCCCCCGGGCTACGAGACGGGGGAGATGATCCACGGCCAGTTCCCGGTCTTCGTCCTTGCCGCGTTCGTGGCGATCTCGGCCGTTCTCGTCGGCCGCAAGCTTCTCCTCGGCCGCCTGGCGACCTATCTCGCCTTCCTCGCATACATGTTCGTCGCCGTCCTCGCGGCCCTGTGCTCGCTGGGGATCCGGGCCGACCGCTACATGGTGGACTTCCAGGCTCCCCTGGTGCTTGGGGTTGTCCTGTTTGCCGGGGTGGCCGCGGCGCGCCTGGGCTCGGGGCTCGGCCCGTGGCTCTGGAAGGCCTCTTTCTGCGTCCTTGTGCTCGCTGCCGTGACGTTCAACTTCTTCGCGGGGCTGGAGGAATTCGGCGGCTTCAAGAATTTGAGGAAGTCCGCCTTCACGGAGATGGAGACGCTGGGCAATGTCCCATCCGACTGGCTCGCGAGGCATGGCCTCCTGCGCTACGGGCCAATCGAGCTCAAGGTGATCTTCCCGGCCAACGTGACGCGCCCCGTCGGCGAGCCGCTCTTGGCCCTGGGGACGCCGCAGTACAGCGACGCCCTCTACGTCAACGAGTACCCCGGAAACTATATCGAGCTCATGGGGGAGCATCTGCGGTATCTCGAGCCCCGCTCCCATCTCATCCAGATAACGCCGGGAAAGGCCTACACCCTGGACGTGGACATGGGGGCCTTCTACCCCCCGCTCAACCACCGCTTCTTCTCGCGCTACAGCCCCTTCCAGGCGCGCAGGATGAAGACCCAGATCCACGTGAAGATGGATGGGGTTAACGTTCTGGATGCGACGATGGCCTCCTATGACGCCCCGCCGTGGACGCTCGAGATCGGCCGCAATGACATATCGATGTCGCTAATGAGAATGAATTTCTCGGGCAAGATCCTCGAGTTTCGCCGGCTGCCGCCGCCGCCCCCGGTCAATGAGTCGAGCGCCAACGGACTGTGGCGGATCAAGTGCGCCTTCCCGGTACAGTTTCCGGGCAACAACTACCCGGTCCTTTCCTCAGGCGTGACCGGCGCCGGCACGCTCGTCTTCGTGAGCATGCTCCCGGACAACCGGATCCGATTCGGGATCGACGAATGGGGTCTGGGCGGGGCCTCGTCAGCCCCGCTCAGCGTGGAGCCCCTGTCCGAGCACACGGTCGAGATCTTCATCGGGACACTCGCAAAGAGGGCGAACTGGCCGGCGCCCTGGCGCGTCAGCCCCCAGCAGCTCGACGCGTCCGGGGACAAGCTGCGGATCTGGATGGACGGGCAACTCGTCCTCTCCTACGGCCTCCACCCCCCCTTCAACCCCCTGTCCGCGCTGATTGACGTCGGGGCCAATGTCCAGGGCTTCAGCACGAGCCCCATGGACTTCGACGGCCCGATCCGCCCCGTGCCCTATTCGGACCAGGAGCTCCGGGAATTCCTCGACCGAAACCTCCGCGCGGGCCCCTGACAGAGGCCCCGGGAAACCTCAGGCCTTCTGGACCAGGCCCGCCTTCAGGGCCTTGACCGAGACCCAGACCCTCTTCGTCCCGCCATTGGCCATCCGGATGCGCACCCGCTGGAGGTTGGGCCGGAACTTGCGCTTCGTGATGCTCGTCACGTGCGTGCCGATGCCGCCGCTCTTCTTCGTCTGGCCCTTGCGATTGATGATGCTCCCTTTGACGGGATGGCGACCGGTGATTACACAGACTTTGCCCATGGTGGTTTGCGATGAGTTAAAGGGAAGACGGTAGCGGCCGGCGCGACCGCGAGGCAAGGTGAATCGCGCCCGGGCTACCGGACGGCCCAGAGCGCCTGGAACCTCTGGCCCATGTGGGCCGGGTGGAGGAGCTGCAGGAGCGAAAGCTTCTCCCTGCTGAGGCGGCCGGCCTCGGCGGCCGCAAGGGCCCCGATCGCCGCGCCGCAATGGAGCGTGAAGAACGCCTCCTGCGACTCGACCCTGGGCTCGGCAAAGCCACGCGCGCGAAGGGCGTCCGCCACCCAGTCCCAGCAGACGTGGCAGGTGAGGTCCTGGTCGCCGGCGCGGCCAAGGAGGTCGTTTCCCTGGACGTGGCGGCGGTAGCTGCGGGCCGTGCCCTCGGGGGTCTCGCGGCACAACTCCGCCCAGGATTTCCCGTAGTCGAACCCAAGGAAGAGGCCGCGCCAGGGCTGGTCGGCGATCCTCCCGGCGAGGGCCGCCGCGCCCAGCGGCGCGTCCACGACGTAGCCTTCGGGCGCGTCGCCCGGGAGCTGCGGGAGGGCCGCCCCCGGGAGCTCCACCTCGCTGAGGCCGTCGTTACCGATCGAGACCCCGAGCTCCCGCCAGGCGCCGGCCCGGCGCCGAAACCTCCTGAAGGGCTGGGCGTCGAGGAGCTCGTTCGAGAACACGATCGACGGGCCCTCCAGGCTCAGGTCGTCACCGATCCCCACTGTGCGGGCGGACCGGAACGGATGGGTCCCGGGGGGAAGGACCCCGGGCCCCGGCTCGGCGCCGATCTCGACGAATTCATATCCCGCCAGCGCCGCGCCCCCGAGGATCTCCGCGCAGGCCGCGACCACGAGCCTCCCGAAGAGCGGCGCTGATGCCGTCGCCGTGAGGAAATCCGTGCCGCCCCCGTACCCGATCCTGGGCCCGGCCCTGCGGTAGTAGCCGACCCCCGGGCCGTAGAGCGCGACCTCCATGAAGTCGGCGAAGCTCAGGGCCGGGCTTCCGCCGGCGCGGGCCCGGAGGGCCGCGAGCATCGCGGGGTCGCAGGGCGCGGTGGAAGGCTTCA
>Ga0181526_10004768_pt1 | contig 10414 bp, 8 predicted proteins | sample PEATcosm2014_Bin_35_FD_119750 | JGI IMG/M metagenome (GOLD analysis project Ga0181526, IMG submission 119750) | Peatland microbial communities from MTU Mesocosm Facility, Houghton, MI, USA - PEATcosm2014_Bin06_30_metaG | ecosystem: Environmental > Terrestrial > Soil > Wetlands > Peat | place...
CCACTATGAGATGAGATCGCCCGCCGGAATTGTCCAAATGGGGGGTTCCGTCGGACTGTGCTGCGCCGCTCGCACAGGCCGTCAATGCCGCTAGTAGAAAGCCAATCGATAATCCACGTGTGAACATGACCTCGCATTATAGATTCAATGCGCCCGCTTGCAACCGGCAATCGTATGAACGCACATTCTTCAACGGCGGCTAGCTGCAGGAAGACATAAAGCGGACGCCTCGCCAATTGATCCCGGCAAAGTCCTTCGCGGATACGCTCCGGTGAAACTCGACGTATATTCGTTAATGCCGGGAAGACGAAAGGAAGATTCCGGCATGTTTTACTTCAGCTCAGCCTGAAGGAGTGTTTCCGCAATGAGACTCCGCACCGTCACCGCATTCACTCTCCTGATCCAACCTCTTGCCTGCATTGCTCAAACCACACCCTCCGGATCAATACCGCGAAGCTGGGTGGATAAGGACACGGGACATCGTGTCTGGCGGCTGAGCGACGAGCCCAATTCCGGCGGATTTTACTTCAATGTGAATGCGTATACACCGGATGGGAAGCAGATGATCTACACCGCGCCGGACGGCATCCATGTGCTGAACCTGGCGACGCGTAGCACGAAGCTGCTGGTGGCGAATCCGACGGGTCAGGAGAGTGCGAGTGGAGCCGATACGCGCGGGCCGCGCGCGGGCACCGTTCACGCCTTGGTGGCGGGGTATAAGACCAACAGCGTGTTCTTCACCAAAACCGATCCAGCGACGGGCGTGACTTCGGTGTACGAGGCAGACACCAACACTGGCACAATTCGCAAGCTGGTGGACCTGCCGGCGAAACGAAACATCGTGAGCGTTAACGCGGACGAAACACTGGCGGCGGGAACCTACATCGAGGACGACGCGACGGGAAAGGAGTACGGTTCGAACTTCCACGCCTCATCTCAATCCGCCGGCGCCGCGGACAACCGCGTGGCCAGCGAGGCGCAGGGGCCGCATTACCAGCCCACAGATAAGGGCGCGATGATGGAGGCTCGTCTCGCGGCGCGACTGCCCCTAGTGCTATTCACCATTCGCCTCGAGCCGGGGCCGAACGGGGAGAAGCCGGGGGACATCAAAATACTTCTGCATTCCACCGATTGGGTGAACCACCTGCTCTTCTCGCCCACCGATCCGACTTTGCTGATGTATTGCCACGAGGGGCCATGGCAGAAGGTGGACCGCATCTGGATGATCCACACCGACGGCACCCACAACACACTCATCCACAAGCGCACGATGTTGATGGAGATCGCGGGCCACGAATTCTGGGGCCTCGACGGCGAGACAATCTGGTATGACTGGCAGTACCCAAAGGGCGAGGACTTTTTTCTTGCCAGCTATAACCTGAAGACTGGGCAGCGCACCGCATATCACATGCAACGAGACGAGTGGGGCATTCACTTTAACCTGACTCGTGATCTGTCGCTGTTTTGCGATGACGGCGGCGACCCCGGGCAGGTGGCCAGGTCCACAAACGGCGAGTGGATTGAGCTTCTCCATCCGCAATTGATCACGGGCGGAGAAGGCGCGCTCAACGAGCCCAGCTTCTGGCAGCCAGGAGTCTTCCACTCCGAACACTTGGTCAATATGTCGCACCACTACTATCGCGAGGAGCCCAATGTCCGCTTTTCTCCGGACAAGACGCTGGTCATCTTCACAAGTAACATGTTCGGGCCGAGCTACGTGTTTGGCGTAGAAGTAGCGAAGGCCAACAATCCGCCTGCGCAAGACGTGCAGTCGACGCCTGACCTGGCGCGAAAGTTCAACACCGTCGACCCTCCCAACAGCAAAGGCCCTGCGGCGCCGCCGACACCATAATGATGTCTGCCCTTTTTGCTTCTAGCTCTTGGCTCCGACCTTTTCGAGCCGCCGTTGACTCCATAGCCGAAGCACGGAAGGCTAGAGTTGTTCTTCGTCCACATTCGAACCGGAGGCGAAACCGATGTGATTCGAGTGAGCTCATGAAATCTTGGCGGAATACAACAATCGACCTTTAACCTTCTCAAGCTTGCTCTGCTGCGAATCTGAATCCTCGAAAGGCTTTCCACGACAGGTTCTTCGAATTTGGCGTCCCGACCAGAGAATGTGACGATTCGATGGCAGTCAGCAAATCAGAACCAAGCCAGTTCTAGTTCTGGTGGATTGGCGCATTATCGCCAATGCGCGAATCGAACGCCAGGGAGGCAGATTTCTGAGTTCCCGACGGATTGATTTCCTGACGCTCGATGAACACTTCGGCGATTTGAGAGTAACCGTCGGATAAGTCGAGGAGCCGGCACCGCGTCAGGAGATTTTCGCTCCTGAATAGAACGTCGTTTTTCTGGCGATCTACAGATTGCTAATTTGGCGAAGGTCTCTCTACGCTGTCGATGACGAGCACGGGGACGGGTCCTTTTGCCGATTCTAGCTTGAGCCCAAGCTGCTCCTGGATCGCGGTAAAGATGTCAGGCGGAATATCGGGAGTGGTAGGAGCCGCGGCAGCAGCATCGTCCGGGGTCCAGCGCAGACTGACGTCGTAGCGGCCGGTGAGCCCGGTCTGGTTCACCACAACGCGGCCCAGGATCTGAGCCAGTTCGCGCGCGAGGATGCTCATGGTGTCATCGCTGCCCGCGATATGCAGGCGCGTCTGGCCGGTATCGATGGTAGTGCCATTGGCCTTCGACGGCTTGAACCTGGGGCCGTCTTTAGTGACAACCAGCGTATAGACAGGAAACTGCCGCGTCTCCTGATGGACCTTGAGCTTGAATCTATCGGCCAGCAGCGCCTGCACCATCAGTTGTTTCTCATACCGCGCCTGTTCGGTCGGCATCGCGTGTAACTCGGCATCAACCAAGGAGTCGGATTTCGCGTCGATGTCGAACATGATGGAATCGAGCCAAGCCGGCCCGCCCACAATCTGCGAGTCGGGTACGCCATAGGCAAACTGAATGAGGTCGCGAAGTGCGAGATTAACGGTGCGGAAGTGGCTCTCAGCCGGGTCGCTGACGATGTGGTGGTGGCCGTCGGTTTCCGTGTTGTTGATGTGAATTGAGGCAACGTCGAAGGATTGCGCCGCTGGGGCCTGGGCCGCGGCACACACGCAAAGAATGGCAATCGCAGAAAACGTGGCGACAATCAGCGTTCGTCTTCTGCCGATGGTCGGTTTGTTGCATTCGTGTTTTGTCACAACAAACATTCTCCTCCCCGGGTCGGAACCCACAACACCGCATGCACAACGGAAAGCTCTAAGAAGTCGTTCTCCATAAGGTAGACGGTCGGGAACCCCGGCCGCTCGAAACTCAGCATCTTTAATTCTGGGATCCGCGACCTAATCTGCAGTAGCGAGCCGTGCGCCATTCCCGGCCAGATTTCGACTGAGGCCCGACCAACTCGAGCAGCCGTCGCCAAATTAATTGCGAGTCGAACTGCGGTGCTTGAAATGACGGATAAAGGGCGGGAACTTGGGAAGCAGAGGGCGCGTAATTGATCCTACAGGTGTATTCTTCTCCGGACCGGAAAAATCTGGCATTGGCGTCCTGCTCGCAATTGCGATAGGCGCGGAACATGGAGCCCTCCACTATGAGATGGAATCGGATTGGGTGCAAACTGCGTCTCGGCAGAATCGCGTTTTATGGGCAGCGGTGGTTTTCAGCCGGAGCGATTGCAGTGCTGACGGCGGTCGGCGCGTCAGGCGCGATTGCTCAGACCCCGGCCACCGCGCCGGCATCAGCGCCAAGCGCGGCGCCCGCGGCGGCACCGGCTGCGCCACCGGCACCCGCCGGTGCGCCGGCAACACAAACATCCACGCCAGCTCCTGCGCAGGACATTGTCGGCACCTGGCAGGGGACACTGCATATTGCGCAGGCGAATCGCGATCTGCGGACGGAAATCAAGATTGTGAAGGCGGCAGATGGCAGCTACAAGCTGACTTTTTACAGTATCGATCAGGGCGGTCAGCCGTTCGTAGCGGGTAAGACGACGTTTGATGGCGGCACGCTGACCTTCTCGATGGACGCGATCGGCGGCAAATACGAAGGCAAAATGAGCGCCGACGGGAAGACGATCGACGGCACATGGACGCAAGGGCCAAATGGCTTGACGCTGAACCTGGAGCGCACCACGGAAGATGCAGCGTGGCCGATTCCTGAACCGATCAAACCGATGGCGTCGGATGCCCATCCGAAATTCGACGTGGCCACGATCAAACCCAGTCAGCCGAACCAGCCAGGGAAGGGATTCGGATTCAACGGCACGCACACGAGAACGTTTCATACGAATGTGAACGACTTGATTGCCGTTGCCTATGGAATGCATGCCAAGCAGATCATCGGCGCTCCTGACTGGCTCGGTACCGATCTGTACGATATTGACGGAGTTGCGGACGTCCCCGGAAGGCCAAGCATCAAGCAGATGGGCGAGATGATGCAAGGGCTGCTGGCCGATCGATTCGCGCTGAAGTTTCACCACGAGCAGCGTGAGCTTTCCGTGTACGCGATCCAGGTCGCCGCCGGCGGCCCCAAAATGAAGGAGACGACGGCGGGGCCGAATGACCCGCAGGGATTCGGCTTGAGGGGTTTTGGCGACCTGATTGTGCGCAACATGACCATGAAGGAGTTCGCAAGCTGGATGCAATCGGGGGTGATGGACAAACCCGTAGTAGATCAGACAGGGTTGACGGCAAGCTACGACTTCAACTTGAAATGGACGCCGGACGATTCGCAGTTTGCGCAGTTCCGCGGTACCAACGGACCCATTCAACCGCCGGCGGGAGACAATCCGGATGCGCCGCCGAGTTTATATACAGCGGTTCAGGAACAACTAGGGCTGAAGTTCACGGCGACCAAGGCCATGGACGACGTGATCGTGATCGATCATGTAGAAAAGCCGTCGCCGAATTAGTCGCGGCGGAACGGAATGAGGAGCGGCGGCCAAGAATTGAAGGCGGAGTCCGAGCCAAATGGAGGTCGTCGACGTCTTACATTTGAATTCTCCCCCTATGCAAGGCACGCATCTGCGCGTGGGCTTCGCCTGCTGCACAGCCAATGCTAAGACGAGGTAGCAGCGAAGATGAGCGCAGCCACAGGATTCCTGTGCGTAAGAATCCATGTAGGACAGTCGTCGGCGAATTAGCGGAAGAGGGGGAGTTCTCGCATGCCTTGGCGGCGAGCGTTCTACATCCCGGTCTGCTGCATGGCGCTGGCCCTTTGCGCTGTTGTGCGCGCCGCAGGCTCGCCGTATCGACCACGTGAAACGAAACGGCACCGGACAGAACGCCATATGACAGCACGAAAATGTTCATCGCGGGAACAAAATGCTGATCTCGGGTGTCTAAGGGGAGCAGGCTCCTAACGTTATCCTCTGGCGTTGACCATGCCAATATGTGAGGTCGATTACGTTCATGAATAGAGCGAGGCAGCACAGAAGGGTTTTGCTGGGCGCGGTCGTTCTTGTGATCGTGGCGCGGCTGCTGGGCTTTGGCATCCTGCATGCCATACAGGCGAATCTGCCGCTTCTCCACCCGCCGGCAGGACAGCGGCGAGCGTTTGAAGTGGCCACCATCAAGCCGAACAACGAAACCCACCCGGGCTTCAATCTCAGGATGGATCCTGGGAACTTCCTGGCGCAGCATGTATCGATCGAAAATCTCATTAGCTGGGCTTATTCCACAAAGAATAACGATCAGATTGTCGGTGGGCCGAGCTGGGTAAGAACGGATTTCTTCGACGTGCAGGCCAAGGCTTCGGAGGCGGACATTGGAGCCATCAACAAACTCGGCCAGGCGGAGCGCGTCGAACAATCTCGCCTGCTGGTGCAGTCGCTGCTGGCCGATCGTTTTCAGCTTCGAGTCAGCTTTAAGACGCATGAGGTGCCGGTCTACGCGCTCGTAGTTGCAAAGGGTGGGCCCAAGATTAGAGAAGTCGAGGCAACACCTATGCCGCCGGGAACTCCGCCCGGAACACAGCCACCTCCGGGTGCGCACTGGTCGCGGCTCGCAAGGTCGGGGCCGAATCGATACACGGCGAGCGCCTGGCCCATGAACCTGACGGCGGACTGGCTTTCGCGATTTGACGAGGTGGGGAATCGCCCGGTGGTGGACGAGACAGGCCTGAAAGGCAGCTATGATTTTGTTCTCGATGGAGTTTCGCAGACAACAACACCGGATGATTCTGTTACTTCGATTTTCACCGCGCTGCAAGAGCAACTCGGCCTGAAGTTAGAACCGCAGAAGGCACCGGTCGAGGTGATGATAATCGATCACATCGAGCAGCCGTCGGCTAATTAGCGCAAGAGGGGGAGTTCTCGCATGCTTTGGGGGCGAGCGGTCTACATCCCGGTCTGCTGCATGGCGCTGATGCTTTGCGCCGCAGTGCCCGCCGCGGGCTCCCCGTATCGCGGCGTCGTGAGGTTTGGCGGGCTGCCGCTGCCCGGTGCGACGATCAAAGCGACACAAGGCAGCAAGACGGCGACCGCCGTTTCCGATCAGCAAGGTTCGTATCAGTTTGATGATCTGGCGGACGGAAAGTGGACGATCGAAGTCGAAATGCAGTGCTTCGCGACGATCCATGCCGAAGTAACAGTTGTGCCGAATATGCCGGCGGCCGCATGGGAGTTGAAGTTGCTTCCGGTCGATCGGCTGATTGCAAGCGCGCAAATTACGCAACCTTTGCGGGAATTACCGCAAGCGCCAAGTGCCGCTCTGGTGAAGAAACCTGATCAACAATCCGCACAGAGCAGCGCGCCCGAGATGCCCAAGGAACCACAGGAAGAAAACGAGCAAAGCGCGGACGGATATCTCGTGCAAGGCAGCGTCAATAATGCGGCGACTTCGCAGTACGCTACCAATTCGGCTTTCGGAAATACACGCTCAGGCAGCAAGGCTTTGTATACGGGAGGATTTGCTGCAATCGAACAGAATTCCACGCTGAATGCGCGTCCCTATTCGCAGAGCGGCATTGAGGCGCCAAAGCCCGCGTTCAACGACTTCAATGGAGTGGCCACACTGCAGGGTCCAATCAAGATTGGCCAGTGGCTGCCGCGCGGACCGAACTTCTTTGTCTCATACCAGTGGACGCGCAACGGCAGCTCTGTAATCAATGCCGGTCTGGTGCCCACAGAAGCCGAGCAGGCAGGCAACCTGGCTGGCCTGGTAAATGCGCTGGGCCAACCGGTGACGGTCTACAATCCGGCGACGGGCACCCCATATTCCAATAACCAGGTTCCCGTGAGCCCACAAGCAAAGGCGCTGATGCAGCTTTACCCGCTTCCCAACATTGCGGATGTGTCGAACTACAACTATCAGGCGCCAGTTCTCGACAACACGCATCAGGACTCGCTGCAGTCGCATCTGGACAAGACGCTGGGTCGCAAAGACCAGCTTTATGGAGCGTTCAACTTTCAGAGCACGCGGTCAAGCAACGTGAATATTTTCGGTTTCGTGGATCAAACCGGCACACTCGGCGTCAACGGCAACATCCACTGGGCGCACCGGTTAAAGCCTCGCATATTTCTGTTCACCGGTTACACGTTCAGCCGCCTCCGCACCGAGGTGACGCCCAATTTTGAGGATCGTGTCAACATCTCGGGCGCGGCCGGCATCAACGGCAGCGACCAGGACGCCGCCGACTGGGGTCCGCCGTCGCTCGGCTTCTCCAGCGGATTTGCCGGATTGAGCGATGCCAACAGCGCATTCAACCGCAATGTGACCAACTCAGTTTCAGCCTCCACGTTGATTTACACCGGCAAGCACAACATTACGATTGGAGGCGAATTCCACAAGCAGCAGTACAACGACTTCTTCGAGCAGAATCCGCGCGGAGCATTTGGTTTTACAGGCGCGGCGACCGAAGGCCCGGCAGGCGGATCGGCAAGCGGCTCCGATCTTGCGGACTTTCTTATCGGCGTGCCCGACACCAGCGCCATCGCCTTCGGCAATGCGGACAAGTACTTTCGCGAGCCGCTATACTCCGCGTATTTCACCGACGACTGGCGCGTAATGCCCATTCTTACCATCAATGCGGGAATGCGGTGGGACTACGGCGCGCCAATCACGGAACTGTTTGGGCGGCTGGTCAATCTCGATGTTGCGAGCGGATTCACCGCCGCAGCGCCGGTGCTGGGCAGCGATCCGGTGGGATCAGTCACGGGTGGTCATTATCCGGCTTCGTTGATCCGGCCTGAGCGCAGCATGATCGAACCGCGGATTGGAATCTCCTGGCGGCCAATTCCCGCCTCAACAGTGGTGATCCGAGCAGGATACGGAATCTATCCCGATACTTCGGTGTATCAGGGCATTGTGATGCAGATGGCGCAGCAGTATCCGCTCTCGAAGAGTCTGAGTGTTCAGAACAGCACTACATGCCCGTTGACGCTGGCCAACGGGTTCAGTTGCCCCTCTGTGAATACGTTTGGCATCGATCCGAACTTCCGCATCGGCTACGCGCAAGCGTGGCAATTGTCGGTTCAGCGCGATCTGCCTTTTGCATTGCAGATGACAGCGACCTACCAGGGAACGAAGGGAACGCACGGCCCGCAGGAGATCTTGCCGAATAGCTATCCGCTCGGTGCGCCGAATCCGTGCCCAGGCTGTCCTTCGGGATTTGTGTACGAGAATTCAAACGGAAACTCAATTCGAAACGCAGGGCAGATCCAATTGAGGCGGCGGCTGCGCGGCGGATTTACGGCGTCGCTTGGGTATACCTATTCAAAGTCAATCGATGACGACGCGTACCTGGGCGGTCAGGGGCACATCACGGCGAGCAGCGGGGGCCAGGCGCAATCGGCTGCTTTGTCCTCACCGTCGGCAGTTGTGGCGCAAAACTGGCTCGATCCGCGGGCCGAGCGCTCGCTCTCCACATTCGATCAACGCCACCTGCTCGACGTGCAGGGACAATACACCAGCGGGCAGGGCCTTGAGGGCGGCACATTGCTGGGCGGCTGGCGTGGCAGGATGCTGAAGGAATGGACGGTGCTGAGCACCTTCACCTGGGGATCGGGGCTGCCAGAGACACCTCTATATCCGGCTGCCGTTCCGGGCACGGGATTTACGAACATCATCCGGCCTGATCTTACTGGCGCATCCATCTACAACACGGGCGGGCTCGCGCATCTGAACGCAGGGGCTTATTCCGCGCCGGCAACTGGGCAATGGGGAACTGCGGGCAGAGACTCGATTATCGGGCCAGACCAGCTCACGCTGAACAGCTCGCTGGCGCGCACGTTCCGCCCGCACCGAAAACTGTATCTTGATTTCTCCATCACTTCGACAAATACACTCAATCACGCCGCCTTTTCCAGTTGGAATAACCTCATAACCAGCACGCAGTTCGGCTTGCCGGTTTCTCCCGGCGCGATGCGCAGCCTTGAAACAACTGTGCATTTGAGATTCCAATGATGCGAATTCCCGGCGTTTTGCTCCTCTTCCTCCTGGCGGCATCGGGCTCGCGTCCGCAACAGATAGGCCAGAACAAGGTCGCGGGTGAAACCCAGAGTTTTACGCTGACCGTGCAATCCAATTTGGTCGTGGAAGCCGTGGAGGTGAAAGATAAGCAAGGCAACTTCATTCATGGATTAACCGCGAAAGACTTTGTGCTGACCGAAGATGGCGCGCCGCAGACGATCCGCTATTGTGAGCATGAGGATTTGGCCGCGACTGCCCAACCGCTGCCCGCAGAGACGACGGCGAACGAAGATGTCACGATCTACAATCGCCTGGCGCACGAGCAGATCGCTCCCGAATCGATCGAAAACGAACGCTACAAGAACCGCCGGCTCATGGCTCTCTACTTCGACATGACGGCGTTGCCGCCGTCGGATGAAATGCGCGCGCTGTCCGCTGCGCAGCAGTTCGTCCGCACGCAAATGACGACTGTGGATATGGTCGCCATCCTGCGCTACCAGGGCGGGTCGGTGGACATCCTCCAGGACTTCACGGCCGACCGCAACAGGCTGCTCAGCATCCTCGAGACCATGGTTGTCGGGGAAGGACAGGGTTCCGCGGACACCGTTGACGATGCCAGCAGCGCCGATACTGGCGCGGCATTCGGGCAGGATGACAGCGAGTTCAACGTCTTTAACACCGACCGGCAACTCTCCGCTCTCCAAACAGCGGCCAGGATGCTCGGACAAGTCAACGAAAAGAAAACCCTCATTTACTTCGCTAGCGGCCTGCGTTTGCAAGGGATCGACAACCAGGCTCAAATGCACGCCACGGCGGATACGGCGATCAAAGCCGGCGTCTCTATTTGGACCGTCGATGCGCGCGGCCTCGTGGCGCAGGCGCCGCTGGGCGACGCGACCCAGGGTTCGCCGGGCAACCAGGGCGTCTACACCGGAGCGGCAGCGCAGGCGGTCACCAGTAACTTTCAGCAATCGCAAGACACGCTCTACGCGCTCGCCGGTGAC
>Ga0181526_10004771_pt1 | contig 10413 bp, 10 predicted proteins | sample PEATcosm2014_Bin_35_FD_119750 | JGI IMG/M metagenome (GOLD analysis project Ga0181526, IMG submission 119750) | Peatland microbial communities from MTU Mesocosm Facility, Houghton, MI, USA - PEATcosm2014_Bin06_30_metaG | ecosystem: Environmental > Terrestrial > Soil > Wetlands > Peat | place...
AAACGTTACACCCTCGCGATCTGTAAAACAGGGACGAAACAGGAAATCCAGGTTCGTTCTTGCAAGCTAAGGCAAACATTCCAGGATACTTGTGTACCAAAGACAACTACCAGAATATCAGACAAGAAGCAACCTTCCTCTTTTTCCTCCTACCCGCACGCGAGGTAAAGAAGGCCCAAGTCTGCCTGACACGTTTTGACCGGCTTTTGAAGAACATCAACTTCGAGCCATGATGCCTTTCGTCTTCTATTTGTCTCCTCTGCCATCGGTTTTGACTACGGCTCTCCGGTCGTCGCTTTCACCTCTGGCCCCAACGAGGACCTCCTCGTGCGTCTCTGCTGCGTCGAGCGAACGCATAAATCCGCGCGCTCGGGCGGCCGGAAACCGCTAACGATATGCAACCACAACTGGCTCGTCTATCGACGCAGCGCCGCAGTGACCCCGAACTGATACGCTTGATTGAAGGGGGAAAGACTATTGTACGCAAAGTGTTCACGGTTCCATTGACTATCGGACTACTCGCGATTCAGATCGTCGTGTATTCGCTGTGGCAGCCATGCGTAGCTGGCGCGCAGACCGGTCCGCCGCCCAATTCGCCGCAGACGGAGGCTCGCTCCCAGGCACGCGTCCAATTAAACAAGGGCGTCCAAGCGTTTAAGAGCGCGCTGTATCCCGAGGCGGTGGCGCACTTCACGACAGCCGTCGAACTCGATCCGAATTTCATCACGGCGCGGTTGTATTTGGCCACGGCCTACATGCAGCAATACATTCCGGGCGCCGACTCGCCGGACAACCTGAAAATGGCCAACGAGGCACAGCACCAATTCCAAACTGTCTTGGAGCAGGAGCCCATGAATGAACTGGCGATGGCTTCGCTGGCATCGCTCTGCTTCAACGAGAAAAAGTTCGATAACGCCGAGCAGTGGGACCAGAAGCTGGTCTCGGTAAACCCGAGGAACAAAGAGGCGTTCTACACCTTGGGCGTGATCGCCTGGACCAAGGTGTTCCAACCGCTTATGGAGGCTCGCGCCAGGATGGGCATGAAGCCGGAAGATCGCGGCCCGCTGACGGATAACAACGTCCGCGCGGAGCTGGCCGCCACTAACGGCCCGGTCGTCGAGGAGGGCATCAAGAACCTGGAAGAGGCTATAAGGCTCGACCCGGAGTATGACGATGCCATGGCCTACGAGAACCTCCTTTACCGCGAGAAAGCCGATCTGGAAGATTCGCCGGAAGCTTACAGGGCAGACATAGAAGCTGCCGACAACTTCTTCGCAAGGACCCTAGAAATCAGGAAGGTTAAGGCCGAACGGAATGCCCACAGCACCACGCCGGAACCAAGGTAGAGTACAGGCCCAGACAGGATTCATGGCTAAGCGGCTGGCGGGTATCGCAACCGACCAGCAGGTCGCCGCGATTCTGTTTCGTCGCCGATTACCAAGCGGGTGCACAACATTCGTCGTCCATCATCGGCAGAGTGTCCGCAATCCGCAAATTGGCCGTAGAGGCGACCGACAACGGCCTCCTGGCGCCGGAACTGGCCGCCGGCATCCAGCGCGTCAAAAGCGCCAAGTCCATCTGCGCGGATTCAGGCCTTCGGTTTCGCCTCCACGTAGCGGACCTGGACGAGGATCTCGTCGCTGGGGCCGCTGGCCATCGAAACCGTCTCCGGTCCAGGGCGCTCCTCCCACTTGTACCAATCCTCGCCGGGCTCCAGATAGCCGTACTGAATCCGGAGACGTGGTGGCGCCGTGCTCAGCCGGTTGAGGCGCTCCAGGCGCGCCAGTCTGGACACCACTGATCTCATAGGGCGTGGGTTACGCTCATCTCTACCGGCTCCATCAAAGTGCCGTTCGGGCAGAGCGTCCTTCGGCAGGCGGCGCCTTCTGAGTCAAACATTTTGCCCGCCAAGCGCACGACGAGACGGAAACGATCCGGCGGCTTCCCGTCCGCTGGTCCAAATTCGTCCTCCAGCCGGCGCTTGGCCGATGGCCTTCACCTGAACCGCTCCTGCAGCGGCCGCATCTTCTCAATCGCATCAGCCACGCTTTCCTTGAAAACGTCATGTCCAAACTTGCGGTTCGCCGCGGCCATGCTCACCCGGTTGTAACCCTCGGTGTAGGCGAGCAGTGGCGGAGACACTATACATCCTGCAACCACCCGGTTCTCAATTCCATAACGTTCGCGCAAGATGCGGGCGAATTCGGAACGCCAAGGGGCGGGCAAGCCCAGGCTCAGTATCTCGTAATGTCCTCGCGCCACGTCGAAATGTGCAACAAGTTGGCCCCGAATTCCACCGCTAACCAACCATCCGATTGACCCGGCTACGAGCATTAGGCCTGCCGAAAGCCATCTGTGCCTGCGGATGAAAGCGCCCATAGTTCAAAATTCCTCTTCGGACTCATTCTCTATGACGCGAGCCGGCGTCGATTCGCGTACGATTTCGTTTTTTCCGGGAGCCTGAGCGACGACCTGACGACGCCCTCACCAACGCCCTTTCTTGAATGCCTTCGGGACTTGTTGCGCGTCTATCCGGATGCCGCAATCCTCCCGCCCCCCGTCCGGATCGACCGCCATGATCGCAAATTCGAGCGGCTCTTCGAGTACTGGAGGCAGGCTGTCTTCGAGCCGCTCCAACCTGCGCGAGAGACCTGCCGCTCATTAGCTGCGCTCCAGCCTCCTCCGCGGCCCAGCGCTCGCGCATGCGCTGCACGCCTAGCCGTATCGTGTCGCCGATGGACAGACCGGGCCGGCCAGGGGGTCGCCTCTCTGGATTCACTTCGGTTGGTTTCCCCAGCCAGCCGCGGCGACTTTGCGGGGCTATCTCCTGACGTTGTCTTGGTACGGCGCGGGCCAATCGGAATGAAACGATAGGCTTGAATACGAAACCTCCAATCCGGTACCTTAGAGGAAGATGAGAGAGCAACGTCTGACTTTATGGGTGACGGCGCGGGAAGCCTTCTGGGTCGCCCTGGAAGCCTTGCGTACCCACAAGCTCCGCTCCTTCCTCACGCTGCTCGGCGTGGTGATCGCCACCACCACTCTGATCGTGGTCATGTCGATTGTGAACGGCATGAACCTGTATATTGCCGACCACATCGCCAATCTGGGCGCCAACACCTTCGTGCTGCACCAGTTCAAGTGGGCGCAGGGTTTCGACAATTACATGAACGCCCGGCGCCGCAATAAGCCCATCCGCATGGAGGATTACGAGTTCCTGGAAGAGGCCCTCCACGACTACCAGCAGATCGGAGCCATGTCGTCGCTCGAACCGAGTCCGCCGGCCCGCTACAAAACCCACGTCATCGACGAAATCACGGTGAACGCGGTCACCCCCAGCTTTTCCGACATCGGGCGTGAGAAAGTCGAGATCGGGCGCTACATCAACGATGTGGACTACCAGCACAACGCGCGCGTGTGCGTCATCGGCCAGGATCTCGTGGAAAAGCTGTTCCCGCTGGTCGATCCGCTTGACAAAGAGGTGTCGGTTGCCGGCATTCCGTTCCGGGTCGTCGGCGTGATGGAGAAGGTGGGCAGCACGTTCGGACAAAGCCAGGATAACTTTGCTATCATCCCATTGACCACCCTCCGCGGTATCTGGGTCACGCGCCCGGAATTGCTGGTTTTCATCAAAGCGCCGGACGACCGGCACATGATGGAACTGGAGGACGAGGTACGGGCCTTGATGCGGGTGCGCCGGCACGTCCCTTATAACGACGAGGACACTTTCGGCATTAACGCGTCCGATACATTGATGAGCGCCTGGCAGAACCTGACGGGCACCATCTTCGCCGTGACCATCGGCATCGTGGCAGTGTTCATGGTGGTGGGCGGCATTGTAATCATGAACATCATGCTGGCCAGCGTCACCGAGCGGACCCACGAGATCGGCGTGCGCAAGTCGATGGGCGCGCGCCGCCGCGATATTATGTGGCAGTTCGTGATCGAATCGGGAGTGATGGCCAGCATTGGCGGCATCGCGGGCGTGCTGCTCGCCACGGCCGTTGCGCGCGTGGTCAATATGTTTTTCACGGCGTCCGTGCCTGTCAGCGCCGTGATCGTAGGCGTGACCTTGTCGTCCGCGGTGGGCCTCTTTTTCGGCATTTACCCGGCCAGTAAAGCGGCCCGCCTCAACCCCATCGATGCACTGCGAACGGAGAACTGAGAGTCCCCTATGCAAGCATACAGGCACCACGTGCGCGAGAGTCTATGGCTGGCGCTCGACACGCTGCGCACTCACAAGTTCCGGTCCTTTCTGACCATCCTCGGCGTGCTGATCGGCACCACTACGGTCATTGCCGTCACGTCCATCATGGCCGGCTTGGATAAGCAACTGGTGGACGTGGCCGAGCAGTTCGGCACCCGCACCCTGTGGGTCTTCAAGCTGCAGGTGGGCGACCCCCACATCCTGACGCGCGAAGAGCGCATGCGCAAGCCCCTGACTTACGAAGACGCCATGGCAATCAAAGAGCAGAGCACCTCCACTGAGACCGTCTCCGTCGAACTGTTTCCCGAATTGACTGACATGGGACTGCCACCCGTCACCGCCAGGTACAAGGGTCAGGACATGAATGACACCCTCTTCGTCGGGGTGACCTCGGACCATCTGCGGCTGCTGAATGCCACCTTGGGGTCCGGCCGTTTCTTCACCGAAGCCGAGGACCTGCACCGGCGCGATGTAGCCGTGATCGGCAACGGCGTGCGCGAGAGGTTTTTCCAGAACGAAGACCCGATCGGCAAAATCCTTCTGGTCGATGGTCACAGCCTGGAGGTCATTGGCACGTTCAGCAAGTTCAAATCGTTCCTGGGCGACGATCGAAACGATAAGTCGGTCATGGTCCCTTACCAGAGTTTCAAGAAAATGTATCCGTCGGCTAAGGACAACTTCATCTGCGTGCTGGTGGAGCCCGGAAAGATGGATCAGGCCAAAGATGAGGTAGCCGAAATATTGCGCCGGCGCCGCCACGTGAAGCCGGCCGATCCCAATAATTTCGGTATCGCCAGCGCCGAGTCGGTCATCGGCCAGTTCCGCTCGATCATCGGCACGGTCGCGCTGGTCATGGTGGTGATCTCATCCATTGGCTTGCTGGTGGGCGGCATTGGGGTGATGAATATCATGCTGGTTTCGGTCACGGAGCGGACCCGCGAGATCGGCGTGCGCAAAGCCATCGGCGCGCGCCGCCGCGATATTGTGTGGCAGTTCTTGTTAGAGGCCATGACCCTGACCGGCTCCGGAGGCCTGATGGGCATTGCGACCGGCTGGCTGATCAGCCTGACGATCCGGACGCTGGTGCCCAGCCTGCCCTCCACCGTCCCGATATGGTCGGTGGTGGCCGGGTTTACAGTCGCCACCAGCATCGGCCTTTTCTTCGGCATCTGGCCGGCCATGAAGGCGGCGCGGCTGGATCCGATAGCGGCTCTGCGTTACGAGTGAGGTGGCGCCCGGGTTTCCTGTCGTCGATGGTTACCAGCACCAGGTCGATATCGGATTTTTCCCACACGGTATCGTGCGATAGAATGCCGTACAGGACGGCCGCCAACACAGAGCGGTCGCGCTTCGCTTGGCTGGCCAGTGTCTCCAGCGCGGCGCTGAACTTCTCTGAAACCTCTCCCTGGATGGCTTCTTTGTGCATACCTGATTGCGGGATTATACGTCAGCGGACACTGCCTTGTCGCACAGCGTTTACCCGTGTGCGGTGACGCGTTGCTGCTCGTGGTTCGCCGGAAACCGCGTTCCAAGAGATCACGCCGCCAGCCTCGTCCGGCTGCCGCGCTTCCCCCAACCCGACTTGGACGAAACCGCTTCGCGGTAGACTGCGAGGTTGACATGCTTCGGCAGGGCAATTGCCCTTGCCCTGCCAAAATCTCGCAGCGGCATCGTCCAAGTCGTCTTCTCGGTAATGCTCCGGCGATCACCCCTGGCCAAAAGGAGAATTCACGCGCCGGAGCACTGCCGAGCAAGCCTAAAGACTTCCTGGCGACTGCACAGTGCGCCTTTGATCAGTGGCTGGGTTGTTCCATACGTTCTCGCTAAGCCGCCTGCTTGCCCGAGGCTCTCTAGAGATCCTTGAGCAGTTCATCCAACTGAAAGGCGTGGCGGATGGGATGCATGACAGCGTGCTCCAGCATCGAGTCGATACAGTAGCGCGTCTGCCATCGCGATGGGTACTCGGGAGCCTCCAATCTTTCGTTGGACACTTCCCTCAGCGGGGCCCGCCACCGCTCTAGGACGTGCTCCATGTAGCCGTCCGCATCGTGGACTATGGCAGCCGCGTCCGGAGCAGAGCGGATTTCGGGGTCCGGCAACGCCAACACCTCGCATATCCAGATCATGTAGCCGCCCGCCGCGGACAGCACGTGCCGTCCTAATGCTCCGAGCGATGCATAGGCGGGGTCATCGGTTGGTGGCAGGCTCACCGACCTCGCCAAGGCCAGCCTCCAGGTGTGGACGAATCGGCGAAGATGCTCCTCGTGCAAGAGCACCATCGCGCGAACCGCGCGAGAGCGGTACTGCGGATTGGATGACATGAGCACAGGATAGCCGATTCACAGCCTTCTCGTGGCCGTAACTCGTCGCACACGGTTGAGTTCTGAGACTCTGCGCTGCCAGGGGGGATCAGTCGCTTGAACGCGTTCCAACCAAGCCAAACTGGACTGCGCCCGCGGCCCTCCAGTTCATACGATGTCTTCGCGGTCTTTATCCCATTTGACCGCGCGCCCCATGCGATAAGACTCAAGGGCCATCCGGCAGGCGATCGCGGAACGATACCCCAGTTCGAAGGGGCAGTTGGGTTGCTTGCGGCTGCGCACGCAGTCGAAGAAGTTGTTCATGTGCAACTGGGTGAGATGCTCATCGGAAGTCCCGGCGCTCCGCTTGGGGGTGGTAGGATGTTCGCCTTTACCTTGCGGCTCGTATGTGACGCTCTCGTCCTCGAAGCGGGTGACCGTGCCCTTGTTACCGAGCAATTCGTCGGTGGTCTCTCCGTAGTATCGGTTGCCGAACATCGAATTCCAACTGAAGAGTAGCGTACCGTGGTCCATGGCTACATCGTAAGTGTCCGGGACCTCCATCTCCGGGGAGAGATAGTTGCCTGCGCCCATGGTCACGGTGCGGGGGATATCCAGATCCATCGTCTTGTACCAGAAGATGACCTGGTGCACCATATTCTCGAACACGTTTCCGCCGGAATAGTCCCAGAAAAAGCGCCAGTGCATGTAACGGTTCGGATCGAATTCGCGATGCGGCCGGTCCCCTTCCCAGGCGATCCAGTCGACATGCTCCAGGTCGCAGTCGTCCGGGATCGGGCGGTTCCAGCCGCCATCGCGCGAGTTTCGGTAATGATGGGTGTGGATGGCGGTGATCGTACCCATGCGGGCGGGTGTATGCAACTCGCGGACCTGGGCGACGGCCGGTCCACTGGTGGCCTGCGAACCCACCTGCACGACACGGTTGGACCCTGTATACGCCTGTTTCATCTGCCGGGCGTGCTCCGGATTGAACGCCATGGTTTTCTCGACGTACACATCTTTGCCGGCCTCTATGGCCGCCACGAAGATTGGGGCGTGCTGATGATGCGGGGCCGCAATCAGAACCGCGTCGATCGATTTGTCATCCAGCAGGCGGCGGTACTCCTTGTATGTCGCCGCGTTGGGCGCCAGACTCTTGGCGTGCTCCAGCCGGCGCGTGTATACATCGGCGACGGCCACCACCTCGGCATTCGGGCAATTCAAGGCCGCCCGGAAAATCTGCGTGCCGCGGTCACCGGCTCCGATGAGCCCGAACCGGACGCGGTCACTGACTTTCGGCGCGCCGGCGCCTGCGCCGGCGAGGCCGGCGGCCGAAACGGCCCCTCCAGCCAACTGGGTGACAAACTCGCGACGTGTACTCACATTTACCTCCATTCCTCTCATTCACCATAGCGCTTTGCAACGCACTTCAGGCGAATCGAACCATCCCGCTCGGTCAGCCGCATCAACTCCAACCGGATCGCATCGGACGTGCCAGCCGGAGCGCGGTGTTGTCAATTCCGGCAAGAAAACGGCGTTATCGTCGCAGGTCGCGACCAAGGGCTGTCGGGAGACTTGCGCCACGCGGTTGCGGATCGCTAACGAACGAACGCGCCTACGCTACCGAAAAGACTGGTGGGACGACGCTGAAAACAGAGGCCGGTATAATACGGGAGCCCGTGCACGCAAGTCACCGGGCGCCACGGCGAGCCACGCTCGCCTCAGGCTACCCCGCGATGCGAAGCCACTGCGCCTGTCCGCCTTGCTTGTCGGTCTGCGCAATGTCTACGTCGATCCAGATTCCGTTGGCGTCGATTGCTGGAAACAACTGCAAAAGCTGGTAGCCTCGAACCGGTATGTCCGGCACATTGCTTTGCGATCTCCAGTAATGCTGAAAAGAGAGGCCGTACAGCTGCTGGCCGCCAAGGATTGCGTCGGCCCCGACATAGATGCCGGGGATGTATCCCGCGGCATTGACCGCGGCGAACCACGCATTGCAGTGATCCGTCACATCCTGCGCGGCAGCGTCGTTGACGACTCCTTCCAGATCGCACCAGATGTTGACGCCGGGCGGGAAGCCGACCAGTTGGGCGTTGGCGACAGCCTGCGCGCCGTCTTGTTGGCCGAGGGTCTGGCTAGGAGACCAACCTGGTTTGCGCACGTGTTGGACCGCCATAAGCGCCAACCCCGAGCTGAGAATATCGTTCGCCTCCTGGGTGCTCAGATCCCCCGGCGACTGCTGACCCAGCAGCGTAAGATATCTGACGCAGAATCTGTATCCCTGGCCGAAAAACTGCTGCGCCACGGCCGCGGTGACGACTGTATCGGAATCGAATCCCGGAGCGAATGAGAGAGCGCCTTCTGTCTGACCTGGCAACGCCATAATCAACCTCCTTCCCTACGGAGTGTACAAGAAATCTATGGCGCGTGCAAAGTCCCGATCCTGCGGAGCGTCAGTGACTTCGGATAGCGACTTAGCTGCCGGCCGCCCGCAAAATCGCAGTCACGCTTCGTTCTACATCCTCATCCCGCGTCGCCCACGACGAGACACTGATGCGCATCGCCGTGCGACCCTGCCAGTCTGTCGGGCCACACCAGCAGGTGCCATCGCGCTGTACCCGATCGATCACCTGCCGGGTGTGGGCGGCGTCGCCGAAGGAAACCAAAACCTGGTTGAGCACCACCTCATTCAGAATCTCGCAGCCGCCTTGCTGCAGCGCTTCGGCGAAACGGCGGGCCAGGCGACAGTTCCGCTCGATCAGGTCCGCCAGGCCGGTGCGTCCGAGCGACTTCAGCGCCGCCCAGATCTCTGCACCGCGCGCCCGCCGGGAAAGCTCCGGCGTGTACTGCGAGGGCTCCCGATGTCCGCCCTGCGGCAGATACGTGGCCGTCACCGACATCGCGCTCTTCAATGCCGCCGCATCTCTGACGAATGCCAGACCGCTGTCGTAGGGCACGTTCAGCCACTTGTGAGCGTCCGTGGCCCAGGAATCGGCATCCGCGACGCCTTCTACCAGGTGCGCATACTTGGGACTCGCCGCCGCCCATAGCCCGAACGCGCCGTCGACGTGCACCCACGCTCCCGACAGGTGCGCGCGCGTACAGACTTCCGCCGCCGGATCGAACGCACCGGTGTTCACGTTTCCCGCCTGCATGCACACGATCGCCGGCCCTCTCAGAGGCGGCATTTCAGTAACCAGCATGCGACCCTGACCATCCACCGGAACGCGCATCACGCGCGAACGCCCCAAGCCGAGCATCCCCAGCGCCTTGATCAGCGACGGGTGCGCCTCGTCTCCCACCACTACGGCGATCGGCGGCGCGCCGAACAACCCGTCGGCTTCGACGTCCCACCCGGCGCGGGCTAGCACCGTATGCCGCGCGGCTGCCAGCGCAGTGAAGTTTGCCATGGTAGCGCCGGTCACGAATCCTCCGCCGGAACCGGCCGGTAGTTTCAGCACATCCAGCAGCCAGCCCAGGCAAACCTCTTCCAGCACGGTCCCGATCGGCGACGCTGCGAACAGCCCTGGACATTGATCCCACGCGCCGGCTAGCCAGTTCGCTGCGAGCGCCGCCGGAAGCGAACCACCGATCACGAATCCGAAGTACCGCCGGCCGGCCATACCCGTGGTCGCCGGCGACCCGATTCGATCCAGCGTCTCCAGCACGAATCCGGCTTCCATCGGCAGTTCGGGCAAAGGCTCGTCTAACTCCGTTAGTCCCGCCAGCGCCTCCGGCGAAGGCGCCACCTTGCGGTCCTCCAGGTTCTCCAGATAGCGCGCCGCGGCCTCGGCTGTCAGGTTCAATAAGGCTCTCATCTTTTCGATGGTAGCGTGTGACGCGGCAGTGTTTGCGGGCCACTTGGACGTTTACGCCGCCACGCCGTTCGCGTGGCCATGTCCGGCG
>Ga0181526_10004772_pt1 | contig 10411 bp, 7 predicted proteins | sample PEATcosm2014_Bin_35_FD_119750 | JGI IMG/M metagenome (GOLD analysis project Ga0181526, IMG submission 119750) | Peatland microbial communities from MTU Mesocosm Facility, Houghton, MI, USA - PEATcosm2014_Bin06_30_metaG | ecosystem: Environmental > Terrestrial > Soil > Wetlands > Peat | place...
ACTTGCCCTTGAACGGGCGGATGCTGATCGACCTGGCGCTCACCGTGCCGGACGCCCACATCGGCCATGGCGCCCAAACCGGCGACATGAGCCCGCTCTACTGGCGGCCCGGCCAAAGGTCCGCGATCACCATCGGCGGCAACCGTCCCGACGCCAACTATTACCTGCTCGACGGCGTCACGAATACGGACCCGACGTTCAACACCATGAACCTGAGTCTTTCGCCGGATGCCGTACAGGAGTTTCAAGTGCAGACCGGCAGTTACTCGGCGGAACTGGGCGGCGCGGGCGGCGGCGAAGTGAATATCGTGACTCGTCAGGGCGGCAGCCAGTTTCACGGGACCGCATATGAGTTTTTGCGGAACAATAAGCTCGACGCGCGCACTTGGAACGAGATGCCCGGGACCAGCTATCTGAGGCAGAATAACTACGGCGGCTCGGTCGGCGGCCCGCTCTTCGGGAAGCAGACGTTCTTCTTCGCAAACTACGAGGGCTTCTACCAGACCCAGGCGCAGACCGCGATGGACACCGTACCGACCGCGGCCGAGGCGGGGGGCGACTTCAGCGGAAGCGGAGAGGTCATCTACGACCCCGCCACTTCCCACGCGAATCCGAACTACAACCCGGCGCTGCCGGTGACTACCGCGAATCCACAGACCCTGCGTAACCCGTTCCCGAACGACGTGATTCCATCCATACGCCTCAATTCGGCGGCTGCCTTGATGCTCCAGAGTTACGTGCCGCGCCCGAATACCATGGGCGGCATGGGCTACGGCATGACCATGAATGGAACGCCGGCGGTGTTCGGTGCCGGAGAGGATTCCAATAACCTGCTCGACGTGCGCGACTCGCTCGAGCGCAACAACCAGGGCACCATCCGCGCGGATCGCAATTTTGGCGATAGTGACACGCTCAGTGTCCGGTATTCGTCCAGCCACGAGGATGGCTTCACGCCGCAGAACTTGCCCGGGTACGGCTACAACTTCGACAACGCCTCCCAAAACGGCTCCATTATCTGGACGCGCATCGTCTCGCCATCCATGGTGAACACCGCGTCGGTAGGCGTCTCCCGTCTCGCCATGTCGCACTGGGCGCAGGACAACGGCGTGAACGATATCGTGGACGCGCTGGGAATCACGGGGACGAACTTCGGCGGACAGAAGGGATGGGGCGCGCCCTATTTCAACGTTCAGGGTTACACGCCGTTCGGCGACTCCTGGCAAGCGACGCCCATGGAACAGTGGAACACCACGGTGGAAGGCCGCGAAGCGCTATCGCGGCAAACCGGCGCCCACAGCCTCAAGTTCGGAGGCGCTTTGCGGCGCGTGATCTGGCCGATGTGGGCGCTGGTGCAGAGCCGCGGCTACTACCAGTTCACGCCCGGCTTCACCACCGCAACGCTCACGAACGACGGAACGGGATCGGCGCTGGCGAGTTTCCTGCTGGGCGATCCGGCATCCAGGCAGTTGCAAGCCGGGGTACCCAACATGAACCTGAAGAACTGGGCGGTGGACGCCTTCGCGCAAGACACGTGGCGCGTCACGCCCACCACGACCATCGATGTTGGCCTGCGTTACGAATTCGAATCGCCGCTGGTGGACCCAAATCGCGGATGGAGCAACATTGAACAGGAGAACGGCCAGTTGGTGGCCTTCATCGGCGGCCAGACGGGGATGCCGAATGGCTTGCAGTATCCGCCGAAACTGCGCTTCGCGCCGCGGCTGGGCATTGCGCACCACATCCAGAAAAGCGGCGTTGTCTTGCGCGCCTCCTACGGCATCTTCTATATGCCCATTGACATGAACACGTGGTGCAACGAATTGCACAACGTACCCGTTCTTTTCCCAATCACTCAACAGAGCGATAACTTCACTCCGCAGATCAGCGGTTTCAATTTCCCGCAACCCGTGCTTGGCCAGACGGTGGTCAGCTTCACGGGCTTCGACCCTCACGCGCCGGCGCAGTACGTGCAGCAGTGGAGCGGATCCCTGGAGAAGAGCCTGGGGCGCGATACCACGCTGGAGGCGGGCTATCACGGCGAGCGCGGGGAGCACCTGCAGGAAGCGGTTCTGATCAACAATGCGCAGCCCGGACCGGGCGCGATTCAGCCCCGGCGGCCGTATGCCACCGCGACTTTCATGCCCGGCACGGTGTTTCCGAGCACGATTAACGTAGCCAGCAGTACGTTCCCTGTCAGTTCTGTGAACGACCTGCAGAACCGGGCTCGCAGTTGGTACGACGCCGGCTATGTGAACCTGCGGCGGCGCTATTCGCACGGAGTGAGCATGCTGGCGAACTACACGTTCGCGAAAAACCTGAGCAATGCGCCCGAGTTCCGGTCGCCCATGGCGGAGTCCGCAATTCCGCAGAACGACAACGACCTGAACGCGGAGAAAGGGCCCGCGTGCGACGTGCGCCATCGCCTTTCGGTGAGCGTGGTCTACGAACTGCCTACCCTGGAGGCCGCCGGGTGGACGCGCTCGCTCACGCGCAACTGGCGCCTGTCCACGATCTTCCAGGTTCAAAGCGGATTCCCGTTCACCATCTCGGTGTTCGGCGACACTGCTAACGCCGGTACAATCGTAGGGGAGAATCCGATCCGCGCGAACTACACCGGCCAGCCCGTATTCGGCGCAGGCACGCGGACCACATCGGAATGGTTCAATCCTTCCGCGTTCAGCACTCCGGCCGCTTACACCTTCGGCAATTTGGGACGGAACACGGTCTACGGGCCAGGGATGGAGACCATGGATTTTGCGCTGGTCCGTTCCTTCTCGCTCGCCGAGCGCCTGCGCATGGAACTTCGCGGCGAAGCCTTCAATGGGCTGAATCACTCGAACTGGGACACGCCGAACCGGTTCGTCAACACGCCGCAATTCGGCACCATCACGGAAGCCTCGACGCCCGGCCGCGAATTCCAGTTGAGCGCAAGGCTCTCGTTCTAAACTGCAGCTACGGTTGCTCGGCCAGAATCCGCTGTATTGAGTTGGCGTATCCGTCGCACGCGGTGATGGGCGCGCGCTGCCGATACACGTCCGGGTCGGTGGGCGCCCAGGTTCCGAGTCCGTCGACATAGCGATTGAACATACAGAAAGCCGCGGCGATGAGCACGGCGTCGTGGATCTCTATGTCCGTGGCGCCGGATTCCCGGGCGCGCACTCAGTATCTCAGAGAGGCCGAAGCGCTGCGGCGCCGATCCACAGGATGCTCGGTATAGACACCTCACGCACCTGCGCACGCACGGTTCCGTCTGACCGATTTGCACCCTGTGGGCGCTGAAGCGAGCGTCCGATCCGGCTTCGCAGCGCTTCGGTGGCGTATGACGTCGGAACCCAACGGGTAACTTCCGGATGGGCTTCGTCCTTTGGACTGGCTCAACCCTCCGCCGTCATGGTAGGACCTACGGAATCGGCCGCGCCGGCAGCGGAGCATCATTTGGTCGGGTGAACCCACCTCAAGCTGAAACCCACCGTCCCACAAGCCTCCCCTCCGCCACGCCCCGCTGCCGTAAACCGTTACAATCAAATGCTATGACGGCAATTCAGCTGCTCCTTTTGGTGGCCGTTTTTTTCGTAACAAGCGGCGTAAGCGTCGTCACTGGAAGCACTTCCGTCATCACGGTACCCGCGATGTTCCAGTTCGGAATTGATGCGCGGGTGGCTGTCGCGACTAACATGTTCGCGCTGACCTTTATGAGCCTCGGAGGCACTTTGCCGTTCGTTCAAACGAACATTATAAATAGACGGCGATTGCCTCTCTTGATCGTCCTGACCTTATTCGGGTCTGCAATAGGGGCAACACTGCTGCTCGTTATTCCGTCCAGGGTGGTTCCGCTTATCGTCTCGACCGCGGTTATTGGGCTCGCCGTCTTTTCGACGGTTTACAGGCGTGCTGGTGTTGTCCCCTCTCCTCTATTGCCTAATCGGAGACTGGAAGCAGCAGGTTATGCCCTGACGTTCCTTCTAGGTATGTATGGCGGTTTGTTTAGCGGCGGCTACGTCACCATCCTCACCGCAGTCTTTGTGACGACATTCCGTATGACTTTCACCGAGGCCATTGCAACCACGAAATTGATCAACATTTTTTCCTCCGGAATTGCGGCCGCAATATTTATGGCGGGATTCGCGTGCACTCTGCGTAGCCACCTCGACGCTGGAGCTTGGAATCGACATCGGCGACATCGACGCCATCGTGCTCGCTGAGCCGCCGACGTCGATTAACGGCTTTCTGCAACGAATAGGCCGTGGCAATCGACAAACGGACAAATGCCGAGTGTGGGCGGTCACCCAGGATAAGGCGCAACAGCAGATCTATGAAGCACTCCACCACTGCGCCGTCCATGGCTACCTGGATGACAGCTACGAGTACCAGAGGCATTCGGCAGAATTTCAGCAGGTAATCAGCCTAGGGTGGGAGTGTGCCCGCAAAGATCGAGTGCTGACCGCAGAGACGATCATGGACATACTGGATGACCACGTCCGGCCAGAGACTCTCGACGACATGCTGGCTACAGGGGCGTTGCAGCGGATTGGCGCTTCCCTTGTTCCCAGCCAGTACTGGATGGACCAGGGCGATAAGAGGCAAATTCATACGGTTCTGGCGGCTGCCAGCGGCATACCGATAATCGATCTCTATTCGGGCGAGACCGTGGGCACCGCCTCTCGTAGTCTTCAGACCAGCGGAAGAGTTTTCACGGGAACTCGCGATCGTGAGATTAGGGCCGCGGACGAGAGCGGAGTTTACCTTAGTCCTTCGAGTCCAGCGCAAAAGGGATTGGCCGATCTTCCGACCAGCAGAAGAAAGCTGCGGGGACTTCCACGGCGACTTGTATGGGCTTTGGCGGAGCGTGATGGGTCGGATCCTACGGTATGGTCATATAGCCAAGGCGTATTGACAACCTGGGGCGGAGGTGAATTCAACTACCTGTTAAGAGAGGCGTTGCGTGCACTTGGTTACGGCGACGCACTGAAGGCCGACTCGTTCGGTATTTCGGGATTTGACGCCCTGCCGATTGAAGTCCCCTCTGATCTATGGCCATTGGTTGAGCAGGCAATACGCGAGCGAAAGCTACGGCTCGCTGCGGCAAATGTATTCCGAGAGCCGACAGCGTACCACAAGCACCTTGGCAGCAGACTGCAATTGGAGGACTCTTATGGCGCCGTACCGCTCGATTCTTGCCACAGATGGCTAAACCTGTGCACACAGATTTCCCGGTGAAATACGACCCGATCGCACAGTCTCAATCTTCTCGGCCTCGCTAGTCGGGTCGGACCCCCATTGCCAGAATGATTCGTACGATCCTTGAAGCACGAGCCGGATTGGCCGATGCCCGTTCCCGCGCCAGCCGTCAACTGCGAGCTGCGAAGATCTGCCGGTTGTTCGAATGTTCATGCCATCGACGCGTTGCCGGACGCGCGTGCTCAGTGTGGACCGACCGATTTTCTCTGCTATCGCAGCACTGTGCGCCCATGCCCATTGGAAACGTGGAAATGTTTCTCGCGGCGATCCAGCGTGCTACAGTTTCCGGGTATGGCAGCCCCGAAAACCAGTCAATCGCACCCTCTTCAGATCAACGCCGTCGGCATTCCGGGCGGCCCGGGCGTTATCGGCCTTACGTTTTGCCCCGGGAAGAAGGGCAGTGGCATGTATTCCGGGACATGGGACCGAGATCTCGCTATCGATCTGAAGGCCATTCGGGCCTTCGGCACCGAAGCCCTCGTGACATTGATGGAGAACCATGAACTGACCGAGTTTGGGGTCCCATCGACGGCGCTCGGCCGGCACGTGGCGAACTTGGGTATGGAATGGCATTACCTTCCCGTGAGGGATGTCGACGTCCCGGATGAACATTTTGAAGACCTTTGGACGTATTCCGGGCAGCGATTGCGCAGGATTCTCTCGCGCGGCGGGAAGATCGTGGTCCATTGCCTTGGTGGCCTCGGGCGTACGGGAACGATTGCGGGTCGGCTGCTGGTCGAGTTTGGCGACCAACCTGAAGCGGCTATCAAGAAGGTGCGGGAGGCCCGGCCAGGGGCCATTGAGACGTCAGCGCAGGAGCGGTACATCCGGAATTGCAGACCTGCGGCTGGTGCACGCGCGCCGCTGTCCCACGAGGAGAGGGCGTTGGCATGCCTGCTGGGCGGCGCGGTTGGCGATGCGTTTGGTTACGAGGTTGAGTTTGAGAGACTGCCTGAAATCCGCGCACGCTTTGGCCCCGCCGGAATCGAGACGCCCGTACTCCACCATGGAAAGCTGATCGTCTCCGACGACACCCAGATGACCCTGTTCACCCTGGAAGGACTGCTGCACTGCCTCAAGGACAGGGCGGCTTGGCAAGAGGCCTGCATTCCGGCGGTTCGGGAGGCGTACTTGGATTGGCTGCGGACCCAGGCAGGCGGGTCGGTACCCGGACGGGCAAGCGGCTCCGGCTGGCTGGCTGACCAGCCCCAGATGCGCGTGCGACGCGCCCCTGGGAACACATGCCTGAGCGCTCTCCATTCAGGAGGCCACGGCTCAATCGGTAAACCTATCAACAACTCCAAGGGATGCGGCGGCGCGATGAGGACCGCGCCCATAGGCCTGCTCCCATGTGCGGATGTCGACACGGTGTTTCGCTTGGCGGCCGAAGCCGCCGCGCTCACACACGGGCACCCGAGCGGCTATCTCAGCGCCGGCATGGTCGCGGCCATAATCCGCGTCCTCCTGGATGGCGGCTCCCTGGCGGCCAAACCCGGAACGCCCAGCGACTCCGGCGCTATCGACCGGTGTCGTGGAATCCTCAAGACCTACGCCGGCCACGAGGAAACGCTGAGGGCGGTGGATGGAGCTGTGCAACTCGCCGCCAAAGGCCTGAAGGACCACGCCGCGGCCGTCGAGACGTTGGGCGGCGGATGGGTGGGAGAGGAAGCTCTGGCCATCGCGTTGTATGCCGCCTTGTCGGCGGAGTCCTTCGTCGAAGCAATCAAAATCGCCACAAACCACAGCGGCGACAGCGACAGCACCGCAGCCATCGCAGGCCAATTATGGGGAGCGGCGAATGGCTTGGCTGGCATGCCTCACGATTGGATATCGAACGTCGACGTGCTGATCCCGCTGCTACACGTTGCGCGGCAACTGACTTTATCCTGTTACGCGAATCCGTGCTGATGGAGACCCGCACGTCACCTCGACATCGACCACACCGGCAGCTTCCGCCTCATAGATGCGCGACCCGCTCGTAGAACGCGGAGCAAGCCCGCTCCTTGGGCAAGGAGCCGCTCGGAATGGAAAGGATGAAGAGAAAACGACTCCAACGATGGCGTCAGACGTACAATAGATGCGAAAGCTCAATAAGGATGGCGGTCTTGGCACCCATGAAAGAGCAAGCATCTGCCGATCAGGAATGGGAAAGGTTCACAGGTGATCTAGCGCTCTGCTTGGCGGATCTTTCGGAAGACGAATACCTCGTTCTTACCGCGAAACGCGTAAACTACTTCATTCAGTTTGCGGCTCAAGGGCAGTTCGGGATGCGAGCCGAGGCTACGAGCAACGTCTATGTAGAACCCCCGGGGGCTGTACTTTCGGCTGACGCCTACGAGGCTATGAAGCAGCTTGGTTGGAGATTGCCAACAGAGGTTCCCGACTCTCCTCCTGATCCGGATGGCTCGCCGAATTTCTTCATGGACTTGTCGAATCCCATCGACTTCGGATCCCTTGCGGCGCTGGCGGTTCAAACTTTTCGCCTTGTGTACCATATCGATCATCCGGGAAAGCTCAGGTACAAGTCCTTCAGTTCAGGCGGCGCGGACATCCGTTTTCCCACTCTTCGACTTAAGCGCGAGGAATGATTCGATGGTTGCCTGAGCCTAAGACATTCCCGAGCGGGCATATCTCAGTCGGCAAGGCGGTTATTTGTTAGCAAGCTTCCCGTACGGTAATATTTCCTCGCAATCGCCTTGCAAATGGTATAATCTTCCCGTACGGTAATATTTGGAGCAGGCCTTTGAGATACACGGCCGCGCAGATCGGCAAACTGATACGGGACACCCGCAAGAAGCTGGGCGTCACGCAGAAGGATCTCGCCCTGACCTCCGGGACGGGGATGCGGTTCATTATCGATCTCGAAAAAGGCAAGGAAACCTGCGAGATCGGAAAAGCCTTGGCAATCCTGAATACGCTCGGGATCAAGATCACCTTCACGCCGCCATCGGCCAAGGTGGGGTAAAGCATGGCACGAACTCTCGATGTCTACCTCCACAATGATCTGGTCGGCCATCTTGTTCGGGACGACGGCGGCGGAATGGTTTTCGATTATGTGGAAAGCTGGCTGAACAAGCCCGACGCCACACCTTTGTCACAGTCGCTGCCCCTGCGGACGAAACGGTTCAAGCGCAATGAATGCCGGGGCTTCTTCGCTGGTATTCTGCCGGACGAAGCCAAGCGCGAAATCATCGCCCGCAACCTCGGCATCAGCGCGCGCAACGACTACGCGATGCTAGATCGGATCGGCGGCGAATGCGCCGGTGCGGTCACCTTCATTCCGGCAGGGCAAGCCTTACCGGAGCGGAATTACAGCTATCGCAGGCTCTCGACAGAAGAACTCGCGGCAATCCTCAAGGAGCTCCCGAGGCGCCCGCTGCTTGCGGGCGAGGAGGGAATACGTCTTTCACTCGCCGGGGCGCAGGACAAAGTAGCCGTGCGCATGGAGAACGGCGAAGTCAACCTTCCCCTGGGCGGCGCTCCCAGCACGCATATCCTCAAGCCCGCCGTGGAACATTTTGATGGCGTTGTCTTCAACGAAGCGCTGTGCATGAAGCTTGCCGCCGAAGCTGGTCTACCAGCGGCTACCGTGAAGACGATAAACGTCAGGGGCATTGACTGCTTGCTTGTGCAGCGCTATGACCGGATTCACAGGCAGGGACCGGGTGCGGAGGCCGCAGTCGAACGGCTTCATCAGGAAGATTTCTGCCAGGCGCAGGGCATAGTCCCCGAACGCAAGTATCAAAAGGAGGGCGGACCATCACTTAAGCAATGTTTCCGGTTGCTACGCGAAGCATCAAGCGCGCCGGTCATCGATCTGGCGCGCCTTCTCGAAGCGGTGATTTACAACTATCTCGTCGGCAACAACGACGCGCACGGCAAGAATTTCTCGCTTCTCTACCGCGGCGTCGGGACTGCAAACCTGGAGATCGGGCTGGCTCCGCTCTACGATGTCGTTAACACCTTGTACTATCCCGCGCTGAGCCGCGACATGGCCATGAAGATCGGGGGCGAATACTCGTCGGAGAAGATGACCGCCAGGGACTTCGAGCAACTGGCGGAGGAGGCGGGCCTAGGCAAGCCCCTAGTGCGTGGCCGTGTGGCGGAAATGGCCGATAGGGTCACCGCCGGTCTTGCGAAGGTCCAGATCGCGCATCCGGTCGCTGAGAAGGTGGCGGGGCTGATGCGGCAGCGCGCAGAAAAGGTCCGGGACAGTTTTCGGAACTGAACTGCGGGGGGTCAAACGGACGTCTGGTAAGCCAGAAATGGGTTTGGGTTATTGTCCGCCACCGGGCCGTGTCGAGGATCCAGATCTGGTGATCTCCCTGTGCGCCGCGTGTCATGCGCGCATGCACCGGCTGACGACGATCCCCGCCCGGGTAACGGCTGAGGTTCGCCCAAAACCGGCCGTTCCAGTTTCAGTTCGGCTTGGCGGCGTAACCCAGGAACTCTCCGGTATGCCGACCGTCTTCGTCCAGAACAGGGGGATGTTCCCTAAGAAACTGGCGATAATATCCCTCCAAACTGCCCGGGCTCATAATCACTGTTTGAATGTCCTTTTTCCTCGGCATCGGAACGCCGTATGCGTCTACGGAACTTGAAATGAATTTTATGGGCGGTCGGCCACGCAGCATCCGTCCAACGGAAACTTCTTCTACTGCGTCACCCGGGCAGTCGACCAGCTCATCCACAGGAATGTCCGGGTTGGATGCTCTTAGCGCGTTCTTGGCCATGGCCGTCAATTTGTCGAGGCTCTTATCGTCGACCTCGACGAACAGATTCAAATGGTAAATCCGTGTCATACACTACTCCTTGCTTGATGGGAACTTCGATTTGGCTCGGTCCGGCTCGATATTGCCGGCGCATGGCTGCCCCCGAGCCTTTGTGACACAGCGGATACCGCCGCGCTCCGCGGCTCCAGAGCTGCGAGGATGCTGGCATCATACGCCTGGCACCGAATCCGCGCCGACCGTTTGCAAATGCCTGATGTCGCCGAGCACTTCGGCGCGGTTCCGTTGATGCTCTCGCGGGCACGTCCGTGCCGAGGGCACGGGCCACTCCAAAAGCGGCCGACTTGCCGGTCCGGGCTTAATTTAACGGTCGTCCCTTGGGGGCTACGCTCCTGTTTGTTGGCATGGCAGGCGGCCATGTGAACTGAATGCGCGGCCGCAAG
>Ga0181526_10004773_pt1 | contig 10408 bp, 8 predicted proteins | sample PEATcosm2014_Bin_35_FD_119750 | JGI IMG/M metagenome (GOLD analysis project Ga0181526, IMG submission 119750) | Peatland microbial communities from MTU Mesocosm Facility, Houghton, MI, USA - PEATcosm2014_Bin06_30_metaG | ecosystem: Environmental > Terrestrial > Soil > Wetlands > Peat | place...
ACACGCGACCACGCGACTGGACGCCCCAGAGCACGAGGTCGTCGATCGGCGCCCCGTGAGCCAGCGCGTTGGCGGCGACGAGTCCGCCCAAGCCGATGCCGATCGCCACGATCCGCTCGCAACCCTCCGTCACTCTCAGCGATGCCGCGGCCGCGTCCACGGCCGCGGTCCAGGCCTCGAGCCGGTGGTGTTCACGCGGCGAGCCGCCGCTGTCTCCGCTGCCGGGAAGATCGAAGCGCAGCACCGGATGACCCGCCTCCACGAGCTCCCCCGCCCAGCAGCGCAGGCTGCGGTGAGCGCTGAGCTCGTCCCAGCCGAACGGCGAGCAGAGGATGACGCCGGTCTCCGAGTGTGCCGTCTCCTCGGGCGTGTGGAGCATCGCGAAGACGGCGTCGGGCGCCGTGGCGAGATAGAAGGGATGCCCGCGTCGAGCGGCGAGTGGCCCCTCGTAGAGGGCGTGCGGAACAAGTTCGGTCATCAGGCCTCACTGAACATGATCGGCACGCGCCCGGCGAGGTTGAGCGCTGTGAGCGCGCCGTCAGCGCCGGGCGGTGCCCCGTCGACCCGTGCCAGGGCGATCCTGCGCTCGCCGCCGGGCTCGATCGAGAACGCGTCATCCGCCGCTCGGAAGCCCGGAAGATGCACCCGCACACCGTAGACGAAGCACTGTGCGCGGATTTGCAGCTCGGTGCGGTCTTCCCCGGATGGCGTGAGCGTCGCCGTCAGCCCGAGCCGCGCGGCGGGCTCGCGGGCCAGCAGGCGGCCGGCCGGCAGCCTGAAGCACTGCGAGAGGAGTTCCACGCCCTGCCCGCCGTCGCGCTCGAGGCTGCAGACGACGACCTGCTGTGCCGGTGGACCGAAGCGGTACGCCCAGGACACATCGACGAAGTGGCCGAGCATCTCCTCGAGGTCGTGCACGCTGTAGCCGTGCGGCGCGAGCTCGAGCTCCTGCGCGGTCTGCTCCACGCGCACCCCCAGTTCGCTGTAGAGCGCGACCCGCAGCCGCACGCGCGCGGGCTCGGGCCGGTCGTTGGCAACATGGACGGCGATCCCGCGCAGACCCTCGTCGGTGCTCCACACGGCCAGCGGCGCCAGCACCCGTCGCAGGTGGTGGTAGGCGACCTTCGGCTCGCCGCGGTGGTCCAGGATCCCCCAGCCGGCGCCCGGGCAAAGGTCGCGCAGCCACAGCACAAGGCCGCCACCGCATGGCGAGCCGCCTCGGCGCCATTCGCCGAACACCTCGGACATCACCTCACCGCTGACCGCGCGCGATAGCTCGAGGTAACGCTCGTGGTCGCTTCGCCGCAGCTCGGCCGGATCGACCTCGAACAGGGAGCCCAGATAGTGGTCGCGGACGTCGTCGAAGTCCCAGCCGCTTCCGGCGTCGCGCGGAACCCCGGCCTTCCAGCGCGGATCGTGCACCGCGACGCCCGCCGTCTGACCTTCGGCGAGCGTGTCGAGCACGGGCTGATCCGGCACGTTTGCGAAGGCGAGGCACTCCGCCGCGAAGCGGACCTCGGAACGGCGCACGTCGTCGAGCCCGCGCCGGTAGCCGCCGACGCCGTAGTAGTTGGCCACGCCACGATCCGGACGAAATGGCAGTGCCCCGCCCCATGGCGCGGAGGGCACCCAGATGGCGTCGACCGCAGCGTCGTGCAGCAGCCCCGGCAGCAGCTCGCCGTACAGCGGCCCCTCGGCGAGCGCCGGATCGAGGCCGAGCATCGCGATCTGCTGGGCGACCTCGCTTGAGCCGCAGATCACCGCGAGGCTGGGGCGCCCGCCGAGGTCGTCGAGCAGCTGGCGCCCCTCACGCGCGACGACGTCGAGAAAGGCAGGGTCGGACTCGGGGTAGTCGAGGTTGGCGAACATGAAGTCCTGCCAGACGAGCATCCCCAGCTCGTCGCAGAGGTCGTGGAAGGCGGCGGACTCATACGCGGCGGTTCCGGGGATCCGCACCATGTTCATCCCGGCGGCGCGCATCGTCTCGAGCAGCGACCTCAGCTGCGCGCGCGACGGCGGCGGACCGCTCGCCTCGAGCGGCGTCCATACCGCGCCGCGCACGAACACGCCGACGCCGTTGACGCTCAGCTGCAAACCGCTCTGCTCGAGCTGCTCGCCGCCGCCGAGCTCGCGAAAGCCGACGCGGCCGCAGTCGACGCTCAGCGTCTGGTCGCCCGCCTGCACGTGGAGCGTGAGCGCATAGAGGCTGGGCTCGCCGTGCGTGTGCGGCCACCAGCGCGCGACGTCCGCGACGGCCAGCTCGCCGGACGCCTCCAGCTGCTCCGCTCCGGCGACCAGCTCGAGCTCGCACCGATGGCTGCCCCCCGTACCCTGTAGCTCGACGAAGACCCGTTCGGGCGCCGGCTCCGCCAGCGTGGTGAGCCGCGCACGGATCGCCAGGATGCCGTCATCGCCGGCGAGGCGTGGTCGCACCCTCAGCTCCGTGAGGGCGAGCTGCCGGCGGCGTTCGAGCGCGATCGGCCGCCACGGTCCGACGACCGCAGGACCGGGCGCGAACCCGGGTGCGCGCCCGATCAGCATCGTCCGAAAGAAGCGCAGGGCGCCCTCGGACACAAGCCTCGTCCGCCAGCGCGCACGGGGCCGGCGACTCACCGCGAGCAACGGCGTCAGCGCGCGGCAACAGATCGCCAGCTCGTTCTCCGCGCGCAGCAGCCCGGTGACGTCGACGGCCGAGCGCGCGAACATCGATTCACTGGTGAGAATGCGGGCGCCGTTGAGGAAAACCTCGGCGACGGTCGCAAGCCCTTCGAACACCAGCACCAGCTGCTCACCCGGAGCGGCCGCTGCCGCGGTGAGACGGCAGCGAAACCACCAGTCGCGCTGGTCCAGCGGCGCGGCGGCGATCTGCGCCGCGGACATGCCGGCGGCGCGGAGCACGTCGGCGGCCCCTCCCGGCACCAGCGCGGGACGCCAGGCGAGCTGATCGAGCGCTTGCTGATCGGGACACGACCCCGGATCGGAGCCCGCCACCTCCCAGCCATCACTCAGCTCGGCGCGTTCGTGTCCCTCGACTGCGCCCCGCACGGTGTACTCCAGCGTGCCGGCTTCGGCGTGCCCGGGTGTTATCCGACGACCTCCTCGAGCGCCGCGATCGCCTGCCGCCAGGCAACGCTCAGCGACTCGACGATCGGCGCCGGATCGAACTCGCGCCGGCGCGCGAGGCGAAAGCCGAGCACCTTGCAGCCCTCGACGATTTCGCGCATCGGCGCAGCTGCCGCGACGGCCTCGTCGCCGAGCAGCCACTGCGCCTGTGTCGCCGCCAGCTCGAACGCCGCACCCACCATCCGCACCGTCGCGAACGCGTAGGCGTGATAGGCCTCGGGGCCCGCCTCCAGCAGCACCGGCAGGTCGCGTGCGAGCGCCTGCGCGAAGCGCTCGAAGGGATCGCTCTGCGGCCGGTGGCCGAGGTGGCGCTGCAGCGAGGCGCGGGCGGCTGCCCGCAGCTCGCCGCCTCGCAGCCGCGGCCCGGCATCGAAGCGCACGAGCTCGGTGTAGGGCGGAAGGATCTCCGGCGAGGGTTCGCCGTCGAGCCGGAAGACGCCGGTGTAGTCGTCGCCTTCGAGCTCGTAGAGGCTCGCGCCGTGGAAGTAGCGCAGCCAGCCGCGCTCGAGGTCGATCGCCTCGGCGACCACGGAGCTCTTGACGTGCTCGCGGTGGTAGCTCGTCGCCGCCGTGTCGGGCAGGTGCCACGAGTCGAGCTCGACGATGATCGTGCGGCCGCTGTCGATCTGCTCGGCGATCTGCAGCGGCAGCGGGCGATATGGCTGCATCTCGTGGATGTCGATGCCGAACAGCGACTCGAGATCCTCCGGCGGCGGCTTGAAGAAGGTCCACTGGTCGCCCTCGAAGTCAGTCCGCACCAGGCAGCCGAGCGCCGCGAGCGGCTCATCGCCGCGGCCGTGCAGGAGCTCGATGATGATGTCGGTGTAGCAGTTGGTCTCCATGTAGGTGCGGCCGCTGTCGTGCACCGCGTGCGGCTGGTAGTTGCCGGCATCGAGCTCGAAGAGGCTGCGATAGGTGCCGGTCCGCGTCGTGCTCATCCTCCCCACAGCTCCCGGCGCACCTCCGCCGGCCACGACGCCGGCTCCAGGCCATGGGTGTGCAGCAGGGCGAGCACGATCCGCTCCTGGCCGAAGCCGAGGCACGCGGTGTGCGCTGCGCCGCCATCGGCCAGCGTCAGCCCGTATTTCGCGGCGAAATGATCCTGGTGGTAGTTGAACGACGCGACCGCCGTCGGCTCATCGCCGGCGATCCCCACCAGCAGCTCCAGCTTGAGCTCCTGGGTGCGCTGATTTGCCGCGAGCATCCGCCCGCCGCGGCCGAAGAACGGATCCGTGGCACGGTCGCGCTGGGCGTCGAGGCCGAGCGAGCGGAGCAGGGTGAGCCCGCGCTCGCTCCAGCGGTCGCGCCAGGCGCGCACCTCCTCCGGCGCTCCGAGCGAAACGATCTCGCGCTGGTGAAACATCTGCATGCGCGCCGGGTCCTCGGAGGGCTCGTGGCGAAACACCCATGCCCCGCCCGCGTCGACGACGGTCCCGCCCGCCGGCAGCGGGCCGCGCGCGGCGACCGCCGGATAGACCGGGTAGCAGGCCGCCGGGACGAGCGCGAGCGCCGTCATCCGCTGGAACTCGCTCCAGTCCTCGTGGCGATCGGCGCGCTCGCCCTGCAGCAGCGCCTCCTCCTCGCCGCCCTCGAAGGCGAAGACCGATCCCGCGAGATGCGGAAACGAGTGCAGGTAGCCGATCGTTTCGATCTGGCGCCGCGGCAGGAGCGGAGGGAAACGCATCGACTCCGGGGCGTCGGCCTGCGCCGCCTGCGTGATCACGGCGTCCACGCGCCCACGGATGTCCTCGAACGTGGCCCCTCTGCCGTAGAGCCCGGGCACGCCGCTGTCGATGAACAGGCCACGCGCGATCAGCTCGTCACGGAAGGCCGCCTGGTCCGCGGTGGCCTGACGAACCTCGGGCATCAGGGCTCCTTGGCGATCAACAGCAGCGCCGCGTCGGTGGCATGCAGGCGCTCGTTTGCGACCATCAGCCGAGCTGACAGCGCGTCGCGCAGGTGACGCCCGACGCTGTAGGGCGTGTCGTTGCGGTAGCCGACGATGCCGACCACCTCAAGCGCCCCGGCGCACACGCCCGGAGCGTGCTCGGAGGCTGCGAGCTTAAGGTTGTTGAAGCGCAGCACGCTCGCCATCGTCATCAGGCGCGCGCGATCGTCGACGTCGTCGACCTGGAAGTCGTGCAGCGCCTGCGAGACCTCGCCCCGCAGCAGCGTCAGCTCCGCCATCACGTGCGAGAGGCGTGCAGCTGCCGGCAGCGGCTCGCCGGGACGTCGGCGCGCGCTCGCGCGCAGGAACGCGCGAGCTCGTTCGAAGGCGTCCGTCGCGATGCCGAGCCAGACGTGCGACCAGAGGATGTGCGAGAGCGGCACCATCGACTGGTTCATGACCTCGGCGAACGGTGCCGCCAGCACCTGCTCGGGGGCGAATCTCGCGCGCACGACGAACCCTGGCGAGCAGGTTCCGCGCATGCCCAGGGTGTCCCAGGCGCCGGCCGGTTCGAGCTCGGCCTGGCCTGACTTTGTGAGTGCGAGGACCTGGTCGCCCGGCTCCGACTCGGGCGTGCGCCGCAGCGTCGTGAGAAGGTCGTCGGCATACGCGCCGTAGCTGACGGTCGGCGCCTGCTTCTCGAAACTCAGCTCGCCGTCCGGCTCGGGTGTCGCGGCGGCGATCGAGCGGCTCATGTCGCCACCGGTCCCGACCTCCGAGGTCGCCGAAGCGATCAGGCGCTGCTCCTGGTGAACCTCGCGCAGGTAGCCCTCGAACCACGGGGCGCCGTCGAGATGGCGCGCGATCGTCAGCACCTGTATCTGGTGCATCGCGAAAACCATCGCCGTCGAGCTGCAGCGGCGGCCGAGCTCGAAGCAGCAGCGCGCGATCGTCTGGAGTGTCGCGCCGCCGCCCCCCAGGGCCTCGGGAACCGCGGCGGACAGCGCGCCGGCGCCGCGGAGCGCGTCGATCGCCTCGATCGGGAAGCGGGCTTCACGGTCGACGTCGTCCGCGGCGGTGGCCGCCACCTCGTCGGCGATCGCGCGAACCGCGTCGATCAGCGCCTGCTCGGAATCCACGGGCACGCTCATCGAGCGGCGCTCGAGGTCACGCCCCACCGCCCGTGGCGGACGGCTCGCCGTCACCTGAGAGCTCGGCGATCGCGCTCGCGATCGCCGACACGCTGTCGAACACCCCGCGCGTGAGCATCCGGTCGGGGAACTCGATGTCGAAGGCGTCCTCGAGCGCGAGCATCAGGTTCACGCTCGCGTGCGATGTCATGCCGGCGGCGAAGAGATCGGTGTCGTCGTCGAGCGTGTCGATGTCGACGGGCAGGCGAGCGTGCTCGCGAAGCACGCTGCGGATCACGGTGCGGGTGTCGGCGCTCACCGCTCGTCACGCACCCGGGCGACGACGACCGCGGCGGCAAACGGGCCCTCGTGCGTGAGGCTCACGTCGAGCGCCTCGATGCCGCGCCGGCGCGCGAGATCGCCGGCGGCCCCGGTGAGTTCGAGGGCCGGCCGCCCGAAACGGTCGGCGCAGACGCCGATCGTCTGCCAGGGCAGCGGCTCGTCGCCTGCGCGCAGCACCTTCATCGCCGCCTCCTTCGCGGCGAAGCGGGCGGCGAGCCGTCGGGCATCGGGCACTCCGCCCGACGTCGCGCAGTCGCGCAGCTCGCGGCTCGTGTACACGCGCCTAAGATAGCGCCCGGCGTGGACGCGGATCGACTCTTCGACCGCGTCGACGGACATCAGGTCGATCCCGACCCGCACGCCGCGACGGACCGTTCCGGTCGCGGCGCCGTGGCGGCGGCGGCGGATCACGCGGGCGCCCCGTCGGGCTGCGAACGCGTCGCGGCGTAGTGGAGCTCATGCCAGCTGGGCGCCGTTTCCCCGGGCGCCACCACCTCGCCGTCCAGCCTCAGGCATTCACGCAGGTCGAACCCGTGCCGGGCCAGCTGGCGCTCCTGGGCGTCGCGCGTGATGTGGTAGTGGAGCACCGAGAAGTCATGCGCGGAATCGTTGAGGATCGCGTGGTCGTCGGCGACCTGCTGCCACGGCAGCAACCGCCGTCGGTTGCGGGCGCTGCGCGGGAGCCTCAGCACCTGGCTGAGGAAGCTCACGGGGTTGGTGGCGTTGATGCTGCGGAGCGGGCCGCGCAGCAGCGGCGCGTAGGCGAGGTTGTGCGAAGAGAAGATCAGCAGCCCTCCCGGCGCCAGGAGGTCATGCGTCTGCGCGAGGAACGCCTGACGCTCGTCGTCGGTGAGCACGTCGATCACGGCGAAGCCGGCCACGATCGCGTCCCAGCGCTGGCCGGCGAACGGCGCCAGATCGCGCAGGTCACCCTGGAGGACGGTCGCCTGCGGATAGGCCTGCCGGCAATGCTCGACCATGTCGAGAGCGATGTCGACGGCGGTGACTGAGCTCGCGCGCTCGAGCAGATGCCCGGTGAGGCGTCCGCCGCCGCAGCCGAGCTCGAGCACGACACCCGAAAGCGCCGCGGCGTAGCGGTCGAACAGCGCGCTTTCGGCGGGCCGCAGCCGGCGGCCGCCGTAGCGGCGGACCAGGCCGCCCGAGCTCCACAGACGCTCGTTCGCCTCGCGCTGGACCTGGGCGGGCGTGACGGCGCCGCCGCCGACGCCGCTGCTCGCCTGTGCGGCTGTCAACCGAGCGCCGTCGGAACGAACTGTTCGCATCTCGCCGTCGCTGTTGCGCTGGGCCCAGGAGCCGGCGAGATGTGGGCAACCCGCTCTGCGGCGCTGCCCATGAACAGAGTCGCGCTTGCCGCGAGCGAGCGGCCGTGGCCAACGGCGACCGGCGGCAGCTCGCGGAACGTCGGCCGCCATCCGTCAGGATGCCTGGCGGCAGGCTCGCGGCGAACACGCTCTCGAAGGATCATGCGCAGGATGCGCTGCCCGTCTCGCACGGCACTGAGCTTACTCTCGCCGTGCATGCGCTCGTGCTCGACGGACGCAACCTCGGCGACCGCAAGCCCCGCGCGGGCGACGCGAACGTGGATCAGCGTCTCGACCTCGAAGCCGTCGCAGGTGACGTGCATGTGCGGCAGGCAGTGGCGCCAGAACGCGTTGTAGCCGTAGCAGAGATCGGTGTAGCGCGTGCCGAACAGCAGGTTGACCGCGAGACCGAGCATGCGGTTGCCGAGCGCTCTGATCGGCGTGATGTCGGTGCTGGCTCCGCCCGGCGCGAAGCGCGAGCCCTTCGCGAAGTCGTTGCCGGCCAGCAGGGCCGCGACGAACTGTGGGATCTCGCGCGGGTCGTTGGAGGCGTCGGCGTCGATCATCACGATGATGTCGCCGGAAGCGGCGGCGAAGCCGCAGGCGAGGGCGTTGCCCTTGCCGCGGCCGTCCTGGAGCACGACGCGCACGTCGGGGCGGATCGTGCGGGCGACATCGATCGTGCCGTCCTTCGAGTGGCCGTCGACGAGCACCACCTCGTCGACCATCTCCGGGATCGCTGCCAGCACGTGCGGAAGGTTCGCCGCCTCGTTGAGCGTGGGGATCACCACGCTGACGGAAGCCGCCGGTCGGGCGGCCGTCGCGCGGCTCACCCGCCCGCCCCTGGAGAACAGTGCCGCAGTCCCTGCCGTCGTATCCCTGACGCTCATCGCGGTGCTACCTCCGCGGCCGTGGAGCCATTTCGAGTGTGGTTTCGATGCCGCATTCCTCCCGCCCCGCTGGCCGCAAGTCGGCTCGAGGAAGCTGCGCATCGCCGTGCAGTGCGACGTTTCGCATGGCAATGTAACGGCTGCGGCGGCGACGTATTGCCGGTTGGGGAGAAATACCACCGGTTTCGAGCCGTGGGTGACGACCGCGCGCGGCCGGGGGAGACACCCACGGCGCGGTCGAGCGGCGCCCACGCCGGATGCCCGAGGGACCCCCAATCGGTGACGGTTCGCCCGTGCGGGCACATCGAACGTTCGTCCGGGCACCCACACGGGCCCCATCGCCGCGATCGAACAGACGTTGATAAGGCCGCCGTTCCGTTGCCCACCCACGATCGCCGCCCGATCGAAGAAGGGTGTCCAGGAATCGCGTCAAGGCGTCCATCTTCGTGCTCGTCGCCCTCGCCGCCGCAGCCGTGCCGGCCGGCGCGTCCGCCTTTATGTTCGGGCCTGTAACGCCGGCGCCGGCGCCAACCGCCACCGCGCCGGTCGCGAGGACGCTGCGCGAGCAGCTTCGCTCGACCGGCGTGTACGACGTGAGCGTCACCGTCGCGACCGCTGAGAACCCTGGACGCCTCGTCGATGTCGAGCTCGGTCCGCTGGCGCGCCGTGCGCGGGTCGATGCGCAGTCGCACAGCGCGCGTCTGCAGCTCACGCTCGCGATCAACCGACTGGCCTTCACGGTCCGCGTCACACCCGCACTTGCCCGGGCGCACGTCAGCGTGCTGCTGCGGAGGATCGGGTCCGTGGCGAACGGGACCGCGCCGCAGAGCATCGCTGTTGCAGCCGCGCCGGCCAGCGCCGGCAAGACCCGCGCGAGCGGCGTGGTCAGCAAGCCGGCGAAGGCCACCTCCTCGGCAGCCGGCGCGACGGGTCCCACCGGTGCGAGCGGCGCCGGCGGCACGACCGGCTCGACGGGCTCCACGCCGCCGGCAACGCCTCCCGCTGCCCCGGCTGCGCCGGTCGCGAGCTTTGGCCCGAACGGGAACCCGATCATCGGCCTGCCGAGCGGCTTTGCGCCGATCGTGAACTACAGCAATCCGGTCAAGGACTATGAATTCGACGGCTCGAGCCTCCCCACCGACTGGTCGGCCGGGATGTGGAGCTACGGCTTCTCGTCGACGCTCTTCCAGCCGTCGCAGGTGAGCCTGACCGGCTCGTCGGCGGCACTGACGGCGATCGACCAGGCCAGCGGCGGCTACCCGTACCAGTCGGGTTGGATCTCCACCGAGGGTAGCTTCTCGATGACCCACGGAATGGTCGATTTCCGCGCGAAGATGCCGGGCGGCCAGGGCCTGTGGTCCGCGCTGTGGCTGGACCAGCCGAACGGCAGCAACCCGTGGGGCGAGATCGACGCCCAGGAGATGCTGCTCGGCAACACCCACATCGTCTACGGCAGCCTGCACAACTGGGCGCCCAACCCCTACTGGGGTGAGTGGCAGGCCACGACGATGGCCGACGATGCGACCCAGGGGTTCCACGACTACCAGGTCGTGTGGCAGCCCGGACTGATCACGTGGGCGGTCGACGGCATCGCGTACGCGCAGTACAGCGAGACCGAGGCGACCGCGAACGGTCAGTTCTGGCCGTTCGACGACGGCACCGGCTTCTACCTGATCGCCGACCTCGCCGTCGGCGGATCCTCCGACTGGGGCG
>Ga0181526_10004776_pt1 | contig 10400 bp, 9 predicted proteins | sample PEATcosm2014_Bin_35_FD_119750 | JGI IMG/M metagenome (GOLD analysis project Ga0181526, IMG submission 119750) | Peatland microbial communities from MTU Mesocosm Facility, Houghton, MI, USA - PEATcosm2014_Bin06_30_metaG | ecosystem: Environmental > Terrestrial > Soil > Wetlands > Peat | place...
CCCATCCCACATCCGAGCCGGGCAAACTACATCTTGAGTCCTCAGTGGGGCCTTAACTATTTCATCGTTCCCTACGGTGCCTTGATCCTGGCCCTCCCCTACATCTTTATTCGCGGATCGATGGTCGCTCGGCTACGTCCTTTGCTTCTTGGTTTCTGGGTTACATTTCTAGTGGGGCTTGGCGGGACCACTCCCGTAGGGCATCTTGTGTTGGGTCGCGCTTTCGACGTACTCACAATGGAGCGCTTTAGCTACTGGGCAACACTACTCGCATTGCCTTTCGTCGGCCTCTTGGCGACGGAACTGATCGATCGCTATCGAACTTCAGCCATTGTCGGGCTTGCAGTGCTATCAACCTTGAGCTGTGCGATCGCGGTCGCGTGGGCCACCTACCGGCCTGCCGACGGCGAGGACTTCAAGGTAGATTCAGTCGCTTCATGGCTCAATCGCGACGGCCACGACCAATACAGGTACATCACCCTGGGATTCGGCAACAAGATTTCACGCCTTGCGATGATGACGGACGCTGGCAGTGTGGACGGCGAGTGGAACTCGGGTCGAATGCTGCCGGAGTTGACGCGGTACGGCGGAGGGGCACTGACGAGTTCGAAGTACTTTGGGAAGCCGGGCTTGGATGCGCTACGCGCAATGCTGATGCATGCGGATCGCTATGGATTGAAATGGGTCGTCGTGCGGGACCACTACTACGATCCGTTGCTTTCCTTCGCTGGGTGGCGCCCCGTCGACTACTTGGAAGATCAAACCATCACGGTGTGGGGCAAGGATGGGGTGCCGCCAGCCACACCGGTAAATGCTTCGCAGATTCCGCCGCATTGGCAAGGACTGATGTGGGGGATCCTTCCGTTCGGGAGCAGCATCCTGGCAATCCTCGTGGTTCTCCTTCCAGAAAAGAAACGTGACGAAATGAGGACCACTCATTCGATTGTTCCAGACGAAGAACTCGTGGCGAGGGGGATGGTCTCGTGAATAAGGGAGGTCTACTTGCCGCGTTCCTGATGGCTGCGACGATAGCTTTTGTGATCATCGGTACTGTATGGCCCGGCCCCGCTGCGGTTGCGTATGCGGGCGGCGGAGGCCTGGTCGGCTCCTCATCAACTCCGGAAGGGGCCGCAACAAACCTCGGCAATGAAATCCGGTCCCGGGATTGGGATAAGGCCTATGCAGGTTTGGCCAACAAGGCTCAATTCACCGAGCAGGAATTTATCCACGACCTTACCGGATATTATCCAAGCCTTCGCTCGAACGCCACGCTCGACAACTTTGAGGTATTTCCGCTCCACTCCGATAACAGTGAGGCGCAAGTTCGAATGAAGCTGTTCTGGTCGACGGTTGTGGGCACCTCAGTCAGCACACGCGATTTGCGAATCGTGAGAAGCGGCGATCATTGGGCGCCTGAGTGGCCAATTGTGAAAGAGGCGGTAGTCCCTCCTCAAGTTATCCCCGTCAACTACCTTCGCTGGGACGTGGTCTATCGCGGGCCTGGCGATGATTGGGGAGTGCAGGATGTAGAAGAGCCGCACGTCCGAATCATTGACATGAACCCCGTAGAGCGGGCTGACGGCGTTGTGATTCTGGGTGAAATTCTAAACGAGGACGTTGTGCCCGCGTATGTGTCTGTCGCCGCTACTCTGCTTTCAAAGAGTCAGGCAACGATTGCAACCGAAGGCAGCTTTGACAAGATTTCGCACCTTCTGCTGCCGAAACAGGTCACGCCGTTTTTTATTCTGTTTCCGGACGCGTCGTTGTCTGACGTTGGAAGTGTACGGATGACACCTTTCTCCACCCTGATTCCTGCCTCGGCCGACCCAGTGATTGAGGTTGATAATGAGAACCTCAATCCGGCGCCCGACGCCTCGTTGACTGGGCAGCTGATCAATCAGAGCGGACGCCCCGTAAGCGTCGCACATGTCCTTGGCACGTTTTATAACAAGAGCGGTCAGGTAGTCTGGGTCGCTGACGAGTACGTTGACCGCGCCCTGCTCCCGCAAACTCCGGTGCCATTCAACATTCACATTCCGGAAGATCTCGCGAAAAACATCAGCAGCCAACGTACTGTGGTCGCCTCCTATAGCTTTGGGGGTTCAATATGAGGTTCGTGGTTCTCCTTGCGGTCTTGGCTGTCGCATCGATGGATAACGCGCTCGCCCAAGTCGACAGCCTGGGTTTTCCGAGAACGGTCCAGGCAGGTAGTGCTTTCTCGGTCCAGTTTGAGGGAAACGGCCAGGGAACGCTTTATATTGTCGGTCCAGGTCAGGTACTCAAACGCGACGTCCGGCTTGGTGAAACTACCTACTTTTCTGCGAGTTCGTTGTGCAACGCTGGTCATTACTTGGCCGTCCTTTCGGCGGGCTCTTCGAGCAGCAAGGGGGAATTCGATGTACTGCCCGCAAGCAAACCCGCGGACGTGAGTTTTCTTGCCAAGCCGTCGCGCCTTCCGGTGGGACTGCGTAACGGAATCACCGGAGCCGTCTATGTCTTCGATGGCTACCACAATTTGATTGCCTCTCCCATGCCGGTTCAGTTCGAGCTTGCGAACCCATCTGGCGGCACGCAAACGCGCTCAACTGTGACTCGGTATGGCGCAGCGTGGACAGAATTCGACTCCACTCCGCAACAAGGCGTCGATAAATTCCTGGCTCGTATCGGAGACATAACAAGTTCGCGCATTGTTCGGCAAGTCCCTGGCGATCCTTGCGGATTGAAGATGAGCGCAACTCAGGCCGGAGAAAAGCTCCATCTGGTCACAGAGCCCGTGCGCGATTGCAGCGGAAACTCAGTGCCAGACGGAACAATTGTCACTTTCACGCAGACCTACCGCGGTGCTCAGTCAACTGTAGACGTGCCTTTGAAACGAGGTATCGCCGAAGTAGAGATGCCTTCCCACGCTGGAGCAACAATCTCCGTCGCGAGCGGAGTCGTTTTGGGAAACCAGATTCAGTGGGAGAGATAATCAATGCTGAGGTCCGTCGTTGTTCTTTTTGCTGTTGCCATGACGAGCTTCTCAACTGGGTTTGCCCAAGTCGCCGTCCATGTGACTCCGCCAGACGTGAATGGTACGCGCACTCTACAGGAACAGACGGCGACGGCGGCCATTCGCGATTATCTTGAGGCTTGGCAGAGCTTCAAAACTGCCCTCGAGCAAAATCGTATTGATGTCCTTGATCAGGATTTTATTGGCACTGAAAAAGACAAGCTCATACAGACGATTCAAGAGCAAGATGCGGCGGGAATTCGTACGACTTACCAAGATCGTGTTCACGACATCCAAATTGTATTTTATTCGCCCGATGGATTGTCCTTGGAGCTGACTGACAATGCTGAATACGATGTACAAGTCTTAGATCATAGCAAATCGGTCGGGACACAGAGAGTTAGAACGCGGTATATCGTTGTGATGACTCCTGCCGAAACTCGCTGGCGTGTTCGAGTATTCGAAGCAGTAAATGAATGAAGATTCTGCATCAGAAGTAGTGTACCTATCGATGTCGGCAAGCGTCTTGACATTCCCCATCAGGAGCTCCTCTATATGGTCTCAGTGGTTGTCCCCATTTATAACGAAGAAGAGCTCGTTGTGCGGTTCCATGCAGCGGTTGCCAACGCCCTACAAAATGTCGTCGACGAATGGGAAGTCGTATACGTCAACGACGGATCTACCGACACCTCTCTAGAGCTTCTAAAAGGGCTACAAACCTTGGATTCTCATGTCGTGGTCGTGGAGTTATCCCGTAACTGGGGCCACATGGGGGCAATATCCGCAGGCCTGCATACGGCGCGTGGTCGCGCTGTAATTCTCATGGATGGCGACTTCCAAGATCCTCCAGAAGTGCTTCCGCAATTGATCGATGCGTGGCGGGACGGCGCTGAAATTGTTGTGGGTGTCAGGAGAAGCCGGCAAGAGCGGCGCAAGATCCTGGCTAAACTATTTCCTCTTTTTTATCGCGTCCTCGGAATGCTCTCAGATTACCCAATACCTCTGAATGCAGGAATATTCAGTCTGATGGACCGGAAAGCGGTCGACTCGATCAACTCCTTGGGAGAGAAGAATCGGTACCTACCGGGTCTTCGGGCGTGGGTCGGCTACCGAAACGCAATTGTCTATTATGACCGCCAGGACCGTTTGGGCGGCGATGGCAAGCTTTCATTCATGAGCCGCATCAAGTATGCGATGGATGCAATCTCGAGCTTTAGTTACAAGCCGCTGCGGCTAAGCTTTGGATTGTTCTGCTTCGCTAGCTGCATGGCAGCGATACTGGGATTCTCCATGTTGCTGTCGAAGAGCACCGTGGAGTCGGCCGCATTCGGCGTGGCCGCCTCGGTATTCCTCGTCGGCGGATTGCTTCTGTTATGTTTGGGAGTGTTGGGTGAGTATCTCGGGCGAGTATATGACGAAGTTCGTAGTCGGCCGCTTTCAATCATTCATGAGGTTCACCGCGCTCCCGCGATGATATCGGCGCAAGCCGGGGTGATGGCCATGCAATCGCCGACCTATCAGGGCAGAAAGGTCACCGCCGCGTAGCAGCCCTGCGAAGGGCTCCTAATCTTTGCTCGTGAGGGCCTTCAGCAGGCGAGTTGCTTGAATTCTCCCTTGTCTTGGATTGTTGATTCGGCGTGTGGGCTTCTGGTCCATTCGGAATCCATTCACGCCGCCAGTGTGAGCGAGATCGACCGACAGGTTTAGTGTGAGAGAGCCCCGAGAGTCCTATTCGTTTCCTGGGACCCGCAAGACGGAATTCCTTTCTCAATTGCTGTGCCTTCTTCGTAATCGTTCCACGTCTCAATCATCACAAAGGGAATCGGATCGCCTGTCGGGAATTCTTTTCGCCAGAAGTTGAAAGTATCCTTAAATGTCTCTCCGCATCGTCCAGATATATGACGATTCAGCCCCCACGAGGCTTTGCTGTCGTCGAAAGTAGCCCAAGCTCCCCCAACGATGATCTTATCGGGGTACTTCGACCGCATGGTTTGATAAAAATCGCTTAGGTATTGTTCGCCCCAATTGCCGCCGTCCGCAGCCCATCCCTTGGCTCCGGGGTTGACCCAAGCATAAAATCCGTCAAAAGCGTTGACGTCTTGATTGGGAAGATTTTCATAAATCAGTAGTGGAGCCGGATTCCATTTGTTTACCACCGCTCGCACTTTGTTCCAGTCGGTGTGCTTTCCTTTTGGAAATATGAAAATGACGGGCCTGCCTTCGTACAGGAGATAGGCCTCATGTCCAGGCGCCGACGAAGACAGATAAGTCTCGTGAAACATCGTAAAGTCCGCGATGGCTTCATCGGTTGCCCCATCGTCGTCGTTGGTTTCGTCATACATCATCGCGACATGGAATTTCTGTTTACCGGCAGCCGATTGAATCAGTGCGTAGCTGCGATCGATGAATGGCTCCCGGTCTCCGTACCAATCCACCACGAACGCGGAAATGCCCATAGCTTTCGCATGGCGGATTTGTTCTTTGATCTCCGTTGGGTCATTCGAAGAGTATCCAATCGATATGTGCTTTGGATGCCCCCACCACGCCTCATAAAGGGCAAGGACCTCGGGAGAGGCTCCGGCGGCTCTGTGTTGCAGTTGTTGTGGGCCACCGGGACCATGCCCCGAGCACCCGTGCGTCACGAGAAGGAGAAAGAGGAGTCCAGTGCTTGCTCGAATAAACATGCGTTCAATTACTTAGAAGCGCTTCGCGACGTTCCGGTTGTCGGTTCCGAAGCGTGATCCTCCCTGCCATCCGAGCAGCCGCAGCCAGCATTTTGGCATCGTATTAGGTGTCGCCGACAAGAATCTCTGCGCTCGAGGAAATCCTTTTGCAGGCGCGATGGAGCGTTAGAGCGTGCTCAATGGCCGTGTTTACAATGCGAGATCGCTGCAAGCCCGGATCGTGTCGGGCAGCGTCGTCCTGCTCTCGGGTTCAGGCCTGACCACCGCGATTAATCTGGCATACAACGTCGTCGTTGCGCAGTTCCTCGGCCCGCAAGGTTTTGGGCACGCGACCGTTGTCTACACGCTCCTTACCGTGCTGTCTGCGGTGACGCTCTCCTTTCAAATCATTTCCACGAAGCTTGTTGCACAGCAGAGTTCGCCTGAAGAAATGGGGGCGGTTTACCGCGGGTTTCATCGGACTGCGTGGGCCTGCGGACTGCTTATTGGACTCATCCTCCTTCTTTTCCAGCAATCGATTTCAGACTACCTCAATCTTCCCGACTCGGGTCTCGTTGCTCTACTCGCAATCGGCGCGGCATTTTATGTTCCATTGGGAAGCCGCCGGGGATACATCCAAGGAACATATGGCTTCCGCCGTCTCGCGAGCAATCTCGTGCTTGAAGGAGCCGTTCGGTTGGGAGGTTCGTTCCTCCTCGTCTACACAGGATTTGGAGTACGTGGAGTGATTGCGGCAAATGCGGCAGCGATTGCTGTAGCGTATTTCGCCGCAATGCCGAAACTGGTTGGCCGGATTCCAAACCCACTGAATGCCGGCTATTCAATTCGCGAAACATGCCAGGCGCTGGTTTTCTTTTCCGGCCAGGTTTTGATCAACAATTGCGATATCGTTTTGGTGAAGCACTTCTTCCCAGCGCGCATGGCGGGGCTGTATGCGGCAGTGGCCATGGTCGGGCGCGTCATTTTCGCCTTCTCATCTGCGGTAGTCAATACGACGTTTCCACTTGTTGCGGGAACTCGCGAGGAGGAACGGAAGGACCTTAAAGTCATTGCGACGTCGCTCTTGCTGGTTTTCGGAAGCGGATCGCTGCTGGCGTTCAGTCTCTGCGTTACTCCCGCATGGATCTGGACGCGCTTGTTTGGATCTGGATTCCGGCTTACCGGGGAATACAGCCTGCCATCCCTTCTTGCTCTCTATGCATTGGCGACAGTCGTCTATTCGCTGAGCGTGGTGATCATCACATTTGAGATGTCGTACAAGATTGCGAACACAAGTTGGGTCCAATTGGCATTCAGCGGGCTGCTCATAGCGGGTATATGCAGGTTCCATTCGTCGTTGCATCAAGTCATCCTGGTCCAGCTTTACTTGATGGCCGCTCTCTTTGTCTTTGTTGCAATTCCGTTCCTTATCGATTCGTTAACCAATCCCAAGGATCTACTCAACATTGCGACTGGATGGCCGATCAGGCTGGTGCGTCGCGTGTCTGAGAATGAAGTCATAGCAGAGTTTCTGAAGAGCGACTTTCATAACCCGGCATTCAAAGACTATCAGGCGACGATGCGCGGAATCGTGAGCAGACCTAACTTCGAAAATGCAAACGAGAACGCCAAGCGCCGTGCTCTTTTGTTCATTCGGCACCTGGCCTTGTGGAGGGAGATCCCGCACGGTACGAAATGGTATGAAGTGGAGATCAATGAATCAGACCTCCACCATATCCGGGTGTTTCCGCGAGCGCAATGGAGAAAGCTGGCGCGCGGAAAGTTTTCGATCATGGAGGTGGTCGAAAACCTTCACGAACGGAGGCATCTTCTAGAAGCACCATTTCTTTCGAAGATTGCCGCGATAGGTGATGAGCTCGGTCGAGATGAAGCGGATTTCGGCGCTGTCATTCTCATTGGTCTAGACGAGAACAAGCCTTTAGCCATTTTGGACGGCAATCACCGTCTGGTTGCAGCGTTGTTGGCGAACCCGCGGCGATTGGAGAAGCTTAAATTCATCTGCGGATTGTCGCCCCGCATGACGGAGTGTTGCTGGTATAACACGAATCTTGTGACGCTCTTTCGCTATGCAACCAATGTGTTCGCACAGGCGATTCACAATCCCGAGGCAGAACTTGCACGTCTGCTTGAGAGCGCGGGATAGGCACGGAGCTGCAGAGATAAGTGGGGCTGCACTTGTCAGGAGATAGATTGAAATCAGGAGGTAGTGAAATGGCACTTCAACTTCGCACGGTGTCTGTGAAGCATCTGCCAGAGGTGGTGAATGAGGAACAAGAATGGGCCTTCCTGCAAGAACTGAAGGCGTGCTTGGATGTTGAGCGCCCGCGAGTCGTTCTCAACTGTTCGGCGCTGCGCGCGTTTCATCGGTGCTCACTTCATCTCCTGCTTTGCTGCCTCGAAGAGGCGATGAAGCGTAATGGAGACGTTAGATTGTCGGGAGTGTCGAAGAGCGCGCGAGCAGTATTGGAGTCGGTTGGATTCGATCGCCTCTTTAAGATATTTGATACCGACGCAGATGCTGCTAAGAGTTTCCAGCGCCATGCAATGTTCTCTACCTCAGAACAATCGTTGCCCAGCATTCCGATCCAGGCATCAGAGAATGCGGCGTAGACTCTCTGTCGTGACGCAATCACTGGAAGAGCAAGAATGGTACGGAGACAGAATGAGAAACTCAGATTGGAGAGTTAGGCAAATCGCTAGATGCCTCGTGATCCTTCTGGTTGTGAGTTGCGGCGACGCTGGATTATGTCAAGCACAGGTATCGCCGGCAGCGCCGCAGCAAGAGGACCCTCCTGTCCAGGGGGAGCAGCAATCTGCGAGCAGCAAATCCGGGTCACCAGACATGACCCCTGTACCGGCGGGAAGGGTGGAGTATCCTGACGCGCCTGATTCTCAAAGTGGACAAACTTCGAATTCGCAGTCCACCGTCGAACCGCAGCAGAGCGGCGATGGGAAACCACTTGGCACTGCCGCAGCCCCTTGTTCGAAACCTTCAGGAGTTACCGGTTCCAGGCCGGCCGGTGTGGCAATAGCTCCAGCGAAGCAGAGGCGCGTGCGGGCTATTTTCATCAGTGTTGGAGTAGTAGCGGCCGCGGCGATCGCTATAGGAACGGTTGCAGCGCTCTCGCACGGAAGCCCTAGCCGTCCCTGACTAGCCTTTTACGTATTGTTGTTCCAGTTTAAGAAGACGGAGCCACGGTCATGCAGAATCGCCAGCAGAAACGGCAAAGCAAGATTGTGACCTTCTCGGGGATTGATGGCGCTGGAAAGAGTACCCAGATTCAATCCCTTCAGCGCGGATTGGAGGAGGCTGGTCTGCATGTGGAACTAGTGGCATTCTGGGAAGATGTAGCAAGGCTCAAACGCATCAGAGAAGGGGTAGGACATTCGATCTTTAAGGGCGACAAAGGGGTTGGTTCTCCTTCAGCGCCCATCAATCGGCGCGATAAGAATGTCAGATCGTCGCCAATGACCGTAGTACGTGTGGTCCTCTATTTCATCGACGCCATCTCGACCTGGTGTGCGGTGAGGAAGGCATTGCGCACGAATGCAGATTTCGTGATTTGTGACCGGTATATCTATGACGAGATGGCCAATCTGTCGCTACGCAATCCGTTGCTTCGAGCCTACGTACGGCTGCTTCTGAAGCTGGTTCCTAAGCCGGATATCAGTTATCTGCTGGATGCAGATCCCAAGCACGCTCGCGCCCGGAAACCGGAATATCCGCTGGATTTTCTCGCATTCAATCGCCAGTCCTATTTGAATTTGAGCAAAATGGTAGATCGGATGATCGTTGTGTCGGCGCTTCCGGTGGATGAAGTGAAACGGATCGTCCTTCAAAACGCATTCAGCTTGTTTCAGATAGAAAGTGCGGGAGTCTGCGAAGACGGAGAGCCGCGAATTCTTGTAGGGTAAGACGACTTGTGGCGACATCGCATCCAACATATTTAGGTGCTGGCTGTCTTTTCGTTCGTTGGCTCTCAAACCGCATGAAGAAAGGCCGCGAGAATGCTACGCAAGACTAACAAGTGGTATTGCGTCCTAATCATCCTTCTGTTATTTGGGACTGCGGTTTATGTCCCCGCGGCTTATGGGGCTTCTTGTACCACGCAATCCCAAATGAGTGCTTCGCAGCGGGAAGCACTGTCAGGCGCTGCGCGGACGATGCTCATCCAAATGCAGAATGGCGACGTCCAGGCGTTACAGGCGAATACTGTTCCCGCGGTTGCAGCCGATTTTAGCGGAATCGCGACGTCAGTCCAAAACCTAAAGCCCCTCGTTCAGAAGGCTACTCTCACCATAGACAATCTGTATATTCTCGATGCCTCTACTGAGGCTGCGGGCACGTCGCGCATCGACTTCTTTTGTGGGGAGCCGGTTGTCGCTCTGAATTTCAGCGACATACCTCCAGGAACCTATGCGTTGGCAATCGGTCATGCTACGGGCGTCCCGCAGCCGCAACAAATATCGCTCGTCCTGTCGAAAGGGGCGCAGGATAAGTGGATGTTCGCTGGACTATTCAGCAAGCCGATGGTCCTGGTGGGTCATGATGGTCTCTGGTATTGGACATCAGCCAGAAAATACGCAACGCAGAACATGAATTGGGACGCCTGGTTCTATTATCGGATCGCAACCTACCTTGTGAATCCGATTGATCTGCTCTCCAGTTCCAATCTCGAGAAAATACAACACGAGACTGATAAGGTGAAGCCCGCCAATGTTCC
>Ga0181526_10004777_pt1 | contig 10398 bp, 10 predicted proteins | sample PEATcosm2014_Bin_35_FD_119750 | JGI IMG/M metagenome (GOLD analysis project Ga0181526, IMG submission 119750) | Peatland microbial communities from MTU Mesocosm Facility, Houghton, MI, USA - PEATcosm2014_Bin06_30_metaG | ecosystem: Environmental > Terrestrial > Soil > Wetlands > Peat | place...
CCCGGATTGCTGACCGACACCGTGGCGGCGCCCGTGTTAAGGAGAGGCGAGTCCACATAGAGCGTTCCTCCGCCTCCGCCAAACTGGTAGGCGCCGGAGGTCTGCGGGGTGATTATCCCTGAGATCTCGCCCTTCGTGGCGCTTCCAATCTCGACGGCGGTGCTAGTGAACGAGCTAAGGCTGATGGGCCCGGAATACATCGTCGTCGAGTTTCCCGGGAGCGTGTCGATGCCGTAGCTTCCGAGGGAAGTTCCCTGGTTGACGTGCGTCAGCATGGACGCGAATGAACCCGTCGTCGGGTCCGCGATTCCCAAATATCCGTTTGCGGTGACCAAGATCAGGCCGGTCGTCGGAATCGAGGAAGCCGCCGCAAAAACAAGATTTCCGGCGCTTGTTCCGTTCCCCACCTGCGTGCCGCCGGTGTAGGTGTCGCCTCCGCTGCTGTTGAGAATCGCCACGCCGGTGCCCAGGAATGTCAGATGGTCCAGCGTGCCGCTGATGCCGCCGGTGAAGATGACGGGATTGTTCACCGCGGGCCCCGGCACCGGGATGCTTCCGTCGTTCAGCGGAGCCGGAATGGCGGCAAATGCCGTCCTGATTGCGAATACGGCGGAGCGGTCGAGTGTCACCGCCCCCGCGATTGTCAGGGGGTCATCCCAGCTCTTGAAGGTGTCCGCGTTTGCGGAGGAGAGGGAATCGATCGTAAATGGGTTGGAAATCGTCTGGGTGCCGTGGGCGATCAGCTCCCCGCCGTTGAATGTCACCATGTTCGAGCTCGAGCCAAACGGAGACGAGTTCCAGAAGGCCACCTGGACGAAATTGCTGCCATCGCCGATCGTCGTGGGTCCTGTGTAGTTGTTTCCTGTGCCGGTGTTGTTGAATATGAACGCACCAGACCCCGATGTGCCGCCGGAGTCCACGAGGGTGAGCGATCCGGTCCCGGTAACCTGCCCCGTGACATAGATGGAGTTCGCCCCTGCGTTGTAAGTCTGCGAGCCGGTTATCCCCAGGTTGATGCTTGAATCAAAATACAGGTATCCTGGGATGTTGTCGGCCGACGCCATTGCGGTGGCGCCACTAGTTAGTGTGCTGGTGAGCGTCAGTGTCAGGGGGCTTGCGCTGCCGAAGATTATGTCGTTCCCCTGCGCGAGCTCGATGGAACTCACGTCGTTAAGCGAGCTGGTCAGCGTCACAAAGGGATAGATGCTGTCGCCGAAATAAAGCTGCGCCGTGCCATTGTTGGGCGGGGTCACCTGACCCTGCCAGCCCGTGGGCTGTTGGAGCCCCGTCCAGATATACTGGGCCTCAAGCGAGCAGGGGTAAGCCGCCGCCAGGACCGTTGCCACGAATGCAAACCTGGAAATCCGCATCGGGGCGGATAAAGCCGCAAATCCCTTGCGCTTTCAAGCCCTCATTCTTCCAACCCGCCTAAGTAGAAACTCTTATCAGGACGTCACTGTGGAGGTCATCTTGTCGATCGCGAGGATTGCGCGGTGCCAGGCGAGGTCCACCTCGTCCTTCACATGGGCCCAGGCCTCGGGGGTCGTCGCCTGCGCCAGCTCGCCAATGCGGTCGACGAGCAGGCCGCGGCAATTGTTGACCTCCTTCATTGCAAAGTCCCAGTCCTTCGTGTCGGTGATCATGCCCGCGCGCTTGGCGTTGAGCGGCGCGATCTCGCCGTCCAGCCGGGCCAAGAGGAGCCTTGCGCCGTCCGCAAAGTGGGACCGCTGCGCGTAGGTGTCGCCCTTGATGTCGCTCCAGCGTGCGAGCGGGGCGGCGGTGGGGGCGACCGGCGTGGGCGGCGTTGCGTCGGCGCCAAAGGCGCAGACCGGGAGAAGGGCGGCGGCGAGCCCGAGGGCCAGGCCGACATTGCGGGCGCGGAGAATGGGGATCATGGTCCCCAAGGGTACCCCTCCGCAACCGCCGTATCAATGGGTCGATGACCCCATGCGGGCGTCTCCTACACCGCCGGGAAGGGCGTCCCGCGCCGCACGAGCTGCAGCGGCACTCCCCAGGGGTCGCGCACCATGATCAGGTACGAGCCGTCGGGGGCCCGCTCCTCGTAGGCGGGGGTTGCCCCTGCGGCCACGAGCCTCGCGCGGACCGCGTCCGGGTCGTCCGCCACGAACGCAAGGTGGAAGCACAGAGGATGGGCCGCCTTGTAGTCGGGGACGGCCGCCGTCGCGTTGCTGTAGATCTCGAGGAAGACGCGGCCCGTGTCGTCGGCGAGGAACGAGGTGAAGGGGGCGTCCTGCCGGGTGCGCGCGTAGCGGAGCCCGAGGTGCGTCACGTACCACTCGGCATGGGCCTTGGCATCGGGGACATTGAGGGCGAAGTGCTCGAATTTCATGGGGTTAGTGTGGTTTTCAGGAAATCGGCGATCTTGGAGCGGCCCTCGGCGCCCGAGTCCTCGAGGACGTAGTGGCCGGCGCGCGCCATCCGCTCGACCCGCGCCCCGGGGTAGATCCCAAGCCATCGGGAAAGGAATGCGTCGTCGAAGCAAAAATCCCTGGCCCCCCACAGGAACATCTTCTCGTGCCCCGAGAGCCCCGGCAGGCCCCGCTCGATCCCGTCGAGGGTCCGCCGGCTGGGATGGTCCGCCTCCATCGGGATGTCGCGCACGAAGCGGTGGACGCCGATCCGGTTCGCCCAGCCGCCGTACGGGTAAAGGTAGCCCCTGCGCTCGTCCCACGTGAGCCGCCGGGAGGCCATCGCCATCCAGGTGGCGGGCTCCGCAAAGCCGTTCAGGCCCCGGACGATGAGGGCCCCCAGGAGGGGCAGCCTGCATAGGGCGATGCGGGCGGGGATCCGCTCCGACGCAAAGGCGGCCGTGTTCTGGATCACGATCCGCCCCACCCTGCCGGGGTTCCTTGTCGCCAGCCCGAAGCCGATCGCCCCGCCCCAGTCGTGGACCACGAGGTGCACCCTGCGGAGCCCGAGCGAGGCCACGAGCGCCTCGATGTCGGCGATCCGCGACGAGAGAGTGTAGTCGTATCCCGCGGGCTTCTCGGAGAGCCCCATGCCGACATGGTCGGGAGCGATGCAGCGGATGCCGGGCGCGAGGTCGCGGACCAGGTCGCGGTAGTAGAAGGACCAGGTGGGGTTGCCGTGAAGCATGAGCACGGCCTCGTCGCCCCTGGGGCCCTCGTCCAGGTAGCTCATGCGGGCCCTTCCCGGGGTCGTGAACGACGCCGGCGAGAACGGATAGAGCCGCGCCAGCCAGCCCGGGACGCCGGCCCGATGGGGGTCGGTCACCATTCGAGCGCCAGCATCAGGCAGTTGAGCCCGCTACCGATGCCCATGAGGGCGACCTTGCTGCCGGGCCGGATCTTCCCGGCGCCGACCGCCGCGGAAAGCGTGGCCGGGAGCGACACCGACCCCATGTTGCCCAGGGTCTCGAAGGTCGAGTGGTCCTTGGCGATGTCGAGCCCCAGCGTCTCGAAGAGCCTCCTCCTGTGGGCGCTGCCGACCTGGTGGCAGATGGCGTTGTCCACCGTGTCCCGGGTCCATCCCGTCGCGGCCACGAACTGGTTCCACGTCTGCTTGGCCAGGGCGACCCCCGCCTCGAGCATCGCCTCGGAGTCCGTCTGCATGGCGAGGCTGCCGGCGTCGCCCGTGTCGCCCTGGCAGAGCTCGCTGTGCTCCGTCGCCGAGAGGCACACCCCCCCGAGGATCCTGTGCGCCCGGCCCCTCACCAAATCCCTGTGGCAGACCACGGCGGCGACGGCGCCGCAGCCGATCGTCAGGTTGGCGAAGAAGGGCTTGATCGCGTTCCTGTCGAGGGAGCCCGCGAGGAGCGTCCTCACGGTCTCCTCAACGAGCGGCCTGCCGTTCTCGCCGGCGACAATGAGCGCCGCCCCTATCTGGCCGCTGTCGATCAGGCCGGAGGCGACGACGATCGAGTTGAGGAAGCCGAGGCAGGCGTTGGAGACGTCGAAGACCTGGGCCGACGCCGGCAGCCCGATCTTCCGGTGGGCGAACGAGGCCGACGCGGGCTCCAGCATGTCGCGCGAGACCGCCGCGTGGATGAAGAGGCCGATGTCCTCGCGCCGCACGGCGGATTCGCCGAGCACCGCGCGCCCCGCCGCCGCGCTCGCGTCCGAGGGGCGCGTCCCGTCGGGCCACATGCGCCTCTCGCGGATCCCCGTCATGAGCTCGAGCCGGCCAAACGGGAGGCGCAGGCGCTCGTAGAGGGGGGCGAGGCGCTCCTCGATCTGGGCGGAGGTCCAAACCTCGGCCGGGAGGGCGACGGCGATCGATTCGAGGCAGGCGTTCGTGAAGCGCATCAGGTGGCTGCCGCCCGTCTCAGCGCTCCGGGCGCATCGCCAGCCGGATCACGTCCTTGTCGAACATGTTGCTTCCGAGGCCCGCGTCCACGACGAGGGTCGCCCCGTTAATCCCGCTGCTGCGAGCGCTGAGCAGGAAGAGGACGGCGTTGGCCACCTCCTGGGTCTCCAGGTTGCGCCTGCGGAACGTGAGCTTCTCGGCGAAGAGGTAGCTCTCGAGGTAGCCCGGTATCCCGGCCGAGGCGCTCGTCTTCAGCGGCCCCGAGCCCACGACGTTGAAGCGCACCTGCGAATCCGCGCTGAACGACTTGGCGAGGAAGCGCGCGGAGGACTCGAGCGCGGCCTTGATAGGCCCCATGTAGCCGTAGTTGTCGGGCGTCACCAGGAGGGACGAGATGCCGATCGCCACCACCGAGGCGTCGCGGGCGAGGTGGGGCGCGAAGGCCCGCGAGATCTCGACCAGCGAGAAGGCCGACACCCCGGCGGCCTGCAGGAAGTCCCCCCTCTTTGTCTCGTGGAACGGCTTCAATCCCCCGGAATAGTTGGCGAACGCGATCGAGTGGACGATCCCGTGGAGCGGCGCCTGCCCGGCGGCGGCCACCTCGGAGGCCAGGCGCTCGACGGCCCCCTCCCTTTCCACGTCGCAGACGTGGACCGGCCTCTGCCCAAGCAGGGACTCGAGCGACTTTCGCCGTGCGTCGGACCGGACGCTGTAGACGACCCGCGCCCCCTCCTCCTCGAGGGAGCGGCCGACGGCCCACGCCACGCTGCGCCTGTTGGCGACGCCGAACACAAGCACGGTCTTTCCCTCGAGTCCCAGGAAGCTCATGGCGCCCCCCCCGGCTCCTTCCACGCGACCGAGTAGTCCACGGTGAGGACGCGGGTCTCGCCCTTCTTCATGGTGCCGGTCATGGCGTAGAAGCCGGCCATCAGGTCCTTCTTGGCGACCTCGATCGTCACGGTGTCCCCCGGGTATACGGGGCTGCGGAAGCGCACGTTCGAGATCTTGACGAGGAGTGGCACGCCGCTCGGGGCGCCCTTCTGGGAGAGGCTCCGGGAGAGGTAGAGAGCCCCCGTCTGGAAGACCGCCTCGCAGAGGAGGACGCCGGGGGTGATCGGCGCCCCCGGGTAGTGCCCCTTGTAGAAGGCCTCGTCCGCGCGCCACGTGCGCCTGGCGACAAGTCCTTCGGGGGTCTCCGAGACGATCTCGTCCACGAAGAGGAACGGCGGCCTGTGGGGGATCCGCTCGAGGACGCTGGTCGTGGCGCTCATGCCGCCCTTCCCTGCCTCAGGGCGCAGACATACCGGTCGACCTTGTTGGCCGTGATGACGCCGTAGTTTATGGTGCCGAGCCAGCCCGACATGATGATCCCGACAGAGCCCGCATGGTAGAGGCCGGGCAGCCTCTCGGGAAGCTCCATGGAGACCTTGAGCCCCTCGAACTTCGTCCCGAACGACGTGCCCCCGAGGTGGGTCGTGTAGCGCTCGATCGTCCTCGGGGTCGCGGCCTCCTTCCAGTCGATCTTCTCGCGGACACCCGGGATGAACTTTTCCAGGGCCTGGATCGCCTCCTCGACCAGGCGCGCCTTCTCGCGCTCGTAGGCCTCCTCGGAGAGCGCGCTCCAGTCGGAGTAGAGCCCGTTGATCGAGGCCACGACCGTGTACCGGCCCGAGCCGGGCCGCGTTTCGGGATAGTAGACGGAGAAGGTGCGGCTGGTCGTGTGAAGGTCCGTGAGCTCCTCGGTGCTGAAGGCGGGGCTTGCGGAGGTGAAGACCAGGTCTCCGATGTGGGGGATGGTCTCCCCCTTGCGGATCCCGAGGTAGACCTGGCACGAGCTCGAGTTGATCCGGACGGCCTGCGCCGCCGCGGCGTACTCCGCGGGGAGGTTCTCGGCGCCGGCGAGGCGGAAGACCGTGTTCTTGATGCTCGCATTGGAGAGGACGGCCTTCGCCCGGACGACGCGGCCCCCGTTCGCAACGATGCCGCACGCGAATTTCACGCCTCCCCGGTCCTCGACGAGGACCCGCTCGACAAGGACCTTCTTGCGGAGCTCCACGCCGTTGCGCCGGAGCTCGTCGGTCATCTTTCCGACCAGGACGTCGGAGCCCCCGCGGAAGGTGTAGACGCCCGAGCCCATGAAGTTGGAGAAGACTATCCCGTAGGTGATCGCGGGGTCGTCCAGCGTGGAGCCGTTCGCGTACGCGATCGGCTCCATGAGGAGCCGCTTCACGTCGTTCCTGCCCGGGAAGAACCGCTCGAGCATCTCGCCGGTCGTCTCGGCGCTGTTGTCGTAGAAGTTCATGCCGCGCAGGTGCCCGTAGAAGGCCTCCACCCGGTCGCGCCCGAGGCCGAACTGCTCCACGAGGACCCGCGTGTAGTCCTCCCGCGTGAAGGTCGTGCGCACGTCCATCTGCGGGTTCACGAAGCGGATGTCCCTCAACTGGACGATCGAGTCGGCGATCTCGCGCGTCCAGTACTTGCGGCAGGACTTTATCATCCCGACAGGGAAGCCGTGGAGCGAGATGTCGAAGATGTGCCCGCCCTTTCGGGTGAACCAGGTCGCCAGCCCGCCGAACTGGTAGTGGTGCTCGACGAGGAGCACGCGGTGGCCCGCCTTAGCGAGCACGTTGGCGCCCGTCAGGCCGCCCAGGCCGCTCCCAATGACGATCACGTCATATTCGTCGGCGACTCCTTTGAGCCAATCGTAAGCCATGGAGGGGCGATTCTGGGGCGGCGCTGGGCCGGTCGGCAACTGGTTTCGGGGGGCGGCCAGGGGCGCCCTATGCCTTGAGGATGTGCTGGTTGGCCATCGAGATGCCGCTCAGCATCGCGCCCACGATGCCGAGCATCCCCTGGTCGGTGCCGCACAGGAAGAGGTTGGACAGGGCCGTGCGCCCTCCCGGGTTCTTGACCGGCGACCCGTAGATAGCCCCCCGCAGGTGGCCTGTGTACTTGACCACCGTCGTGGGCGTGAACATGTCCGTCGCCACGGTCGCCCTTGCCAGCGCATCGGGGGGTTCGAGCGGGGGCAGGAAACGCATCGCGGACTCCTGGACCGCTCCGAACCAGCGCTCCTTGTCGGCGCGGTAGGAGGCCTCCTCAAGGCCGTTCCACGCATCGTAGCCCGCGAGGCACGTCACGCGGAAGAGGCCCTCGGGAAGCTCCCTCCCCTCCCCGTACTGGAAGTTGTTCGGGAAGCAGATGATCCCGCTCCTGGTGTCGACCTGGCCCTCGGGGTCGCGGTAGCGGAACCGCTCCGAGTCGTTGAAGAAGACGATCGTGTCCTCCCCCCAGCCGAGCGCCGCGGGCTGCCGGTCGAGGACGGAGATGGTCTCCACGTAGCCGAGGGTGCGCAGGGTTGGCGGCTTCTCGCCCAGCAGGGCGCCGGTCTCGGCGCTCCCGATCGACGAGAGCACCTGCTTGGCCACGATCTCCTCGCCCGAGTCCAGGATGAGCGCCGCCGCCTTGCCGTCCCTGGCGACGATGCGGCGCACCCCGCACTTCATCCGGCGCTCGCCCCCCGCCTGCCGGTACTTCTCGAGGAGGACCCTCATCATGACCCGGACGCCCTCGAATGGGCGGGCGAAGCCCTCGAGGAAGAGCGCCCGGAACATGATCGCAAACTGGCCCAGGTCCATGTCGTCCTCCCGGGCGCTGCCGTAGAACATGAGGGGGCAGAGGAGCATGTCCTCGAGGAGGGGGTCGCTCACCCGCTCCCGGATGAATTCGCGCGCGGAGGCGCCGCTGCCGTCGCCCGTCAGGGGAGCCTCGCGCACGAACCGCGCGATCCCCCGGAACCCGTCCGCCTGCGCCGGGAACTTGGAGGCGACCTCGGACTCAAGGACCGAGAAATCGTTGGTGAAGCGTAGCCCGATCTCGCCCCGCGGGCCGAACGCCACCCGGGAGCCCTTCTGCGGGCACAGCTCGAACTCCTCGCGCTCGATCCTGAGCTGGCGCAGGATCTTGCCGAGCGGCGTCCCCCTGACGCCGGCCGGGACAAAGTTGGTGACCGCGTGCAGGCCGACGTCGTACTTGCGGCCGCCGAGGCTGTAGAAGCTGTTGAGTCCCCCGGCCGCGTTGTGGCGCTCGAAGATGCAGACCCGCTTCCCAAAGTGCGCCAGCCTTATCCCCGCCGCCAGGCCGGAAAGACCGGCTCCGATGATCGCTACGTCGTACTGCGACCCCGAATTCAACTCTTCGCCGCAAGCGCGTTGAACTTGGGCGTCAGGTATTCGGCGCAGCTGTCGAGGGATGCCAGGCGCACGTAGTCGGCCTCCGGGACCTCTATCCCGTGGCGCTTGCGCAGCTCCATGACTATGTCGAGGAAGTCCATGCTATCGAGCTGAAGCTGGTCGCGCAGGCGCACGTCGGGCTTAACGTTTGAGAGGTCCTCGTCGGGCGCGATGTCGGCGATGATGTCGAGCACGGCCTTTTTGCATTCGTCGTTGGTCATCAGGTGGGTCAGCAGGCGCCACTTATGCCACGAATCGCCTCACAATCAACGTGGAATTTATCCCCAGCATGCCGAACGAGTTGTTGAGGATGGTGTCGACCCGGCCGGCCTTGGCCGGCTGGTTCAGGACGAGCCCGGGGAGCGCGCAGGCCGGGTCGAGGTCGTCCACGTTGATCGTCGGGTGGACCACGAGATCCTCGAACGACGGCAGGTTGCCCGCGAGCTCGAGCGCCCCCGCCGCCCCCATGCAGTGGCCGATGAAGCTCTTCGTGTTGTTGATGAAGGTGTCGGGGCAGCCGTCCCCGAAGACGGCCCGGATAGCCTCGCACTCCTGGACGTCCCCGAGCGGCGTCGCGGTGGCATGGGTGTTGACGATGTGGATCCCCTGCGGGGCCAGGCCGGCGTGGGCGATCGACTTGCGGATGCACTCGGCCTGGCGCACGGGGTTCGGCAGCACGTAGTCGCTCGCGTCGCTAAGGACCCCGTAGCCGGCGATCTCCCCGTAGATGCGCGCCCCGCGGGCGAGCGCGTCGTCCAGGCGCTCGAGCGTGTAGAGGCACCCGCCCTCGGAGACCACGATCCCGTTCCTGGCCCTGTCGAATGGGCGGGACGCCTTTGCGGGGACCTCGTGTGTGGCCAGCGCCCCCTGGGACTTGAATCCGGCGAAGATCCCGAATGTGTGGATGCTCTCGCTCACCCCGCCGCAGATCGCCAGGTCGACCTCGCCAAGGCGGAGCATCTGGGCCGCGTGGATGAGCCCCAGGTTGCCGGCCGCGCACGCGGCCCCGATCGTGTACGCCGGCCCCGTTATCCCCAGGTTGAGAGAGGCCTCGCCCGCCGGGTTGTTCGCGACCGTGCGGGGGTTGTGGTAGTGGGACCAGTACTTCGTGTCGTAGTTGAACTTCGAGATGGCGAAGATCTCGTTCTCCGTCTCGACGTTGCCGTGCTCGGTGCAGCCGATGTAGATCCCGATGCGGTCCCTGGAAAACGCAGCGAGGGCTATGCCGCTATCAGTGATCGCCTCGTTCGCGCACCAGATGCTGATGCTGCCGGCCCGCGTTCCCACCCTCACCTCCTTCCTCTTCTGGTACCGGAGGGGATCATAGTGGCAGACGCCCGCGAGGAGCCTGCCCATGTAGCGCACGTCCAGCCACTCGATCCCGGCCACTCCCGCGAGGAGGTTGCGCCGGAACTCGGGAAGGCTGTTTCCGTTCGGCGCCGTGAGTCCGACGCCTGTGATGACGATCCGCGGGAGGTTCAATGGGGCGCGCAAGGAGGAAATCGCTAGCCAACGGCGCGGGGAATGCAATAAAAGGTTCCCACGCATGAACGTTCTCGTGGTCGGAGGCGCGGGCTACATCGGAAGTCACTGCGTCCGGCAGCTTTCCGCCGCGGGCCACAGGCCCGTCGTACTCGACAACCTGGTCTACGGCCACCGGGCCGCCGTGGGCCCCGGCGTGCCGCTCCACGTGGCCGACCTTGGTGACGAGGCGTTTGTCGCCGGTGTGCTCCGGCAGGAGAAGGTGGACGTGGTCATGCACTTCGCGGCGTACTGCTACGTGGGGGAGTCGGTAACGGACCCCATGAAGTACTACCTGAACAACTCCGCGGCGACGCTCCATCTCCTGAACGCCATGGTGGGGGCGGGAGTGACGAAG
>Ga0181526_10004782_pt1 | contig 10385 bp, 7 predicted proteins | sample PEATcosm2014_Bin_35_FD_119750 | JGI IMG/M metagenome (GOLD analysis project Ga0181526, IMG submission 119750) | Peatland microbial communities from MTU Mesocosm Facility, Houghton, MI, USA - PEATcosm2014_Bin06_30_metaG | ecosystem: Environmental > Terrestrial > Soil > Wetlands > Peat | place...
TCGGCAACGTGCTGCCGCTCACCCACTTCAATCGCATCGCCCGCGGCATCCTGCTGAAGGGCAGCGGATGGGCGGATCTGTGGCCGAACGTCTGGCCGATCATGCTGTTCACGGCAGTGCTCATGGTGATTGCGGTCAGATTCTACCGGCGCACCTTGGATTGACGGGGCCACTCGATGCGTACATGGCCCATGGCGCTCTTCGCCGTCTCGCTCGCCGCGACCGCGGCGCTGCCCTCGTGCGCGGTCGGCCCGGATTTCAAGGCGCCCGCCCCGCCGGCCGAGTCCGTGTACGTGCCGGATCAGCCCGCAGCGACGCCGAGCGCCGGCGCGGACGGCGCGCAGCGCTTCACACCGGCCGATGCGCCGCCGCCGCGCTGGTGGCAGGCCTTCGGCAGCGCCGGGCTCGACGCGCTGGTCGCGCATGCACTGGCGGCAAACCCTTCGGTGCGCGAAACCCAGGCGCGGCTGCGCGCGGCGCAGGCCGACATGGAGGCGACCACCGGCGCGACCCGCTACCCCGCGGTCGATGCGTCGCTCTCGGCGGCGCGGCAGCGGATCAACACCGCGGCGTTCGGATTTACCTCGCTGCCCTCGCCCGGACCCTTCGATCTCTACAACGCCTCGGTGAATGCCAGCTATGCGCTCGACCTGTTCGGCGCCAACCGCCGCTCGATCGAGGCGGCGCTCGCCCAGGTCGACTATCAGCATTTCGAACTCGAGGCGGGCCGCCAGGCCGTGGCCGCCAACGTCGTCACCGCCGCGATACGCCGCGCCGCCGCGGATGCGGAAATCCGCGCGACGCAGGCGCTGCTGCAAACGCAAAGCGCACAGCTCGAGATCATGCAGCAGAGATTCTCCGCGGGCGGGATATCCGAATCGGATCTGCGCGCGCAGCGGCTCGAGCTCGCGCAAGCCCGAGCCAAATTGCCGCCCTTGATCGGCCAGCGCGAGCAGCTCACGCATCAGCTCGCCCTCTACACGGGCCAGACGCCGGGGGTGGCCACGCTCGAGGCGGTCGAGCTCGGGGGCCTGACGCTGCCCACCGACCTGCCGCTGACGCTGCCCGCGGCGCTCGCCCGCCAGCGGCCCGACGTGCGCGCCGCGGAAGCCCTGTGGCGCGCCGCCAGCGCCGAGGTCGGCATCGCAACGGCCAATCTGTACCCGAAACTCACCCTGACCGCATCGGCCGGATCGGAGCGCACCGCGGCGGGTCAGCTCGCCGACAGCGTCAACGTCTGGAGCCTCGGTGCGCAGCTCATGCAGCCCATTTTCCATGGCGGGGAGCTGCGCGCGCGCAAGCGCTCCGCCGTCGCGCAGTACGATGCAGCCGCGGCGGTCTACGAATTCACCGTACTTACCGCGCTCCAACAAGTGGCCGACTGCCTGACCGCCCTGACCGAGGACGCCGCCGCGCTCGCGGCGAGCACGGACGCTGCCAGCGAGGCGCAGGCGAATGTCGCGATTGCTGAGCGCCAGTACGCACTCGGCGGCGTCAGCCAATTCGCCTTGCTGGATGCCGAGCGCCAGGAGCTGCAAACCCGCCTCGACGCGATCGCAGCGCTCGCCAACCGGTTTGCCGACACCGCGGCATTGTTCCATGCGCTCGGCGGCAGCGACCGCCCGGCGCAGCCGGCGCCCTGATTGCGCTGCGCGCCGTATATTGGCTAGAGTGAAGGCGCGACACACCCTCCTCACGGATCCGGCCGGAGCGCGCCCATGCACGAGACTCGACCCAGCGTGGCGGACAAGCGGCGCGCCTTTCGGCGCTTGCACGAACACGGTTGCTTCGCCATTCCAAATCCGTGGGACGTGGGGAGCGCGTTGTATCTGCAAAGCCTCGGCTTTCAGGCGCTTGCCACGACCAGCTCCGGCTGCGCCTGGGCGCACGGCCGTCCGGACGGCGGGATGAGCCGCGAGGCGGTGCTCGCGCATCTCGCCGAGATGGTCGAGGCCACCGATTTGCCGGTCAATGCCGATTTCGAAAGCGGCTTCGCGCACGACGCGGCCGGCGTCGCCGAGAGCGTGACCCTCGCCGTGCGCACCGGCGTCGCCGGGTTGTCGATCGAGGATTCGACCGGCGAGACGGCAAAGCCCCTCTATGACCTCGACGTGGCGGTCCAGCGGATCCGCGCAGCGCGGCGCGCCATTGATGCGGCGGGCGGCGATGCGCTGCTGGTCGGACGCGCCGAGTGCTTCCTGGTGGGCCGCACCGCGATCGAGGAGACCCTCGAGCGTCTCAAGGCCTATGCACAGGCCGGTGCCGACTGCCTGTACGCACCCGGCGTGGCGCGCCCCGAACACATCCGCGCGATCGTCGCGGCGGTCGCCCCGAAGCCGGTCAATCTGCTGGCCGGATCCGCGGGTGCTCTCTCGATCCGAGAGATCGCCGCGCTCGGCGTGCGGCGCGTGAGCGTCGGCGGAGCGCTCGCGCGCGCGGCGTGGGGAGCGCTGATGCGCGCCGCCACGCCGCTCGCCGAGCACGGTTCATTCGACGGCTTCGCGGGCGCCGCAGACGGTGAGGGCCTGGACGCATTTTTCGGCGGCCGCTGAAGCCCCGCCGCGGCTTTCAGGCTTCGATTCCCTGCACCTTCAAGTATTCGTCGTAGGTGCCCTTGAAATCCGTGATCTTCCCGCCGGCGCGCAATTCGATGATCCGCGTGGCGAGCCCGCCGACGAACTCCCGGTCGTGCGATACGAAGATGAGCGTGCCAGGATAGTGCTCCAGGCCGATTTGCAGCGACTCGATGGTTTCCATATCCATGTGATTGGTCGGCTCATCGAGCAGCAGCACGTTCGGCTTCGTGAGCATCAGCTTGCCGTAGATCATGCGTCCCTTCTCGCCGCCGGAAAGAACCTTCACCGATTTCTTGGTCTCGTCGCCCGAAAATAGCAGCCGGCCGAGCGTCGCGCGAATCAGCTGATCGTCGTCCGCCTTGCCGGTCCACACCGACATCCACGCGTACAGATCCGCCTTGTCGTCGAACTCCGCCTGGGGATCCTGCGGCATGTAGCCCGGTTGGGCGTTTTCCACCCACGCGATCTTGCCTGTCGAGGGGTTGAGTTCGCCGGCGAGACAGCGCATCAGCGTCGTCTTGCCGGCGCCGTTCGGACCGATCACGGCAATGCGCTCCCCGGCTTCGACACGGAAGCTCAAGTGCTCGAGCACGGTCTCATCCGACCCCGGATACCGGTAGCTCAAGTTCTCGACCGTGACGGCCGAGCGGTACAGCTTCTTGGCCTGCTCGAACCGGATGTACGGGTTCTGCCGCGAGGAAGGCCTGATCTCCTCGATCTTGATCTTCTCGAGCTGCTTCTTGCGCGAGGTGGCCTGGCGCGCCTTGGATGCGTTGGCCGAAAAACGCCGGACGAATTCCTGCAGGTCCGAAATGCGGTCCCTCGCCTTCGCATTGGCCGCTTCCGCACGCTCACGCGCCTGGACGGAGGCCAGCATGAAATCGTCGTAATTGCCGGGATAAATCTTCAGCTGCTGGAAATCCAGATCCGCGATGTGGGTGCAGACCTGGTTCAGGAAATGCCGGTCGTGGCTGATGATGACCATGGTCGCGTCATAGTTGTTCAACGCCCCCTCGAGCCAGCGGATCGAGTGGATGTCGAGGTTGTTGGTCGGCTCGTCGAGCAGCAGCACGTCGGGCTTCGAGAACAGCGCCTGGGCGAGCAGCACGCGCAGCTTCAATCCCGGCGGCACTTCGCGCATGGGGCCGTTGTGCCGCGACTCCGGGATGCCGGCCTCCGCGAGGATGCTCCCGGCGCGCGCCTCGGCGTCGTAGCCGCCGTATTCGGCGACGGTGCCCTCGAGTTCGGCGGCCTTCATGAAATCCTCATCCGTCGCATGCGCATCGGCGTAGATCAGGTCGCGCTCATGCATCGCCTGCCATAATTCCGTGTGGCCGCGCATGACCACATCGAGCACCCGCTCGTCCTCGTAGGCGAACTGGTTTTGATTCAGCTTGCCGAGCCGCATGCCCGCCTGCAGCACGACGTCGCCCGCACTCGGCTCCAGATCCCCGCCGAGCACGTTCATGAGCGTCGATTTTCCGCTGCCGTTCGCGCCGATCAGGCCGTAGCGGTTGCCGTCGCAGAACTTGACCGTCACCTGCTCGAAGAGCGGCTTTGCGCCAAACTGAATGGCGACGTTGGAAGTGCAGAGCATGTTTGTACGATCACCGCGAACAGTGCGGGCCGTTCGACCACGCGTGGGCAACAAAGTCGAACGCCGCCCGAGGCGGTCCGGGCCCCCAGGCCCTTTTCCGAGCGCGAGATTCTAGCCGAGTTGGTGCGCCCGGGTGGCGCTATTCGAGGTTTACTCGCCGGGCGGAATCGGTCAGTATGAGCCCGTCACCGATTCGTCGGCAGACGCTTTGCAATACGGCATTTTGAGCTTGCTCGATGCTTCTGGACGCCGGGCCACTCCGTCACCGGCCCTACGCCCCCGCCACATTGTGAGGGAAACGCTGAAAACCGGCCGGCGGGTCAATTTCGCCGAATTTTGAGCAGCGACGCAAGGTTTGAACGGGACACCGACCCTAGGATTGCAGCTTCGGACGGCGTGGCGGAGGCGAGTCGCTGCGCGCTCCGTTTCACGGGCTCATCGCAAACGGCGGAGATTCCTTTGAAATGAAAAAGCAACCGACCCCCTCCACGGCTTCGCTGGCATTCGGCCTGCACCAGCCGAAACCGAAGAAAGCGCCGGCGAAGACCGCATCCGCAGAGCAACCCCCGCGCCGGGCGCGCGTCCTGATGGTGGACGATGACGAGGACATGCTACGCCTGCTCGGCATTCGCCTGACCGACGCGGGCTATGAGGTCAAGCCGGCAACGGGCGTTGCGGCGGCGCTCGATGCCTGTCCGCAATTTCAACCGGACCTGATCATCACCGACTTGTGCATGTCGCCCGTCGACGGTCTCGGCCTCCTCGAGGAGGTTCAAAAGCGCTGGCCGAGTCTCTGCGTGATCATTCAAAGCGGGCACGGCAGCATCTCCGCCGCCGTCCGAGCCACGCAGAATGGGGCGTTCGGGTTTTTGGTCAAGCCCGTCGACAAGCAGGAATTGCTCGAGCAGGTCGCCCGGGCCCTCAAGGTGTCGAGCTTCGGAGATATCCCCAGGGATTGGCGCGCCGCCATCGTGTCGCGCAGCCACCTCATGGAGGAGCGCATTGCACAAGCGAACCTCGCCGCGAAGTCCGATGAGCCGGTGCTGCTCACGGGCGAGGTGGGCACCGGCAAGGAGCTGTTCGCGCGCGCGATCCACGAGGCCGGCGCCCGGCGCGAGGAACCGTTCCATGTGGTCAGTTGCAGCGCGCTCGGCGCGCGCCTGCACGCCTCGACGCCGCAGGCGGACGATTTCGACTTTGCTGGCGGCGGCTCGCTGCTCCTGGAAGATGTCGATGAGTTGCCGACGCCGCTGCAATTGAAGCTGTTCGCGGCACTGGCCGCGGCAGGCCGTTCAGCGCCCCACAGCGGCGCCCGGCGGGGCTCGGCGCGGCTGATCTGCACGACGGCGCGCGACCTCGAGCAACTGGTCGAAGACGGCCGGTTTCACGCCGATCTCTACGAGCGCATCAGCGGCATTGCGATCGAGGTGCCGCCGCTCGGGCGCCGCCGCGAGGACATCCCGCTGCTCATCGGGCACTTCTTGACCCAGGCCATGGATGAGGACGGCAAGGAGAAGCACTACGCGCCGAAAGCGATCGAGTTGCTCACCGCGCGCAACTGGCCCGGCAATGTCGATCAACTGCGCAGCGTGGTGAAGAAGAGCATCGCGCTCTCTCCCACCAAACTCATGACGGTCGAGTTCGTCAGGCAGTGCCTCGACGAGGAGTCGACGAAATCGCTACCCTCGTTCGACGAAGCGCGGGAGGAATTTTCGCGCAATTATCTGGTGCAGAACCTGCGGATCACCGAGGGCAACGTCAGCCAGGCGGCCCGGCTGGCGAAGCGCAATCGCACGGATTTCTACAAGCTCATGTCACGGCACAACGTGGACCCCGAGGCGTTCAAGAAACCGGGCTCCAAATGATCAGCGCCCCGCTGCGCGGGCTTGCGGGCCGGCTGGCCGGGCATGCAGCGCCATGCCGATCAGCGCGAACCCGCCGAACAGCAGGTTGATACCGAGCAGCAGGCCGATCGCCCAGGCGGCCGTGCCGGGAAGCCCCTCGAAAATGATCCCGGCCAGGACGAGATCGATCACGCCGCTCACGAGCATCAGGCCCCAGCGTCCCGACAAGCCCCGCCGGTGTTCGATGGCGTACATGATCGAGAAGAAGCCTTCGATCGCGAGGAACGCGGTCAGAATCACGGTGAGCGAGAGAGCCCCGCTGAGCGGCCAGGCAAGCAACACCACGCCCGCCGCGACGGCGAGCGCGGCGGACAGCAACGACCACCAGAATCCGGGAGCGCTGCGCATCGAGAACGTCGAGACTGCGCCGACCACACCGCTCACCAGCAACAACCAACCGATGAGGATTTCGACTGCAAACGTGGCGATCGGCGGCAGCACGATGGCGAGCAGCCCCAAAAACACGAGGATGATGCCCTCGACGAGGAACAGCCGCCAGTGCGCCCGCAGCGACGCAGCGGCGTCCGTTTGCAGGGGATTGGTCTCGAAGCTATTCGACGACATGGTGTACCTCCTTGAGCGACCCGCGCCAGTGTGACGCATCTGCCGTCGCGATGCTGTCGGTCAATGGCGGATTTCGGGTGAGACCCTGCCGGATTTCGCGTTGCGGCGCAACACGCCGGCTAGCGCTCGACGGGCTGAGCCGGCGCTTCACGGCAGACCGGCGCCGGGCGGCGCCGGCGCCGCTTCGCGCATCGTCTCGCCGCCGGTTGGAGGCAGCGGGCGCGCCGGTAGCAGCGCGGTGTCGATGACCGACGGATCGTCGCGCAGCTTCACGTACAGCACGCCGTCGGTCGGGTGCGGCACGGGGAGCGCGGGTCCGGGGAAGCCGTCCGGGATCTGCACCAAGTGCTCGAATTTCGGATCGCTCGAGATCGAATCGAGCAGGAACAAATTGGCGCCCGATAGCTTGCACGCCAGCTCCGCAGTCGGCGGACAATCGAGGGTTCTGAGCACCGGCAGACGCACCAACGTGATCAGCGGCTGCCAGTCGCCGGCAACGCCGCCGGCGATGGCGCGAAACTGCAGCCGCCCGAACGCCGAGGGTCCGAACGCGCTCGTGGGATCGAGCGAGGCGACCGCCACGGCCGCATCCTCGAGCGTGATGCCGCCGTTGGCGAGGCTCAGAAGCGCCGAGAACGATTCATCCGTCGTTGCGACCTCGATCTTCTCGTCATGCGTGAACATGGGCGGCGACTGCGCACGCAGCGAAAAGGTCAGCTTGGCATCTTGCGGCAGCTCGTCATGGTCGGCAAGATGGATTGCGCTGTCGGCGGCGGCGCGCGAGGGCTGCACGGCGAGCCCGAGCAACTTCACGCTGGGACGCGGTGCCTCGACGAGCACGTTCAGGTTGAACACGCGCCCGTCCGTCAGCGTGACCTTGCCCGTGGCGGAATCCCGCGGTTTGAACACGCCGAAGGGCTCGCCATTTTGCACCGTCATCACCAGCTCGTCGCCGCCCTGGCCGGCGCTCAACGTGCCGGGCGCGAATTGAACGCCCTTGATCGCCAGACCCGCCACCTGGTCCAGCCGGGTGCCCTTCAGGATGCCCTGGGTATCGCCGGCATGGATGGTGAAGGCGTCGAGATGCCCGGCCTGCGCAAAGGCTTGCAGCGCGACCGGCAGGGCCTCGCTGGCGCCGTACTGCGTCACCAGCAGCGTCAACGCGCCGGGCGTCGCATCCTGCAGCGGCAGTTTGACCTCCACCTGGTTGGCTTTCACCGCCTTCCACTCGGTCTTCAGCTCCTTGCCCGCGGGGCTTTTCAACATGACGTTTTCGATGCAGCTCACGTCCGCGGCCTGCAGGTGCACCGTGTCCTCACGCCCGACGATCGGGGCGCCTTCCTCGCCCGCGGCCAGCGCCCAATTCTGGGCCGGGGTATTGACGAGCTGGAAGCGCGGGCCCTCGTAGGGCTCGAATCCCCAGTAGCCGCGCAGCGCCCCCTGCACGCTGTCGCCGAGTTCGGCGGAACCGAGACCGGCGGTGTCGATGACGAAGCCGCCCTGCTCGGCATCGGCTGTCGCGGGCAGCTCGAGCACCTTGCCGCTCTGGCCCGTCAGACGCAGCTTCACGTCGTGCGCATACCCGGTCGAGAACACCAGCGGCGCGCCCTCCACGGGCAGCACCAACGCCGTCTTGCGGGCGCAGAAGATCGCCTTCGGATCCACGGCGTGCAGGGGCGGCAGCTGCGCCGGCTCCGCCGCCGGCAGCGCCGTGACCAGCACCGACTTGGGGTTGTGGAACGACGGCGGCACGTTCAGGGTGAGCGCCAACCGATTTCCCTGCGGCGAGGCGAGCGCCGGAATGTACTGGTACTGCGCCGTATGAAACGAGTCCATGATGCGCGCGATGTCCAGAACCGAGGCGATATAGGGGCTGTAGTAGCCGTAGCTCAGCTGCGGCGTATAGCTCGCCTCCATCGCCAGATCCGTCGCCGGTCCCGAGGTGAGCGCCTGGACGATGGAGGTGCTGTGTCCATCATCCAGGATGAGCGAGGCCTGGCCCTGCATCAGGCACGGCGCCTGCAATTCGGGTATGCGGTCGAGACAATTCTTGTCGACCTTGATTGCGAGACTGCGCGCCAGGAGCGGCGCGGCGTCCTTCAATCGGGCCTGATCGGACTCATCCAGGGCGTGGACCGCCGCGAGGTAGTGCTCGAGCCGGGAGCGGTCGAGCGCCGCCTGCACCAGATCCTGCGAGGCGCGCACGAACGCTCCCGGCCGGCCGCGCACGGCGCCCATCAGTGTCTTGAAGTCTCCGCCGGTCGCCGGGGCGAGGAATACCAGCACCTGCTGCGCACCGTCCGGAACCGTCACTGTCAGCCCCTTGGTCGCGCAGTCGCGGCGCCACGTCTCACAGGGGGAGAACCACTCCGCCGGCGGCGGGTTCGTCGAGCCGCGTAAAAAGGCGGCCACCATCAAGTAGTGGGCGGACTGCGTGGCGGGTAGATCCGCCTTGATCCAGATGCGGTCGCCGGCGGCCAGATTCGGAACCTCGGCGATGGGCCGGGTCACTGCGCCGCGCGTGACGGTGACCTCGAGGGTGGGGCCCGCCAAGTCAAACGGCGCCGCATCCGCGGCACGGCCCGGGGCAGCAACGCCGAGGAGCAGGCCGGCGGCGATGCTCAATGAAAGAATTCGCGCGATCATGGTTGAGCTGCCTTGGACAACGCGCCAGGCGCTTGAGTTCGCCCGGCGCTCGATATCACAAGCTCGCGGGCAGCACGCGATACAGAAGCCGGCCCAGGGCTGGCACCAGCCGCGGCCGCAGCAGGCGCTGATCGTAGCCCGCCATGCGCCGATCGTTTTCGCGCAAACACAGATCGAGCAGCTTGTGCAAAGTCACCGGTTCCCCGACCTGCCGGTGCGCCGTCAGCGTGAAGTTACCCGTGGGGGGCTCGGCTGCGCTGCCCATGCTGCGCGCGGTCCGCACGCGGCTCGCCACCTGCCGAAGGATGATCGAAGCACAGCGCAGATCGAAGAGCGGCCGGCGCCACCAACTCGATTGCGAGCGGCGGTATTTCACCCAGTTGACGAAAAACAAGATGTGCCGCGCCTCCTCCTGGATGACGGGCTCGAAAATAGCCACGAGCGCAGGCTCGAAAAAGCCCGACTCGCGCGCCAGCGCGAACAAGCCGAACGCAAAAAAAGAGTCGAAGCACTCGCCGAAACCCGCAAACAGAAAATCATCCTCGAGCGAGGACGGCTCGAACCGCGGCGGCGGCTCGACCTTGATCTGATAGTGTCTGGTGAGCTCGAGCAGCAGGCGTGCATGGCGGTTCTCTTCATCGCCCTGCATCTCGATAGCCTTGCGCAGCCCGGGATCGGCTTCGAGTTGCACGGCGGCGGTCACCGTATTGGAGGTGATGTTTTCGGTCGAGACCGCCTCCTGCCAGAACGGTAGGGCGGCGAGACGCGCACGCCCCGCCTCTTCCAGCGGCGGCCAATCGATCGCCTCGGGAACGTACTCGACGTGCGTCTCCAAGAAAAATTGCGCCAGGATTTTCCGGTGTTCGACCGAACCGATCTCGAGTGTTGCCGCGGCTGCGTCCATGTGATACCCCTGCCCGAATCCTACCAGGCCGGCCTTCGGGACGCGCCCGCGGCCCGCGATTCGATCAAATCGCGATAGCCGCCGCACGGCACAGCGGCGGCCGCGACCGCCGCCAGCAGCTGCGGGCTCAGCAGGGCTGCGAGTTCGTCCGCATGACGATACTCGGGCATCGAGGCCGCGACCACAGCGCCCGA
>Ga0181526_10004784_pt1 | contig 10383 bp, 8 predicted proteins | sample PEATcosm2014_Bin_35_FD_119750 | JGI IMG/M metagenome (GOLD analysis project Ga0181526, IMG submission 119750) | Peatland microbial communities from MTU Mesocosm Facility, Houghton, MI, USA - PEATcosm2014_Bin06_30_metaG | ecosystem: Environmental > Terrestrial > Soil > Wetlands > Peat | place...
ATCTTGATTCCTTCTTCCAGCAGTTAGTGCAGAAAGAAAATCTACCAGCGATCCACTCAGGCCGTACTCTTAAACTGAAAACTGAAAACTGAGAACTGAAAACTGAAAACTGTCCCCCTCACCCCGCCACCGGCTCTTGCTGCGTCATGCAATGGATCGTTCCCAATCCAAGCACCAAGTCTCGACAGTGTATCCCCACCACCTCCCGCCCCGGAAACACTTTCGCCAGCACATTCAGCGCCACCCGGTCATTCGCATCATTAAACGTCGGCACCAGCACCAATTGATTCGCAATACAAAAATTCGCATAACTCGCCGGCAGGCGCAGCCCATCAAAATAAACCGCCGCCGGCATCGGCAAAGTCTCCACCTGCAAAGCCCGCCCATCCTGATCCTTCATCCCCCGCAGTCGCGTCAAATTCTCCTGCAGCGGAGCATAATTCACGTCGTTCCGGTCCTCCTCCACAATCGTCACCACGGTCGTCGCGTTCACGAATCGCGTCAAGTCATCCACATGCCCATGCGTATCGTCCCCCGCAATCCCATTCCTCAGCCACAACACATTCGTCACGCCCAAATATTCCCGGAACATCCCCTCATAATCTTCCCGCCCGAATCCCGGATTCCGCTCCTGCGTCTTGCTCAATAAACACTCTTCCGTAGTCAGCAGCGTCCCTTTTCCATTCACGTCAATCGATCCGCCCTCCAGCACCACTCGCCGTCCTTTGTACTCTGGCAGAATCACTCGCCGCTTCAGTCCACGGTTTGCCTTCGCCACCACCGCCGCATCCTTCTTATGGTTCGCGTATTTGGCCCATCCATTAAACACAAAATTGTTGTACGCCACTTCTCCCGCGCCATTCTTCACGCAAATCGGCCCCGAATCCCGCATCCACCCGCGATCCGTAGCGACGCGAAAAAACGTCACCGCCTCCAGCGCCGCCCCAGCCTTCTTCAATATCCCCCGCACCCGCGTCTCCGCAGCGCGATCCTCCACCAGCAAAAACACGCGTTCCACCCGAGTCAGATGCCGCACAATTTCCGCAAACGCCCAAGGTATCGGCGCAAATTTTCCCGGCCAATCCGTCAACTCATGCGGCCACCCCAGCCACGTAGCCTCATGCGACTCCCATTCCGCCGGCATCCTCCATCCCATCCCCATCTCTCTCTTCCTCTTCTCTGCGAACTCTGCGTCCTCTGTGCCCTCTGTGTTCCGATCTCTGTGAACTCTGTGTTACCGTCCCTCTTTCTCTTCTTCGTTCCATCTCTTCAACAACGGCGCAAACGCATCCACTCTCCGATCCCTAAAGAACGGCCAATTCCTCCGCGTCTCCTCGCTCTTCTTCCCATCGCATTCCACCACCAATATTTCTTCTTTCTCCGAACCAGCCCCCGCCAACATCTCCCCAAACGGCCCCGCCACAAACGAATTTCCCCAAAACTCCAGCCCCGCGTCTCCCTTCTCCGGTTTCCCCTCAAATCCCACGCGGTTCACCACCGCCACATAAATTCCATTCGCCACCGCATGCGCCCGTTGTATCGTCTTCCACGCATCCAGTTGCCCCGCCCCAAATTCCGCCTTCTCGTGCGCATGCCACCCAATGCTGGTCGGATAAAAAATCACCTGTGCTCCGCGCATCGCCGTAATCCGCGAACCCTCCGGATACCACTGATCCCAGCAGATCTGCACGCCGATCCGCGCATACTTCGTATCGAAGTTCAAAAATCCCAAATCTCCCGGCGTAAAATAAAATTTCTCGTAGTACAGCGGGTCATCCGGTATATGCATCTTCCGGTATTTCCCCAAATACGCACCGTCCGCATCCAAAACAGCGCAAGTATTGTGGTACACTCCCGCCGCCCTCCGCTCAAACAACGAAACCACCAGCGCCACGTTCTTCTCTTTAGCCAGCCGCGCCAATCTCTCTGTAGTAGGCCCCGGCACAGCCTCCGCTAAATTAAAAAGTTCCGCATCCTCCGTCCGGCAAAAATATTCCCCCGCAAACAATTCATGCAGGCAAACAATCTGCGCCCCCTGCGCCGCCGCCTCGCGAATCTTCCCCTCCGCCCGCTCCAAATTCTCTTCCTTATCCTTGGTGCATCGCATCTGCACCAGCCCCACCACAAATTTATCCACCATCGCTCCGTCCCTCTCCTTCAACTCTCTTGGTTCTCACCGCCGGAGCCGCTCACCCAGGTACTTGAGGGTGCCCCACCCTTTGCGCTTCTCAGCAAAGGGTGGACTCCGGCGATCCGACAACCCAGCCCCTCTTCATCTTCACTCTTCTCCGCGAACTCCGTGTCCTCTATGTTCTCTGCGGCAAAAGCCTTTGCCTTTCTCTTCTCTGCGCCCTCTGTGTCTCTGCGTTAATCTCTCTTTCCGTTCTCTGTGCCCTCTGTGTTCCGATCTCTGTGAACTCTGTGTTACCGTCCTTCTTTCTTTCCTCGCCGTAATCCGCCATCTTAGCACGGAGAATTTTTCTCCCAACTCGCATTTTCTCTTTTTTCCGCGCCTCCTGATATCGGATTACTGATTTCTTCTACCCTTCCTCAAATTTCGAGTACACTACTCCCACGAAATCTTTTTTCTCGCATTCATCTCGGCATTCCAGGAGTCTGCATGCCCAAGAAATCCCCCAAAACCGTCACGGGCCGCGTCCTGCACGATCCTGTCAAAGACAAGCTCCGCCCCATCTTTCCTCTCGACCTCTCCAAAATCCACACCATCGACCAACTAGTCCGCGCCATGGCCGACACCGCCTACACCGCGCGCCAGATCGGCGATGCCGCCGACGTTCTAGAAGCCATGGCCCGCGATAAAGATTGTTTCGTAGTTCTAACGTTAGCCGGCGCCCTAACCGTCGGCAAAATGGGTCTAATCTTCTGCGATCTAATCGAATCCGGCATCGTCAAAGCTGTAGTCTCCACGGGTGCGCTAATGGCCCACGGCCTCGTCGAAGCCACCGGCCTCTCCCATTTCCGTTACGATCCCACCAAAATGGACGACAACGCGCTCTTCCTAGCCGGCTACAATCGCGTCTACGATTCTCTCGAACCGGAAACCAATCTCGATCACGTCGAAGAAGTCGTCGAAGCCATTCTCGAAAAATGGGAGCCCGCCGAAACCGTCTGCAGCTACAAACTCCACAAACGCATCGGCGAATTCCTCGTCAAAAACACCAAGGGCCGCGGCATTCTCCGCTCCGCTTACGAAAAAAATGTGCCCGTCTTTGTTCCCGCCTTCAGCGATTCCGAACTCGGCCTCGATTTCGCCCTCAATTCCTACGCCCGCAAACGCGATAAGCGCCCCGTCCTCCATTTCGATCCTTTCGAGGATTTTCAAGCCTTCGCCGACACCATGATGGCCACCAAAAAAATGGGCATCTTCACCGTTGGCGGCGGTGTCCCGCGCAATTGGTCCCAGCAATTCGGCGTCTACGCCGAATTAATGGCCCGCCGCGGCTACAAAAATCTTCCCCTCAAGCGTTACAACTACGGTCTCCGCATCTGCCCCGAACCCGTCCATTGGGGCGGCCTCAGCGGCAGCACTTACACCGAAGCCGTCTCCTGGGGCAAATTCGTCCCCCCCGAAGAAGGCGGCCGCTTCGCCGAAGTCCTAGAAGACGCAACGGTAGCCCTCCCGCTAATAGTAGGCGCTGTCCTAGAACGCCTGAATTATTTCAAGCGCTAACTCTCTGTGGACAAAACTAAATCCAAGTTATGGCTCCGGCTTTCACGCACACTCGGGTTGGCTGGACTTGTCGTTTGGATTGGCCATTTCTATTTTTGGTTCTCGTACTTTAATTCCAGCCCGCGGGCGCCAGAACCCAGTTCGGGTCATATCGTTCCGCTGAATAATCATGGATTCGTCGCATATCTGACGACACAGCAGGACACCCGGCTGACAGCTATGACGATCGTGGCCGTCGTATTATTCGTTTCTGGCGCAGCCATATACCATTGGCGAGCTCGTCCCGCACCACCCAAACCCTGGGAAAAACACAAGTTCTAATTTACAGCCGTTGTAGGGCCCGCCTTCTGAGGCGGGCCGCAACCATAGCCTAACCACTGCCCGGGTGCCCCAGGTACCGGTTTTGTACCTGGGTCTTGGGTTCCTCCTAAACTGAAAACTGACAACTGATAACTGAAAACTTTGCGTCCCTGGTTCCTGAATTCTCTTTCTTCTCTGCGCCCTCTGCGATCTCTGTGTAATCCTTTCTCCCCTCCGTCTTCCTTTCCTCCACCCAACTCTGCTAAACTCCCCGTCCGCAAATCCTTCTCCCGCTCCCAGGAGGCCCAATGCCCAAGTCCGCCACGCAAACCGCATCCCTCTACGACGTCCATCCCGGCATAGCCATGGTCCAAAAATGGATCGCGGACCTGAAACCCAAAACCGGCCGTTCCCTAGAAGAATGGCTCGCCCTGGCCAAAAAAGAAGGTCCCAAAGACGACCAAGCCCGCCGCGCCTGGCTAAAATCCAAACACAAACTAGGCACCAACTCCGCCTGGTGGATTTCCGAACGAGTAGACGGCAAGGGAGGGGAAGAAGACTCCCCCGAAAAATACCTGGTCACCGCCGTAAAATATGTCGAAGATCAATACGCCGGCAAAAAATCTACTCTCCGCCCCATCTACGATCAGCTTCTCTCTGTCGCCAAATCTCTCGGTCCCGACGTAAAAGCCTGCCCCTGCAAAACCATGGTCCCGCTCTACCGCAATCACGTCTTCGCCCAACTCAAACCCACCACCAACTCCCGCCTGGATCTCGGCCTCTGCTTCACCACCTACAAAGGCAAACTCCCCAAGCGCCTAGTAGACACCGGCGGCCTAGCCAAAAAAGATCGCATCACCCATCGCATAGAACTAACTTCCCCCACCCAAATCGACGCCGACCTGAAAAAATGGCTACGCGCCGCCTACGACCTGGACGCCTAACTTTTTCTTGCTTGCGACAATTGTCAGGTCGGCCACCAAGTGACGTTGAGGGTGCCCCACCCTTCGCCCGCCTATGGCGGGAAGGGTGGGCTCTTACGTTCAAACGCCAAATGCTCTCGGTTCTCCCGGTTTTGCTCTTAAGTTTTTTGGGCGCCCCAGGTTCGGTTTTGTACCTGGGTCTTGGGTTTTCTTTCTTCTCTGCGAACTCTGCGCCTCTGCGTTCAATTTGTTCTTCTCTTCGCTTTTTTCAACTTTCAACTTTGAACTTTGAACCTCCTCCAGCCACACCAACCCCCACTCGCTCCCACAGCAAATCAAATTTTGAAAGGGGAAGTACCGCCTTACTTAAACCTTAAAACTAATGACTAAAAACTCCCTCAGTCGTCATCGCCAATCAATACCGCAGCCGTAAGCACCGTACTCCACAACCCTCTCTTATCCCCCACCGCCGACTGCGTAATATTCATAGTCCGCACAATCTTATTCGAAATCCGGTAAACCTCTTTCTTCTCGTCCCAAGACAGATCCGGATCAAACTCCACGTTCAACGTAGTCGCCAGCATTTCCGCCGCCAGCTCTTCCGCGTATTCCCCCGCCACTTCTTCCGTCTCCCCAAACGAGTGGTGCTCGCTCAAATATCCATACATCGGCCGCTCGGCAGGCAAAGCCAATCCGATGCTAGCCGCGATCAAACGGTGCGGCTCTTTCGTCGAATTCTCGCTGATCACCGTGAACGCCACCTGCCCCGGCTTAATCAGCTTCAATCCCTCGCTCCGCGAAATCAATTTGCAGTTCGGCGGAAAGATCGATGACACGCGCACGATATTGCACGCGGCGATTCCGGCATTTCGCAGCGCCAGCTCAAAGCTCGATAGCCGCTCGCGGTGTTTTCCCACTCCCTTGGTCAGGAAAATCTTCTTAGCAACGAATGCCATAGCGGCTTCTGCCCGCCTCCTCAACTATTTTCTTTCGCGAAAAATATCTCGCCTGTTGAAAAGTAACAAGAAGGTCCAGCACTGTCAATCGAATACAGACACTTCCGCCCGCATCTTTTCCTTCCACCACTCCCCAATTTTTCTGTTGGATTCCCCGCCAGGCACGTACTGTCTTCCTAGGGCACGTACTGTCTTCCTCTTGCCTTTTCTTCTCTTCGCTTCTCTGTGAACTCTGCGTCCTCCGCGCCCTCTGTGCAAGTCTTTCTCCTGCCCCTCGACCTTCAACTTTCAACTTTTAACTTTCAACTGTACTTCTCACTCCCCCGCCAAATGCTTCACCACTCTCCCCAATGGCCGGCAGTACGCCAGCACCTTCCCCAAATCCTCCGCCGTAAAGTCCGGCCCGCTCAGCGCCGTGCTCGTCCCTTTCCGGCTCACTTGCATCACTCCCACCACTTTCCCCTCAAACAAAATCGGCGCGCTGACAATCTTATGAATCGATTCCCCCGAAGTCGTCGCCGTCCGCACTCCCTCAAACACGCTGGCGTGCCGCACTCCCGAAAAATTGTTGTTAATCTCCGGCCGGCTTTCCCGAGCCGTCCGCGCCGCCAGCGCCGAATTGCTCGTCAATGGGATGAATCCCACATTCTTCAACGCCGCCGGCACCAGAAAATGCAGGTGCCGCCATCGCGTGGACACCGCCAGGATCGCCACTTCATCCCCTTTCACTCCCAGTTCCTTCGCGATCTTCTCCCCAATCTCCGCCAGTGGTATTTCCGTCTTGCTCTCATCCTTCTCCAGCGCATTCGCCAGAGACTCCAATTCATTCAGCAAAGTTGTAGCCATGGGTTTCCTGTTTCTTTCTCCATCGGCTCACAGGGGGGTAAGCGGGGCCCTGTTCTGGAGAATTTCCGTCACTTCTCCTCTCCATGTTCCCCGTTCCTCCCCCTCCTCGCAACAATTTTCCCACCCGTTTGTGCCCTTCAAACAGACACCCCATGTCCGCACAATCCCAACAACGCTGGGTGCCCCAGGTTCGATTTTTTACCTGGGTCTTGGGTTCGTTTTTCGCTCTTATCTTATCTCTGCGCTCCTCTGTGAACTCTGCGCCTCTGCGTTAAAGCCTTTTCTTTCTGTTCTCTGTGACCTCTGTGTTCCGATCTCTGCTTGCCCGCCGCAGGAGGGTGATCTCTGTGTTACCGTCCCTCTTTCTTTTCTCCACCCCTCCTCGCCCCAAACGCCAATGCGAACGCCAGAAGTCTGAACGCCTTTCTTCCTATTGACACTCTATAGGTAAATCTCTATCATTCCTATCGACGTCCGATAGGAGCCGCCCAATGCCCCACGAACCCACAACCCTCCTTCAGGGTACTCTGGACCTGCTCATCCTAAAATCCCTTCTCGCTGGCGAAATGCACGGCCTCGGTGTCTCCCGCAGAATCGAGCAGATCACCAGCGGCACTTTCGCCGTTAAACCGGGCTCCCTCTTTCCCGCTCTTCACCGCATGGAAGAGCAGGGTTGGATCTCCTCTTTTTGGGGAGACTCCGAAAATAACCGCCGCGCCAAATTCTATCGCTTGACCAAGCCCGGCCGGAAGCAACTCGAACTCGAAACCAAGCGTTGGGGCCGCATCTCCTGGGCCATCGCTCAAGCCTTACAAGCATCGTAAGAGGCATCGCGCATGTCGCTTCTCATCAAACTCCGCTCTTTCCTCCACAATCTCTTCTCCGTTCGCAGTGTCGAAGCTGACCTGGACCATGAACTCCAATCCCACCTCGAAATGCTAATCGAAGAAAACCTCCGCTCCGGCATGTCCCCCAACGAAGCCCGCCGCGCCGCCCAAATCGATCTAGGTGGCCTCGAACAAGTAAAAGAACAAGTCCGCGACGAGCGCCTAGCCAATTGGCTCCACTCCGTCATTTCTGACTCCCGTTACGCTCTCCGCCAACTCCGCAAGAATCCAGGTTTCACCACCGTCGCCGTCCTCACCTTAGCCCTCGGCATCGGTGTCAACATTGCCATGTTCAGTATCGCCGACGCGGTGGCTTTACGCCCTCTGGACGTTAAGGACGCGGCCCGCATCATTCGCATGTGGAACAAAAAGGTCTCGGGCGCATACGCTGCCGACCCAGGATTCTCCTGGCCTGAGTTCGAGGCTTTCCGGTCCGGAAGTCACTCCTTGAGCGGTATAGTTGCGTCCGACCGCCGTGGCGTTTTGCTCAGGCATGGCGAGGAAACCCGGCAACTGCTTGCCAACATTGTCTCGCCCAATTACTTCGATGTACTCGGAATCAAACCGGCCCGCGGGCGTTTGTTCGTGGCGGATGAGTTTCCAGCCCCAGACGCTCCGCACCCAATCGTGTTTAGCTTTGACTTTTGGCAGCGCGAGTACAATGGCGATCCGCAAATCGTCGGCAAGACCGTCGTCGCTAATCAGCTTGAGTGTATGGTCGTCGGCATTCTTCCACGCACTTATCGCGGGACAGAAGCTTTCCTCAATCCGGATGTTTACGTCCCGCTGCCCACTTGGTACGCCATGAACAGCAGCGAGCGGATACATTATGAGGCGGCTGACGTTCGAGAGTTCCAACTCCTTGGCAAGCTTCAGCCGGGAGTCTCCCCTGTCCAGGCACAAGTGGAATTGGCCGCCATCCAAAAACTCGTTAACGACCAACTTCCCAAAGCTGACCCCGACCGCTTGGTCACCGTTAAACTCGATCTGGATGAAAAAAGACAGAGCTTGGGCACAGTCGTCTTGCTCCTTCTCTGCATTACCGGACTTGTGTTGCTGATCGCTTGCGCCAACGTCGTCAATCTCCTTCTTGCCCGCGCAGAAGCGCGCCGCACGGAGATCGCCATGCGCCTCGCAATCGGCGCCAGCCGTCTCCGCCTGGTTAGGCAATTGCTCACTGAGATGCTGGTCTTAGCCTGTATTGCTGGAGTCTTTGCGTATCTCTTCGCTGACTGGATCATCCATCTCTTGCCTTCGCTCATGCCTCCAATCTTCGGTTTCAATTTCCGCATGGACGCGCGCACGGCGGCATTCGCAGTGGCCGTTTCAATCTTGACCGTATTCATTGCGGGCATCGCCCCAGCCCTCGGCAGCATGCGAACTTCCATTGCCGCCACGGCCAAAGAGCACGCCACGAGCGGACGACGCACGGGGCGTTTGAAGAACGTGTTGGTGGTCGTCGAGGTGGCCATTAGCGCAATGCTGCTGATTGCCGCCGGTCTGCTCATCCGCACACTCATTGCGGTGCGCAGCCAGGATCTTGGTTTCGACCAGGCTCGCAAAATGCTCATCGTCACCTTCGACAACACCGGAGACTCGGCTGATCAATATCAAGCGTTCTTGCTCCAGGCGCTCGAGCGCTTGCCCGCCGCCCCGGGCGTGCAGTCCGTTGCTTTCGCGGGGCGCATCCCCATGTGGGAAAGCGGCGGCGGTGCTTACAAACTCGTCTGGATTCCCGGGTTCAACACTGGATGGGGCGAAGAGGGCGTGCGCGTCAACTACACCGCTGTCAGTCCGGGGTATTTCTCAACGATTGGCACTCGCATTGTCCGTGGCCGCCCCATTAATGCGCGCGACAACCAGACGAGCGAACCCGTCGCTGTTATCAACGAGATGTCCGCCCGCTCCCTTTGGCCCGGCCAGGATCCCATTGGCCAGCATTTCCGCATCGGAGGATCGCGGGGCAAAGACGTCGAAGTTGTCGGCATCGCTCAAGACGGCCATTACAACGAACCCATCGAGGATCCCCGTCCCTACATGTTCCTGCCCATGGCGCAGGATCCCTCTGGCGACACCGTATTGTTGATCAGCACGAAACTCGATCCCCGATCCTTGGTTGGCAGCATCCGCTCACAGCTTCGTTCCATCGATCCCAACGTTCGCGTCCTTGCCACCACCACCCTGCAAGAGCACATGCGCGTCGCGCTCTTTGCGAACCGCATTCTCGTGAAGCTTGTCACTTCGGTCGGCGTGCTTGCCCTCATCCTTGCTGCCATCGGTCTCTACGGTGTGATTTCCTATTCTGTCTCGCGAAGCACCCACGAAATCGGCGTGCGTATGGCGCTGGGCGCTGCGCCTTCCGACATTCTTTGGTCAGTCATCGCCCGCGGAGCAACCCTCGCCCTCACTGGCGTTGTTCTCGGTCTCCTCGCCGCTGTCGCTTTCAGAAGCGTCATGGCAAGCATGTTGTTTGGAGTCAGACCCGCCGACCCGCTCACCTTCGTTCTTGTAGCTTTCGTTTTGCTCTCCGTAACTCTGCTCGCTTGCTATGTCCCGGCGTGGCGTGCCACTCGCGTCGATCCCGTGGTTGCCCTGCGTTACGAATAGGAGGAGTTGGCCGTGGCTCTGTTTACAAAGGCTCGCAGTTTCGCGCGAAACCTATTCTTGCGCCGAAGTGTCGAATCCGACCTCGACCAGGAACTCCAATCCCACCTCGAAATGCTAATCGAAGAAAACCTCCGCTCCGGCATGTCCCCCAACGAAGCCCGCCGCGCCGCCCA
>Ga0181526_10004786_pt1 | contig 10382 bp, 9 predicted proteins | sample PEATcosm2014_Bin_35_FD_119750 | JGI IMG/M metagenome (GOLD analysis project Ga0181526, IMG submission 119750) | Peatland microbial communities from MTU Mesocosm Facility, Houghton, MI, USA - PEATcosm2014_Bin06_30_metaG | ecosystem: Environmental > Terrestrial > Soil > Wetlands > Peat | place...
CGAAAAAGCTTGGGTTTCAATTAGTTATCCAGCAAACGGCGTAAACCTACAGGGGAAGGTTTCTGGAGAGTGCCGACACGGCACGCACGAGTGCGTGCGCCACCCAACTGAATGGCCAATCTCCAGAGCCGGCTGCGGGCAGAATTGCACGCCCTCCATTTTGTGAACTACCTGGCGTCGGGCAGGATTGTCTACCCACGGCCGGGAACAGCGCCGCGGATTCAGAAGACTGGCGGGCAAAAGAAGGACTGTCGCTACTGCACCCGGTCGCGATTCTGCTCGTTCAGCACCAAGCCGTCGAAGATGGCCAGAACCTGCTTGCGATAGGTATAAACTTTTTGCAGGTTCTCCCGGAAACTGACCTCGAAGTCGTGCGCCCTCATCCATTTATCGAGCAGCGTGCGGGGTACGTCGATGTCCTGCCGGAGGGCTTCCACGGTATGGCCGCGCAGGAAAAGTCCGTAGAAGAAAGCGGCCTCGCGTTGGGGGGCCAAGGGATCGTATTCGTCTCGTACCGTCATAAATACGGTCTGGAAAATGCCAGTATAGCCGCGCCGCCCGGATTCGCGCAAGTCCCCCCGCCCGCGCAACTCGATTTGTTTACCTTTCCCAAGGATAGCGCCAGCCAACCGCTCGCGCGGTGGGCCGTCTAAACGGGTTGGAGGATCGGGAAGATGGAATTGGTGCGAACATGCTGGCAGGACCTGCGTTATGCGGCCCGCAATCTGCTGCGGTCGCGCGCCTTTGCGGCGGTTGCCGCCATTACGCTGACCATCGGCATCGGCGCTAACACGGCTATTTTCAGCATTATCGATACAATCCTGCTGCGGCCGCTGCCGTTTCGCGATTCCGCCCAACTCGTCCGGCTGTACGAAACCGAAGCGGCTCCCGGCAACTATCCTTTCGCCGGCCCGGATTTTAAGGACTGGCGCGCGCAGAACCAAACCTTCCAGGACATGGCGGTGTTCGGCTGGTCGGGCGATATGAACCTGAGCGGCGAAGGGCGCCCGGACCATGTGGAGGCCGTCCCCACCCAGGCGAATTTCTTCAACCTGCTCGGCGTACAGCCGATCCTTGGACGCACCTGGCTGCCGGGCGAGGATCGGTCCGGGAACGACCAGGTGGCCGTACTCAGCTACGGCCTGTGGCGCGAGCATTTCGCCGGCGACCCGGGCGTGGTGGGCCGCGCCATCGCGCTGAACTCCAAGAAGTACACCATCGTGGGCGTGATGCCGGCCAGCTTCCGCTATCCCTTCCAAACGCAAATGTGGATCCCGATGGACATCGACTTCAAGAGCTGGATGGGCCAGCGCGGCAGTCACTGGGCAAATGCCATCGGCCGGCTGAAACCCGGAGTTTCGCTGGCAACGGCGCGCGCCGACCTGAAGCTGATCTCCGGCCGCCTGGAAAAGACCTATCCGGATACCAACGACAAGGTGGGATCTTCGGCCGTGACGCTGCATGACGATCTGGTAGGGGACTCCCGCGGTTCCTTGCTGACGATGCTCTCGGCGGTGGGACTGGTCCTATTGATCGCCTGCGCGAACGTGGCGAATCTGCTCCTTTCGCGAGCCGTGGCGCGGCAGAAGGAGATGGCGGTACGCAGCGCGCTGGGTGCGGCGCGCGGGCGACTGCTGCGGCAACTGTTGACGGAGAGCCTGCTGCTTTCGGTTTCGGGCGGCATATTGGGCTTGCTGGTGGCATGGGTCTTGATCGCGATGGTCTCGCACGCGAAGAACCTGGCCCTTCCGCAATTTGCCGCCATCCAGCTCAATGGCGAAGTGCTGGCGTTTACGTTCGCCCTGTCAGTGGTGACGGGCGTGCTGTTCGGGCTGGTGCCGGCGCTGCGCACATCGCGTCCCGATCTGCACGACGAGTTGAAGGGCGGCGCGGGCAGTTTGATCAGCCCGGGCAAAAGCCGCCGGTTCACCAGCAACGTGCTAGTGGCGGGCGAGATGGCGCTGTCCATGCTGCTGCTGGTCTCGGCCGGCCTGTTGCTGAAGGATTTCGCGCGCCTGCGAAACATGGATATCGGAGTGCGGCCGGAGGGCGTCTTCACGGCGGCGGTGCGGCTGCCCGAAACGAAGTACAAAACGGCCGCCCAAAAGGTGGAGTTTTCGCGGTCGCTGCTGGAGAAATGCGCGCACATCGCCGGTGTGGATGCCGCCGCCATTAGCGACCACCTGCCGCTGGAAGGCGGCAGCAATGGCTACGTGAAGCTGCGAGGGCAGACGTCGCAGATGAGCAATCTGTTGGTCGAATCCCACACCGTCAGCCCGGAATACTTTCGCGCCATGGGAGTGCGGTTGATAGAAGGCCGCACGTTGGAGCCAGCCGATATCCAGCGCGCACAGGAGCTCGACGCGCATTACGACAAACTCCCGGAAGGTGGCCGGCTGCCCAACCCGGAGGCCGACGCCATGGTTTATCCGGTGGTGATCAACCAAGCCATGGCGCGCGCGTTTTGGCCGAATCGCAGTTCGCTCGGCCAGTTGTTCTCGCAGGGCAGCGACCACGGCCCCTGGAAGCAGGTGATCGGCGTGGTGAACGACGTCCGCCAGTGGGGCTTGACTCACAAGCCTGTCCCGGAAGCCTACGACGCGTTTACCGGCCACGAACGGTTGTTCCTGGTGCTGCACACGGCGCGCCAACCGTTGAGCCTGGCGCCAGAGGTGCGGCGAGCGCTGGCCCAGACCGACGCCGGTCTGCCGCTGTTTTCCGTTCGAACCATGGATCAGGTGATCGGCGAGAACGCGCAGGGCCAGCAGTTCCTGAGCCTGCTGGTGGGTTCGTTCGCGGCACTGGCCGTGCTGCTGGCCGCCGTGGGGATCTACGGCGTGCTCTCGTACGCGGTGACGGAGCGCACGCGCGAGATCGGCATCCGGTTATCGTTGGGCGCGAGCCGGACCCGCGTGCTGGGCCAGGTGATCCTGGAGGGCATGCGGGTCGCAGTGGTTGGCTCCGCTATAGGCATCGCGGGCGCGGTGGCGGCGGGCCGCGTATTGGCCAGCCTGCTGCATGAAGTCAAACCGGGCGATCCCGCGATCTTCGCGGTCACCGCGGGATTTCTGGCGTTGGTGGCGCTGCTGGCGTGCTATATTCCGGCCCGCCGCGCGGCGCAGTTGGATCCCATGGCGGCGCTGAGATACGAGTAGATACCTCATGCGCTGGCAATTTTCGGATCTTTGGCAGTACTCAGCGGCCTTGGAGCGGCGATCGCCTGGTGGCGAATGCCAATTCAGGCCGCCGCATCGATCACGCTGTATTTTGTCCTGTTCCTGGTGAACACCACCAGCTTTTTCTATACCACCAGACGCGGTAAGTTCCTCGAGTGGGACTGCATTCTGGACCGAACTCACCTGCGCGGCGACGAGATGGTGCTCGATATGGGGTGCGGTCGAGGCGCAGTGCTGACAGCCGTCGCACGCAGGCTGACGACAGGCCGAGTGACAGGCGTGGATATCTGGAGTACAACGGACCAGTCGGGCAATGCGATGGACGTCGCCCTGCGCAACGCGTCGCTGGAAGGGGTCAGCGATCGCGTGCACATCGAGACCGCCGACATGCGAGCGCTCCCATTTCCAGACGCTACTTTTGTTTCGAGCCTAGCGATACACAACATCCGATCAAATTCCGATCGGAAGCGGGCGATTAGCGAAGGGCTCCGGGTCCTTAAACCCGGAGGCAGGATGGTGATCGCGGATATGCGTGCCACGGCTATATATGCGGATGCCTTGCGGACGCTTGGCGCGTCGAACGTCGAGCGCCACCGTTTGGGGTGGAGGTTTTGGTGGGGAAATCCGGTCGCCGCCACAACTCTCCTCACGGCTTCAAAATCCCGAGCTTGAAAACACCAACGAGTGTCAGGAGCCATTCACGGCAGTTGGACTTTTGTGAACTCCCGATTGGTCACTCGGAAGTTAACGGCGGGCGCCGAACGAACGCCCGTCTCGGACCGCATCTCCTCGCCGATTCGCATCGCCATCCGCCCGCTGGCGGTCGCAGCGAGGGGCGACGGGCTGCAGGCACCGTAATGCTTCGGAAATGACTGTCAGGCCGCCGAATTTCCTGCGGTTGATCTTATTTGCCACGTTCCGCGCCCACTAACGCAACGGCAATGACGCAGTTCGACCCGGACCGATTGCGCCAGGCGTGGCGTGTTCCGTTCTGCACCACGCAGTCTCCCGCCTTGAGCAGAACCTCGGAGCCATCATCAAGTTCGAGATAAATCTCGCCCGAAATAACCACATCGAAGTCCACCGTATCCGTGGTGTGCATGCCCGGATTCTCGGGTTCCAGCAATTCGGCCATGCCAGGCAGTTTCTCCCGCAGTTCGCCGAACGCAACAGCAAGATCGGCAGGTGCGAGTTCCGAGCCTGCCTGAGGTGGTATGGTAAAAAATCCAAAACGGAATCCGTTCTTCGGCGGGAAGTAGCCGGGAGGCAGCGCTGCTGTCCCATCGCACGGGAGCTGAACGACCGATTCGCTCCCCCACAACCGGTGAAACTCAAAACCCGGAAGAAGCGCGAGTGTTACCGGCGCGACCGGCGAATCGCGGACAAATACCGATTTGCCAGATGTGTTTTCTCCTGTTACCACACAGCGAATGTCCATGAAACCTCTCGGTTAGTGTACCAACCCGATAGATTCCATGCTCCGGGGCCGCGGGCTGCGCCGGTCCGACGCCGCGGCGCTCGCGAAGGGCCGCGTCGAGCGGCGGGGTGGCCGGTGGGGCATCGTGGAAGGGGCATGGCATAGGGGCGAAGCGGGCATAATGGAAAGCGATGCAACCTGAGCGTCCGGACCCTTACCTCTATCGAAGGAAAACTGCCAAATACGGCTGGATCGTTTCGCTTCTGGCCGAAGACCCAAACCGGCCGGTCCGCGTCCATGGTGAAACGGGCCCCGCCGCATGTGCGCGATTGCGTTCTGCCCTGGGGCACTATACAGCGACGATGATGTATCGCTGGTCAGTCCGCTCCATCGATGGCGGCGTGATTGTGCGCTCGATCGGCAAATTTTGAGGGGGATGAGGATTGGCGCGGTCATCGCATCGCGCAGCGTACGCCCTCGCGGCGGATGAAGGCCTTGGTCTTGGATAGCGCCTCGTCGCCGATCACGTCGCCCATCGGCCCGCCGGCAGTCGCGGCGACGGACGACGGGCGGCTGGCGCCGAACTGGCCGCCTGCGTCAGGCTGCGCGAAGCGCCAGACGTGTTCTTTGGGCTGCCGGCTGTGCCGGTCCGAGGTGGCGGCGCTCGCGGTGGGTCACGTCGTGCCGAGGCCTAGTCCGCTGCGGGGCTCTTAGCCCCGCTCTGCGGCGAACGGGGCCCACCCCAGCCGGGAATCCGCCGTCAGAATCCGGCACGCCGTTCCAGCGAGTGGAATCGCGGGTCCGTTCGCAGATTGTCCCATACATAGCTGACTTCCAGTTCGATCAGACCCGGCGCGCGCTGCCGATAACCTCTTTCCAGCCACTCGAACGCCCGGTCGCGATCTCCGCATGCTGCGTAATACGCCGCGAACATGAGTGGAGAGACATAGCGCTGTTTTGAGAATTCTTTGAGTTTCGCCAAGGCCGCTTCGGCTTGCCGCCTGTTTCCGGAGGCTGCCCAAGCGTGGGCGACGCCCGCCAGATATTGCGGCAAATACGAGTCCCTCGCCTGTTCATAAGCTGCAATCGCTTCCGGCCACTTCCCTTGCAGTTCATAACCGCGCGCGACGTAAAGGTACGCGCCGGCGAAAGCGGGATCCATCTCCAATACGCGCTTGCTTTGCTCGACCGTCTTATCTCCCGCATGAGAGTCGCAATAGAGCCATGCCAAGTGCATGGAGCACAGAATATCTAGCGGAGCGAGATCGAGGGCGCGCCTGTTTTCTTCAAGGGCATCGTCGAAGCGCTTTCGCACCAGAAGGTAGTGCGAATACCCCAGGCGAATCATGGAGTCGTTGGGGTTCAATTCGATTGCCCGCCGGTACTCCCGTTCCGACCCAGCCCAGTCCCAGTCGTACCAAAGCTCGATCTTGGCAAGACTGCCATGCGCCTCCGCGAGGTTGGGGTCGAGTGCGAGCGCCTTTGCGACCGCTGCACGCGCCTCGGGCGCCACCTTGGCAGGGTCAACCGAGCCAATGTCCGAGCCTAGCGATGCGTAGCAACCCGCCAGCGCCGCCCATGCCTCGGCATTGCCGGGATCCTTTCCGGCCGCCTGACGGAAATAGTCGACGGCCTTCTCCGCTGCCCCGGCGTTCCTCTTATCCCAGAGGAACCGGCCCTTCAACAATGCATCGTAGGCCTCGGGATTGGCCGGACGCCGTTTGGCGAGCCTGGCATCCTCTTCCGGCGTAAGCTTCACCCTCACCTGATCGGCGATGGCCTTGGCCACTTGTCCCTCCAGCCCGATGACGTCGGTCATTTCGCGTTCGTAGCTGGCCGCCCAGAGATGACGATCCTGGCGCGCATCGAGAAGCTGCGCCGTGACGCGCACGTTATTACCCGAACGCACCACCGAACCCTCGATAACCGCATCGACGCTGAGCTCGGCGGCAATCTCGGGCAGGTTTTTCTTCGTGTGCTTGAACTGCATCACGGACGTCCGCGAAATAACCCGCAGCGAGTGGACCTGCGCAAGGTCCGTGATCAGTTCGTCGGTCATTCCGTCGGCGAAGTATTCCTGATTGGAATCGCCGGAGAGGTTATCGAGGGGCAGCACGGCTATGGATCGTATTCGGGCGGGCGCGCCTTCGCGTGACCAGTGCAGCCATGCGATTATGGCCAGAAGCGGGAGGACGGCGAGTCCGGCCCCGGCCAGTTTCGCCCAGCCGCCGTAACCGGAAGCGCCCCGTGGCCGTTCAGCGGCTGCGGACCCGCCGGCCTCCGGATGTATCGCCTCGGGCGGGGCCGGACCCGGCGCCGTCTGCTCAGGAGCCAGCTTTTCAACCGGCGCAATGAAGCGATACCCGCGCTTCGGCAGGGTTTCAACGAACCGTGGCGACGCCGCGGAGTCGCCGAGGACGTCACGAATCTTGGTGATCGCCTTGTTCAGGGCCGTGTCGAAATCGACGAAGGTGTCGGATTGCCAGAGTTTCTGGCGCAGTTCGTCGCGCGTCACCAGTTCGCCCGGCCGTTCGAGAAGCGAGACCAGCACGGACAAGGGCTGTTCCTGGATGCGGACCTTCCGGCCAGCCTTCCGCAATTCACGGGTATGGAGGTCGAGTTCGAAGACTCCGAAACGAATCGCCGGCAAATCTTCCGCCATGTCCACGTATTCTTTCCGCTGCCGCGCGGGGAATACGGGCCATCTAAGTCCGTAGTTCTCAGCCTATTATACGGGAAGCCGCGTTCCATGCGGAGGGAAGTCCCGAATCATAGACGCCGCGGCCACACCGAAGTTCGGAACAGTTCCGCGGGCGCGACAAAACGGCATCCCCGCTGGCGCGAAGTTTCGCCAAAGCGCGGCGAATCGCGGAGCCGCAGAGCTTGGGTGCCTAAACGAATTCGGGATTTCTAACGGGAACCCCTCCCAGACGGTCGCGGCTCGTAACAGTCGCGTTGATTTCCCAAGGGTTACGGAGCCGGGAGCGTGAGCGAGCGGGTGCATTCCCGAAATCGCTTAAGCACCCGGAAAGCTTCGCGGATCTCTGCGAGGGCCTTGTTTATGCCTGTGGCCAAATCCACGATACTATCGAACTGCGAAAGCTCCCCTAACAGTTCTTCGCGGCTGAGGCCAGCAGCGCTCGCCGGCGCGCAAATCGAACTCCAAAACTCCGAAGGGCGGCGTTCGCGAAATGTCCAACAGCGCCCCTACGGCAATCCATGGCGGAGCGGGCGGGGAATCCGGCGGGGTAAACCTCCTGCACCCAATGCATTACGAGGGAAGCCAGATTCCACACGCTAGGAATTGAAAGTCGGGCTCGCAAGGACGATGATCGGTTTGGGCAGCTAGCCAGAAAGGCACAGGCGCCCAGAAAAAGGAAACTCACATATGAAACTCGTAACGCATCTACAAGCTGTTCTACTGGTTCTGGGAGCCGTTTCGGCGCTCCCCGCTCACGCGCAAACTACTTGCTCCAATTCCAACCTCTCCGGGGACTACTCGATCAGGATCACAGGGGCGATCCTGGCTGGGCCTGTCGCCGGTCCCGTCAATGGCGTGAATCTGACGCACTTTGACGGTGCGGGGAACCTGACTTCAGTGGATCACGTCATCATCAACGGCGTAGTGCCCGTGGTCGACTGGAGGCCCGGGGTGGGTACTTACTCCATAAATCCGAATTGCACCGGCCAGGCTAGCTTCACCTATCCCGACGGTCAGTCGCCAGGGCTTACTTACTTTTTCGTCTTGACAAAGTATAGCCAGGACTCTTGGCTGGCCTCTCCGCAGGGATTCTGGCAGTACGCCCAACTCGACATCGTCGTGAGCACCCCGGAGTTCAACATAACCGCCGTGGCAACGAAAGTCCTATAGGAGCACGCATCCGGCGCGGAGGCGAGGCCATCGCGTGCATGTAATATATTGGCAAGAGCGGGGAAGATCGGAGCGGCAGGGGAGTTTTTCAACGGTGTCTAACACATTTCATCCAAACCGGGTACAAGGCCCGCGACAAGCGCCTGGATCGTTTCGTCGCCATCAAACTGCCGGCCGAAGCGCGCAGCACCGTGCTTGAATGACTCCGCCGTAATGTAAAACACCGTTGAAAAACTCCCCTGCCGCTCCGATCTTCCCCACTCTTGCCAATATGTTAGATGCACGCAGGATTCAGAGCCCTTTTCATTACTGTTCGTGGCCGCCTGGCGACGGCCTTCGGCCTAGCCGGGCGGCCATCTAGGCAGGGACTTAACAGGGAAGTTAAAATCACCAAAACCGCGCTAAGGCGCATATTATAAGCTGGTTGCGTACCAAACATCGCCGAGCGACGACAGAAAAGAACAGGCAGGAACAGGAGCGTATCAGGGCCTGATACGGCCGTTATCAGGCCCTGACATTTCCTGTTATTCGATGGCGCTCCGAGGGATACAAATACGAGCTAAGCCACACACTATAAGGTGCTTGCTTACCAAGAATTGCGAAATGCGGATTCCGGCGAAGGAAATCGCTCATTCCGATCCGATGTCGATCAAGATTGAAACCAGCGATGCGCAATCCTTTGCGCATCGCTCGGGTTCAAGACGCGCCTCATTCCGCGATAACCTCCGTCTGCACAGATGCGGTTTTGAGAGTCGAATGACGGAAGCTGCTCAAAAACGATCGGGGCCCCGCACTCTCCCGCCAGTGCGTGCGAATAACCCCGGCTACCCATCGACTGGTCTCATAGCCTCGGTAAAACCAGTTGTTGCGGATGACATCGCTGCGGACGCTGAGGATCTCGCGCCGCGCAAAGAGCTCTATTTTGCCGCCGTGGATTGGCACCGGCGCAGGATCCATTGTCTCGGTCGAAAAGCGCGGCGCTCGGCATTCGCTGAGCTCGACCACCGCGAGTCTGGTATCGGTAGTCATGGCGTCCCCGGTGCCGTTCTCGGTGAGCCTGGGAACATTTCTGCGCGCGGTCCAGCCCAGCGTGTCGGTACAACCTGTAAACGCCAGATCGTAGGCGACCTTGTCGCGTTCCTGGTACACGTCGGGCGCGATTCTGTGCGTGAATGCCCGGCCCGGCCGCAAGTAGCCGAAATCCACGTCGTGCGTGGCGGCGCCGATCCAGACATCCTGGCCCTGCCACTGGCCCTCCTGCCTCCACAAAGCGTATCGCGCGCGGCTGCAACTCGGACACGAACGCCACAGCTCGGGCGTGGTCATCGCGTCGAGTGGCGCGCGCCCTCCCGGAGACGCTGCCCCCACGCCCTCCTGGGTGCAGCAGGCGAGCAGGAGGACTTTCGCTGGTTATTTGCCTGCCACCAGCAGTGCGCCGGGACTTGCGATCAGCACCGATGCGCAAAGGATTGCGTATCGCTATGCCGTGCCGTCCGGACTCGCGCACCTGCCCTTACTATCTCAAGGCGAAGAGCGAGCACGTAGGCGAAGAGCGGACGAACGCCCTCCTGCTCGCCTGCTGCATCCAGGAGGGCGCAAGGAGTCCTGAGGTGTGTGGCATGGCATTTGGTGACATCGGCGAGCGCAGGGCTGGGGTCTCCGAACGCCGCCGCGTCGATGCGTCGCTTCATTCGGCGATGAACTCGACGCGGTCGGCGATGGACGCGGCGAAGACCTCCGCGTCCCCCGGCGCATTCAGCCTTCGCCCGTTGTCCATCTCAATCGCGCCGTGGCCATTGCCATGCGCGACGGCCCAGAGGCCGGCCTGACGCAAATCGATGCGGTGTTGGAAGATGGCGAATTGGCAAATTACTACCTGGCGCATTCAGCCCGCGCAGAGTTGTACCGCAGGCTCGGC
>Ga0181526_10004790_pt1 | contig 10377 bp, 8 predicted proteins | sample PEATcosm2014_Bin_35_FD_119750 | JGI IMG/M metagenome (GOLD analysis project Ga0181526, IMG submission 119750) | Peatland microbial communities from MTU Mesocosm Facility, Houghton, MI, USA - PEATcosm2014_Bin06_30_metaG | ecosystem: Environmental > Terrestrial > Soil > Wetlands > Peat | place...
ATGCCGGTGATGGATGGCCTCACCGCGTGTCGCGAAATCCGCAAGCTGCCGGGCCCGGTCGGCGGCATCCCAATCGTCGCCGTGACGGCGAATGCCCGCAAGGACGACATGGATGCGGCCAAGGCCGCCGGAATGAATGATTTCACCGGAAAGCCGATCACCCATGACCGCCTGCAGCGGGTGATCGAACGGGTGATGAACGACTCTCCGCACGTGGCGGCACCGAGCGCCGTCCCGGACGCCGGGCCGATGGTGTTCGATCGCATCGCCATGGATCGCTTCGCCGAGGAGATCGGCAGCGACAACGCGCGCGGCCTTCTCGCCATCTTCTTCGACGATGCGCAGGCCCGCATCGAGCGCATGATGCAATGCGTCGACAACCGCGTCGACCTCACGATCGATGCGCACTCGCTCAAGTCGGCGGCGGCGACATTCGGACTGATGGTGGTGTCCGCACAGGCGGCGCGGCTCGAGATGCACGCCGACGGCATGCCGCGGCCGGACATGGTCGCGGCGCTCGACCGGCTGGCCGATGCCCTCGCCCAGGCGCGCTACACGGTGCCGCCGCACTATCTCGAAACGATCGTCGATTCGGCCGCCTGAGCATTTCGATCGGGTTGACGCCCGGCCCTTCAGCCGTCATGCAGCCCGCATGGACCGGATGACGACCGCGGAGGCGACAGTCGCGTCGCTGGTGGCTCACGGCGTGACGACGATGTACGCCCTGCCCGGCGTCCATAACGACCATCTGTTCGACGCGCTGTTCAAGGCCGGCGACAGCATCCGCACCATCCATACCCGTCACGAGCAGGGCGCCGCCTACATGGCGCTCGGCGGCGCGCTGGCGACCGGCAAGCCGCAGGCCTACGTGGTGGTGCCCGGCCCGGGACTGCTGAACACCGGCGCCGCCCTGCTCAACGCGTTCTCGATGAACGCCCCGGTGCTGGCGCTGATCGGGCAGATTCCGGACGCCGACATCGGTCGCGGCTTCGGACATCTGCATGAGATCCGCGACCAGTCCGGCATCATTGCCCGGCTGGTCGACTGGTCGGAGCGCATCCGCGCGCCGCACGAGGCCTCACGGCTTGTTGCCGAGGCGATCCGCTCGATGTCGACCGGCCGGCCGGGGCCGGCGGCGCTCGAATGCGCCATCGACGTGTGGGGGCGCGTGGGTCCGGCCGCCTTCGTGCCGCCGCAGCCGGCCCCGCGGCCGCCGATCGACGAGGATGCGGTGCTCGCCGCCGCCAGGCTGCTCGGCAGCGCAAGAAGCCCGCTGATCGTGTGCGGCGGCGGCGCGCAGGACGCCTCCCCCGAGGTGACCGAGCTCTCCGCCCTGCTCCAGGCCCCGGTGCTCGGCTATCGCCGCGGCCGCGGCATTCTCGACAGCCGCGATCCGTTGAGCGTCACCCTGCCGCTCGGCCGCGATTTGTGGGCCGAAGCCGACGTTGTGCTCGGCGTCGGCACGAGGCTGCACATGCAGCAGACCCAATGGGGCGTAGACGACGACCTGACGATCATCCGCGTCGATGCCGATCCCGAGGAGCCGGCGCGCTTCCGCCGGCCCGCCGCGGCGCTGATCGGCGATGCGGCGCCGATCCTGCGCCGGCTGATCGACCTGCTGCCGGCGCACAACGCCCGACGGCCGCCGCGGCGCGACGAGATGGCCGAGCGCCAGGCCGCGACCGGCAAGCGCCTGACCAAGCTCGCGCCGCAGATCGCGCTGCTCGAGGCGATCCGCGCCGAGCTGCCGGACGACGGCATCTTCGTCGACGAGGTGACCCAGCTCGGCTTCGCGGCGCGGCTGGTGATGCCGTTCCACAAGCCGCGCACGTTCCTGTCGCCGGGCTACCAGGACAATCTCGGCTGGGGATTCGCCACCGCCCTCGGCGCCCAGGACGCCCGGCGCGACGTGCCGGTGGTGGCGATCTCCGGCGACGGCGGTTTTCTCTATACGGCGAACGAGCTGTCGAGCGCGGTGCGCCACCGGATCCCGCTGGTGACGGTGCTGCTGGCCGACGGCGCCTTCGGTAATGTGCGCCGCATCCAGGAGGAGCACTACGGCAACCGTCTGATCGCCTGCGACCTCGCCAATCCGGATTTCCTCCGCTTCGCCGAGAGTTTCGGCGTCGCCGCCGAACGCGCCCGCACGCCGCACGAATTGCGCGCCGCGCTCCGGCGCGGCATCGCCCGGCGCGACGGGCCGACCCTGATCGAGGTGCCGGTCGGCCCGATGCCGAGCCCCTGGGAGTTCATCCACATGCCGCGGGTGCGGGGCTCGCGCTGAGCTCGATTGCGGCCGCGCCCGCAGTCTACAGGGGCGCGGTCCGGAAACGGGCGAGGCTCCCGGCGTGCATCACCTTGCCGGGCAGCGGGTGGCCGACGATGTCCTCGGCCAGCCTGGCGCAGTCGATCAGCGCATCGAGATCGATGCCGGTCTCGATGCCCATCTCGTGGCACATGAACACGAGATCCTCGGTGCAGATGTTGCCGGCCGCGCCCTGGTGGCCGGCGAACGGGCAGCCGCCGAGGCCGGCGCACGACGAGTCGAACGTATCGATGCCCATGGTCAGCCCCATGTACGCGTTGGCGAGACCGGTGCCGCGGGTGTCGTGCAGATGCAGGGCGAGCTTGAGGTCGGGCCAGCGCTCGCGCACGGTGCCGATCACCCGGGCGACCGCCTGCGGATTGGCCCAGCCGACCGTGTCGGCGAGCCGCAGCATGTCGATCGTCGCGTCGTATTCGGCCGCGACCTCGAGCAGCATGGCGACGCAGTCGCGCACCCGCTCCGGCGCGACCGCGCCGGCGAAATTGCAGCCGAACGCCGTCATCACGATGGCCGAGCGCACCGGGATGCCGTGGGCGCGATAGAAGGCGAGCGAGCGGCGCTGCTCGTCGAGGGTCTCGGCGGTATTCTTGTTGGTGTTGCGGATCGAGAACGCCTCGGAGGCGCTGATCTGCAGTCCGCCGGAGATGTCGAGCGTGGTCCTGATGGCGCGCTCGAGGCCGCGGACGTTGAGCCAGATGCCGGTGTAGCGCACGTTCGGCCGCCGCCGGATCGCCTGCGCGACGGCCTCCGCATCGGCCATGCCGGGCACCCGGCGCGGATCCACGAAGGAGACGCACTGCACCTCGGCAAGGCCGGTCCCGGCCAGGGCCTCGATGAAGCGGACCTTGTCGGCGGTGGCGATCGGCCCCGGCTCGATCTGGAAGCCCTCGCGCGGGCCCTCCTCGTGGATGTCGACGCGTCTCGGCATGTCGGTCATGTCATCGGCCGTATCACGCTGGATGGGAGATCGGATAGGATTGTCGTCCGGGACGGGGCCGTACTGCAACCAGGTCATTCGGGCCAAGCCCGAGCAACGCGAGGGAGGAAATGCAGACGTCCAGCCAGTTGCCGCTGTCCGGCATCACGGTGCTCGACCTCACGCTGGCGCGCGCCGGGCCGACCTGCGTGCGCCACCTCGCCGACTGGGGCGCCGACGTCGTCCGCGTCGAGCCTCCGGGTGGCGACGACATCGCCGGCAATCGCCACGGCTTCGATTTCCAGAACCTGCACCGCAACAAGCGCGCCATCCGGCTCAACCTCAAGGACCGGGCCGGACACGCGGCGTTCATGCGGCTCGCCCGCACCGCCGACGTCATCGTCGAGAACATGCGCGCCGAGGTGAAGCACCGGCTGAAGGTCGCCTATGACGATGTGCGCGCCATCAATCCGCGGATCGTCTATGGCAGCATTTCGGGGTTCGGCCAGGACGGGCCCTACGGCAAGCGCGCCGGGGTCGACCAGATCGCCCAGGGAATGGGCGGGCTGATGTCGATCACCGGCCTGCCCGGCCAGGGCCCGGTGCGGGTCGGCATTCCGGTCGCCGACCTGAGCGCCGGCAATCTGCTGGCGCTCGGCATCACCATGGCGTTGCTCGAGCGCACCCGCACCGGGGTCGGCCGCTGGGTGCAGACGAGCCTGCTCGAGGCGCAGATCTTCATGCTGGATTTCCAGGCGTCGCGCTGGCTGATCGGCCACGAGGTAGCGCCGCAGGCCGGCAACGATCATCCGACCAGCATCCCGACCGGAGTCTTTCCCACCAGCGACGGCCACATCAACATCGCGGCGAGCTCGGCGCGGATGTGGGAGCGGTTCTGCGACGCGATCGAGCGGCCCGACTGGAAGTCCAGGGAGGCCTGGAAGTCCGCCAAGGGCCGCAGCGCCGACCGCGCCGCGATCAATGCGGCGATCGGCGAGATCACCCGGCACAAATCCGCCGCGCACTGGATCGAGCTGTTCGAAGGCGCCGGCATTCCCTGCGGGCCGATCAACACCATCGACCAGGTGTTCGCCGATCCGCAGGTCCGCCACCTCGGCATGGCGACGCCGGTGTACCATCCGAGCCTCGGCGAGCTCGCAGTGGTCGCCTCCCCGATCAACATGACGGGGGTGCGCCGCGGCGTCCGCATGCCGACCCCGGACGCCGGCGCGGACACCGACGCGGTGTTGCGCGCGGCCGGCTACAGCGATGCCGAGATCTCCGACCTGCGTGCCAAGGGAACCGTGTGATGGATGCGGCGATCCCCACCGCACCGCCGCGCCGCTACGCGGATGGCAAGATGCTCGCCGCCAAGCAGGACGGCATCGGCTTCATCACCTTCAACCAGCCGGACAAGCGCAACGCCATGTCGATCGAGATGTGGCAGGGCCTCGCCGAGATCCTCGACGATTTCGCGGCCGATGACGACGTGCGGGTGGCGATCATGACCGGCGCCGGCGACAAGGCCTTCGTGTCCGGCGCCGACATCAGCCAGTTCGAGAAGCGGCGCGCCGACGCCGACGGCCAGGCCGAGTATGCGGCGGCGACCGGCGGCGGCCGGGCCAGGCTCGCTGCGTTCCCCAAGCCCCTGATCGCCAGCATCCGCGGCTTCTGCCTCGGCGGCGGGCTGGCGATCGCCATGCAGGCCGACCTGCGGGTCGCCGGGGAGACGAGCGAGTTCGGCGTCCCGGCGGCAAGGCTCGGCATCGCCTATGCGTTCGAGGGCTTGCGCACCCTGGTGCAGCTGGTCGGACCGGCGCATGCGCGCATGCTCCTGTACACCGGGCGGCGGATCTCGGCCGACGAGGCCGCACGCATCGGCCTGATCAACCAGGTGGTGGAGGACGACGCGCTGGCCGAGATCGTGCTCGAGCTTGCCCGCGCCATCGCGGGCAATGCGCCGCTGTCGATCGCGGCCTCGAAGCTGTGCATCAACAGCGTGCTGCAGGATCCGGCGGACCGCGACCTCGAGGCGATCGCGCGCGCCGGCCGCGCCTGTCTCGACAGCGCCGATTATCGCGAGGGCCGCACCGCCTTCATGGAGAAGCGCAAGCCGCGATTCACCGGCCGCTGAGCCTCACCCGGGTCGGATCTCGGGCTTGCCGCCGTGGCCGGCCGTTCCCCAGCCCGGCACGCAGACGCGGCGGCCCGACCCGGTTTCCTCAACGCGTACGTCGGTGCGATAGATCGCCGACAGCATCGCGCCGGTCACGACCTCTTGCGGCGGCCCGATTGCGCGCAGCCCGCCGTCGGCGATCACCGCCACGCAGGTCGCGACGAGGAGCGCATGGTCGGGATCGTGGGTCGACAGCACGACGCCGTAGCCGGCCGCCGCCAGATCCCGGATCCGTTCGAGCACCATGGTCTGGTTGCCGAAGTCGAGGCTCGCAGTCGGCTCGTCGAGCACCAGGATCGGGGCGCCCTGCGCCAGGGCACGGGCGATCAAGGCGAGCTGCCGCTGGCCACCGGAGATCCGGGTATAGTCGTCCTCGGCCAGCGCCGCGATGCCCAGCTCCTCGAGCCGCTGCAGCGCGATGCGCCGATCCGCCGGCCCCGGACTGGCGAAGGCCTTGAGCCGCGCCGTGCGCCCCATCAGCACCACGTCGAGCACGCTGTAGGAGAACTCGGTGACGTGGGCCTGCGGCACGTAGGCCATGCACTGGGCGATCTCGAGCGGCCGCAGGCGGTGCAGCGGACGGCCGTCGACCTCGATCGAGCCGCCGAGCGGGCGCTGCAGCCCGAGCAGCGTGCGGAACAGCGTGGTCTTGCCGGCCCCGTTGGGGCCGAGCAGGCACAGCACCTCGCCGGGCCCGAGCGCCAGGGAGATATCGCGACCGACCAGGTGGTTACCGTAGCCGATGTCGAGGTTGAGGGCGCTCAGGCGCATCTATCCGCCTCACCGCCACGTCCGGCTGCCGCGCGCGAGCAGCCAGAGGAAGAACGGGCCGCCCAGCAGGGCGGTCAGGATCCCGAGCGGCGTCTCGACGCGGGCGATGCTGCGCGCCAGCATGTCGACCACGAGCATGAAGGAGGCGCCGAGCAGCATTGCGGCGGGGAGCAGGCGGGCGAAATTGGGCCCGACCAGCATGCGGGCGATGTGCGGGATCATCAGGCCGACCCAGCCGATGACGCCCGAGATGGCGACCACGCTCGCCGTCATCAGCGTTGCGGCGACGATCACCAGGCCGCGCATCCGGCTCACGTCGATGCCGAGCGCGCGGGCTTCGTCGTCGCCGAGGGCGAGCACGCCGATGCGCCAGCGCAACAGCACCAGCGGCACCAGGCCGACGAGCACCAGCGGCACCACCATGGCGAGGTCGTCGAGCTTGACGCCGGCGAGGCTGCCGAGCAGCCAGAACGTGATGGCCTGCAGCTGGTCGTAGGGATCGGCCAGGATCTTGACCAGCGAGATGCAGGCGCCGGCCAGCGCCCCCATGACGACGCCGGAGAGCACCAGCACCAGGGTGCGATCGTGGCCGCGCAGCGCGGCGGCGATCAGGTAGACGCAGGCGACGGTGCCGAGCCCGCCGGCGAACGCCAGGGTCTGGATGCCGGCGACCGGCAGCGACAGCAGGATGCCGATGACCGCCCCGAGCCCCGCCCCGGTCGAGACACCGAGGATGTCGGGGGAGACGAGCGGATTGCGGAACAGGGTCTGGTAGCAGGCGCCGGCGCCGGACAGCGCCGCGCCGACCACGGCGGCGGCGGCCACCCGCGGCAGCCGCACCCGGATGAGCACGATCTCGCCCGGTGCGGGCGCCGCGTCGGCGAGACCGAGAAGCCGCCGCAGCGCCGCCGCGACGTCGGCTGCGTGCAGCGGAAACGGGCCGACCGCGAGCCCGAGCGCCAGCGTCCCGGCGAGCAGCGCCAACAGGAGCGTGATGGCGGTGCCGCGATAGCGTCCGGCTCCGGCCCGGGCCGCAGCCGGCGAGGATACGGTCGAATGCGGCGTCATCGCGACTCCGCTGGCGCGGCGGGCGGGTCGAACGAGCCGATGCGGACAAAAAACATACCGATCCCAATAGTCTATCGCGCTGTTCTCATCCGATACCCGATCGCCGCGAGGGCGCGCAGATGTCGCATGTGAGGTCTGCCGGGAGCAAGCATATCGGGCGATTTCGGCTCGCGACAGCCGGGCGCGACTCCGCTAATAAGCCGTCATGGATCTGATTACGACATCACGGCAGCTGGCGCAGGCTTGTGCCCGGTTGGCGAAGCACCCCTTCGTGACCGTCGACACCGAATTCCTGCGCGAGACGACGTATTTTCCCATCCTCTGCGTGGTCCAGATGGCCAGCACGGACGAGGCCGTCGTGGTCGACGCCATGGCGTCCGGGCTCGACCTGAAGCCGTTCTTCGACCTGATGGCGAACGAGAAGGTGCTGAAGGTCTTTCACGCCGCCCGCCAGGACATCGAGATCGTGTGGCACCGCGCCGGCCTCATTCCGCATCCGATCTTCGATACCCAGGTCGCCGCCATGGTGCTCGGCTACGGGGATTCGATCTCCTATGACCAGCTCGTACAGCGCATTACCGGCGACCATCTCGACAAGTCGAACCGCTTCACCGACTGGGCGCGCCGCCCGCTGACCGAGGCGCAGGTGGTCTACGCGACGTCCGACGTCACCCATCTGCGCGATGTCTACCTGGCGTTGTCGGAGGACATCGCCAGGCGCGGCCGGATCGACTGGGTGCTCGAGGAGATGAAGGTGCTGACGTCGCCGGACACCTATCGACTCGATCCGGAGAGCGCCTGGGAGCGGCTCAAGACCCGGGTACGCAAGCCCAAGGAGCTCGCGGTCCTGATCGAGATCGCCGCCTGGCGCGAGCGCGAGGCGAAAGCCCGCGACGTGCCGCGCGGCCGGGTGCTCAAGGACGACGCGCTCGCCGACATCGCCGTGCAGGCGCCGACCACCGCCGAGAAGCTCGCCAGCCTGCGCTCTCTGCCCAAGGGCTTCGAGCGGTCGAAATGGGGCGAAGGCATCCTGCAGGCGGTCGCCCGCGGACTCGCGCGCGACCCGAAGTCGCTGCCCCGGCTCGAGCGCACCAAGCAGGCGGCGAACGGCACGGCCGTCGTCGAGCTGCTCAAGGTGCTGCTGCGCATGACCGCCGAGCGCCATGCGGTGGCCGCAAAAGTGATCGCGACGGTCGACGACCTCGACCGCATCGCCGCCGACGACGAGGCCGACGTGCCGGCGCTCAAGGGATGGCGCCGCGACCTCTTCGGCGAGATGGCGATCGCCCTCAAGCACGGGCGGGTGGCCCTGGCGATCGAGAAGGGCCGGGTGTCGGCGGTGGAGCGGCAATAGGTCAGCATGAACAGGCTGCCGGCTCCGACGCTCACCATCTGCGGTCTCGACGAGCTCGCGCTCTACAGCGGGCGCGGGGTGACCCATGTGGTGTCGATCCTGGATCCCGACCATCCGGAGCCGGAGGCATTCGCCAGCTACGAGCGCCACCATCGGACCGTCATGCGGTTCCACGATGCCATCACGCCGGGCCCGGGAGTGGTGCTGCCCGCCGTGGGCGACGTCGAGACGGTTCTCGCGTTCGGCGACCGGCTGGCGCGCGAGGATGCAGGCTGCGGCCATGTGCTGGTCCATTGCCATGCCGGCATCTCGCGCTCCGCCGCCGTGATGGCGATCCTGCTGGCGCAGCACGATCCGGGGCGCGACGAGGACGACATCTTCGAGCTGGTGGTGAGCCTGCGCCCCAAGGCTTGGCCCAATTCCAGCTTGATCGCCATGGCGGACGACCTGCTGGGTCGCGGCGGCCGGCTCAATCGCGCGCTCGGCCGGCATTACAAGCGGCAGCTCGTGGTCTTCCCGTTCGTCGAGCAGTTCATGCGGGACAACGGCCGGGCGCAGGAAGTCGACATGGCCGGTTGAGGCCGGCGCGGGCCGGGCGTGCGATCTTTGCGCTGGCGCCGGCGCGGCAAAGCCCGCACAGTCCCGCTCGGGCGTCAACAGGGCGACGAAAGGCCCCTAGTGCACCGATTCCGAAGTTCGCATCACTCGCGACATCCTCTGGTGCGAACTTCGGAATCGGTGCACTAGCAAGTCTATGATTCTAGTGCGGTTTTTGGATTTGAAGTTCCTATGACGAGCGCGCCGCACATCTGATAGGAACTTCAAATCCACCGCACTAGCGCGCGGTCGAGGAAACGCAAGGAGCCGACATGAAGGTAGGAGCGGCGATCGCCGGGATCCTGAAGCGCGAGGGGGTGGAGATCCTCACCGGCTACCCGGTCAACCATCTCATCGAGTTCGCGGCCGCCGAGGACATCCGGCCGATCATGGTGCGCCAGGAGCGCATCGGACTGCACATGGCGGATGCGATCTCGCGGGTGACCTCGGGCGGCAAGATCGGCGTGTTCTGCATGCAGCATGGGCCGGGCACCGAGAACGCCTATGGCGGCATCGCCCAGGCGTTTGGCGAGTCGGTACCCCTCCTGGTCGTGCCGATGGGCTATCCGCGGCGCATCGCCCACGTTCCGCCGAACTACAACGCCGTCACCCAGATGCGCGGCATCACCAAGTCGGCCGAGCCGGTCACCAGCCCCGCCGAGGTCGGCAACGTCATGCGGCGCGCCTTCTCGCGGCTGCGCAACGGGCGCGGCGGCCCGGTCCTGGTCGAGGTGCCGTCCGACATGTGGCAGGAGGAGCTTCCCGGGCCGCTCGTCTACACGCCGGTGGCGACCACCCGCTACGAGCCGGAGGCCGCCGCGGTGCGCGAGGCGGCGAAGCTGCTCGCCGGCGCAAAGCGCCCGGTGATCTATGCGGGCACCGGCGTGCACTGGGCGCGCGCCTGGCCGCAGCTGCGCCGACTGGCAGAGCTTACCGGTGCGCCGGTCACCACCAGCCTCGGGGGCAAGAGCGCGTTTCCCGAGGATCATCCGCTGTCGCTCGGCTCCGGAGGCCTCGCGGTGCCGCGGCAGGTGCGCCACTTCCTCGACGCCGCGGACGTGATCTTCGGCATCGGCTGCAGCTTCACCGAGACCAACTTCGGCGTCGCCATGCCGAAGGGCAAGACGATCATCCATGCCACCCTCGATCCCGACCACCTCAACAAGGAC
>Ga0181526_10004792_pt1 | contig 10372 bp, 9 predicted proteins | sample PEATcosm2014_Bin_35_FD_119750 | JGI IMG/M metagenome (GOLD analysis project Ga0181526, IMG submission 119750) | Peatland microbial communities from MTU Mesocosm Facility, Houghton, MI, USA - PEATcosm2014_Bin06_30_metaG | ecosystem: Environmental > Terrestrial > Soil > Wetlands > Peat | place...
ACGCAGATCGCCGAGGTGGACGTCGACGACGAGACGGGCGAAGTCGACGTGCTCCGCATCGCCGCGGCGCATGACTGCGGCACGCCGATCAACCCCATGCTGGTGGAAGGCCAGGTCGAGGGCGGCATCTCGATGGGCATCGGTTTCGCCTTGCAGGAGGAAATGCTGTTCGACGCCGCCGGACGGCAGATAAATCCCAATCTCACCAACTACATCATCCCGACGTCCCTCGACATGCCCGAGATCGCCGTCGATATCGTCCCGAATTACGATCCGACCGGCCCCTTCGGCGCCAAGGGCGTCGGCGAGCCGAGCCTGGTGCCGACCGCGGCGGCGATCCTCAATGCGATCCATGACGCGGTCGGCGTGCGCATCACGTCCCTGCCCGCCACGTCCGAAAAGATTCTGGCCGCGATCAAGGCCAAACGGGCGGAAGAGATCAGGCAAATCCCGGCCTGACCCAGGCCGTTCCCGCCCGATCCCCGCCGTCTAGCGTTTCAACAACGGGCTGCCGAACAGTCCGGTCGGCCTGATGAGCAGGATCAGCAGCATGATGGCGAAGGGCGCCATCTGCGCCAGCGGCGCGTAGATGAGCGACCCCAGGGAGACGACCTGTCCGACCAGGAAGCTGGATACCAGGGTTCCCTTGATGCTCCCCAGACCGCCGATGATGACGACCATGAAAGCGAAGGCCATCAAATCGATCCCCATCTGGGGGTCCACCATGACCAGCGGCGCATTCAGGCCGCCGGCCAGCCCGGACAACCCGCCGGCGATGATGAAGGTGACGGTAAAGAGCCGGTACACGTTGATGCCGAGGCCCTCGACATGCTCGATGTCCTCGATGCCGGCCCGGATCGCCTTGCCGATGATCGTCCGGTTCAGGAACAGCCAGATGCCGGCATAGACCAGCGCGGCGATGGCGACGATGACCAGACGATAGCCGGGGATATCCGTTCCGAGAATGTCGATCCGGGCGTTGATCGGATCGGGCACCGGACGGGGAACCAGCCCCCAGAAGTATTTGATGACCCCGATGCCGCCGATCAAAATGCCGAAGGAGGTGATCATGCTGAAGGTGATATCGCGTTCGTAGATGCGCAGGAAAACCAGCCGTTCCGCGGCAAAACCCGCGGCGCCCCCGGCCGCCATGCCGCCGAGCACGCCGAGCCACAAATTTCCCGTCGCCAGGCTGATGGAGTAGGTGACGTAGGCGCCCAGGTTGTAATAGAGCAGCTGGTCGAGGCTGATGACGCGCATCAGCCCGAAACAGAGGGAGAGCCCGATGGTTATGAGGAAAAAGATGCTCCCCAAGCTCAATCCGAAGATGATCCCGGAAATCAGGAGGTGTGCGCCGATCATCCGCCCGTCACTCCATCCCGGCCCGTCCCGGCCGGCACGCGCCGGCGGAACAGCGCCTTGAGCAGGAGAGGTTCGAGCGTCCCCCAGATGCCTTTCTCGCCGGCGAGCATGACGAAGACCAGCAACGCGCCGATGATCAGCTCCCAGTTGCCGAGGGTCTTGCTGATCAGGTCCTTCATGCCGGTGTAGGCGATCGCGCCGACGATCGGCCCGTACAACGAGCCCACCCCGCCCAGTATCGTCACCACCACCGGGTCCGCGGCCCGCGACGGGCTGCCGATCTCCGGGCTCACGAAACCGAGATAGACGGCATACATCGCCCCGGCCAGAGATGTCGTCGTATTGGCGATGACGAAGGCGAGCAGCCGGATGCGGTAGTTGCTGTAGCCGAGGAATCTCAGCTTGTCCTCGTTGATCTTGGCCGCGAGGCAGGCGGCGCCGAAGATCGAATCGTCGAGATATTTGTAAAACGCCCAAACGGCGAAAGCGACCAGGAGCGAGAAGATGAAGAACTGGTCCGGGCTGGTCAAATCCAGCACGGGCGTGGAAGAAAGGCTGGTCAGGAACCACAGCCCGTTGTCGCCGTGGGTGATGCCCACCAGAACCTTCTGCATGAGATAGAAGATGATCACCGCCAGCGCGAGGTTCACCAGGGCGAAGTAATCCTTGCGCAACCTGACGAACAGCGAACCGACGGCGAAGGACACGACGATTCCCGCCGTGATGCCGATCAGAATGCCGAGATAGGGATTGGAGCCGACGTAATAGAAATAAAACGCGGCCGCATAGGCGCCCACCGCGAGATAGGCCGGCTGACCGAACGACAAGAGGCCGACGCGTCCGAGAAGAAAGTTGCAGCCGATGGTGTAGATCGAAAAGATCACGATCTCGTTGGCGAAGGGCAAGGGCAGGAATACGCGCAGCAGGGCCAGCAGCGAAAACGCCAGCACCAGACCCCACCACCATCTCAAGACGTTCATCGCCGGGCCCCTAGAGATACTTTTCGCAAATTTCGGGCCTGATCGACTCGCGGTCGGCGATCTCCGCCATGACGCGTCCGTCGTTCAGGGCGTACACCTTGTCGGCTATCGCGCACACCAGCGGGAGGTTCTGCTCCACGATCACCAGCGCCGTTTTCTTGCTCAAGTCCCGGAAAACGTGCTTCAGGTGCTCCACGATGCTGGGGGCCAGACCCTCGGTGGGCTCGTCGACCAGCAACAGTTTGGGGCTGCCGAGTATCGCCCGGCCGATCATCAGCATCTGACGCTCGCCGCCGCTCAGATATCCCGCCTTGCGGTCCATGAGCAGTTTCAGCTTGGGGAAATAGGCGGTGACCTGATCCCAGTTGTAATCCTTGGTCGCGTAGCTGCCGAGTTCGAGGTTTTCCCTGACCGACAGATCGGAAAACACTTTCTTGTCCTGGGGAATGTATTTGACGCCCATGCCGGCGATGACATAGGCCGCCAGGCCGATCAGGCTGGTCTGGTCCGACGCGATCGATCCCGAGGCCGGTTTCACGAAGCCGGCGATGCTCTTGAGCAGGGTGGTCTTGCCGGCCCCGTTTCGGCCGACGCACGCGACGACCTGGCGCGGCCGGACGTTCATGCCGACATCGAAGAGCACCTTCGATTCGCCGTAGGAGACGTTCAACCCGCTGACCGTCAGGATGTCGGCGCCGTTCATCATGAAACGGCGGCCCCGTCCGGCTCGCCGGCGGTTTCGATCTGCCAATAGCTTCTGCGCACTTCCGGATGCCGCAGACATTCCTCGCACCCGCCGTCGGCGATGATCCGGCCTTCGTGCATGACGGTAAGCCGCTGCAGGAATTCCCGCACATGGGAGATCTTGTGCTCCACGATCAGGATGGTCTGTTGGCCGACGCGGCCGCGTAGGACGTCCAGGACGCCCTGAATCTCGGGTTCGGCCAGCCCCGCCAGGGGTTCGTCGAGCAGCAGAACCTTGGGCTCGGCCAGGATCGCCATGGCGATTTCCAGGCGGCGCTTTTCACCCAGGCTGAGGTGCTTGACCTGCCTGTCGCGCACGTCCTGCAGGTCGAAAGTTTCCAACGCGGCGACGATCTTCGGTTCTGCGTGTTGTTTCTTGCTGGTGTTGAAAACCAACCGAATCAGGGACGACTTCCTGTGCGCCCTGAAAAAGGAGAGCACCAGATTGTCGATCACGCTCAGATTGTCGAAAGTGGCCGTCAACTGAAAGGTGCGCGTTATTCCCCGGGATACGCGTTCCTGGGGCTTCATGCGGGTGATGTCTTCGCCGCGGTAGCGGATCGAGCCTTCGTCGGGCGTATAATATCCCGTCAGAAGATTGAAAAACGTGGTCTTGCCGGCGCCGTTCGACCCGATGATTCCGGCGACCTCGTTCTCCATCAGCCGGTAATTGACCTGGTTGACCGCAACCAGCGCGCCGAAGCATTTCGTGACGCCTTCCGCCCTGATGATCTCGGCGCGTGCATCAGTGCTCACATCTGGACCTTTTGCGACGGCCATCCCCGGCGCATGCGGAAAACATGCGCCGGGGTGGACACTGACGAGCCGCGCCCCGCGGCAGGCGGGTTTCGCCCGCCCTGGGGCAGAAAAGGGCTCAGTAACTGAGCGACTGGAGCGTCGGCATGACGCCTTCGCCGCCCTGAGAACCCTCCACCGAGAAAAGATCCCATTCGTTTTTCTGCTCGCCGGGACCTTTCCCTTTAACCAGGAAGGCGGCGTATTTGTAGACGGCTTCGTGGTCCTGCCGCCATTTGGCGGGCCCCTTGACCGTGTTGAAGTCGCCGCCGCCGGCCATCAGAGCGGCGGACACCTTCTGCGGATCGAAGGATTTGGCCGCCTCGAACCCCCTGAACATTTCCATATAGGCGATGTACGAGATCGCCGCATAGGCGTCGGGCGGCGTCCCGTATTTCGCGCGGAACAGCGTGGTGAACGTTTGCGCGCTCTTCGCCACGTCCTTGTCCGGGAAGGAGCTCAGGTCATAGTAGAAATAGTGCATCGCGTAGACGCCCTGCAGAGCCTCGGGCGGCACGCCTTTGGCGACCACGTTGGTGATGAAGGCGTTGAAGATGGTCATGTCCTTGTTCAGACCCATCTCGTGAATCTGCTTCAGGAGCGCCACGGCATCGGCGCCGAATTGCGCGAAGATGAACACATCCGGCTTTGCCGCCTGGACCTTCTGCAAGGTGGTCGTGAAGTCGCTTGTTCCCAGCGAAACCTCGTCATAGCCGACGATCTCCGCGCCGTATTGCTTGGCGGCCTCATAGGTGCCGTCCCGGATGTCCCAACCGAAGCTGTCGGAACGGGCCAGGAAGAAGATGCGCTTCTTGCCGAGCGTTTTGACGGCGGAGGTGCCGGCCATGTATCCGACCGTCCAGGGGCTATAGGCCGCCGCGAAGGTTGAATCGGCCAGCTTGCCCTTCTGGAAGCCCTCTTTCGACATCACGCATACCGGGAAATAAGGCATCGGCTCCTTGATGGCGATGGAGTTGATGGCGTAAGCGAGCGGAGCCCAGGTCTGTCCGCCCACTCCCTTGACGCCTTCCGAAACCATGTAGCGGTAGCGCCGGACGCCGACATCCAGCTTGGCTTCGTCGTCGTCGACGACGCCTTCCACCGAAACCTTGCCCCAGGGCATGTTGAGGCCGCCCCGCTTGTTGATGACATCCACCGCCAGCAGCGCCCCTTGTTTCTGGGTTTCGGCCACCGCCGCAAAGGTTCCGGTGAGCGGAAGCAGGATGCCCACCTTGATGTTCTTGGGTTCATCCGCCCTGGCGACGCCCTGACCGAATACGCTGAACAACATTAAAATCGCGAGAAAGCCCCATAACCGTTTCATCTCATCTCCTCCTGTCGGTAGATCGTTGCCGCATCGGGCCAATCGGCGCACCGACGGCGCAACAGCATGGGCGTTTGCCGCTTCTAAATTCGACCTAAAGCCTGCGAACCCCCATCGAACCAAAGACCACAATCGTTTTGGCGGGTCCTTGATCTACATCAAGCCGGGATTCTCCGGCTAATCCGGCCGTTTTCCTCGGGGCGGCGGAACCGGCCACAAACCCAATCCGGATTCGCCAGTCCGAGGGTCAATCCTTGGCCAGGATTTCCGCGACCTCGACGCGGCGGCCCTCGCGCGCGGACAGGATACCGGCTCTGATCACGGCGAGCGACGTGGTGGCGTATTCGCCGCCCACCTCCGGACGCCCGTTGCCGCGAATAGCGGCCGCGAATTCCTCGAGCTCCTCGGCGATGGTGTCCTTGTTCGCGAACGGGACAGCGACCGGCCGTTCTTCGCCGCGCTTGAGCATCCGGAGGCCGCCAAACATGTCGTAATAAGCAGTCGCCTCCTTGCCGTAGATATTCATCAAATAATATTCGGATGCGGAGGCGTAGCTGGCGTTGAGCGTCGAAAGCGCGCCGTTCTCGTGCTCCAGCACCAGGCTCGCCACGTCCGGATTGTCGCCCGGCAGCACCAGCCGCGTGAATTGGCCGCTGACCGCCTTGACCGGTCCGATCAGATATTCCAGCACGTCGGCGTAATGGATGCCGATCTGCAGCATCACCCCGCCCGGCATCCCGGCGGCCTGGTAACGCCACGAAGCCAGATCGATCTTGCCGAGCCGGTCACGGCTGATATTGGCCTCGGCATTGACCAGTTTGCCGAATATGCCGTCGTCGATCTGGCGCTTGATCCAGCGGAACTGGCTTTCCCGGCGGCGCTGATAGCCCAAGGCGAGCACGATGCCGGCATTGCGGCAGAGCTCGGTGATCTTGCGGCCGTCGGAAACCGTGTTGGCGATGGGCTTGTCGAGAAACACATGCTTGCCGGCATCGGCCGCCGCGCGCGTGGTCTCGAGATGCACGCCGTTGGGCGTCGTGTTGATGACCGCCTCGACGTTTTTGTCGGCGAGAATGGATTCATAGCTCGGCACGGCGCGGCAACCGTATTTGGCGGCGAAGGCGGCGCGCTTTTCCTCCGAGCGGGAATAGCAGGCGACGATCTTGAGCTTGCCGGAACGCTTGATCGCGTCGGCCAGCACGTCGGACCACCAGCCCATGCCGATGGAAGCAACGCGTAACGGCTCAACCGCCATGGCTTGCGCCGATCGCTTCGACCGCCTGTTGCGCGATGCGCTCGTCCGTGGCCCAGTCGCCGCCGGCGATTCCGATGCCGCCGATGCATTCGCCCTCGGATATGATCGGACATCCGCCTTCCATCGCGGTCCAGCGTTCCGGGCCGGCGGCGAGCGCCAGCCCCAGCGCGTGAACCACATCGAGCGGCTGCCCCTGCGCGCCGCGCGAGGAGGTTGGACGCTTGTTCGAAGCCGCGCAGACGGCCTTGACCGTGGCCGAATGCACCGAGTGGAACCGCCCGCCTTCCATCCGTTCGAGCAGAATGAGATGCCCGCCCGCATCGGCGATGGCGATCGAAACCGATATCCCGGCCTGCTTGGCCTTGGATATCGCGGTTTCCATCATTTTCCTGGCGCCCTCGTTGGTCAGGCGCTTGGCATTCGTGACGTACATCAGCGGCTTCCCTCCGGCAGCACCCGCGCCGGCCTTCCGGAATCCCGATCCCAGACGGGCGGGCTGAACTTCAACGGAATGATCAGCACGCCCGCGACGATCGCCATGAATCCCGCGATGGTGATGGCGAAGGAAAAGCCGTGCTGGACGATGAGGATGGTCGACAGGATGCCGCCATAGATGCCGCCCGACCCCTTGGATATCGCGTAAAGCACGCCGTAATTCCCGCCCGCCGCCGCTTCGCCGAAATAATGCCCGATGGTGATCGGGAAGAGCGAGAACAGCGCGGCCCAGAAGAAGATGGCCAGGATGGCGGAACAGACGAACAGCGTCTCGTTGCCGGTATTCCCGGCGAAAACCGTTCCGAACAGCAACAGGCCGCAGGCGACGTAGCTGACGATCATCATGTTCTCGGCCCCGAACCGTCCCGACAACGCGCCAAGGCCGAGCTTGCCGAAGCCGTTGGCGACGGCGATGCCGCCGGCGGCCGCGGTCGCCGCCGTCGCCGCGAAGTGAAAGCTGTTGGAATAGGCCACCATCTTGCTGATGCCGGCGAGACCGGCGCTCGAAATCAGGATGAAGGAGACGATCAGGACCCACATCTGCCACGTCTTCAGCGCCTCGCCGACGGTGTAATTGTGCTGCGAGGGGCGCGCGATCGCCTTGGTCTTGGGGACCCAGCCCGGCGGCTTCCAGCCCGCTTGCGGGTCCTTCATGAACAAGGCCGCGACGACCGTCACGCCGCCGATGAGCGCGGCCATCACGTAGATGACGGTGAAGAACGTTTCGGGCGGCGCCGTGCCGGGTATGGCGCGGATCGGAAAGATGAAAGGCAGCGAGCCCCACGAGAAAGCGCCGGCGATCAGCCCGGTCATGACCCCGCGGCGGTCGGAAAACCATTTATTCCCGGTGCTGACGGCGTTGTTGTAGATGAACCCGGTGAAAAAGCTGCCCACGCACCAGAGCGCCAGGACCAGCGGATAGGAGGGCCCGAGCGCGATGGACAGGATGCCGAGTCCGGAAAAGAGGCCGGCCACGGCCGTGGTCCAGCGCGGCCCGTATCGGTCGCGCAACATGCCGCCGGGCAGCATGCCGACCGACTGGAAGATGATGAACAGCGTGAACATCAAGGCCACCTGTTCGTGCGACCAGCCGTAGATGGCGCCGATATGCCCCGACATCGAGCTCCACGCGTATTCGAAGGGACTGATGATGAACATCGCGAAGAAGGCCGCGACCAGCACGACGTAGCGGCTGTAGCCGAGTATTTCCCGATCGGTTTGGTCCAGCGAACCCTTCGTGACGTCAGGCTTATTGGCCATGGTTTCTCCCTCCAGGGATATTTTCTTATCAGACCGGCCTTATCGGGCCGTTGCAGGACTGTCTTATCAGGCCGGCGCAGGACTGTCATCCCGGCGGCGGAACCGGCCGTGTCTTGGTTTGACAGGGTCCGCTTCGCGCCAGAAATGGAAAGCCCGGCCGGATCAACTGTGATCGTAGGCGCTCTCGCCATGGGTCGAGAAGTCGAGGCCGTCCTCTTCCTCCTCCGCGGTCACGCGCAGCCCTGTGACGACGGAGAGCAGCTTCACCAGAACGAAGGTGGCGCCGCCCGACCACGCGGCGGCGGCGGCGACGGCCACGACTTGCGTGACGAGCTGCTTCGACATGTCCATCCCCGCGCCATAGCCGACGCCGCCGAGATCCCGGCTGACGAAGATCGCCACCAGAATCGAGCCGAGCATGCCCCCGACCCCGTGTACGGCGAAGACGTCCAGGGAATCATCGAACCTCAGGTGCTGTTTCACCAAACTGGTGGCAAAGCAGCAGAACGCGCCGCCGGCGATGCCGATGATCATGCCGCCCATCGGACCGACGAATCCCGAGGCGGGGGTGACGGTGGCGAGACCCGCGACGGCGCCGGTGACGAGACCCACCGAGGTCGGCTTGCCGATGCGCAGCCACTCGATCGCGATCCATGTCAACGCCGCGGTCGAGGCCGCGAACTGGGTCGCGAGGATCGCCGATGCGGCCGTGGCATCGGCGGCAAGGGCGCTGCCGCCATTGAAGCCGAACCAGCCGACCCAGAGCATGCCGGCGCCGGCCATGGTCATGCCCGGGTTGTGCGGCGCCATCAGGTTGCGCGGGAAGCCGCGGCGCGGACCGATTATGGTTGCCGCCACGAGGGCCGAGACGCCTGCCGTGGTGTGGACGACGATGCCGCCCGCGAAATCCAGGACGCCGTTCTGGGCGAGCCAGCCGCCGCCCCAGACCCAATGCGCGATCGGCAGATAGACGATCACGAGCCAGAGGGCGGAGAAGACGGCGACGAAGCTGAAGCGCACGCGCTCGGGAAAAGAGCCGATGATGAGCGCCGGCGTGATGATGGCGAAGGTCATCTGGAAGATAACGAAGACGATCTCGGGCAGATTGCCGGGCAGATTCTTGTCGCCGAGATGCGCAAGGAAGGCCTTGCCGAGCGGGCCGATCAAGGCGCCGCCATCGCCGAAAGCGAGACTGTAGCCGAAGAGTCCCCAAATCACCGAAACGATGCAGCAGATGGCGAAGCAATGCATCATGACGGAGAGAAAATTGCGCGCCCGCACCAGCCCGCCATAGAACAGCGCGAGACCCGGCAAGGTCATGAACAGGACCAGGGCGGATGCGGTGAGCACCCAGGCGACACCGCCGGTATCGATCAGCGACGGGTTTGCTGCGTTCATTCGATTCTCCCCCCTTATCGTCCGCCTTCTGCGGACGCGCCCCATGACCGGCCCGCCACCGGCGGTTTGGACGGGACGTTATTTCACGGGAAGCGCGGCGCGGCAATGGCGGCGAGCAATGCCGTCCGCGCCGCGGCGTCCCGGCCGATCGATGGCTACCGAGAACGGTTCCAACGTCCGAGGACGGGCTTAGGGAAAACCTTGCCGGGCCGTGCGCAGCCCATTGAAAAGGAAAAGTGGCGGAGAGGGAGGGATTCGAACCCTCGATAGGGCTTTAGGGCCCTATAACGGTTTAGCAAACCGCCGCCTTCAGCCACTCGGCCACCTCTCCGCTGATGAGTGGTGTCGTTCACGGCGTATGCCAAAGCCGTTCTATAGGCCGCATCCCGGGGTGTCAACGCGCCCCTCGCAAGCATGTTTAACAAGAAGTTACCAAGAAAACCCCACGGCATTTTTCTCTGAATAGCCGCTTATCCGGTTCACCGCATTTTAACGAATAAAGCCCGATCATCGGCACAATTGTTCAGGAGTGATCGTTCAGAGAGTGGAGGGAATCATGGGTCTGTCGAAGCGTACCGTCGAAATGCTGCTCGATCTCGTCGAGATCAAACTCAGCTACATGGACATCTCCGACCGCGAGGACGCGCGGGACCTTCAGGTCCTCGAGCGTTGCAAGGAAGAGTTGAGCGCGCTCGAACGCGGGGGGATCGACAACGTCACGTCTTTCGCCCGCGCCACGTTGCGCCGGCCCGGCCGTCC
>Ga0181526_10004793_pt1 | contig 10370 bp, 7 predicted proteins | sample PEATcosm2014_Bin_35_FD_119750 | JGI IMG/M metagenome (GOLD analysis project Ga0181526, IMG submission 119750) | Peatland microbial communities from MTU Mesocosm Facility, Houghton, MI, USA - PEATcosm2014_Bin06_30_metaG | ecosystem: Environmental > Terrestrial > Soil > Wetlands > Peat | place...
CGTCCGTGCTCCATCAGGAGTCCATCGCCGCGTGCCAATGGCGACGTCAGGTCGCCGGTGACGATGCTTGCGAGATTGACGATGGCGGTGCGCACGCGTCGGCTCCTGTCGGGTCACGCAGCGACGGATCATGATCGTACTGGTAATCCGCTTTCGCAAGTCCGAGATGTCTCCGAACGGATACTGCGGCGACGTCGAGCGCGGCCCCGAAGATCTTGCGCTCTGGAGAACGGCGATCGGGTCGGCCTCAGTCACGATCGGGCCGAGCGACGTGTTGGGCGCACGGTGGGTGTCATGAGCGCCAGTTCTTGGCGCCGACGAGCCCGCGCGTCCGGCTGCTCAGCAACAGATGGATGGGGACGACGTCCGTCTGGCGGGGCAGATCCGATCGGTGACAAGCAGAACGCACCTTGCTAACCTTGGGGTGGTACGGAATTCAAGGAGGCTACAATGCGAAAGCTGGTGTTGGCGTTGGGGCTGCTCCTGATAAGCTGTGCAATGGCATTGGGCCAGGTCATGCGGATGCCGATCAATGCAGACGACGCAAAACGGGGCACTGCCCCGAAAGTGTTCCTTGCAGGCGATCAAATTGCCGTTATTTCCGGAGACCCCTCTTTCAAAGATGATCTCTCTCTCGTTCGACTGGAGTTGCCGGCGAACCACCAAATTCCCGCTCATGATACATCCGAGTACGTCGTCGCGCTGTGTTTCGCCTGGTGCGGTCAAGCGGCGCCAAGTCGCAATGATCATGGCGCGGAAGCTCCCGCGCCGGCGATGCGTCCAGCAGTCGCTTCTCGACGTCATTCGCGACACTCATCAACACACGGTCGTTCACCCCGATCGCCCGAGCTGCATCGTCGCTCCAAACCGGAATATCACTAAGATGGAATCGGCCGCCGGCGACCTCGCCATCGTACGGCCAGCGGCCGCTGCACCGCCAGCCGGCCCGAGCAGGTCGGTGGACCCTGAGCTGAACCGGCGGACCGGCTTGTTCACGCACTTTTTGGTTGAATTGTGTAACACATTCCGATAATTTGCCGACTTGGTCGAAGGATAGGCGATCGGATGAAACGCATCGATGAGTGACGGCAACGGGATCAATCGCCGCGACCTGATCGTGAAGACCGCTGGCGCCGCCGGGGTCGCCGGCACGCTCGGGGGCGTGGCGCCGGCGCTGGCGCAGACGCCGCCGCCGGGCTTCGACACCCAGGCGCCGCCGTTCGCCGAGAATTGGCGCCGGCAGCTGAACCAGGTCGTCAGCATCGACTTCAGCCGGGACGCCCCGGAGCTCGCCCAGGAGCCGGTCCGCGAGCGTCACCGAATCTACTGCCATCTGCTGATGAAGCTGATCCACCGGTTCTGGAACGGCAACAAGCGCGGACCGCTCGGATCGTATCCTCAGCGGGCAAAACAGATCGAAGCGATCGAGCAGTCTCCGCGGGCCCGTCGCTACGAGGGAGATCAGATCCCGAATCCGGAAGGGACCCGGGTCAACTGGGATCGCTATCTCGGCCACAACATCGCCTGCATCGCGGTCGACGGCAACGGCTCGATCATCGACTTCGATTTCAATCACAACGACTTCTTCCGCAGCACGGTCGAGCATGCCGAATCGCGGCTGGTCAGAAGGCTGTTCAGCCTCACCGACTGCTTCGACAGCTGGAAGACCGGACAGCCGATCGGCGACCGATCGCGCGCGTTCTCGCTCAACGACGTGACGCTCTACACCTCGCTGGAGTCCTGCGCCCAGTGCTCGGGCATCATGTCGCTCGGCGGAGTGAAGCAGATCGTCTACCTGCAGAACGACTTCACCGCCTACATGATCGGCAACATCATGTACAATCTGGCCAACCGAACCCCGACCCGCGCCGCCGATGGAGCGGTGTCGAGCCTGCCCGGGGCCCCGGTTCCGATTCCGGCGTCGGAGATCGGCCTGAACGAGTTCAAGATGCTCAACGACGGGAATCTCGTTTTTGCCGACCTGCTCGGCAATGCCGACCACAACGATCCGGGTCAGGCGTTCTTCGTGTCACCGGACGGGACATTCATGGACTTCTCGCCGTCGATCACGTCGTTCCTGTGCACCGATCGGGCCCACGACATATTCGCGAGCGGTGGCAGCAAGCTCGATACCCTGGCGTTGCGGTTTCCCGACAGCCGGTTCCCCGACAAGGAGAACGTCCTGACCAACAGCCAGTGCCTGCGAGAGGCGCGGGACTTCTTCAGGTACGCCGATATCGACGGATACCGCGGATCGCCGCACAAGCTGTGAGCGAGCCGGGCCTTCGCCTCAGGGAATGAAGTAGAAGGGGTTGGGGACCTTGAACTTGCATTCGGCGAACCCGCCGTCGAGGTCGCTCTGCTGATCGCCGACATTGGCGATGATGGTATAGCCGCTCTTCTCGATCTTGCCGCGCTCCCCGCTCTTGAACGGGACGAGCGACGGGTTCGCGTCATCGTTGGGACGGGTGCTCAGCTTCGCCCAGCCTTCGTATCCGGCGCGGTCCAGGTTCCACAATGTCGCCTGGCGCTGGCTGTCGCGGCGGCCGGTGATGAAGAAGGCCGAGAGGTTCCTGGCGATGGCGGCGTTGAAGAAATCGAGCGTCGGCTTGATCGCCGGAGCCGAGGCCTTGAGGATCCAGTCGTCGAAGCCGCAGGACAGATTTGGCTGCTCGGGGCACGGGCCGCCTCTGATGAAGCCGAAATCGTTGGCCTTGAGATTGGGCCAATTCGACAATGAGGTCTCGTCGATATCGAGCACGACGGCGAGCCGCTTGCTCTGATCCGCCGGCTTGACCTCGTCGACCCGCTTTTCCACATAGGCCCGCGCATCTGCCAGCACCAGCGCGACGTCGTCGTTGTAGTCGCCGGCGTGGTACTTGCGCAGCCGGTCCTTGAGCATGTCGATGTTGACGTCGGTGTCGGAGGCGGCCGGGACTCGCGGCTGGCGGGCGGGCGGGCACTCGGCGGCCCCGGTCGCCTGTGGCGCATGAGCCGTCAGCAGGACTGCCACCCAGGCGACGGCGAGTGCATGGCGCAGCCGGCCGGCCGATTGCCCACTGGCCGCGCGACTGTTTCGAGCTCCGGACATGTCGATCTCTTCGCTGCCCTCGATCACCAGAATGCGGCGCGCCGCGGGGCGATGCTCGGCGCGCTCACCCGAGATCCTGTTTGAGGATCGCGTCAGCCGTCCGCAGGCACAGCGCCGCGATCGTGAGCGTCGGATTGGCGGTGGCCACCGTCGGGAAGGTGCCGCTGCCGACCAGATACAGGTTGCGATGATCCCACGAGCGCTGCTGGTCGTTCACCACGGAATTCTGCTCGCTGGTGCCCATCCGGTAGGTCCCGACCACATGCCCGGCGCCATAGTATTTCAGACGCGACTTGGGCCCGCCGGCCTGCTGCGGCGGCCACTCGAACGAGGTCGGATCGTCGGCATCCGGCGCCTTGGTGAACTCCTGGGCGTTCAGGCTCTTGAATATGGCGGTTGCCGTCGTCTTCGCCGCCGCCAGGCCCGCCTTGGTGTAGTCCGAGAGGTTGTAGCTGATCTGCGGCCGCGGCAGGCCCAGATGATCCTTGACCCGGTCCGACAGCGTCACCGTGTTGGTGTCGTCGGGCGACTGCTCGACCAGGAAGCCGAGCCGGAACTGGCGCGACAGCTTGTCGTTGATCTGCTTGACCAACTCCGCGCCGAACAGCGCCTTCCTGTCGCCGTTGAGCTGGCCGACATTGAGCCCGTTGATCAGGTCGACGGTCGTGGTGTCGGGATCACCGCTGGAGAAATTCCAGCCCTCGTTGCCGATCTCGATCCGGAAGGCGCCGCGGTCGCGGCGGAACTCGCCGTCACGGCAGATCTCGATGCCGGCGGTCGACAGCGGTCCGCGATAGCCCCAGACCGGATCCGGCATCAGCGCCCAGGCGAGATAGAGCGGGTGGTCCATCAGGTGCTTGCCGACGAGCCCTCTGCGGTTCGCCACGCCGTGCGGCGTGCGTCCGTCGTTGGTGGACATCAGCAGCAGCCTCGGCGTCTCGATCGCATTGCCGGCCAGGATGTAGACCTTGGCGGTGACGTGGCCGGTCGCCATCGGCGGCCCGTCGTCGCGCTCGTACCGGATGTAGTCGATCCCGGCGATCCGGCCTTGCGCATCGACCCGCACCTTGGAGGCGACCGATTGGTACATGATCCTCACGCTGCCCGACCGCAGCGCCTCGGCCAGCGTGACGCTCGGATCGTATTTCGCCTGGATCGGGCTGATCGGGATGCAGTTGGTGTTGCCGGCGCACACCCGCCGCGCCTGGTACGGCTGGGAATTGCGGGCGGCCGGGGTGCTGGCGACCGCCCAGCGGACATCGTCGAGCCCGACGCCCGGAACGTGCAGGCTCGCCATCGCCTTTTCGACCGCCATGTCGACCATCGACAGCGGGATTTTCGGCATCGGATACGCGTAGCCGGGCGCGAACTCGATGCCCAGGTAGCCCTGGTCGGCGACATCGGCGGACACGCCGATCTCCTTCTCGGCCTCGCCGTACCAGCTCTCCAGATGCTGGTACTTGATCGGCCAGTCGACGAAGCGGCCGAACCGGGTGGACATCTCGAAGTCGCTGGGCACGAAGCGGAGGCTCGTTCCGAGCCAATGCCGCACCGTACCGCCATTGATGCGCTCGTAGGTGCTGGCGAACGCCAGCGGGCCCTTCTGGATCAGATAGCTCTGCCTCGGATCCTGCCAGTCGCCGAACTGCCCCTTGCCGTTGAGGCTCAGCACGGTCGGACGGCCGGCGTTCACCTTGCTGTAGTCGGTCAGCTTGCCGTTGGTGAAGACCTCCGGCGTGTACGGACTCTCCGGCACTTTCGCCGTCGCGTTGAGAAACCGATTCATGTAGCCATTGATGTCCGCCGGCATCGCGGCGCCGGCTTCGAGCATCAGAACCTTCTTGCCTGCGTTGCCCAGGACCTTGGCGATCAGGGCGCCGGCGATGCCCGAGCCGACGATCACGGCGTCGAGGTCGTTGACTCTTTCGGCGCACATGCGGCGGCTCCTCTACAGCACTTCCCGGTCATGGTCATCTGATAGGAACTTCAAATCCACCGCACTAGGCTCCGGTGAAATCGACGAGCGGCAGTGGCGGCTCGGACCAGTATCCGAAGCGCAATTCGCTGTAGCCCATCGGGTGGGCCTGGGCGACGCGCCAGGTCCAGCCCTGGGTATAGGCGGCGGGCGAGATCACCCGGTCGGCCGGGGGTGATCCCGCCGGCGCCTTCGGCGAATTGTACTGTGCCAGCGTCTCCGGCTTGTACCAGGCCCCCAGGTACCACGCCAACATGATGCTGCGCCCGAGATAGCGAACGTCCGATCCCGATTGATTGAGGATGACGTCGGCGATCGCCTCGGGTGGCTTGGTCGCATTGTCGCGGAAAATCTGCAGCAGGCGATCGAACGACGGGCTGGACTTCGCCGCGTCGAAATACTGCTTCTTGATCTGCACCGGATCGACTGCGGGCGCCAGCATGGCGGCGGCGATCCCGGTCAGCGCCGACGACAGGGCGACGAACGCGTCCAGATCCTTTGTTTCGTCGGCCGCGGTGGCCGTGCCCGGATGCGCCGCGGTAGCGGCGGCAACGGCGGCGCCGGCGAGCACATTGCGGCGTGTGAAGATGGTCATTCGTGCCCTCCTGGCGTTTCCACCGGCCCCGAGCAGGACCGCTGCCGGTCCTACTGAGCCTTTTCCAAGATGAAGGTGAAGTCCGATGACTGCGCCGGAACGTGCCGGGTCGTCGCATTGTTGTGACACGCCATGCAGCTCGAGGACGCGAGCGGAACGCGGCCCTGGCTGTAGGTTTCCAGCGTCGTGTTCGCCAGGTAGGTCGGCGCCGGCCTGCCGGTCGGATCGGTCAGGCTCTTGAAGTCGGTCGGCCATTGCGTCGCCAGCAGCATGTAGTGCTCCCAGACGGTGCCCTTGAGAACGGCGCGGAACTGGCGATTGAGCTCGGCCACCTCGGCGATGACCGGGGGCGGAAGCATGTTGACCCGGGTCACCTGGCTTCGATACCCGGTATGGAATTTCAGCGACGCGTCGGGATCCCAGGGCGGCGGTGCCTGGGGCGTGTCGTTGACCGCACAGGTCTTGCAGGCGGGATTGAAGAAATTGTAGCGCGTCAGGAGCTTTCTCGAAGCGACATCCGCCTGATCGGGCGCATTGCTGACGTGCTCGAACGAGCTCCACACCCACTGCGGGGCGAATTTTGTCTTGTGGCCGACGTGGAATCCCACCAGCCCGAGCTTCTTCTCGACGCAGGTCGGTCCTGTCTTCGTGGCCGGCGGCCCGGGGAAAAAAATCAGCGCGTCGGCGGTGTGAAATTGACTGATCAGGTCCCGGTCCCTGGCGGGGTCCAGAATCCGCCACGACACCTTGACCATGACCGCACCCATCCGGCCCGGGTCCGCCCCGGCCGGATTGTTTCCCTCGGGAAATGCGATCACCTCGCTGAAGCTCGCCTGGCCCGGCACGCTGTACAACTTGTTTTCCAGGATGTAGTCGAACATCGGCCGGTTCATCAGGATGTCGAACAGCGCATAGTTGCCGTCCTGATCGATCAGCGGCCCGCTCTTGAACGGCTGATTGAAGGCCTCCTCGCCGAGGGTGAGGATGATCTTGCCCGGTCCATCCAGGCTCTTGCAGGTCTCCGGGACGATGCGCGTGCCCCATGTCGGCGCAGCACCGTGCGCCAGCATCACATCCGCCAGCGGCCGGTAGCTCGCAAGATCCTCCCACTTGGTCGTTGCATCGCCGCCGGGCCGCGGTCCCTGGCCGATCCTCTTGCCGTCGGCCGGCGCATTCAGGGCGATGAACGTCAGCCAAGAATAGAAATCGAAGCCGCGTTGCAGGTTGGCCAATGGATCGTTCGCGACGAGACCGGCCGTGCTCACGACCTGGTGGCAGGGCTGCCCTGACGTCAGCAGCTCCGCCGTGACCGGCGTGGCCACGACCTTGGGGGGCGGCGGTTTGGCGCCCGCATTGGTGTCGGGCGTCAGATTGCAGTTGGCGACCGGCGGATTGATGTCGCCCGGCGGACTGGCCGAAGCCGCCGGCGTCTGCTGCGCCGCCGCCGACGCCGAGCAGGCAATCAGCGCCACCAGTTGAAATGCGCCGGTGACGGCGCCGAGCCGACAGCTGAGGCGCATGATCGTTCACCTCCATGCAGTCCAATGCGGCACGCCTCGGCGCCCGCGAATTCCAATCGATCGCACGTGGTCGTCGCGCCGGCGAACGCCGCGCCGTCCACTGCTTGACGCAACGGCTCGTCCTGAAGCCTCGGAGCTTCGGGATGCCGTCGAACGTAACTATTATTTACGGTTGCGCCAGGCGATGTCAAACCCTAAATTGCATCTGAGCGCAATTTCTCAGATGCCCCGGAGGGCCTTTGGGATGTCCGGGCCGGCCGCGCGCGGCCTTGCCGCACGATTGCGCACCATCAAGGAGGCACACCGTGACCACAAGAACTGCAACGCGTCCACGCACAGCGGCAGGGCCGCGCGCCAGCAATCGGGCGATCAACGGCTCCAAGCCGGAGGCGAGCGCGGGGGCCGTATCGGTGCGCTCCTACGCGTCGCCGACGCTGGTGCTGCTCGCCTACGACTGGCCCGCCGGGAACAGTCGGGAGGATTTCCTCGGGTTCGCCATCCAGCGCACGCCGGGTTTCGGCGGCGAGGCTGCCAGCTGGCTTCCCAACCGCATCGGCTTCGACGGACCGAAGCCGGACCAGAGCGATTTTCCCAGCCGGGAGGCGCCGATCCAGAAGTTCTACTGGTGGGATGCGCGGATCGACACCAAGGACCGCGGCACGACGTTTTCCTACCGCGTCGTTCCGGCGACCGGGTCGCCCGACGCACTCGACCTGATGGATGCCGCCGCAACCACGATCGAGGTGCGGATTCCGCAGGTCGAGGAAAATGGCATCACGACCCACTTCAATCGCGCTGTGGTGAGCTCGCAAGCCTTTTCCAAGCAGTTTCCCGACCTTACGACCGCTTCGCAGCAGAAGGCCGCCCGGGCGTGGCTCGGCAACGGGATGGAGCAGGCGGTGCCCCAATTCCTCGATCGCGCCGCCGGGAAGGACATCGAAGGCGCCATCTACCATCTCACGGACGCCACCTGGATCATTCCGGCCTTCCAGCATTACGGCGGAGCGATATCGCTCGCCTACAACCAGACCAGCAAGGACCATGCATCCGATGCGGCGATGAAGCAGCTGGAGGACGCCGGCCGGCCGGCGCAAAGCTTCGCCGCGCGAACCCACGCCAGCATCATGCACAACAAGTTCCTGGTGCGGGTGGGCGCCGGCGATCACGCCGAAGCGGTGCTCGCCGGGTCGGCCAATTTCACCAGCGAAGGGCTCTCCGCCCAGGCGAACGTGCTGCACGCATTCGAATCGCCGGATCTCGCCAGGCTCTATCTCGATCGAAAGCGGCTTCTCGACGGCGATCCGCGCCTGGCGCAGACCCAGCGGGAGCAGACCGGTTGGTCGGACGAATTGACCGTCGGCGATGCCAGCATCCGGGTCTTCTTCCCGCCCGAGCCCAACAATTCGCGCGACTCGCTGGATGCCGTCGTCAAGGCCATTCAGGCGGCCGAGCATTCCGTCCTGCTGTGTGCGTTCGACCCGACCGACAAGGACCTGCTCGATGCGGTCTTCGCCGCCTCCGATGCCGGCAGGATGATGCTCGCCCTGGTCAACTCGGTGCCGGCCCACGCGCCGGGCGGCGATCCCGGGCGCGCCGATGTCGCGGCCAAGATCGCGATCCTCGATCGGGCGTCGAAGAGCCACGAGATCACGGGATTTGGCGCGTTCGACGCCAAGGACACGCCGACCGGATTTGCACCGGAGCGGGTGCTGTGGCCGGGCGAGAATCCCAAGATCATGGTCCGGGTGCACCACAAGTTCGTAGTCATCGATGCCGAAGGCGACAACCCGGTGGTGTTCACCGGATCCGCCAACTTCAGCGGCAACTCGCTGCACCACAACGATGAAAACCTGATCCAGATCTCCAAGTGTCCGCGCATCGCTGCAATCTACCTGGCCGAGTTCCTGCGGCTCTTCGAGCACTACCGGGCCCGGGTGAAATCCGACGACCCTCGGACCTTCAAGCTTGCTCCGGATCATGGTTGGAGCACGAAATACTTCGCCGCCGGCAGTCCGGAATCCAAGGCGCGCAAGGCGATGGCGGGGACCGATCGATAAGCGTGGGTCGGCGGCCGGTCAGCCCGCTCTCTTCACCCTGCCGGACAGCGCGATCGGCTGTGAATTTGCAACACGCTCCACTTCACCCTCCCTGGAGATCCTCCTGGGAGGGTGAAGAGCGCCCGCGGCGCGACCGTTGATATGCGACGGCCCGCCCGCCGGGGTGGGCCGATCCACGCGTGATATGCCATGATGGCCGAGGTGGTCGCGTCGGCAACGACGCACGGTGCCGACGTGGCGACCGTCGGCGGGAGGACATCGTGGACATCTCCGGAAAAGTCGTGGTTGTGACCGGCGGTGCGGACGGCATCGGCCGAGCGCTGTGCGAGCGTTTTCGCGCCGACGGTGCCGCAACGGTGGTGGTCGCCGACCGCAATGTCGAGGGAGCGCAAGCGGTCGCCGCCAGTATCGGCGGCCTCGCCTTCGGGTGCGACGTCGCCCGCGAGGAGGACATCATTCGCATCGTCGCGAATGCCGAACGCCAGGCCGGGCCGATCGCGCTGTTCTGCTCGAACGCCGGGATCGGCGACTTCGGCGGTCGGCCTGACGACTGCACGTCCTCGCCCAATGCGCAGTGGCAGCGCGGCTTCGAGGTCAACGTCATGGCGCACGTCTATGCGGCGCGGGCCTGCCTGCCGCGCATGATCGCGCGCGGCGGGGGCTATTTTCTCAACACGATCTCGGCAGCTGGGTTGCTCAACCAGATCGGCAACGCCGTCTATGGCGTGACCAAGCATGCCGCGGTGGGCTTTGCCGAGAATCTCGCCATCACCCATCGCGACCAGGGCATCCGCGTGTCGATCCTCTGCCCGCAGGCGGTGGACACCGCGCTACTGCGGGCCGGCGGACGCGGGTCGCAGCACGTCGACGGCGTGCTGACACCCGAGGAGGTCGCGCGCACGACCGCGCAGGCGATCGCCGAGGAACGCTTCCTCATCCTGCCGCACCCGCAGGTCGCCGCCTACATGCGCAACAAGACGGACAACTACGACCGCTGGATCGGCGGCATGAGCAAGCTGCGCCGGCAGCTCGCGGCGGGAGACGGGCGATGAAGGTGGAAACGCTGCTGCCGCTCGGCAAGACCGATCCCGGGCTGCGCGCGGCCGAGACGCCGCTCGACATCTCGCGCGTC
>Ga0181526_10004794_pt1 | contig 10367 bp, 8 predicted proteins | sample PEATcosm2014_Bin_35_FD_119750 | JGI IMG/M metagenome (GOLD analysis project Ga0181526, IMG submission 119750) | Peatland microbial communities from MTU Mesocosm Facility, Houghton, MI, USA - PEATcosm2014_Bin06_30_metaG | ecosystem: Environmental > Terrestrial > Soil > Wetlands > Peat | place...
AGCACGTTGACGCGCAACACCGAGGTGGCATCGTCCTCCGAGGTGTCTCCGAGCGCCGTGTAGTGCCAGATGGCGGCGTTGTTGACGAGCACCTCGACGTCGCCGATGGAGGCGGCGATGTCGTCGGCGAGGCGCCAGACTCCCTCACGGTCACCGACGTCACCGGCACGGGAGTCGCCGCCGGTCTCGGCAGCGGTCGCAGCGGCGGCGCTCTCGTCGATGTCGACGGCCACGACGTGATAGCCGTCGGCCGCCAGCCGACGCGCCGTCGAGCGGCCGATGCCCCGACCCGCCCCCGTCACCACGGCAACTCGCATCGTGGCGGCGATCGTATCGCCCGTCACGAGAACGCGTTCTATTCTTCCGGCCATGCAGGCCGAAACGACCGGGAATTGGGGACGCTGGGGGCCCGACGACGAGCGAGGGGCGCTCAACCTCGCCACGGCCGATGTCGTCCTCGGCGCCGCCCGCGGCGTGCGCAGGGGCAGGGTGTACTCACTGGCGCTGCCGATCTCGCCGAGCCGCACGCCGGCCGTCTGGGATCGCCCGCCACCGGAGCGCTTCACGCGGACGGCGCCGCAGGACCACGGGCTGCCGGATGCCTCCGGGCTGCCGGTCGTCGGTTCGGCCGACGACATGCTCGTGCTGCCGAGCCATGCCGGCACCCACCTCGACGCCCTCTCGCACGTCTTCGAGGGCGACTCGTTCTACAACGGCCATCCCGTCGGCTCCTTCACGACGCGGCGGGGCGCCAGCAAGTGCTCCATCGTGCAGACGGGCACCGTCGTGACCCGCGGCGTCCTCCTCGACGTCGCGGCGGGCGCCGGTCTGGCGACGCTGCCGGCCGGCCACACCATCTCGGCGGGCGAGCTCGAGGCGTGCTGCCAGCGGCAAGGCGTCGAGGTGCGCGCCGGCGACGCCGTCCTCATCCGCACGGGCTGGTTGGAGGCACTGAGGGCGGACGCCGCCACGCCGTCGTTCCCGCAGCCGGGCATCGGGCTCGATGCGGCGGGCTGGCTGCGGCGACGCGACGTCTGCCTGGTGGCAGCGGACAACTCGGCCGTGGAGGTGCTCCCCTTCGACGGGGGCCGCCAGCTCGCCGTCCACGTCGAGCTCATCGTTCACGCCGGCATCGCCCTGCTCGAGCACGCCTGGCTGGCAGCGCTGGCGGGCGACGAGTGCTACACGAGCCTGCTCGTCGTCGGGGCCCTCCCGTTCGTGGGTGCCACCGGCAGCCCCGTCAACCCGATCGCCATCGCCTGAGGAGAGAGGAAGCCCATGCAAGCCATCGTGTGGACGGGTGAGATCGAGGTCCGCGACGACGTCGAGCTGCGGCCCATCGAGGATCACGAGGTGCGCGTGCGCCTGCAGAGCGCCGGCCTTTGTCATTCCGATGTCGCCGTCGTCGAGGGCACCATCCCCTTCCCGACCCCGGTCGTGCTCGGGCACGAGGGCGCCGGCGTCGTGGAGGAGGTCGGAAGCGCCACCTCGAAGGTACGGGTGGGAGACCATGTCGTGCTCACCACGCTCGGCAACTGCGGTCAGTGCGACGCCTGCGACCGCGGGGAGCCGACACAGTGCCGCCAGACGATGGGCCGCCTCGGCAAGCCCTTCCGGGTGGGCGGTGAGGAGGCCTACCAGTTCGCCAACGCCGGCGTCTTCGCCGAGTCCACCCTCGTGCGCGAGTCGCAGGCCGTCGTCGTCGACCGCAGGGTGCCCTTCGATGCTGCCTGCCTCATCGGTTGTGCCGTCGTGACGGGTGCCGGCGCCGTCCTCAACCGCGCACGCGTGCAGCCCGGCCAGACCGTCGCCGTCATCGGCGCCGGCGGCATCGGCCTGTGCGTCGTGCAGGCTGCCCGCCTCGCCGGCGCCTCCCGCATCGTCGTGGTCGACGCAAACCCGGCAAAGCGCGACGCCGCCCTCGAGTTCGGGGCGACCGACTTCGTGGACGCATCCGCCGTCGCCGACACCGTGGCGGCCGTGAGGGACCTCGGCCTCAAGCGGGGAGTCGACCACGCCTTCGAGTGCGTCGGCCAGGCGGCACTCATCCGCAACGCCATCGACTTGCTCGACTGGGGAGGGACCTGCACGCTCGTGGGGGTGCCGAAGCTCGGCACGGAGGCGAGCTTCGTCGTCAACACCCTCTACAACAACAAGTCCATCCTCGGCTGCCGCTACGGCGCCGCCCGCCCACACCACGACATCCCTCTCATCGTGCAGCTGTACCTCGACGGGCGCTTCAAGCTCGACGAGATGGTCACGAAGACCTACCCGCTGGCGCAGGTGGGCGAAGCAATCGCGGATCTGCAGGCCGGCAAGCTCAACCGGGGCGTGCTCCGGATCGCTTGACAGCTGCCGTATTACTGATCAAACTGGCCAGTAATGCGATCCGGGGGGGGAGCCAGGGGGGAGACGACGGTGGCGGCGGCGGCTGCCGCCACCGTCGTCCCGCTGGCGGGTCGTGAGCAACGTCCCGCCGCCGGCCGTCCCCGCGACCCGCGGGTGGACGAGGCCATCCTCACGGCCACTCGCGAGCTGCTCGTGACGCTCGGCTACCGCGGTCTCGCCCTCGATGCCGTGGCGCGGCGGGCGGGCGTGAGCCGCACGACGGTGCGGCTGCGTTGGAAGTCGAAGGCCGAGCTCGTCTTCGACGCCGTCTCGCCGGACCCGCAGATCTTGCGCGTGCCCGACACGGGGTCCCTCGAAGGCGACCTGCGGGGCTGTGTCGACAACACGGTTCGCTTGTTCCGTTCCGCCCCCATGCGGGCGGCTTTCCAGGGCCTCCTCGACGACGCCCGCAACCACCCCGACGTGGGGGCTGCGCTCTCGGAGCGGATCTACCGGCCATCGATCGACGGCTTCTCCGAGCTCGTGGCGAGGGCCGTCGCCCGCGGGGAGATCCGCCGCCGGATCGACGGCGCCGTGCTCTTCGACATCATCGCCGGATCGTCCCTCTACCGCCTCACGGTGAGCGGAGAGGACCCCGCCCGGCTGGCCGATCAGCTCGTTGCGATCCTCACAGCCGGTCTCGCCGGCGCCGCCACGCCGCCCACGACCAAGGAGCAATGAGCCCATGGAGTTCGGAGTCTTCATCCAGAACTACGTACCGAAGTGGCGGCAGGCGGCCGACCCCGACGCCGAGCACCATGCCCTCTTCGAGGATCTCGCCGTCGTGGAGGCGGCGGACCGCTTCGGCTTCAAGTACGCCTGGGCGACCGAGCACCACTTCCTCGACGAGTACTCGCACCTGTCGGCAAACGACGTCGTGCTCTCCTACCTCGCCGCCAAGACGGTGCGCATCCACCTCGGCTCTGGCATCTTCAACCCGCTCCCGACCGTCAACCACCCGGCCAAGGTGGCCGAGCGGGCGGCCATGCTCGACCACGTGAGCGGCGGGCGCTTCGAATTCGGGACGGGGAGAGGGGCGGGAAGCCACGAGATCCTTGGGTTTCTGCCGGGGATGGAGGATCTGAACGGCACGAAGGAGATCTGGGAGGAGGTGATCGGCGAGTTCCCCAAGATGTGGACGCAGGACACCTACGAGGGCTTCGAGGGCAAGTTCTGGTCGCTGCCGCCCCGCAAGATCCTCCCGAAGCCTTATGCGAAGCCCCATCCGGCCATGTGGTACGCCGCCGGCAACCCGAGCAGCTACGAGATGGCCGCCCGCAACGGCCTCGGCGTTCTCGGCTTCTCCGTCAGCTCGGTGTCGGCGCTGGCGCCGGTGCTGGCGGCCTACAAGCAAGCCATCGTCAACGCCGAGCCGATCGGGGCGTTCGTGAACGACAACGTCATGGTGACGACGGCGGCCTGGGTGGCGGAGGAGGCGGACGCCGCCTACCGCCTGGCGGCCGACGCCCGCATGAACTACCTGCAGTCGAACGTCTTCCGGTACCACGACACGTTTCCGCATCCCGCCTGGGTGCCGAAGTGGCCGGCGCTCCTGCCCGACCTGACACCGGAGGACGTCGCGAAGGCCGGCGCCGGCGGGGCCATGCTGGCGGGCAGCCCGGATGACGCCCTCGCCCAGTGCCAGCGCTGGGAAGCCGCCGGTGCCGACCAGCTCGTCATCGGCGTCGGGCCCGGCTCGCACGAGGCCACCATCGAAACCCTCCGCCTCCTCGGCACACACGTCATCCCGAAGCTCGACCGCGACCCCGTGCACCGCACGACGCGTTTCCGGGAAGCCGCTGCTGCCGCCGCCGTCGGCGGGTGAGCCCGCAACGCCGATGGACCGACCGCCCGTGACGAGCGTCCCGTGACCAACCTCCGCTACGGCATGACCCTTCCGGTGCAGGGCCAGTCGCGCCTCATGGCCGAGACGTGGGAGGCGGCGGCCGGCCCGAGCGAACTCGTGCGGGTGGCGCTCGCCTGCGAGACGGCCGGCTTTGACAACGTGAGCGTCTGCGACCACGTTGCCGTTCCCCGCCATCTGGCCGGGCGGATGGGCACGGTGTGGTACGACCCGGTGGCGACGCTCGGCTGGCTCGCCGCTGCCACCAATCGCATACGCCTCCTCTCCCAGGTCTACGTCGTGCCCTATCGCAGCCCGCTGCAGACGGCAAAGTCATTCGCCACCTTGGACGCCCTCTCGGGCGGGCGCATCGTGCTCGGCGTCGGCACGGGGCACGTCGAGGCGGAGTTCGCGGCGCTCGGCGTCTCCTTCGCCGACCGCGGCCGGCTCACCGACGAGGCGATCCGGGAGCTTCGCCGCCTCTTCTCCGACGAGTGGGGCGGTGGCGCCGAAGCGCCGGACGACCTCGGGCAGCAACCGCGGCCGGTGCAGGTCGGCGGTCCGCCCATCTGGGTGGGCGGCTCGACGGCCCCGGCGCGGCGGCGGGCTGCCCTCCTCGGCGACGGTTGGCTGCCGCAGGGCCCGCCGGCGATCGGCATGCCGGCGGCCGTGGCCGACATCCTCGCCCGTCGGGCGGAGGCGGGCCGCGAGGGTGAGCCCTTTGCCATGGGCGACATGTCGGCCCTCTTCGTCGGCGAGCCTGACTGGGACACCGGCCGCTCCTGCGTGGCGGGGCCGCCCGAGCGCATCGCCGAGTTCCTCGTCGGCCGGGCGGCCATCGGCGTCACCCACGTGCAGGTGCGGCTGCGCTCGCGCCACGTGAGCGAGCTGGAGGACCAGATCGGCGCCTTCGCCGAGTCCGTCATCCCACTGGTGCTGCGATCATGAGCGAGGCCGAGGTGGACCTGCCAGCCGGGCCGCCCGTGCAGATCGGCCGCATGCTCTTCACCCTCGTCGACCCGAACCGTGGCTACGAGGTCGCCTACAACCGCTGGTACGAGCGCGACCACTTCTACGCCGGTTGCCTCGTGGGCCCCTGGTTGTTCGCCGGGCGGCGCTGGGTGGCGACGAGGCCGTTGAAGGACTTGCGGTTCCCGGCGACGGGTCCCTTTGCGGAGCCGGTCGAGGCGGGCAGCTACCTCTCGCTCTACTGGGTGCTGGCCGGCCGGGAGGACGAGCACTTCGCATGGGCCCGCCGGCAGGTGTTCTGGCTGTACGGCCAAGGGCGGGGTTTCTCCGAACGGACGCACGCCCACACGAAGCTCTACGACTTCGAGGGCGCCGTCTCGCGTCACGCCGACGGCGTTCCCGTCGAGCTGGCGCTCGACCACCCCTACGGCGGTCTCCTCGTCGTCTGCTCGGAGCCGGCCGCCGGATCGAGCCACGAGGCCCTCGCCGCAGCGGCGGCGCCCCTCGGGGCCGAGCTCTTGCTGGCTGCCGGGGTGGATCTCGTCTCCAACTGGCATTTCCACGTGGAAGAGGGCGAGTTCGAGGCCCCCATGGAGCTCGGGTCCGAGGGGGGCACCGTCGATCGCCTGCTCCAGCTGGGTTTCACGACGGGCTCGCCGGCTGAGGTCTGGGAGGCCGTGCACCGCTACGCCGAGGCGCTCGAAGCCTCCGGCGCCGGCACCGTGAGCTTCGCGGCGCCCTTCCTGCCGACCATCGTCGGCACCGACACCTACACCGACGAGCTGTGGTGACGTCCGCCGGCCGCTGCATCATCGGCGGCGAGGCCGTCGATGGCGAGAACGGCAGCTACGAGATCGTCAACCCGGCGACCGAGAGCGTCGTGGCGCTGGCCCCGGAGGCATCGGCCGCCGATGCCCGCGGCGCCGCGGCGGCAGCGGCCGAGGCGTTCGGCCCCTGGTCGCGCACGGCGCCGGAAGAGCGGGCGCGACTGCTGAACGCCGCCGCCGATCTGCTCGAGAGCCGCTCGAAGGAGCTCTGCAGCCTCGTGCAAGCCGAAACCGGCTCGACGGTCATGATGACGCGCACCGCCCAGGTCCCCGGCGCCATCGCCCGCCTGCGCCGTTATGCCCGCGGCGCCCTCGAGCCGGTGACGATCCCGCTGGCGCCGGCGCCCAACTGGCCGGGCGGACCGGACGGCATGGGAGGCGGCATCACGACGGCGATGGGCGTGCGGCGCCCCGTCGGCGTCGTGGCCGCCATCACGTCCTACAACGTCCCGATGAACAACGTCGCCGGCAAGATCGGGCCGGCCCTCGCGATGGGCAACACCGTCGTCGTCAAGCCGGCGCCGCAGGACCCCCTCGGCGTCATCGCCATGGTGGAGGCGATGAACGAGGTGGGTTTCCCGCCTGGGGTCGTGAACGTCGTCGTGGGATCGACACCAGAGGCGGGAGAAGCCCTCGTGTCGGCCCCCGAGGTCGACATGGTGAGCTTCACGGGCAGCACGGCCGTCGGCACGAAGATCGCCGAGACGTGCGCCAAAGACCTGCGGCGCGTGCTGCTCGAGCTCGGTGGCAAAGGGGCGAGCATCGTCTTTGCCGGCGCCGACCTCGAGCGGGCGGCGAAGGGTACGGCGAGCACGTTCACGTTTCACGCCGGGCAGATCTGCACGGCGCCCACGCGCCTGCTCGTGCAGCGCCCCGTGTACGACGAGATGGTCGGGCGGCTGAGCACTCTGGCCACCGCTGCCACGGTGGGGGATCCGTGCGAGCGGGGCACCGTCGTCGGGCCGCTCATCTCGTCGGAGCAGCGCCGGAGGGTGACGGCCCACATCGCTGGCGCCGTCGCAGCCGGGGCCGTCGTGAGCGCAGGCGGACCGGTTGCGATGGAGCGGGGTTTCTTCGTGGCGCCCACGGTGCTGAGCGCATGCACGCCGGCCATGGCCGCTGTCCAGGAGGAGATCTTCGGCCCCGTCGTCGTGGCACTCCCCTTCGACGAGGAGGAAGAGGCAGTCGCCCTTGCGAACGGGACGAGCTACGGCTTGTACGACTACGTCTGGACGGGGGACGCCAACCAGGGCCTCCGTCTCGCCGGCTTGCTGCGCAGCGGGAACGTCGGCATCAACACCGTTGCCCGCCACCCGGAGACCCCCTTCGGGGGCTTCAAACGCAGCGGCATCGGGCGGGACGGTGGGTCGTTTGCCTTGCATGCTTATTCGGAGATGCAAAGCGTGGTCTGGCCGGGATGAACAAGGAGGCGGCGACATGAGCGAAGACGTCGACGGTGCGCGAAGTGAGGGGCCGCAGGAGGGCGGCGCAGGCGAGGCTCGACGGGCGCCGCAGCCCTCGACGCGCTTCGTGGAGCCGCCGGCCGACCAGATACCCGACATCAGCCGGGCACACGTGGCGGCGCTCGAATCCGGCCTGGCGGAAGAGTTCTGGGTGGCCGCCGGCATGCACCACCTCATCCTGCGGACGATCGGCCGGCGGAGCGGCAACGAGCACAAGGTGGCGCTGCCCTACTGGCACGACATCGACGGCGCCCGCGTCGTCGTCGGCTCGTTCGCCGGCGCTCCGCAGCATCCGGCCTGGTACCTCAACCTCACCGACCGGGAGCACAACGGCGAGGTGCTGCTCCGCGTGCAGGACGGCTCCTACTGGGCCGAGCCGGAGGTGCTCGAAGGCGCCGAATACGATCGGGTGTGGGCGGACCTCACGACAGACCGCCCCTTCTACGTCGGCTACACCTCGCGCACGTCCCGCAAGCTCCCCCTCGTGCGCTTCCGGGAGCTGAGGCCTGCCTGAGGCCCGTGCGACCGGCCACTGCGAGGACTATCGTCGCGGCCAGCTGAGCGGGTGAGGTTCAGAACGCAGGGGCGAAGCTCATCGCCTTCGGCTCCTCGCTCTGATCCCACGGGGGAGGGCGGGCGAGATCATGGGTGTTCCTCTATCCAAGGACGGTCGGAACTGCGCGCTGAGCCGGCCTTGGCATGGCACGACGAGATCGGGATCGACGCGCATCGGCCTCAGGATCGCCTTCGCGACGGCCAGCGCGGCGCTCCTCGCCGGCGTCACGACCGGTGTTCCTCTCTCTCTCGCCGCCGCCCGCTCCCATGCGGCTGTTCCGGCGCCGACAAACCGCCGGCCTCCCGCCGTTACGGCCACCAGGGTGGCGACGGTTGCGAGCGGCTCGACGGCTTCGTCCTTCTCGTGCGCGACGCCCACCATCTTCCTCTCCCAGGGCAACCCGACGCAGCTGTACGACTCGCTCTACGGCGCTGGATCGACGACGTTCGCAAAGATCGGCACCACTCACCACTGGAATTACAACGCCCTCGGGTATGACGCTGCCAACAAGTACCTCTATGCCGTCAGTACGCCCTCGAGCAAGAAGTACCCGGCGGGCCACCTGCTGAAGATCGCCAACAACGGGACGGTTGAGGATCTGGGCGCCATTACGGGCGACTCGTACCTGACCACCGACGGGGCAACGAACGGGGCCTTCGACGGATCCAACAACTTCTGGGTGACGTCGCCCGGCAATGCCGTCGTCGACGAGGTCGATGTCGCCTCGTCGCCCCCGAAGGTGACGCACAAGCGCACCCTTTCCCCGGCCAAAGGCTGGGCCCCGTCCGACTTCACGTGGGACGGTGGCTTCATGTGGGGATTGGCGCCGAAGGGCAGCAAGCTCGACATGTACCGCATCAACCTCTCCTCCGGCGCCATCAGCGCCTTCCCGGCCCCGGCGGCGATCGTCTTCAGCCCAGGTTTCGGGGCGGCCTGGACCTACGGCAACGGCAATCTCGGTTTCGACAGCAACCAGACGGGTGCGCTCTACCAGATCGCCGTGACGAAACCGGCCAGCAGCGCCCCGACGTTCACGGTCGTCTCGACCTACACCGGCCCGAAGACGACCGGCGACAACGACGGGGCGGCGTGTGTGCCGACCCCGACCGACCTCTCCATCACGAAGACGGGTCCCGCCACGGTGGCCCTAGCGGCAAGGATCACCTGGACGCTCAAGGTCACCAACCACGGCCCGGGGATCAGCTCCGGGTACGTCATCGACGACCCCGTCCCCGCCGGCGTCACCGGTGTGGCGACGACGTCTCCTGGCTGCAAGGCCGCCGGAAACGCCGTCACTTGCACGGAGGGCAAGCTCACCGTGGGATCGAGCGCTTCGTTCACCGTGACCGGAGATGCCCCGGCGTCAGTCACCTGCATCACCAATACCGCCACGGTGATTGCCAACGAGCACAACCCGAACCCGAAGCCGAGCTCGAGCGTCAAGACCTGCACGGAAAAGAGCAGTCCGACGCTCGGGGACGAGACTCCCATGCCGTCTTCGGGTCCATCCGGCAGCAGTTTCGCCGACCAGGTCACGCTCGCCGGCGGCTCGGCACCGACCGGCAGCATCACCTTCGCGCTCTTCGGTCCCAGCCAACCGACCTGCGAAGGGACGCCCGAGCAGACCGTCACGACGACGGTGCACGGCGATGCCACCTACACGTCGTCCGACGTGACCATCGACCCGGTGGGAGATTACTGGTGGCTCGCCACCTACGGCGGTGACTCCGCCAACAACGAGGCAGCCACCTCGTGCTCAGCCGGCATCTTCACCGTCACGACACCGCCACCGGACTCGTGCACGATCAAGTGGGTCGGGCCGACGTCGGGAGGCTTGTGGGCCACCTCGAGCAACTGGAACCTCGATCGGACCCCGACGGCTGGCGACGTCGTCTGCATCGGTACCTCCGGAACCTCGTTCAGCGGCCCGGTCGTCTTCGACGGCAGCAACGGCACGAGCGACACGTCAATCGACGAGCTCAACAGTTACGCCCCGCTCGAGATCACGGGCGGGGAGCTAGGGATCACGGATACCGGGACGCTCGCCAGCGAGCTCAGTTTCGTTGCCGGTCTGACGATGACCGGCGGCCAGCTGGGCGACCAGACGAACGACATGGCCGGCATCACCGACACGGGCACCTTCACCTGGACGAGCGGCTCCTTCTACGCCCCGTCGGCCGAGTCGCCCCAGCCGGTACTGAAGCAGACCGGCGGCGGCGCCGCCGAGATCACCGACCCCGACTACGTCGACAACTGGAACCTGTCGTTCGACGGGCCCCTCACCATGCCGGGAGGCTCCTTCTACTTCCAGGACGGCGGCG